>Ga0351923_1122_pt1 | contig 13364 bp, 11 predicted proteins | sample BONcelT113001C11_FD_206859 | JGI IMG/M metagenome (GOLD analysis project Ga0351923, IMG submission 206859) | Enriched cells from coal bed in the Powder River Basin, Montana, United States - BONCAT cells T11 rep2 HSBNCT.T11.300.1.C11 ...
GTCAACGGAGCTGTTCAAAGGTACTCGGATGTTCTGGTGGAAAAGGCAGGCGGGGCAATTATGTCCTGGGTCATTGAGGGTACGGTAAATTTCTGCAGGAACGGCTTCAAGCTGGATATTCCGGAGTCTGTCGCAGCGGCAACCGAAGCATACAGGGCCGGGGAGAATTGGGTCAACAGATTCACGGCAGAGTGCTGCGTGAAGGGGGATAGAGTCGGCGGAAGGGAGCTGTATATGGCATACAAGGATTGGGCTGCGGGGTGCGGTGACTACGTTAAAAGGGAAAACGAATTTGTTAGGGCCATGGAAGCAGCGGGTTACGAAAGGATAAAATCCAACGGCAGAAAATACTGGGTCGGCATTCAGATAACGGAAGAAGTAGCGGCTGGTAGACCCTGACTACAAAACTATCTATATACCATTCTCTATAGGAACTTTATGTTTCAGCCTCTACCAGGCTCTACTCAAAGGATAATCAAGAGAAGGAAAGGAGTGGGGAACATAATGGAAATCAGGAAACTGCCGGTACAAACACTGGTACCTGCAGGATACAACCCGAGGAAGGATCTCAAGCCCGGCGATGCCGAATATGACAAGCTCAAGCGCTCCATCGAGGAGTTTGGATATGTGGAACCGGTGATCTGGAACGAGCGTACCGGAAACATTGTGGGCGGGCACCAACGCTTCAAGGTTCTGGTTCAACTGGGCGTCAAAGAGGTTGACTGCGTGGTAGTCGATATGGACGAAACAAAAGAAAAAGCACTCAACATTGCGCTTAACAAGGTTTCGGGGGATTGGGACATTCCCCTGCTGACTGAACTGCTCAAGGACATCGATCTAAGCGGATTTGATATTTCCCTAACCGGCTTTGATATAGGCGAGGTCAACACACTCTTCGGCGAACCGGATACCAAAGAGGATGATTTCGATGCGGACAAGGCGTTGGCCGAAATCGAGACACCAACCACCGTGTACGGAGATATATGGCATCTTGGACGCCACAGGCTTATCTGCGGAGACGCCACCTCGGGTGCGGATGTTTCCAGGCTGATGGACGGACGGGAGGCAGACCTGGTGCTGACCGATCCTCCATACAACGTCGACTACGAAGGTGGGACCAGGGAGAAGTTGAAGATACAGAACGACAGGATGCAGGACGGAAAGTTCCTTCAGTTCCTGACGGATGCCTTCACGGTTATGCATGCGCATTCCAAGAAGGGTGCGCCCGTTTACGTGTTCCATGCGGAAAGCGAAGGATACAACTTCAGGACAGCATTCAAGAACGTGGGGTACCACCTGCGCCAGTGCCTGGTGTGGGTCAAGAACGCAATGGTGCTGGGGAGGCAGGATTACCAGTGGCAGCATGAGCCCATCCTCTACGGCTGGAAGGATGGAGCCGGGCATTGCTGGTACGGTGACCGCAAGCAGACAACGCTGATCAGGTTTGATAAGCCTTTGCGCAACGGCGAGCATCCGACCATGAAGCCGGTGAGCCTTTGCGGATACCTGATTGGCAACTCCAGCAAAGAAGGAGATATTGTACTCGATTCGTTCGGTGGCAGCGGCAGTACGCTTATCGCCTGTGAGCAGATGGGCAGGGCCTGTTATACATCGGAGATCGACCCCAGGTACTGTGATGTGATCGTCAGGCGGTACATTGAACATGTTGGCTCTGATGAAGCGGTTACACTGATCAAGAAGGAAAAGGCTGTCTGCGGTGCGTAGGGATGGAGAACAGGTACCGTTTAGAGTCACAGGAGGTCAGTAAGATGCAAAGAGCATTGTTTGGAAGGAAGATCCCTGAACTGGCCACGCTCAGGGCAATAACCGGCGAAGCGATCAGGAGCGGCAAGAAGGGCGAACGCTACACTGTCATCCGGGAGGTGGTGCTGGGTGATACGGAGTTCATGAACTTCGCGGGTGACTTTTTAGAAGAGCAGTCATGGCTCGAAGCGGGAGACGGAGGGATCACCGCAGCTGGGGAAATGAGATGCGTCCGTGTAGTCAACAAAGCCACAGGCGATACGGTACTGGTGAATACGGGAGGCTGCGGGTACCCGCGCTACACCGCGCTGGAGATATGAAGTGTAAAGTTGAGTTAGATGACAAAAGCATGCGAAAAAGACTGATTTTTATTGAATTATGGGGGGAGGGGCGGTTAAATCCATAAAACTGTTGATTTTGGGACCGTGCTCCCCCCCACGCGTGAAAAATATTCCCTAAATGGAAAATTTGGGAATGAACATCAAAATAGAAAAGATGTGGTGAATTATGGCAAGGCCGCGAGAGCCGATAGATTTAATTGTGGCGAAGGGGAGGAAGCATTTAACGCGCGCAGAAATAGAAGAGCGTAAAAAAAGCGAGATCAGCGCACCGTCCGATAATATCAAAGCTCCCTCTTACCTGACCGGCGGTTTAAAACGTGAGTTTACAAAAATCGCAAAGCAGCTTATCAATATTGGAATTATGACAAACCTTGATGTTGATGCGCTCGCCAGATTCATAATTGCCCGGACCATGTATGTCACATTATCAATGCAAATCATCAAGCAGCCTGCTGTATTAATGTCTGACAAATACCCGCAAATTGCAATAAATCAGGATAAGGCATTTAAGCAAAGTTCATCTGCCGCTCGCGACCTTGGGCTTACAATATCAAGCCGCTGCAAACTCGTGATCCCCAAAAAAGATGAGCCGAAGCCCGCTTCTAAATTTGAACAATTATTTGGCGATGTCTGAATTCATGGAAAAGCGCAGGCCTAAAGAGGGATGATGTAATGATGAGCCTGGTTTCAGGCCCTCTTTTAACATAGGGAGGAACTGATGTTTCACGTTGATACGGAAAAACCACTCGATAAGACGCAGCTCATTGCAATCGAAACCCAACGCCTCACAAGGAAGTATGGGAAGGAATACCTGGATTGCAAGGATCTGATGAAGGTGCTGGGTGTTGGCCGTGATAACGCCCGTCAGCTCATGCGAAGCTCCGGTTTCCCTGTGGTGGAGGTAGGTAACAGAAGGGTTGTCTCGGTATTAGCCTTTGTGATGTGGCAGCTCAGATGATCACTTGACTATAGCCCGGTGTAGAGCGAACATGTGACCTGACCAAAAGAAGGAGGTATGTGACATGGCTGATAAAAAGAAGTACCGCAGAAGCAACGGGGAGGGAAGCGTGTTCAAACACCACAACGGGAAATGGTGCGGGCAGATCGCACTGGGGATTGACGAGAATGGGAAGCGCACAAGAAAGACGGTGTACGCGGAAACGCGGGCCGAGGTCGTAGAGAAGCTGGCGGCGCTGCGCGGGAGTATAGACGCGCATAAGCTGAAGCCAAGTACAAGAACCACCGTTGGCCAGTTTATGGTAAAGTGGCTGAAAGATTTCAAGAGGCCGTCGGTGTCCCCCAGGACATATGAATGGTACATAAACGTTTCCAAGAGCGTAGCAGATGAAATCAAGAATACACGGCTCCATAAAATAAACGCCTATCAGATACAGAACACGCTCAATACAATGAAGAATGAGGAGTATTCCGTCAGGAGCATCAAGGCCGCCTACGACCTTCTCAATCAGGTGTTTAAAGCGGCGATTGAGTTCCTCATGATCGGCGACAACCCGATGGACAAGGTGAAGATACAGAGAAAGGAAACGAACAAGAAGCAAAAAGCCTTGGCGGGTGAAGACCGCAAGAAGGTTATGGCAGCGATCGAAGGCAACGTTATCTACAAGCCCATTATTTATACCATGATCGGTATGGGCCTTCGAATAGGCGAAGCCATCGCATTAAAATGGAATGACATTGATTTCAAGAACGACACCATAACCATCAACAAGGCGGCAAAAGCGACACCCAAGATTAACAGCAAGGGAGAAATATCGGGGAGGAGCATGGAGATCAGCGGGACAAAGACTGCGTGCTCGGTACGGACATTGCCTATTCCCAGGGTAGTTCGGGATACGCTCAAGGAATGGCAGAAACTCTATATTCAGAGATTCAAGGCTTCGGACACAGACAACCTTGTGTTTCCAAATAAAGAAGGAAAACTTAGAAGCTACTCCGGGTTCAGGCGGCAGTTCGGAAGATTCTTGGAAGAAAAAGGCTTGCAAAACATTACCTTCCATCAGTTCCGACACACCTTCGCAACGATGATGTTGGAGCGTGGGGTCAACCCCAGAGTTGTACAGGAGTACCTGGGGCATAAGGATATTTCAACCACGCTCGGGATCTACACAGGCGTTACCAGTGACGTGATGAAAGCGGCAGCGGACGGGGCTGATGAAGCGCTGAGGGGGATAGTGTGAAAAGCAGGCGCATCACTTGCTGAATAGCTTATTTTTATACAATCCGTTTAGGGGCGACTCAGCGTATAATTAGAACACTATAAAGTCTGGGAACCAGGGAAAGGAAAACACCGTACCCTGGTTTTTTTGTTTGGTACGCAAATGGATTCAGATATATACATAATTACGACAATTTTTACTTAATCCCACAAAATCAAAAAATACACGTAATTACGACAAAAGTAGTTACATTTCGACAAAGGTAGTTTGAGAAATTTGCAGAATATTAAAGTAGAGATTTTATGTGTTTTTTGTAAACATTTAAATTGGGTGGGAGAGGAAAGTGTATGTATACACAAACGTTTAAATCGTGGAGCCGAGTTCTTGCAGTAATTCTAATGATCGGACTAGCTTTTTCAAACTTCAACGGCTCCCCGTTGGGCCTATCCAGCAAAGCATATGCTGCTGCAGAGGCGGATCAGACAATACAATAAGTAACTTCCACTCCGGAAGACATCATCAACCGCAGTGCCGGAACCCCAAAAAAGCGATGAGTTGAAAGAGGCTGAAGAAACAAACAAGCTGGTCAAGGTAATATCGGAGAGTGATGAATATACCAATGTATATCAGAATCCCGATGGCACCAAGACGGCTGATTTTTTTGAATCACCTGTAAACTATCGTGATAAAAACGGAGACCTGCAAAAAATCGATAACGAAATCGTATGTCCGGATACAGAAAAACAGGCTGAAGGAATAAAGTATACGAATAAAGCAGGTTTGGTTTCCGCGGCTTTGATCGGCCTTGGATTTGGGGCTATACAGTCCAGCACCCAAGCCATTGTAGTCAAAATAACTCCGCAGCATCGTCTGGGGTTGGCGAATTCAATCTATTTTATGTTTTCAGACATAGGGATGGGAATTGGCCCTTTGCTGGTCGGATACATGATTCCTTTCACCGGCTACAGTGGAATGTATATGGTTATGGCAATGGTTGGTGCAGTATGTTTGCTATTATATTATTTATTGCATGGGAAAAAAGCAAAATATGGCGAAATCTTACACGGGAGAAAACAATAACACTTTATTCCCTTAACGAAATATTGAAGGGGGGACAATCCATTCTCCGCTACTTGAACAAAGAGGGAAACCATTCCATTATAAGTGTTATTGTGGGAGATTTGACTATTGCTTTGGTTTAAAGATGTTATAGAGGTTTTGTGTAAGTCTTTCATAGACTCAGATTAATGAGGTTTGCGTGTACATTAATAAAAGCCGTTACCTCCACGAAGACCATTTATAGGTTATCTGCGTATGGTGTGCGGGAAGTTCATAATACCAGCCTTCCTGTAAGTCATTATCTAGAAGAAGAATGCTGGCAGGGCCGCCTATGATAAACTCCTTATGGCGTTAACCATCATTTTCTCTGCCAGTGCAGCCATACATTCCGGTGACTCGGGCATCCCTTCTGAAAACCAACGGCGCAACAGTGCAACACAGCCGGAGGTAATGAACGTGTAATAGTATTCGTAAAATTCCTTCTTTCCTGAACCAAAGAGTTTCTGCCATTCCGTCTCATTTAGTGGTCGGCTCATCTCGATAATTTTTGTCAGGAAGGTAGTCTCCTGGGTGCGCAGAATGGCAATAAAGATGTCGGCGTTAGCGGCAATGTACTTAAACGCTTCGAGCAGAATTGGCAGCCAGATGACCTGCTGTTGCTGTTCTTTGTGTTTGGTGATGATGCCGGTGAAATCCTCAAGGATTTCCTTTTCAGTCTGATCAAATAGGTCGTAGATATCCTTATAATGCAGGTAAAATGTTCCCCGGTTAATGTCCGCCAGCTCTGTCAGCTCGCTGACCGTAATATCCTTGAGATCCTTTTTCATCAGCAGGCGCGTCAGCGTTTGCCTAAGGAGTGACTTTGTCTTGCGGATACGGCGGTCGGCATCAACGTTTTTCATTGAAAAGCTCCTTTATGTGCACTCACCCATATGGATGTCTATAATTGAACATCAAATGCGGAATTGATGATTGAACCTCTCCGTGCCTCTCATTATAATGGACACGTGATTATAAATCAACAGTATGTTTAAAAATGTGAGGCGAATACGCTTGAATCGTATATCTGAGGCCATTTTAAAGCATAGAAGGATTGTGCTTTTCGGTTTTTTTGTGGCAGCGCTCATCAGCTTTTTCCTGATGCCCTTTGTCAACATCAACTATACCCTCTCGGATTATCTGCCGGAGGACGCGCCATCAACCGCTGCATTCGCTGTATTGGAACAAAGCTTTGCAGAGGACATTCCGAATGTTTCGATCTATATTAAAGACGTCACGATTCCGGAGGCTGTAGAATACAAGACCCGTTTAACGGCCGTTTCCGGGGTGGAGTCTGTCCTTTGGCTGGATGATGTGATCGATGTCTATCGCCCGCTGGAAATGGCAGACCAGGAGACCGTCGAGGCATGGTATAAGGACGGAGGGGCACTGTTTTCGGTCACTGTCGATACCGGGGATGTTGTCAATACGGTTGAATCTCTTCGGCAAATCGTTGGTGATCGGGGAGTCATGGCCGGCGAAGCAGTTAACCTGGCAGCTTCACAGGGGACTGTGATGGGCGAAATGCCCAAGATCATGCTATTTGTGGTGCCTCTGGTGCTCGTTATACTGCTGATATCTACCAGCTCCTGGTTTGAGCCGCTGCTTTTCCTGATAACCATAGGAATCGCCATCCTGATCAACGAGGGCACAAACATCATTATGGGCGAGATATCCTTTGTGACCCGGGCTACCAGCGCAATCCTGCAACTGGCTGTCTCCATGGACTATGCTGTGTTCCTGCTGCATAGTTTTGCCCGGTTCCGCCAGGAGGGGATCGAACTCAAACAGGCCATGCGTAGCGCCATGGTGAAGTCCTTTTCAGCAATTGCGGCCAGTGCCGCAACAACAGTCCTGGGTTTTTTAGTGCTTACTTTGATGCGGTTCAAGATAGGGCCGGACATGGGGATTGTCTTGGCCAAGGGCATATTGATCAGTTTTGTCAGTGTGGTGGCGCTGCTGCCTGTACTGGCGCTTACGACCACTCGGTTGATGGACCGGACCCATCACAGGTCGCTGCTGCCGTCCTTTGAAAAAACCGGCAGGATCGTGGCCAGGATTTGCATTCCACTTGCGGTGGCAGTGGTGTTGTTGATCGTCCCTGGTTATCTGGCACAAAGCAGCAACCAATTCATTTATGGTTCATCAGGCATGCATAGTGAGGATTCACAGATCAAAAAAGAAGCTAATGCAATCAACGAAGTATTTGGCGAATCCGTACAGATGGTACTGTTGGTGCCCGATGGGGAGCCAGCCGATGAGGTGGCGTTGGGTAATGCGTTGGAAAAAGTCCAGGATGTAAAAACCGTGGTTTCCTATGGCAGCATGGTGGGGACCCAGATACCCGATGAATTCCTTACCAGTGAGCAGGTTGAACAGTTTCGCTCCGGGGGATATAGCCGGCTGATCCTTTATGTAGGCACCTCGGATGAAGGAGAAGAAGCCTTCCGGGCGGTGGAAGCGGTGCGGCAAACGGCGCAGCAATATTACGGGGATCAATACTATCTGATAGGGCAAAGCGTAGTCAATTATGACCTTAAGGAAACCATCACAGGGGATAACCAGCTGGTCACACTTGCAGCGGTCATTGCCATCGGGGTTGTATTGCTGATAACCTTCCGTTCGCTATCCATACCCCTGCTCCTGCTGCTGACCATCGAGGGCGCCATCTGGATAAACCTGAGCGTACCCTATTTTATCGGAGACAGCATGAATTATATCGGCTATCAGATCATCAGCGCGGTACAGTTGGGGGCAACCGTCGATTACGGTATATTGTTTGCCCAGCACTACATGGATAACCGGAAAACCATGAACAAAACAGAGTCCGTGCGACTGGCTGTTGCGGGCACGGCCGCCTCAATCCTGACACCCGCAATGATACTGGCAATCGCAGGAACGGCTTTGGGGATCGTTTCGAGTAACGGCATCATCAGCCAGATGGGCGCTATCCTTGGGCGCGGCGCTGTGATCTCCGCCGCCATGGTGCTGCTGTTCCTCCCCGCACTGTTGATCATATTTGACCGGATCATACAAAAAACAACGCTTAAGGCATTTGGTAAACATAAGGAGATGATATAATGAAACGCATGATAAAGAAAATTGCTGCTGGTCTGACGGCGTGCTTGATGCTGGGCCTGACCTCCATGCCTGCATTGGCTCAAAGTGCCCAAGGCACCAAGGAAGAGGTCGTGTATGTATCCCTTAACGCTGATGGGACCTTCGGAAACGCCTATGTGGTCAATTCTTTTGATTTGACGGCACCGGGACATATTGTAGACTATGGATCGTATCAGACAGTGGTCAACCTGTCCACAATGGATCCGATCTCAGTCCAGAACGACAAGGTGGAAATCGATGCTCCCGAGGGAAGATTCTATTACCAGGGTGATCTGGAGTCGGCAGAGCTGCCCTGGCTGATCACGGTCTCCTATTTGCTGGACGGGAAACCTGTTGCAGCCGATGATCTGGCCGGGGCAAAGGGGCATCTTGAGATACAGTTCCATATCCGGAATAACACGAAAGCGCAGAAGGTTTTTGCGCAAAACTATGCGCTGCAGATCACGTTGACGCTGGATACAGACCGGTGCACCGACATCCGTGCGGAGGGGGCAACCCTTGCCAATTCCGGTAAAGATAAAGTTGTTTCGTTTATTAAGCTACCAGACAGAGAAGCGGACTACAACATCTCGGCGAATGTAAAGGATTTTGAGATGGAGGGCACACAGATCAGCGGCATCCCCCTCTCGGTGGACATGGAACTACTGGGGACGGACTCGCTTACCGGCGGGATCTCCAACCTGCAAAACGGCATCAGGGACCTTGACTCCGGCGCTCAGGACCTCTGTCAGGGGGCCGGTGACCTGAAGGACGGAACGCAGAAACTGCAGGACGGCTTGCTGGATATGCAGGCCGGTATGACTGATCTGGAGAACGGCTTCAACCAGCTGGTCGGCGGCAACACGAACCTGCAAAATGGTTCGCAGCAAATATTGGACGCGCTGAACGCCATACAGGAGAAGTTGGACAGTTTCACCGTAACGGCATCGGATCTGGAGCAGCTTGCGGAAGGCTCCACGGAAATATTCCAGGGTATCAGCCAGTTGTCCGGCGGGCTGGGCGCTTTGCAGGGCAGCTTTGACCAGGCAGATGCAGGCATCCGTTCTCAAACGGGAAATACATACTCCGGCCTTCAACACGCTAATGAAGCAACCATAGATTCCCTGAACCAGCAGATCGCATTGCTGCAGGACGATCCGGAAACCAATGCCGCTCAGATTCAGCAACTGACGCTGATCGTCAGCCTACTTTCGGCCAACAATGAGTTGGTGACGGGCCTTAAAACCGGGATCGATGGAGATGGGATATCCGGAAATCCCGGGCTTGCGGCAGGGGCGGCGGCCCTGATGGAACAGTATGAACAGTTTGATGCTACCGTTCAGGCATTGCCCACGATGCTCGCTGATATGGCTGCCGGTATGTCACAGCTCAAGGATGGGCTGGACCAACTCACAGCAAACTATGAAACATTCTATGCCGGAGTCCTCAGCTATAGCGGGAATACCGCTGCGATATACGATGGATATAAGCAGCTGTGCGACGGATTTGCTGATATGGTTAAGGGATGCGGGGATCTGAACACAGGCGTTAGGGCCCTCTATGACGGGACGAAACAACTGGTAGGGGGTACCGCAGAGTTGAACAGTCAGGCAGAAACCATGGATACCGATATGCAGAAACAGATCGACGAGGCGCTGGCGTCCTATTCGCCAAGCGACTTTGATATTGTCTCGTTTGTTTCTTCGCGCAACACCAACGTAAAGTCGGTCCAATTTGTTATGCTGACCGAGCGTATCGAAAAGGAGCAAAAGGAAAACGTATCGATGCCGGAAACCAGCGAACCTACCTTCTGGCAGCGGTTGCTGGCGCTCTTCGGACTGTAGGGGAGGTATGCTGGCTCGAATCACCGAAAGCAGAAGGCAATATGAAAAATAAAAACTATACAGACTCACTACCCTTCGAGGTTGCCATGTGTATCCAGCGAATAGAAACGTATATGGCTTGATTAAGAATAAAAAAGTAGGGATAATCCTCTTGTCGAACTGACTGAATACTGACTGAGTAAACGGCGATAACGAACAAGCAAATTCGCTAAAAGCCCTTTAAAATAAGCGTTTATGGTACATTACGAACAATGGCGATACAACCAACTCGGTGCCTTCAACCTGACTCTTAATCAGGGTATACCGGGTTCGAGTCCTTGATAACTCACCATCAGCGTGCATCCGAACTTTTATCGATCCGGGTGCTTTATTTTTCGGGGGTTTTACCAAGTTGTTGACCGTTCACCCAGCCTTCGTGCAGACACCCACAAGAGGGTACCGTCAAGAAAATTTCGCATTTTAGAATTGCCACTTGGTGGTAGGCAGCTAGCTGACAGCTGGACCGGTCTCTTCTTTTAGCATATTGTCTAATGGTTCATGCTCATATATCGCTTGGTGCCACAGGCCTTGCTCGCCACATGCCTGAGTCGGGCGCAAACTAGCATCAATGCTGAGTTTCCGTCAGGAGGTGCCCACTACGCGGGTTTTGCGGTGATCTTTCTGTTTTGCCGTTGGATTACTAGGGAATACGAATCCTCCAAAAGCAACCGTATAAATGGAATTATATGCTATAATCTGCCTACGGGGGAGAACTGCCTAAAACTTTCTGGGCGGCAGTATAATGGCATTAAAGCATATTGTAAGATGGGTGTTTGTACACTAACAGAGGTTTGGTCTAGCTTAGCATGATAGGTATGCTTTTTTGACAGATCACGTTTTGTGCTACTGGTTGAAGGAAGTAAAAATATTATAGGATAAAGGGATAAAGATGTAATTTATTGAAATACCACATAAAAGAAAGCGGCGTCTTCTAAGGCTTTCAAAGCGACCCGATGGCCCGAGAACAGTATACAACAGAGATGGAAATGTGCTATTAAAAAGCATGGTGCAACCCGATCCAATGCGTTATTTGCTGGAATGGCTGTGCAAGCGGATGATGGAAGCGGAGGTGGAAAGCAAGCTGGAAGCAGGCAAGTCCGAGCGGACGGAGAACCGTCAGAGATATCGGTCCGGGATATCAGGTGCGGCGGGATACCCGGATGGGGACGATGTACCTGATGGGGCCGAAGCTTCGGCAGGGCGAGTATATACCGTTCTTTGTCACGGAGCGGAAGCGGTCGGAAGCGACGCTGATTCAGGGGTGCAGGTGGTATGCGGCTGGGGATGGACGGCAAGCGGGATATTCTGGCCGAGGAACCCATGCTGGAAGAATCAATCGAGACCTACGGCAACTGTTTGCGGCGTTGAAGGAACGTGGTCTGCAACCTCCCTGGCTGGTGATCGCGGATACGCACAAGTGTTTGAGAAACGCCATCTCCAAATACTTCCCGGGCGCGCGTGGCAGCGCTGTAAGGTGCATTTCATGCGCAATATTCTTTGTGCCACATCCCGGCCAGAAAAAGGAGTGCTGCGCGGCCCTGCTCAAGCAAATCTGGCTCCAGCCGGACAAGGAGAGCGCCCTCATGGTGGCAAACGCGTTGCTGGCGGACTGGGAGAAGCACTTTCCCAAGGCAGCCCAAATCCTTGGGCTGGAGGACTCCTTGCAGTTCTACCAATTCGAAGCGATAGCCCCCAGAAAAGTTACTCCAACCAATCTGATCGAGCGCCTGAACCGTGTGAAATCCACCGCAGAACCCGCGTGGTGGGCATTTTCCTCAATCCGGCATCCTATGTGCGTCTGGTGCCTACAATCGAGGGGGTAAGAGTTATGTATAAAGTTATTGTGGTTGACGATGAGCAGATGGAGCGTATGGCCCTTTCTTATATTCTAAAAAATAGCGGATTACCTGTAACAATAGTTGGAGAAGCTGCAGATGGTTTAGAGGCGGTAAAATTGTTTTTTGATGTCAGTCCGGACATTGTCTTAATTGATATCAAAATGCCGTGTAAAGATGGGTTGGAGGCTTCCTTTGAAATGTTAAAATCAGGCGCAGATGCGGTGACGATATTTTTGACAGCATATGATGAATTTGAATATGCTCAAAAGGCAGTCCGGCTGGGAGCATTGGATTACATTTTGAAACCTGCCCGTCCGGAAGAAGTTGTTAAAACCGTAAACACAGCAATTAAAGAATTGGAAAACAGAAAGCGTTTAAAAAACCAATACGGAGAACTAAAAGAGCAAACAAATTTATTTAAACCCTCTGTTGAATCATCGCGGGTGTCTAATCTTATCAACAGTAATTTTGGCTTGGAAGATTTAAAAAAACTGGCCGGTTTTTTAGAAATGGATAATTTCGGCCAAATTGTCCTGGTCATCGGTGTGGATAGACAAAAAGACAATGACAATGATCAGGATAATCACACAAACAGAACGATTGAAGCAAAACAAAAAGTTTTAAATATTATCAATGAGGAGAAATACCTTTTTAGCACTGTTTTGATGACTTCTATAGGAATAGATAAAGTAGTTGTTTTGGTTTCCGTAAAAGAAGGTGAAGATGAAAAGGATATTGAACATTTGATTCGTGAATGGGCAAATACCATTCGAAAAAAGTTCTTGCAAACTGATTTGGGATCGATAACTATTGGGATTGGGAAACCCTTTAGAGAATTGGATCAAATACACGAATCATACTTACAAGCCGGAAAAGTTTTTAAAACAGGGTCGCTGCTTTTAGAAGGGAACCAGTTACTGCACATTAATGATATTGAAGAAGAACAATATACTTCATGTTGTTATGAAAAGGAGAGAATACTGCATGAACATGTTGTTAACAGGGAATGGGATGATGTTAAGAAGAATTTCAAAGAGTGGTTTATTGAAATTGCTACATCCAATGAACCTCTTTACACGAAGAAAGTAAGAATTGCGGAAATGATCATTATTATGTCAAGAGCAGCTATTGACGAGGGCGCTGACAGGGAAAAAATATTTAGAC
>Ga0351923_1008_pt1 | contig 13204 bp, 10 predicted proteins | sample BONcelT113001C11_FD_206859 | JGI IMG/M metagenome (GOLD analysis project Ga0351923, IMG submission 206859) | Enriched cells from coal bed in the Powder River Basin, Montana, United States - BONCAT cells T11 rep2 HSBNCT.T11.300.1.C11 ...
CTTGGACGGGGATTTGAAGGCCCAGGTCCGCGACGAACACGGCAAGCTGCGGCCGAATCTCCCGAACCCCGGCGCCAAGGACGATGCGCAACTGGCCGCGGAAGCGACGGCCGAATGGAAGATTCTGAAGAAACAGATCAAAGACGTGGCGACCATCCAGGCGGGACGCTTGGAGCAGGCGATGGTCACCGGGCGCCGCTGGGGCGCGGAGGATTTCGAGACGCTGCTGGTCCGGCATCCCCTGATGACGCACCTGGTGCAGAAGCTGATCTGGGGCGGGTTCGACGCCCAGGGAACGCGGTTCGTTACGTTCCGGGTGACGGAGGAACGGGACTTTGCCGACCCGGAGGACAATACGCTGGAACTGGACAAGATCACCGCCGTCGGCGTGATCCATGCCCTGGACCTGAGCGACGCCGAACGGTCTCGCTGGGGGGAAGTGATGAGTGATTACGAGATCGTGGCGCCCTTTCCGCAATTGGGCCGCGCGGTTTACGGCCTGGAGCCGGGCGAAGGCCAAGCGGAGGAACTCCAGCGGTTCCACGAACTGAAACTGGTCGCGCCGACCTTGGTCTTTACACTCGAAAAACTCGGCTGGATCCGCGGCACCGCCATGGACGGCGGCTGCTTTGACGAGCATTCCAAGCAATTCCCCGCCGCGAACGTGACGGCCGTTGTCGGGTACGATGGGAACGTCGGCATGGCCTATATCGATCCCAATGAAATGCTGACGACGAAATCCATCCATTTCTGTCAGGGCCTGCGGGACCCGTCCGGCTATGGCTGGGGCTCCCAGAGCAAGCTCACGCTGGCGCAGGTGCCGCCCATCGTGATCAGCGAGGTGATTGCCGATCTCCAGGTGCTCAAGAGCAAGGCGAAATAAGATGGCGAAGAAGAAGGCAACGCCCTTGCAGACAACCGGAAGCGGCGGTTCTGACGCTGCCGACGGAGCCGCGCTGCAGCGGCCGGCGGCGGAGACCCTGTACGCGGAGGAACTCGCCCGCTTGGAATCGGAATGTGCGAACGAGCCGCGTCCGCCGGGTTGGCGACTGACGCCGCAAGCCGTGCTGGCGTTCGTGCTTGGCGACGCATCCTTGGGCCTGGCTCCCAAGTTCGTGGGTCGACGAGCCTTCCTGGAACGCTGCATTGTCTCGCTGGCCACCAACCGCGGCTTGATGCTGATCGGCGAACCTGGGACGGCCAAGAGCTACTTGAGTGAACTGCTGGCGGCGGCCGTCAGCGGCGATTCGACGCTCACGATCCAAGGCAGCGCGGGCACGACCGAGGACAATATCCGCTATTCGTGGAACTACGCGCTGCTGGTCTCGGAAGGGCCCAGCGACCGCTCGCTGGTTCCGGCGCCGCTGTTCCTGGGCATGAAGTACGGCAAGCTGGTGCGTTTCGAGGAGATCACGCGCTGCCCGCTGGAGATCCAAGACGTGCTGCTGTCGATCCTCAGCGATCGCGTCATGGCCGTGCCGGAACTGCAAGACGAGAACCGGATGCTGTTTGCCCGAGCCGGATTCAACGTGCTGGCCACTGCCAATACCCGCGATCGCGGCGTCAACGAAATGAGCGCGGCGCTGAAGCGGCGATTGAATTTCGAGACGGTCGCCCCGATCTCCGATATCCATCAGGAAATGGCGCTGGTTCAGCGAGAGACCCATCGCCAGCTGGAGCGGGCCGGAGTCCCCGTCGCCCTGACGCCCGACATCACGGAACTGCTGGTCACGACGTTCCGCGAACTGAGAACCGGCAAGACCACCGACGGGAAGGGCCTGGAGACTCTGTCGACGGTGCTGAGCACCGCGGAAGCCGTCAGCACGGCCTGCGCGGCGGGGATTCACGCCTATTACTACAGCACGGGCGAAGTCCAGCCGGAACACGTCGTCCAGCATCTGATCGGTACCGTGTTGAAGGACAACCCCGACGACATGAAGAAGGTGCGGCACTACTTCGATCACGTCGTCAAGAATCGCACCAGTCCGCTGTGGAAACGGTTTTATGACGCCCGGCACGAACTGTCCTGACGATCGGCAAGTCGCGCGTCTCCTCGCCCGGCTGTGCGACTCGGAAGCCGACGTCGTGTACTTCCCGGTGCGCCATCACAGTCCGGCCTGCGCGGCGTTGCTCTCCCAGTGGATCGACCGGCAGCGTCCCTCGGCCGTGTTGATCGAAGGGCCCAGTGATTTCAATCCGCACCTGGCCGAGTTGCGGCTGGAGCACGAACTGCCGATCGCGATCTACAGCTACTTCCGCGGCGAGGCGGGGAACTGTGGCGCGTACTACCCGTTTTGTGAATACTCGCCGGAATGGTCCGCCCTGCAGCACGGGACTCGGGCCGGTGCGGTCGTGCGGTTCATCGATCTGCCGTGGACCAAGGTGTCTCGCGACGACCGGTCCGCGCACCGCTACGCCGATGCCGAACTCCGCCGCGGCCGGTACGTGCAAGCGCTGTGCGAGCGGATGCAGGTCGAGGACTTCGACGACCTCTGGGACAAGCTGATCGAATCGCACGAGCAGCTGGCGCTGACGGACTACTTCCAGCGCGTGCATTCCTTGTGCTTCCACATTCGGCTGTGGGAGGAAGACATCCGCAGCGGCGACCAGCGCCGCGAGGCGTTCATGGCCGAGCAGATTCGGCGGACGCGGGCCGACGTGCCCGGCAGGCTGCTGGTGGTCACCGGCGGATTTCACTCCAGCGCGTTGGCGGCGCGCTTGGAGGGCTTCCCTTGCCCCGGCATCCTCGCGGACGCGGAGGAACCCGACGGCGGTCAGGGCCGGATCGAGCAGGCGGGCATCGCGCTGACGACGTATTCGTACGAGCGGCTGGACCACCTCACCGGCTACGATGCCGGCATGCCGAGCCCCGGCTTTTACGAACATGCCTGGCGGCAACGTCAAGGCGGCGGCCGGTTTTCGCACCAGCCCCTGCTGACCTGTCTGGTCCACGAGCTGCGCGACCGCCGCCAGACGCTCAGTACGGCCGACCTGATTGCCGTCGAGACCTCGGCGCGGGCGCTGGCGGCCCTGCGCGGACGGCCGCACGTCTGGCGGCGGGATTTGATCGACGCGGTGACGTCGGCGCTGATCAAGGACGAGTTGGAATACGGTTGCCCATCGCCGCTGGTCGACGCGGTTCACGCGGTGCTCCGGGGCCGGCGGCGTGGCCGCCTGGCGGAAGGCACGCGCCTGCCGCCGCTGGTCATCGACATCCGCCGGCAACTGAGCGAAACGGGGCTGGAAATGGAACGGGGCACACGCGAGTTCGAGGTCGAGTTGAACCTGCTCGAACCGGCCGATCTGGTGCAGAGCCGGTTGCTGCATCGACTGCGCGTGCTGGGCATCGTAGGTTACGAGCGAACCGGCGGCACCGACTTCCTCCGCCGCGACGATCTGGCGCGGCTGTGGGAGTCGTGGCGCGTCCGCTGGAGCCCCGAATTCGATGCCACCTGCATCGAGGCGTCGCGGTACGGAACGTCGCTGCCGGATGCCACCGGCGCCCGCTTGCTGGAAGTCGCCGGAGCGCACCAGCGCGATGCGGCGGCCGCGGCGGCGCTACTGGTCCAGTCGGCCCAGGCCGGCGTCGAAACGATGTCGGCCACGCTGCTGGATCAGTTAAGCGGGCTGATTCACGCAGAAGCCCAGTTCACGGGCGCGGCCACGGCTCTCGGACATCTGTTGTTCCTGTTCTGTTTTGATGAAGCCTTCGGCACAACCAGCCTGCCGCGGATCGGCACCCTGCTGAGCGCGGCCTTCACGCGGACGCTGTGGCTGCTGGAACTGCTGGGTCGGACCGCGGACAATGACGGGAGGCTGGTCGGCGGCATGCGCTCGATGCTCGAGACGTTTCAACGTACGGCCGAGCCGCTGCAGTTGAACCGGGACGAATTCGCGGCCGTGCTGGGACGGGTCGAGCAGGACGCGCACAAGCCGCCCCAGGTCCGCGGCGCAGCGGCGGGCATCCTCTGGACCTTGGGGCTGGCAGACGAGGAACAGATCCTCGCCGACCTGTTGACGTTCGCCGACCCGAACGAGCTGGGCGATTTCCTGGCGGGGCTGTTCGCCCTGGCTCGGGAGGTGGCCCAGCGGAATCCGCGGCTCGTGGGGACGATCGACCGGCTGCTGCTGGAGTTCGGAGCGGACGACTTCCAGGCGGCGTTGCCTTCGCTGCGTTTGGCCTTCACCTATTTCACGCCGCGTGAGAAACACTATATGCTGACCACGCTGTTTGAATCGCTGGGCCTGAAGGAAGTCCGGCCGCTGGCAGCGCTGCGGGTCGACCAGACGACGGCGGCCGAGGCGCTGGCGATCGAGGAACGCGTGTTTGAGATCATCGCGAAATATGGGCTGGCCCAATCATGAACGATTCGACGCGGCAGGCACGATGGCGACTGGTGATGGGGGCCGGCAGCGAGCAGCTGTGCGGCGAGTTGAGCCCCGAGGATCAGGCGCGGGATGCCTGCCTCGGCTACCTGTACGACCGCGAATACGGCGGCCGACGCAACGTCCGCGGGCGAGACCAGGGCGGACAATCCGGCGGCCTGGGCGACTCGGCGCTGACCGTTCCCGACTGGATCAATCAGGTTCACGAACTCTTCCCCCAGAGAACCATCGAGCGTCTGGAGAAGGATGCGCTGGAGCGGTACCAGCTGGACGAAATGGTCACGAACCCGGAAGTGCTCGCCCGGGCCCAGCCGAACCCGACGCTGCTGAAGGCCGTGCTGCGGACCAAGCACTTGATGAACCAGGACGTGCTGAAAGCCGCCCAGCACCTGGTGCGGCAGGTCGTGGACGAGTTGATGAAGAAGCTGGCCCAGGAGGTCCGCACCGCCTTTCAGGGCTCGCTCGACCGCCGCCACCGCTCGTTACTCAAAATCGCCAAGAACTTCGACGTCGGCACGACGCTCCGCCGCAACCTCAAGCACTACGATCCGCAGCACCGACGGCTGCTGATCGAAACGCCGTTCTTCTATTCCCGCATCCGCCGCCAGGTGGACCGCTGGCAGATGATCATCCTGGTCGACGAGTCGGGCAGCATGCTCGACAGCGTGATCTATTCCGCCGTAACGGCGTCCGTCTTCTACAGCCTGCGGATGATGAAGATGCATCTGTGCATCTTCGATACCTCCGTGGTGGATCTCAGCGCGGAGTGTATGGATCCCGTGGAAACCCTGATGAAAGTCCAGTTGGGCGGCGGCACGGATATCGGCCAGGCGTTGGCCTATGCGGCAGAGTTGGTCGAAAACCCGCGGCGGACCATCGTGGTGCTGATCACCGATTTCTACGAGGGCGCGCCGATCGAGCGGCTGTACGCGGCGGCGAAGAAGTTGGTGGAGAGCGGCGTCACCGCGTTGGGACTCGCCGCCCTGGACGAACGCGCCAATCCGACCTACGACCACAGCGTGGCGGCCCAGCTTGTGCAAATGGGCTGGCACGTGGGTGCCATGACCCCCGGCGATCTGGCGACGTGGGTCGCCGAGAAGGTGCGGAGTTGACCCATGCTGCGCAGCGACTTGATGGCTTTGACCGCGGACGATCTGGCGACGCTGACCAACCGTGGCACGGTCAAGCGGGCGCAGAAGGAACTGGAAGCGGGCGAGGTCACGTGCGAGATCCGAGACGAGCCCGGCGGCGGCCTGGTATTTGCCTGGTCCGACGGGATCACGTGCCGGTTTCCCCCGGGCCAGGCGGTACACGAGGCGGTCTGCTCCAGCGGCGCGGCCGGGATCACCCGGCACATCGTCCGCTCGGTGCTGGCCTATCAGCGGGCGGGGCTCGACCGCCAGACGACCTCCGAACCCGCCGATGCAGGCAGCGCGCGGCAGGATGGCAACCGCCTGCAAGAAGACTTGCCGGACGCCGAGACGGCCTCCTGTTTCGTGGCCGGCGAGATCTGGGATCCGGGGCAGATCAGTGACGACGATCTGCTCGCCCGTTTTCGCAGCGCCGCGGTGACCAAGGCCCGGAAGCGATTCGAGCAGGGGGTTCTGGTCGAGTTGTCGCGCGGGACGAAGCCGACCGCCCGGTTCCTGGACGAAGCGTGTACCGTACGGTTCTTGGTGCCGCGCGATCTGCGCTACGCGAGCGCCGACTGTGCCGAGTCACAATTGCCGCTGTGGGTGCCCTTGGCGGTCTGGGCGTTCCGCGAATTGCCCATCGGTCAGCTGGCCGGACTGCTGTGCCTGCAGCACGCGGATCTGCCCGCCCCCACCGCCGTGCTCGACGATTTGGACGTGCTGCTGGACGAATTCTGCCGTGACGGACTGAACGGGATCGCCGGCTCCTGGTCCGCGCGGTTGTCGCGCGTCGAGCAATCGCTGCGCGGCGAGGGACTGGTGTGGCCGGCCGAACTGGTCGCCGACCTGCGGCATCAACAGGAGATGTATCAGCAGCATGACGCCCGCTTCGAGCCCCAGCAGGTCGTGCATCTGGTCGGCGAACTGACGGCTCGAATGCGGGCGATTGCCTGCGGCACGCGAGCGGCTCCGCAGCTGATGATCCGCGGCACCCCGTCGGACCGCCCGACGGAGATCGCCGCCGGCCGGATGATCGGCGTGGGGCTCGGCATCCGGCCCGGGCAGCGTCACGCGACGCTGAGCGCCTACTTGCAGGATGCCGATTCGGGGAGTGTCGTGGCGGTCGAACGCACGTTTGCGGATCCCGACCCGCAGTCCGGCGACGCGCCGCGCAGCTTCACCGACCTGGCGGCCACCGTCGTCGTCCGAGGCGTATCGCTGGCCGCGCTCGCGTCCTCGCAACTGCTGCTCAAGTCGGGCAAACGCACGCCCAGCGGCGTGCTGATCCTGCCGCGCACGGCCGGGAGCCTGTCGGTCAACCCGCAGAGCTTCCAATGGGAACAGCTCAAGCCACCGTTTGCCGCCGAGAGCTTTGCGCAGCTCGCCGCCCGATTTGAATCGCTGCCGCCATCCTACCTGCGACCGCGGCGGCGAACCGAGAACGTTCACGCCGTGGCCGTCGCCGCTGCGGAGAGCGCGACCTTCGACGTAGCGCATCAGCGACTGACGGCCGTCTTGCGCGACGCGCGTGGCGGCACGGCCCTGCTGGTGCATCCCTTCCACACCCGGGGCCGCGAAGGTGTCGGCGAACTGTTGGGAACGCTGCAGCAGCGCGGCGCCCAGGTGCGCTTCGTCTGTGGACACGTTCGCGCCGCGGGTCGCACGCTGGAGATCTATCCCATCAGCGTCATCGTCGACGACGGCACGCGCCGGTGGGGGCTCCAACCTTGGGTCTCCAACAACCTGGCGGCCCACGAAGGCGGCAGCGAGCCCGCCGTGCAGGCCGCCTGTGAGCAATCCGCCGTCGAGCAGTTCTCGAGGCAGCTCGGAGAGCTACTGTCCGACCTGCTGCTCACCGGCGTCACCCGCAGCGATGGGACTCGTTGGGGGGAACAAGCCGAACTGGGGCGTCAACTCGGTTTCGTCCGCCTCGTGGCCCCGGTCGCTGAACTTGCGGACTCGCTGAACTCACAAGCCAGCACCCTTCGCTGGACTCCCACCGCAGCCGTGCAGCATGCGCGGGAGCTGTGCTTGTTGTCCCGGATCATTACGGAATGAAGCAGCAGGGCCAGCGGCACGATTCGGTGCATGAGTTGACCCAGCATGTCGGAGGCAAGACGTCAGCAATCCTCGCACGGCCGCTGGATGGTCGCCACGGCCGGCTGCATCCCTTATACTGGACCAGGCACGGGAGCATCCACAAGCAAGCCACAGGCAAAACATGACAATGGGAAAACGGGTTCACATCGGCTGGACGCCCCTGATCGGTCTGGCCGTGTTATGGGCGGGAACGAATCGAGGCTTGGCCGATGGCGGTCCCACGCTCGGCGGCGGCAATCTTTCGCTCCAAGGCGAGCCGGCGAAGTTCGCTGCCCTCCAACAACTTGGCGCGCGCATGTGCCGGATTCCGCTCGACGCACGAGCCTACTGGGACGGTCAGAAGCCGACGCCCGAAAGAGCCGACAGTGTGGTGCTCGAGGCGCACCGTCACGGGATCACGCCCATGTTCCTGTTCGAGTACTACACGCGTTGGCACGGCGAATTGGGCGGTTACGAGAAGTGGTTCGCCATCGGGCAGGCGTTTGCCGAGCGATTCCGGCCCAACAGCCCCTGGCTGCCGTCGCAGGGCATCCGCGACTGGGGCGTGAGCTACTGAGGCAAACGGTGCCGCTGTCGAACCAATCCAGCCTGCAGCTCTCCGGCCTGCCCACGGGCGAGACGCGGATGTTTCTGGCGGCAGGTTTTGGCGAGTGAGGCCGTGCTACGCCCGCCGGCCAATGACCGCGAAGCCCCCGTTGGGCAGGCGTGATTCGGTGATCTGCTGGCGACGCCCGCCTACCGGCTGGTCATCGTGGACAGGTCCCACGGGTTGGCATCAATTGGCCGAGCCGTCCACACGTGAGCCGCAGACAAGAATCGAGAAGCACGTGGAACCGCCCCTCCCGCCGCCTTTTTTTTCGAGCGGTTTCAACGCATGACAATCGTAAAGCATGTCCGCTGGGTGCCCTTGGCGGTTGCCGGCTACGTCCTTACGAGCGTTCTGGCCGTGCAAGCCGCCGAACCCGAGTTTCGCTGGCTGTGCGTGCAGCAAAATTCACGGCGACGTGGCGAAGCGGGAAGGCGGTGGTACGCTGGTAACGGGGGAGTTCGAGGAACGTCGCGGGCACGCTTTTTCCGGCTGGACGGTGTTAGGGCTCGCCTTCGTGGCTTGGCTGCAAATCATCCCGGCGTTCTCGCACCGGCAGGTCGAGCACGTGGACGAACCTGCCGGCGAACAAGTACAGCCGGTCGCCTTCGCGCCAGGGGCTGACCAGCCCGTCGCCCATCTGCCAGCGCGCGTATCCACGCGGGTCGCGCACCACGGTACGGAAATCTCGAGTGCGGCCGTAGACGATTTTCGGACCGCCGTCGTACGGCTGGCTTTCCGACCAGCACAGCAGGTACTCGCCCTTGCCCAGGTAGCCCACGAAATGCGGCCGGTACACGCCTTGGCGTCCGCCGCCGAGGTCTTGGTGGATCACCGGGTTTTCGGAGAAGTAATCCCAACGCCTGCCGTCCTGGGAAATCGCGAAACCCAGCTTGCAGACGTCCTGCAGCCATTTTCCTTCCGGGCTGTACTCGCCGCCCGTGCCTCGCAGGAAGCCCAGCCATCGGCCGTCCGGCAATTGCTGGACGGCGTGGTAGGACGACTGGCTGTTCATCCAGCGCTCCTTGGTCACCGGAAACACGGGGATCAGCTTTCCGTCTTCTCCGGTCGAGGGTTCCCAGACGTTGGCGGCCAGATCCGCGCAGGTGGCCAGCGAGGTCCGCTGATGGCCGCCGCCGATCGCCCACTCGCCGGCATCGTGGTGAAAGTACATGAACCACCGCTGCTCGGCACCGTTCCAGACCACGCAGGGGCTGGAAAAATGAGCTGGGCCCGGTCGGCCCGGACACTTCAAGACACGGCTGTCGGATCGCGTCGGATCACGTTGGGCGAGCTTCACGTAAGGTCCCTCGATCGACTCCGCAACCGCGCAGGCAATACCGGAGTCCAGGTCGTGGTGGGCATAGTACAGATAGTACCGTCCGTCCGCATCCGGTCCCCGGTCGTTGCGGACCACCGTGGGATATCCCAGAGAGTCGTTTTCCCACAGTTCGGTTCGCCGCAGGACCTCCGTGGATTGGGCCACATCCAGCGGCAAGTCCCCGTCCAAGTCCGAAAGATCGACGCACTTGAGGTTGTTATCGAGCTGCGACGCGACCACCGCCCGGCCTCGGAAGATCGCCGCTCTCACGCCGCTGCGGGCGCTTCCGTCTCCCATTGGCTCGGTGCGAGATGTCCGGGTGTCCTGCTGCGCGCCCGATTGCGCTACTGCAGCGACGCCGAGCAGCAGGACGAAAAGCCGGGTGGATAGCCACCCATGGCAGGCGTTTCTCATTGCATTCCTTTCGCTCCGGCTGGCTGGCCGTTTTCCGTCTCGTGCCGGTTTGCGGCGACTCCCAGGTCAAGGCACTTGGATGCGACACCATCCAGCGTACCCGCGATCATCTGAGCACAATTCTATCAAACGAACTCAGCGGGAACAGTGCTGGTACCGGCCTCGGGCTGCGCGATCTCGCACGGCGGGCTGTTCTATTACCTGAAGCAGGCGGACGATGGTTCGAGGGATCTGATGCGCGCCGACTTGGAAAATGGTCAGGTGACAGCGGTCTACCGGCTGCCGCCGGGCTTGGTAATCCGCAGCCTGGGGACGGTCACCACCGATGGCCGGTACTACGCCGGTGGCACGATGACTGTGATGATCCAGCACAACCGCGGTGGAAAATACTCGCCGGATGGCCAGCTGGAGCGGCTGGTCGGTCCGGAAGGAGCGACCTTGTACGTGCTGTCGGTACCCGAGGGCCGCCGGACGGAACTGGCCGTCGGCACGCCGCACACCACTGCCTGCACCGGCCACGAAGCCTGGATCGGGACCACGGGCGAAATGCTGTTGTCCGTGTCGGCCAGCGGCGAGTTCCGTCCCGAACAGGGCAACTTGCTGGCGGTCCGTGCCGGGCAACCGCCCCGCGTCGTCGCCCGCGGCTACCGCTTCAATCACGTCGGCGCCAGCCGCTGTGGGCGGATCTTCTCGGCCGACGACTGGCAGCCGCCCTACCAGATCGTCATCGGCAACACGCAGGTGGAACGCGCGGTGGTGATCTGCGAGTCCAAGACCTCCCCGACCCGCAGCCAGAACACGCACCCGCACCCCTACGTCACGCCCGATTTGAAGTGGGGCATTTTCAATTCCAACCGTACCGGCTCGGATCACATCTACGCCGTCCGCATTCCGGACGAACGGATGGCGAGCTTGCTGGGCTGATGATCGAGGATCTCGTCATTCAAGCGAGACGCTCAACCAAGGGGCAGATCGGATTCAGCCAGGATCTGAAGGAGGAAACGCCATGAGCAAGCAACTCGTCTGCCAAACGCTGGTCCTGAAACTGCTGTTTGCGTGGCCGGCTGGATCGCCCGCCGATGAATTGAAGCCAACATCGCCCATCGGTCCTGGCTACGCTCTGGCCTGGCATGACGAATTTGACGGCGACCGGTTGGACACGGGGAAGTGGACGTATCGCATCGACACCCGTTTTTGGAGCGTGCAGCGTGCCGAAAACGTCTCGGTGGCCGACGGTTGCCTGTGTCTGGCCTTGAAAAAAGGAAAAGCAGGATTCGGTGACCCGCACGTCCTACTCGGTGAACCTGCATCGCTGGAGACCGGGGCCGCACGTCAGCCACGGGTACAAGCGGATCACGACGCCGGACCTAGCCGCGGAGTTCCACGTGTGGGGATGCGAGTTCACGCCGCAGCGAATCGACTACTACTTCGACGGGCGGTTGGTCCAATCGCTGGACGCAACCGTCATTCCGCACGGCCCGCAGAATATCTGGCTGACCAGCGTCGCGGCGCCGCTGGGCGGCACGAAGTCCGTGGACGACACGAAACTGCCCGCAGTCGCCGAGTTTGATTACGTCCGGTATTTCGCGAAGGCCGGTTCGCCGGAAGCAGACGAACCCTGATTCAGGTTCGCGCGGGCGACGAGCAACCCGGGTGCAGCGGTCGATGTGACCGACGCATTTTGGCGAAGGCTTCTTGGGATGCGTCGGTGGCGCGCAAGGCGGATCGCATTTGTCATCGGTTTGACTGCGCGGCTCGACGAACTCCCGTGGACCTCGCAAGTCCGATTAGCGACACACCGTAATGCGCAGAGGTCTGTCAGACCTGAGCGCGCAAGGGATTGGGGCATCGAAGCTCGCATGGGCCCGCTCGCATAGACACGCAATCTCGGGCGCCCTGCGATATTGGGAGGCTCACGTCAGGTGACCCTGCCGTGGTCCACGCGGTCACAAAGTTGCATGCAGAGGGGGCGAGCTTGCAGGCGATCGCGAGCCTGCTGAACCAGCAGGGCCACACGACTCGGCGCGGCAAGCCGTGGAACGGGGTCCAGGTAATGCGGGTGCTCCGTCGGACGGGCTAAGCGGGCGGGTCGGCCGTGTCGCGCATCGACAAACGCCCCCGCGAACGCTTGCCGCCCTGCCCGAAGCGATCCGAGCGGGCATCTTGGCGATGGTCAGGGCGGCAAAGGAATGGGCACAACAGCGGCATTTCCGGCCTGGGGCCGCCTTGCCGCCCGCCGCGCCTCGAGTCTCGCCCTCGTCCCCCACGCCGTGTTCCCGCCAAACCAGGAGCAACCCTTCGTCACCCGCCTCTTCGACGAGTCGTGTACGCTCGACGAATACCTCATCACCCGCCCCGACTTCAGCGACCACACCCTCAAAGTTAACACGTCCGCACTTCACGAAGGTGTCCGAAAGAGCGGTGCCACGATTGCTGAATGAGCACGTCATGCCGCTGCTTGCGGTCGGCGGAAGCAGCGTCGTGTTCAGTCGAGACGACTACGCCGACCGCAAGCAGTGTCTTCGACCGTCGATTCGCGTTCCAACGTCCAGCAACCAAGAGCACTGCTTGTCCCAAAGCGGCCAACCAGTGGCACGTTCAACATGGTTCGCGTCTTTGAAGCTGGGCCACCCCGCGGTCAACACGCAAACAACGACTCCTGACCGCTTTGTTTGTTGCTCTCAACTCTCAACTCTCTTTCCCCTTCCAGCCGGATGAGGCAGACGTGGATGCCGATCGCGCCAGCCCAGGTGCGACCCGTGGGGGAGGTGGTGATGTGGGTGAATCGGTTCGGAAGCCGGGCCGCCACCCGCTGGTCGGCGGCCGATTCGACGATCGTCTCACCCGCTCGGCTGATCGCCCGCCATTCGCCCGCTGGCCCTGGTGCCGTCGCCCGGGCGATCGCCACCACATCGCCGCTCCCCTCGATCACCTCCACGCACTCCCCGCTCTCCGCGTCCCACACCCGCACCGTGTCGTCAAATGACCCGGAGACGATCCACCGGCCGTCCGGCGAATACGCCACGCTCCCGACCGGGTACTCGTGCCCGCGCAGACAGCGCAGCTCCTGGCCGCGCTCCGCGTCCCACACCCGCACCGTCTTGTCGTTTGACCCGGAAACGATCCGCCAGCCGTCCGGGGAAAACGCCATGCTTTTGACGATGCCCTCGTGCCCGCGCAGAGAACGCAGCTCCTGACCGCTCTCCGCGTCCCACACTCTCATGGTGTTGTCGTTATACCCGGATCGTCGCCGGGTATAACGAC
>Ga0351923_1130_pt1 | contig 12482 bp, 10 predicted proteins | sample BONcelT113001C11_FD_206859 | JGI IMG/M metagenome (GOLD analysis project Ga0351923, IMG submission 206859) | Enriched cells from coal bed in the Powder River Basin, Montana, United States - BONCAT cells T11 rep2 HSBNCT.T11.300.1.C11 ...
CTCTACATGCATGCCGATACGCTTTTTCTGTATTTCGACAAAGAGAAAAAAGCAAGAAGCATGTTTGCTTATTACGGAGTGAAATTCTACCGGGCCGACATTCAGGGCAAGTGCGATTCGCTTGCTTACCTGATGTCCGATTCAACAATCCGTATGTACCACGATCCGGTGCTTTGGTCAAAAGAAAACCAGATTACCTCCGACTCTATGCATATTGCAATTGTAAATCAGCAAATTGACTCGTTGATACTGTATAATGCTGCATTTATCGTTTCGCGTGATACCATTAAAGGGTTTAATCAGATCAAAGGAAAGAATATGATCGGTTACTTTTTTGACAATGAGCTGGTGCGGGTTGAAGTAAACGGAAATGCAGAAACTATATATTGGGTGCGTGAAGAAGACGCCACCCTTATTGGCATTGATGTGGCTAAAACCAGCAATATGAGCATAAGGCTGCAAAACAATGAGGTTCAGTCCATCAACTACAAACAACAGCCTAATCAGGTAATGTTTCCTGAAAAAGAACTACCCGAGGAACAGCGTAAGTTAAAAGGGTTCCGATGGCTTGAGGAAAAACGCCCGATGAACAGGCTCGATATTTTTCGGAGGGATGAACACTGAAACACCCATTCACACCATCCGGTTGCTGCAACAAGATGATTTTGAGGCATTGCTGAATTATTATGATGGATTAAGTCCTGCCTCCAAAAACAGGTTTGCACCCCATCTATTCAACCTGAATACTCTGGCAAAGATGTTTGTTGACCAACCTGAGGTTTTTATAGCTTATGTTGTTTTGCATGAACCAGATAATGAAATCATTGCCTATACAGCACTCCGACGGGGTATCCCAAGCCACGATGCTGCACGATACCTCTCGTACGGACTACAACCTGATGAACATTCCGACTGCCTGCTGGCTCCTTCAGTGGCCGACAACTGTCAGGGCATGGGGTTAGGAACCCTGATGCTAAAAAAAATACTGGATGACCTGTGCCATACTAATATTCGGAGAATTTTTCTGTGGGGTGGTGTACAGGAAAGCAACACCAGAGCGATGCCAAATCCGGTAGCTCTGTCGTAGAAAAGGCTGTCGCCGGATAGTGTTTGTTCTTGCGACCATATACTTGCCCTCCGGCTCAGGTGCCCCTGATCGAGTCGGGTGTCGTACCAGCCGTATTCGCAATAAATTGTATTGTCTTCGCCACGGATAATGGTTGGTCCATAAAACCATGCAATCTCTGTACGTGTATTGTACACCATTGTGTCGGAATAAGCAGTGTGCTCCGGGTTTGTAAGCACAACATCGTCCCTGAAATAGAATTCCTTTAATCGGGTGTCATAGTAGCCTTTGCGACTGGTGAGGGTGTTTTCTTCGCTGATGATTTTGCCCTGATCCGGATACCATGCCATCCCGCTGATACGGTTATAGACAAGGTATTGGGTTTCGAGTACGGTAGGCGTATCCACTAGTTTTACATCTCCGAACATTTCTGCTACACGGGTTTCACCGTTGTAAAACAAACGGTTGCCATAGATATCCAGGCTGTCGTTTACATCAATGTGCACCCTGCCAAAGGCGTCAAAATTACGGGTACGTTGATTCAGATGGGCACTGTCGCAATAAAACCGCGTTGAGTCCTGCCGAAGAATAACATTGCCAATCAGCCGCTCAATATCTTTGCCCAGGCGGGCATCGTATTGTTGTGTCTGTGCCCGCTCTATGTGGATAACCGTGCGCTGTGCAGTCTGGCCGTAAATTAGCCCTGACAGCATCATGAATATCGTAATGAAAGAGTGCAGGCGTAGTTTCATGATGCAAAAGTAACCCAAAATCATCATCAGACTAAGCATCTATAAGCTTAATCAATTTAAGTATGAGCCAGGAAGTCCGATGTTAAAGTCTTTACAGTATCAGATTCATGAGTTATGGAATGACCTGGCTTTGCGGCAGGTTTTTTTGATTATGATGGCACAAATAGTAACTTTGTTGATCAAACCTGATTCAGGTGAAGTATTTTATTCTTTTGTTAATTTCATTTTTGGCAGCTGCCGGCATACGGAGTCAGGTGCCTGTTCATATTAATTACCGCACCGAGCATGGCCTTCCTTCTTCGGAAGTTTATAACGCAATGCAGGACAGACAGGGATACTTATGGTTTGCCACTGATCACGGTCTGTCGCGTTACGACGGATATCGTTACGAGAATTTCGACAAGCAGAAAGGACTGCCCGAAAGCACAGTCTTTAATTTCAGGAAGGATCCCTGGGGCAGGCTGTGGGTAAATTCGTTTAACAGCTATCTGGCAATTATTGACAACCTTACAGTCAAAGCATACCGTTACAACGGAGAGCTTTCCGAATACATTGCCAAGATCAAACCACACACAACTATTCTTCAGGACTTTATGATCCTTCCTGACTCTACGGTTTTATTCAGCCTTGTCGCGAAAGGGAAACACCTGATCAGCAAGGACGGCAGTATTACTGATCTGCAACCGGGCGAAAACTGTAATTGTATTGAAATTGACCTGACTCCCGGAGGCTTATTTCTGAACTCCCAATGGAATGCTGCACCGCAGAGCATTATAGTTAATATGTCTGATGGAAGGCGAATTGTAAACCCATTGAGTATTTTCAACGATATCGGACAAAAAAGCGTTCAAACAAGGGCTGTTTGGTTTGATTCAACTGTGTATCTGTCGCTCCATGATCATTTGTTTCAACTTATTCATGGTCAGGTGAAAAAGGTGCTCAGCTTTGATGATAAAATTATTACGCTTGCTACCGGTGCCAACGGCACACTATATGTCGGGACACTTCGTTCTGGACTGCATGTTTATGCCAATGGTGACCTGAGTACAAGACCTGAAATACTGCTTGATGAAGTAGCTGTATCCTCTGTTTTATTCGATCATGAAGGGAGCCTCTGGCTCACAACCCTGAATAATGGCGTTTATCAGTTTCCTGATCCATTGGTGACCAGTTATGACGAAGCTTCGCAACTCCCTATGGGTAAAATTATTGATATTGAGTCGGACAGGCAACAGCGTCATTGGATTGCTCTGGATAAGTTTCGGCTTGTTGAAATGCAGGCAGGAAAATTAAAGCCTGTTGAATTACCTGTTTCCGCCGAAACCGAAATTTCGGACCTCAAGTGGGATGTGCTGCGGCAAAGGTTATGGATTGGGACAAACACCTACCTCTATTACCTGGAAAACAACAAGGTTTACCGTTTTCTTAATGATCATGAGTTGAGTATTAAAGGGTATAAAGGAAAATTTGCAGGAATTAAGGAAATTGTCATTGATCAGGCAACGGGAACCATTTGGTTAGGCAGTTTCTCTGGTCTTGCACGTGTCAATTCAAAGGGTAATGTAGATTTTATGAGCAACCTGACCCATTCTTTCACTGAAAGGGTCGAGTCGCTTGACATTGATGCTTCGGGCAGTATCTGCATGGGTACATTGAAAGGTTTGTGGCAATTTGCGAATGGTGAATTCAGCTCACGGGCGGCAGAGCATCCTTTTCTGGCCGAACGTATTACCCGGGTAGTATCTATGGGAGACACGCTTCTGTTGGGTACCCGGGGTAATGGTTTGCTTTTCCTCACCTCTGACTCATTGTATCAGCTGACACAACAGCAGGGACTGACCGGCAATTCGGTGAACCACATAGTGTATAACAAACATTATATTATTACGGGGACTAATTCCGGGCTTTCATTTATTGACAGGGCCAACCCACTTAACACACGGGTGAAAACCCTTACGAACACATCGCTGATTCCCTCACAGGAAATCTCTTCCTTGTTTTTGGCCGACGACAAGCTCTTTGTGGGAACCAATTCGGGCCTGATTGTGTTTCCTGCGGATATTATTCTTAAACCATTGGACCCCCTGCCATTATTGATCACAACCTTAAATATCGGAGGGGAAAACTGTGAGGTGAGAAACGGACACAGGATACCTTTCAGTAAAAATGCCGTTCATATTGACTATTTTGCTATTTCGTTTCTGAATACAGGCAGGCTAACATACAAACACAGACTAATCGGACTGGAGGATGAATGGGTAATTAACCAAAAAACAAATGCCTCCTATCCATATCTTCCACCAGGCGAGTACATCTTTGAGCTGAATGTGATGAACCAGAATGGATCATGGAACCCTGAATCTGTTACGTTGAGTTTTTCCATAATCAGGCCTTACTGGCAAACTGTTTGGTTTGTGCTTCTGATTATTTTTGTGGGTTCCGCAATATTATTCCTGCTGATCAACAGGCGTATCCGGGCAATTCATAAGCGCAACAATCTGGTTGACGACCTGAACCGCTACCGGCAGGAAGCGCTGATCAGCCAGATGAATCCCCATTTCATGTTCAACGCACTGAATACGGTGCAACGGTTTATTCTCGAAAACGACAGGCTCGCTTCGAGCAGGTATTTGTCGAAATTTGCCAGACTGATGCGACGTTTTCTGGAAAGTAGTCAGAAACAATCTATCAGCATCAACGAGGAATTTGAAGCTTTGTCACTCTACCTTGAGCTGGAAGCTGCACGGTTTCGTGAAAAATTTACCTATATGTTCTATACATCTCCCAACATCAACCGCGATAAGATGCACATGCCGGTTTATATCATCCAACCTTTGGTGGAAAATGCTATCTGGCACGGGCTGATGAATTGCTCCAGACCCGGAAGGATAGAAATTTCCATCATATCATCTAATGGTAATGACATGGTGTGCAAGGTGAAAGATAACGGGATCGGACGAGCCGAAGCAGCAAAACTCAAGGCTTCACATGACAGAAAATCGCTTGGTATTAGTATTATTCAAAAAAGATTATCTTTGATTAATACGCGGAACTCAATGCCGATTACCATTCTAATCAACGACCTGACAGATGACGAAGGACATGTAACCGGCACCGAGGCCGTAATCGTGTTTCCGGGTTGGTTTAAAAATTAAACAGTAGGATATGAAAACATGTATCATTGACGACGAACCGGATGCAATTAAAGCACTGGAGCTGATTGTGAGGGATTTTTGTCCTGATTTAACAATAGCCGGTACTGCCGGATATATTGAAGAAGCCTGGGAATTAATAAAATCAGCTCAGCCGGATCTGGTCCTGCTTGATATCGAAATGCCTCGGGGTGATGGATTTAACCTGCTCGACCGCTTTCCAATGCGAAAATTTGATGTGATTTTTGTGACCGCCCATACCAATAGGACTGAAAAAGCACAATGGTACCAGGCTTTTTCCATTATGGAAAAACCTGTTGATATACAGTTGTTTCAGCAAACAATCAGCCGGCTGAAAGCCCACAGGGACGCCCAACCGGACAGAGTTTATAAGATTAGGCCGTAGCTGATTATTTGTACAGGCACAAATAAGCTGTATCGCTATGGATTTTTACTTTAAAGGTGCTCCCTGAAGGAACAATAAATGTTTCGGAAGGTCCATACTTTCTCGATTCCTGTTCGCCCGGCAAGGTAACTTCCATGATTCCCGACACTACCGTCATATATTCGGTACTTGATGTGCCGAATGCATACTCCCCGGCTGCCATCACCCCAAGGGTGGCCGGAGTGCCTGAAGCATCAAAAGCAATGGATTTTACTTTTCCATCAAAATATTCATTCGTTTTAAACATGGTTTGAGGTATTATTATTGATGTGATATTGATTCAAAATTGTTTGTATCCAAATAACTTACGCTCTTTTATTCTGTGGGCTATGTAATTAGGTACCAATTTCTGCCATTCATGATTTTCCTGCCTGATCAGCTCGAGTACCATATGAGAAAAAATGTTCAGAAACTTATGGTTCACATTAGGAATATCAAGTATAAGCCGATTTTTCTGAAGATACCTGAACAGGTGGATGGTTTCTTCCGGCAGCTCAAGGTCTTTCAGGGTAATTACTTCATCGTGGCTTTCGTTCAACGAGGGATAAATATACATCTTCATGTTCGAAGGGAATAGCTTCCCGAGGGCGCTTAAGAGACCACCTTTCAGATTGCTGTAATATGCCGGGTCCATTACTTTTTCAAAAGTCAGAATGCCAATGACAACCCTTAGTTTTATAATCCTGAACTGCGACATATAATCTACCAGCTTGTAAAACTCCCTGAAGCTCGATACCATCACATTCTGCCCGATTTCGTTGAGCAGGTCAACGCGGTCGAGAAAATCACGCTCATCAAATTCGCCGGACTCCAGCAGGTTGTTTAGTGTTATTTCACACAATTGCAGGGTGTTGTGCTTGTCGTAATCTTCGTCCTTCTTAAACAGGCTGTAACTTGATTTCAGGATGTCTATGCCTGCATAGGTTATTGGTCTGAAACTGCCCCGAAACACCAGCACATTTTTTTTGTAAAACATATCATCCGGTTCCTGAACATCGCCATACCTGTCGAACATAATTGCATGGGTCATGTTGTTCTTAACCAACTGAACTCCAAGCAGCCGGTTGTCAACATACGAGAGTTCCGGTCCGTCCATATGCATCATCGTAATACCAACCCTGTCCGTGTTCAGGTCGTCCATCAGGCTCTGCAGAAAGGCATTTGGCCTGTCCCAGAAATAAAAACAAGCATACAGCAGGTTCACTCCAAGTTCGCCCAAAGTGTTCTGCTGCAAAAGATTGTCGTTTTCGTACAACCTGACATGCATGATCACCTGATTGGGAGGTGCATTTTCGTGCAACTGAAACCTAACTCCCATCCATCCGTGGCAATTGTTATCTTTTCGGTAGTTGAGTGTGGAAACGGTATCGGCAAAGGCAAAGAATCGGGTGCCGGGACTGCGTGTTTCATCGAGCAAACCAACCAGATCATCATATTCGGTAGTCAACATTAGTTCAAGGCGCTCTCGCGAAACATACCGCTTCGAACTCTTATCGGGGCAGTACATGGCATCGCTGTATCTTTTGTCGTAGGCCGACACAGATTTTGCAATGGTTCCCGAAGCCCCGCCTGCCTGAAAGAAGCGCCGCACTACCTCCTGACCGCCGCCAATTTCAGCAAAACTACCGAAAATGCTGTTGTCCAGGTTAATGGTAAGCGCTTTCCGGCTTACGGTAAGTTTCTCGCCCAATGTTGTCATCCGTTAATTGCTGTTATGCTGCAAAGATAATCCCGTATTTGAAAACCGGCATGGTTTGCGCTGCTAAAATACTCCTCAACTGCACCTGCCACAGAATTGATGCGTTGATTAGTGTATAAATATCAGGGAATCAATCTGAAACTATAAAAACAAAAAAGGAAATATAAAGGGGATTCAGACTGGGACTTTGTCAAAGCTGTACAAACTTAAGCGATTCAACGCCCGAATCATACCGGATAAGCAAAAGGTAAATGCCTTGAGGGAGGTTTTGGGTAAGATGAAGACGTTGCTGTCCACATTCATAATGAACCGGGAACTGCCTGCCGTTTATATCAATAATTTGTACCGACAAGGGTTCAGTTTTGAGCATCAGACTGATGTTTGTTCCGCTCACAGGATTGGGATAGATTCGGGCCCCGGAAGTGGCAAAGGGCTCTGCCGTCGAGCCAAGGAACACACCACATGCTATCAATTGCTGTTGTGTAAGGTTGCGGTATGATTGCAGGTAGCCATAAACCATGTCGCCCGGGCACAGGGTGGAGCAGCCATCTCGGTGCCCGGCAATTGTTGGTAGTTCAGGATCAATCGGATGCGGATAATATGATAGGGGAGGGATTGAATCCAAAGCGGTTTTCCACGAGATCAATTGAATCAATGAGGCAGTCATTTCGGCAGTAGGAGCTACGTCCATAAATGTTCCAAGAAGGCAAATTCCCATGGTTCCGGTGTTTGATGCACAAAAGTGTGCACCTAATACCTGATGTGTTTCCATGTCGTTGCCCGGATCGCGGCCGGCGAATATAGTACCATCGGGTGCAATCAGGTAATTATAGCCAATATCTGACCAGCCGTTTACCCCGGTGTGGTAGGTGTAGATGCTTCTGACCAGGGATGTGTAGTCGGTAAGTGCATTGGAGGTGGCCGAATGATGGATAATAAGATTGTGCACCTGGTTGAATACGCGGTCATAGTCGGGTGGAGGAAGCCCTGCCCTCCACTCGGCCTGCAACACCATAGTAGGCTGGCCACAGTCGTTAGCCGGCACCCCAGGCGTATGCTGCTGTTCAACATCGGGTAAACGCAGAGTGATGATCTCGAATGACACCCCGTCTTTTAATCCCTTGATTACAAATTTGTTTACTGGTGGTTCGAAAACGATCAGGTTGCTCGTCCAGATACTATCTCTGTTGTCTGTATGTTCATCAGGGCTGAGTTGCGTGCTGTGGTCATGTGCAATTAATTCTACATGCCCGGGAAAATCGCCCTTTCCACGAAGAACAACTGACCCGACTGTCTGCTCAGTTTTGATTTCCAATTCACTGCCTGTGCCTAAATGATTTGTGCGGATAATCTGCTGGGCAGGCATGACGATTACACACAAATTGACAATGGCGAATAATAAAAGACGGGTCAATAATTTCATGCTTCGGGCACAATGTGGTTCGAGGCTGTAAAAGTAACCAAATAAAATGGCCCCGCAGACCTAATGCCTGCAGAGCCGTTTGTCGGAGGTTTTCGCACTATTTAGCGATCAGTAAATCATGTGGGTATATCTGACACAAGAAAACCTACTTAGGATCGAGAGCAAACTTAATGGGCAGATTGAATGCAACCCGCACGTTTTTGCCTCGTTGTTTGCCGGGTGTCCAAGCCGGCATTAGGCTCACGACGCGAACGGCTTCTTCGTCGCATCCACCGCCGATGCCTCTCAGCACTTTTGCATTGGATACTTTACCATCGACTTCAATGATGAAATTGACAAATACCCTCCCCTGAATACTGTCTTTGCGGGCCTGTTCAGGATACTTGATGTTTTCGATCAAAAATTTCATCATTGCTTCACTGCCTCCCGGATACTCAGGCATTTCTTCCACAACTGTAAATAATGAATCTTCAACAGAAACATTTTGCAAGAGATTTTGCTCCAGCATCTGTGGTTCTGCCGGGCTTGCTTCCTTAATTTCGGAATCAATTGGTTTGAACGATTGTAATATCAGGGCCACAAGTACAAGCATGACAAGTGTGCCTGAAAGCAACCATGGTTTTGTTGAACTCATGGTCTTCGAATTTTTGTTCATCATAAGCATTCTTTTTTTAATAAGTGAAACATTATAAGGATTTGTAAGGGGAACTGTCAGTCCCCGAAAATTCATTTCCACAAGTGCTTTCTGATAGCTGAACCTTTCGCAATGCGATAAGGCATAGGCATCAGCTTCATATTCGTGCATGGCTTTGAGTTCGCGGCGCATGTAATAGAACACCGGATTCATCCAGAACAGCAAACGAAGGATCTCGGTCAGCAGGATGTCGGCCGAATGTAACCTTCGTGCATGGGCTTTTTCATGAATCAGAATGTGCCTGAATGCCGGATCGTTTTCGAGTCCTTCGGGTATAAACAGCCATCCGAAAAACGAGAATGGGACCCTGTCGGGCTTCAACACCACAAGACGCATGCCCTCAACTTTCCTGAATTGCGTTCCGGTCATCAGACCCATCAGGCTGATTAATCTGACAAGGAATAGCAAAATCAATACTGCATAAAGAAGTCCGAACAACAGCAGTATCCAGGCATGAGCGCTTGCAGTTACCGAAAACGCCTCGGTGCCTTCAGCTACCGCCCCTGAGGCTGCTACAACCAATTCGGGCAACCAAAATGCAGTTGTTTCTTCTCCGTTTGCAGTAATTGACAAGAAGGAGGGCATCAGAGGCAGCAAAGCAGCTGCCAGAAGCGAAAAAAGCAGGTAAATCCTGTTGAGTTCAGCTGTAGGATTGCGCCTGTAGAATACAAGATACCCTAATCCAAACAGCAGCAGGTGTGCCTGGGCATGAACCAAGAATACAAACAAATGTTCCATTGGGTGATTATTTGGGTTCTTTCTTTTTAATTTCCTCTTCAATCACTTTTTTCAGTTCTTCAAGCTCATCAAGGCTGAGGTTTTTTTCGTGGCTGAAAAACGAAACCAGGCTGTGCACTGAATTGCTGAAATAATTACTCAGTAATCCTTTGGCAATCAATCTGCGATACTCCTTTTTTTCGATCAGGGGATAGTATTCATGCGATTTGCCGTAGGCAGTATGCCCGATAAATCCCTTTCGTTCCAAAATTCGGATTATGGTCGAAACCGTGTTGTAAGCTGGCTTAGGTTCAGGTAGCCCCTCAAGTACATCGTGCACAAATCCCTTTTTCAGCTTCCATAACTCATGCATAATTTGTTCTTCGGCTTTGGTGAGTTCTTTCATAACAAAACTATCAGTTTAGTTAAATAACTAATTATTTAGTTAAATAGTATGCAATGATACAAAAATTTTTATGGGATGTCAAGAAACATTCACAATAAATTAATAAACAGAACTTTACCAGAAAATGTTTTTTTTTAACTTTTCAATTAATTGAGTTGACCGAATGTCACTGTAAGACTTAGATCAAAAGCTATATCCCCAATCTGACCATGAAGCATGAGCAGTCGTTTTCAGGGTCATCAGCTTTTTTGGTTCACAAAAAAACCCGCAGCATTCATCAAGAAATACTGCGGGTTACCAAACCAACACACAACAAGTTTATTGAGGTTGAGCCTTAATCTTATCTGCTAAACTCAGTCCTTCGAGCACCTCGATGAGGATGCCGTCGGAGAGGCCGGTTTTGATCATCCTTTTTTCGTAGGTCTGCGGGGCAGTTTCTACCTCAACATAAGTGGTGTCGCCATCGAACTGCAAAAGACCTTCGTTGATTGCCAGCACCTTGTCGCGACGTTCGAGTACGATGTCGGCATTTGCGCTATATCCGGCACGAATGAACTGGTCCGACATGAGTACGACAGCTGCCCTGATTTCAAACTGTATAGCACCATTTTCCGCGACTCCTTTTGGAGCAATTTTTTCGAGTTTTGCGCTGAATTTATCTGATTCTATTGCACCAATAGACAAAATCAGATCCATACCTTCCTTGATTTTACCAACTTCCGATTCGTCCACTTTCCCTTCGAAAATCATTTCGCTCATATCGGCAATGGTAGCAATTGTAGTACCATCGTTGAACGTATTGCTTTCGATCACCGAATTGCCTTCTTCAACGGGGACGGCGAGTACCATTCCATCAATGGTTGACCTGATCAGGGTATTGGTTACCTGACCGGCTTTTCGGGTTGCACCTTCGCGGATGAGCAGCAGGTTGTCTTCGGCGGCGTCCTTTTCTTCCTTTGCAGAACGATATGCGATGTCGTAGGTGAGGTATTCGGCTTCGGCAATAACGTTTTTATCGAAAAGTTCTTTATACCGGATATGGTTTTTACGGGCTTCCTCGAGCTGAATTTCTGCGCGTTTCACCCTCGATTCAGCGTTGTTGAGGCTGATCATGTCGGGAATGATTTTCACCCGTGCAATCAGGTCGTTTTTTTTCACCATATCGCCTGGCTCAACGAACACTTTTTCGACAATGCCGCTTACTTTAGGTTTGATTTCAATTTCTTTCCGCGGCACCACAGAGCCTGTAGCCACAGTCTTTTTGATGATGTCCGAAGTAACCGGACTCACAGTTGTGTAAACAACAGGCTTTGCCTGGGATTTTTTGTACAGGTAAATGATTGTGCCAATAAAGACTCCGGCAACGACCAGAGCGGCAAGAATTTTAAGAATGGTTTTCATGACTGATATGTATTGTTTGGTATTAATTTGTTACATGATTATTCATATCTGAGTGCATCAATGGGTTTTATGCTCACGGCACGACGCGCGGGGACCAGACCAGCAAGTATGCCTGAAAATATCAGGATAAGTAGCGAAAGCAAGGCTACCTGGAAATCAATGGTTGGGTTCAGAAACATGGTCTGTCCGTTTTCAGGTACCGGTAGGTTTTTGTTGATCAGTTCAATGATGGCCACCCCTGCAACCAAACCACCATAACCTGCTATCGTTGTCAGAAACACGGATTCGGTGATGATCTGCGACATAACTTTTGCAGGAGAGGCCCCAATGGCGCGCATTATGCCTATTTCTTTAGTGCGCTCTTTAACAATCACCAGCATTATGTTGCTTATTCCGATCACACCGGCCATCAAGGTGCCAATACCTACTACCCAGATCAATCCTCGTATGCCGGTAAACAAACCGGTCATCTGCCTGAATTGCTTATCAAGGTTGAAAAACCCAATGGCCCTGTCATCTTCGGGCGCAACCTTGTGGCGTTCCTTCAGCAGGATTTTTGCTTTTTCTTCGATTATCGTTACCGGAATTCCCGGCTTCGAAGTCATGGCAAACCAACCCACGATATCTCCATAATTAAAAGCTTGTTGCAAGGTAGTAAATGGCAGGTGGATGCTTTGTTCCTTGTCGCCACCGAAGTTCATGTTTTGGTTCTTTGGTGTAAAAACCC
>Ga0351923_1131_pt1 | contig 12435 bp, 11 predicted proteins | sample BONcelT113001C11_FD_206859 | JGI IMG/M metagenome (GOLD analysis project Ga0351923, IMG submission 206859) | Enriched cells from coal bed in the Powder River Basin, Montana, United States - BONCAT cells T11 rep2 HSBNCT.T11.300.1.C11 ...
TTTCGCCTGAGCGGTGAGAAATGACGCAGGTGTAGCCGGCCCTCTTTGCTATTTCAATTGTGGTAAGTGTTTCCGTTACGGTTCCAATCTGGTTAAGCTTGATAAGAATGCTGTTTGCTATGCCCTGCCTTATCCCTTCTGAGAATATCTTCGGATTTGTGACAAAAATATCATCCCCGACAATCTGTATTTTAGATGCGCATCTATCGGTAAATTTTTTCCAGCCTTTCCAGTCGTTCTGCGCAAAACCGTCTTCAATCGAGATGATCGGATAATCTCCTATGATTGAATCGTAGAATTCCACAAGCTTATCACTGCTCCAGACGTGTCCGTCTATATGGTATTTACCCTTTTTATAAAATTCACTTGCTGCGGGATCCAAGGCGATAAATATGTCTTTTCCGGCCTTGAAGCCTGCTTTTACAATTGCTGTCATAAGCGTGTCGAGCGCCTCCCTTGTTGTTGATATTTGAGGAGCGAATCCGCCTTCATCGCCAACGCCGGTTGAATAACCTTTATCCTTTATAACGCCTTTCAGGACGTGAAACACTTCAACCCCCATCCGTAGGGCTTCTCTAAAATTGTCAGCGCCTGCCGGAACAATCATAAACTCCTGGGCATCAAGGGAGTTTTGCGCGTGAGCGCCGCCATTTATTACGTTCATCATAGGCACTGGAAGTTCTCTTGACATTATTCCGCCAATGTACTGGTATAACGGAATCTCCATATATTCAGATGCTGCCCTTGCAATTGCCATGGAAACGCCGAGGATTGCGTTTGCTCCAAAATTGCTCTTATTTTCTGTCCCATCCAGTTCAATAAGGAGGTTATCAATATAAGCCTGCTCTATCGCATCGAATCCTTCGATTTTAGGCGCTATGATATTGTTTACATTCTCAACGGCCTTCAGAACCCCTTTGCCGCTGTATCTCTTTGCATCGCCGTCTCTTAATTCGAGGGCTTCCCTCTCACCAGTGGACGCACCTGAGGGCACAACCGCTCTTCCCATGCTGCCGCTTTCAAGAACAACTTCAACTTCAACCGTGGGATTGCCTCTGCTGTCGAGAACTTCTCTTGCAAAAACACTATATATTGTTGACATGCTTACCTCCTTTTTTAACTAAATTTTAAGTATTAAGCTCCAGGCGTGTGTTGTTAAACTTAAAGCAGAATACTTAAATTTGCGATTATATATTTTTGAGAATAACACAGTGTAAAAAAGCCGTCAAATATTTTATAGTATTGCATGACAGAGGTCGTTTATGAAAATTAATGTTGTTTTAGTTATACTTATAGCGGCAATTATTTCACTTTCGGGCCAGGCTTCGCTTTTTGCTCAGGATAGCAGTGTTGTTTTGGAGCAATTCAAAAAATCTTTTCCTCAGGTTAAGGTTGACGAATTCAGTAAAATAGATATCGACGGTTTGTATGAAATAGTAAGCGGGGGCAGGGTACTATACTATTTTCCTCAAAAAAATTATCTATTTGCCGGTGCGATATGGACCCCTGCGGGGAAAAATTTGACAAACGCAAGAGAAAGCGAACTCCTCACAAAAAAGATTAAAGAAATTTCTCTAAAAAATGCTTTAAAGATTGGCAGCGGGGAAAATATAGTCCTTGAATTTACCAATCCCGATTGTTCTTATTGCAGGCAGGCATCTAAATTTTTCTCTGAAAAGAAAAATGTTACACGATACGTTTATTTTTTGTTTTCAAGTAAAGATTCGGAAAAGAAAGTAAAGCATGTTTTGTGTGCAAAAGACAAAGCAAAGGCCTACGAGGAAGCAATGACAGGGAAACTCGATGGAAAGAAGCTCGAGGCGTGTAATGATGAAAAGGCTGTAATGCTTCTAAATGAACATAAACAAACCGTATCAAGACTTGGTTTGAATAGTACGCCGCAATTCTGGGTAAATGGAAAACATGTATCAGGTGCAAACATCCCGCTGCTTGAAAGCTTATTGAAAAATGAGACAACGAAGTGACTCGTAAAAAAATTCTAAATTCAAATATTCAAAATTCAAACTGTTAAGGCAGACAGAGTTAAATGTTTTGATATTAGATATTTTAATCTGTTTAGGATTTAGAAAATAGGATTTAGGATTTGTTAAATATGTTTGTTTGGAATTTATTCAACAGGCGGCTGCTCAAGGCGATCCCTGATCATTTTCAGGATGACGAAGGATTCGCGTTCCCTTTCCTCTAAAGAACCCATAATGTAGTTTATTGTTTCACGGTAGTCAGGCATGAAGATTTTTGAAAGTGCGTTGCAGCGCCGTTGCGTTTTTCGAAGTTCCTGGGCCAGTCTCACCACTGCATTTCCGAGTTCCGCCAATTCTGCAAGCATGGGGAGCACCTCGACAAATCGGCTCATTGCTATATCTATATTTGCTGAAGTTCCGCCTACACCGAACTGTGCGCTGACAGGTTCTGTCTGCACTGTTAAGTGGGGGATTTTCATACCCATGAGGTGCTGGTCCGATATATCCACCCGGTGATCCATCTTTACAGCGAGGGTTGCGTCATCGATGGCCTTTGATCCTCCGTCTATACGTGCTTCACGCAGGGCATTAAAGGCCTTTCGGAGAGCTTCAGCAACAGTCTGTTCGGCATCACGGGCACGGCTGAGACGGCTCATCATTTCAAATATAAGGATTTGTCTTTTTTGCTCGAGGAGATCGTAGCCTTCCTCAGCGAAGTCAAGCTGTCGTTTGAGTGAGAGCAAATTAGATTTTGTCGGTGCAATGTTAAGCTTTCCCATAGATTAATTTTACTCGTTTAAATTTTCCTTAATCAGCGGCACGCATACAGGTGCATCTTCTTTCTCGCGGTAGTATTTTTTCAACATAGCATCGCTTACGCGGTGCAATTCATCTTTCGGCAGTGTTGACAGCACATCCCAGCCAAGTTCGAGCGTAGACTCAATAGATCTGTTCTCATATTCACCCTGGTTGAGGAAACGCATTTCAAAGGCTTCCCCGAACTTCAGATACTGCTTGTCGATTGTACTTAACTCTTCTTCACCGATGACATCAGCCAACCCTCGAACACGCTTTACATAGGCGTAGCATGCAAATAACTGACTTGCAAGAATTGGATGATCATCCCTCGTGTATCCTTTGCCCACGCCATCCTTCATAAGGCGGGACAAGCTTGGAAGGCCGGCAATTGGCGGATAAACGCCGCGCTGAAATAGATCACGGTCCAGCACTATCTGCCCCTCAGTAATGTATCCGGTAAGATCCGGGACAGGGTGGCTTATGTCGTCTGCAGGCATTGTTAAAATGGGTATTTGGGTTATCGAGCCGGGTGAGCCTTCAATACGGCCGGCACGCTCATAGATACTTGCAAGGTCTGAATAAAGGTAGCCTGGATAGCCTTTACGGCCGGGAATTTCCCCGCGTGCCGTTCCCACTTCACGAAGACTTTCACAATAGTTTGTCATATCGGTAAGTAGAACAAGTACGTGCTGGCCGCAGTCAAAGGCAAGATGTTCCGCCAAAGTCAGGGCGACTCGCGGAGTAAGAAGTCGCTCTACGCTTGGCGCATCGGCTAATGAAAAAAACATTACGGCGCGCGCAAGGGCACCGGAATCCTGGAAATTACGGATGAAAAATTCCGCAACATCGTGCTTTACTCCCATTGCAGCAAACACAATCGAGAATTCGACTTCTTCATCCAGTAAACGTGCCTGTCTAACAATCTGGGCGGACACTCTGTCATGCGGCAGACCGTTTCCAGAAAAGACGGGCAGCTTTTGGCCGCGAACCAGGGCATTCATCCCGTCAATCGCTGATAAACCTGTCTGTATAAATTCGCGCGGATAACGGCGTGCAAAGGGGTTTATCGGCATTCCGTTTACATCACGGCGTTCTGCTGAAAGGGCAGGCGGACCATTGTCGGTAGGGCGTCCGAGACCGTCGAATACCCGTCCCAGCATATGTCTCGAAACAGGCAGCCGAAAGCTTTCCCCTAAAAAGCGCGCGCGCAAGGCTTGATTCGAAAGGCCCGTTGTGCCTTCGAGCACCTGCACGACTGCCTGGGTTTCAGAAATATCAAGGACGCGGCCGAGACGTGGATTGCCGGCAGGATCGAGAATCTCAACAATTTCATCGTAACCTACATCGCGAATACGCTCCACTACAACCAGTGGCCCCTCTATGCGCGAGGCGCCAATGTACTGCAATCCGCGGTCTTCTACTTCGAGGGTGGTGTGCATATTAAATTAGCCTCCTTGATATACTCTTTTGCCAGCATTTCAGTCTCCTCTATAACCCTCTGCTCAAGTTCGGCAAGTTTTCCAAGCTCCTCATTACCGAAGTCAGCCTTAGCCCTGAGCATATAGGGAACACAGCCCAAAGAGCGGATTCGCATTAACGGGACACCTTCCTGAATTAAGTCGCGGCCCCGGCGGTACAGTGTCATGATAATCCGCAGCAGCTCAACTTGCCGTTCAGGTGTACAGTACATGTCGTTTTCATTAAAAGCGCTTTGGGCGAGAAAACCATCTTTGATAATTTCAGCGATAAAAAGGATCAGCCGCTGGCTGTCCGGCAGGACATCGGGCCCAACCAGCTTAACAATTTGCTGGAGCCGTTCTTCCCTTTGCAGCAGGGTAAGCGCCTCTGTGCGGAGTTCGATCCAGTCGGATGCCTCTTTCTTCCACCAGTTTGCAACATCTTCCACATACTCCGAATATGAGTGAAGCCAGTGGATCGAAGGATAATGTCTCGCATTTGCCAGTTCGGTATCAAGCGCCCAAAAGCAACGGATGAAACGGCGTGTGTGCTGGGTCACAGGTTCGGAAAAATCACCTCCCGGAGGACTGACGGCGCCCACGATGCTTACCGATGCACGTTCTCCGGCAAGTGTAGTTACAGCACCGCCGCGTTCGTAGAACTGTGCAAGTCTTGTCGGCAGTGAAGCAGGAAAACCTTCTTCCGCCGGCATTTCCTCCAAGCGTGCGGCTAATTCTCTCAGGGCCTCTGCCCAGCGGCTTGTTGAATCAGCAAAAACAGCAACGCTGAAACCCATGTCCCTGTAATATTCTGCCAGAGTTATACCTGTGTAGATAGACACTTCCCGCGCCGCCACCGGCATATTAGACGTATTTGCAATAAGGATGGTTCGCTCCATCAGCGGCCTGCCTGAACGGGGGTCTTTAAGCTCCGGAAATTCACGGAGCACATCGGTCATCTCATTTCCGCGTTCGCCGCAGCCTATAAAAACGATGATTTCCGCGTTCGACCATTTAGCGAGCTGATGCTGGGTTATTGTTTTTCCTGTGCCGAACCCTCCCGGGATGGCCGCAGCACCTCCTTTGCCAATGGGAAAGAATGTGTCGATTATGCGCTGCCCTGTAATTAGCGGTTCAGTAATGCGCAATCGCTCAGATATGGGACGTGGTACGCGTACAGGCCACCGCTGAAGCATCGTAATATCTCGCCGGCCTGTCTCGGTTTCGATAACTGCGAGCGGATCAAGAAGCCGATAATCCCCTTTATCTACAATGGACCATACAGTGCCGCTGATGTCAGGCGGCGCCATGATCAGGTGAGTGACGAGCGGTGTTTCTGCTACCCGGCCTATTGCCTGACCGGCGGTAACCATTTCACCGGAACTGACCAAGGGTTCGAATGTCCAACTTTTCTCTGTATTGAGAGGATCTACCTTTTCGCCGCGTCTTATCCATGCGCCGCTGTGAGTTTGAATGCCCGGCAGCGGGCGCTGAATTCCGTCATAAATATTGCCTACCAACCCTGGACCGAGCCACACGGATAAGGGAGCGCCGGTACAAAGAACGGGTGCGCCAGGCTTCAGCATGGTGGTGTCTTCATACACTTGAATGGTGGCATGATCGCCAACCAGCCGCACCACTTCTCCAACAAGGCCCAGACTGCCTACCTGCACGACTTCGTACATTTGAGCTGAGTACATTCCCACTGCGGTTACGATGGGACCACTGATGCGTGTGATCATAGGTTCAGCAGTTCTGTTAACAGCGATCATGGACTATCTCCTCCTTTTTCTGGAGCTCACGTTGTCCCCTACACCAGCGGAACTGTCGGAGCCGCCCCTTCTTGCCCGCGTTGCGGGCTATTTTACCTCACCGACGTTTATGTGCGCCGGTACAAAATTAACCTGTTCTGCTATCTGTCGCCTCAACTCCGGCCATAGACGTTCCAGTTTTTTTGTAAGTCGATTATCCCATACCTGTCGAGCATCTGCATCCTCGACGATTACGCCGCCTCCCTTAATGTCAGGCTCATATAAAATGGTTACATTTACATTCCGCCCGACACGGACAGTAATCTCATCGGCCAGGTTGGCCCCCATAATGTCGTGGTCAACTTCAGAAATTCTTGCGACAAAAGCATTGCCTGCCATTTGAGTTATGGCTTGGGAGGCGAGGGCTAAAATGGTATCTCGATATTCAAAACCCTTACGTTCCAGCAACTGACGGTTTGCTTCCGTAAAAACTGAGTTGAGCAGCATTTCGATGCGTGCTGAACGCATCCTGCCAGTTTCAAGCGGAACTGTGGCTAAAATCAATTCTCTTTTGTGAGCGGCTTCTTCGCGGGCATGGTCAAGCTTTTCCTGTCTTATCTGATCTGCTTCGGCATTGGCATTTATTAATAAAGTTTCTGCATCCCGCCTTGCACGAATGACAATATCTTCACCTTTTTTTTGGGCATCTGCGAGTATTTCCCCGCGTAATATTTCAGTTGAACTTTCATTTGCTGTCATCCATAGACCCCCTTAACCGACACTTACACCGACAGCTTCCTGTACTAATTCGCGCAGGCTCTTGCGCCCTGACAAAGGTCCTTCTGGTCCGGGAATTTCCACGATCAGCGGGTGTTCCCTCTCCATCCGGATCATGTCAATATGCTGCCTGATCCAAGCCGCCGCTTTTTCAGTTATAATGATAATTCCGCAATCAGGTCTCGCTGCGATGTTATCAATCGCATCACGAGCCTCTTCGGCTGACTCTGCAGCATATGACTCAATGCCTGCCAAACGGAAACCGCGCACAGTGTTCTTGTCCGCAATACAATAAAATTTCACCGTCCGACCACTTATATCTTTTGTATCAGCATCATGGCAATAGCAAAACCAAGTACGGCAAGCCCTTCCGCTAATGCCACAAACAGGATACTGCGTGTCAGAAGTTCAGGTTTTTCTGCTGCTGCACCAAGCGCTGCAGAACCAATACGCCCCACAGCCTGCCCGGCACCAAGCACGCTAATGGCAATTGCAAAAGCGGCAGCGGCCCCCAGGCCGATGGCTTTGTAAGTAGATGCCAGATCCGGCGGGGCACTCCCGCGCGCAGCTTCCTGAGCCATGGTTATCGAGCAGGGCAGAATTATTCCAACTAGGACTGCTACGACTGTTCTAAGTCTCGCGAAAACCAACTTTGTCATTTAACACCTCCGACATTTTTTGGGGCTTCAGCAGCCCTTTCAATAAATAATTTAAGCTGTTCAAGAAGAATCTTTGTCGTCAGCAGCCAGACGAAACGGTTTGAATGGCCGGCCGCTGCCTGAAAAAAACTTCCCGAAAAATTCATAATATTCAAGACGCACCGCCTGTACGGATGCTACAACCCCTTCCAGCGCAATAGCTATTATATTGCCGAGAATTATTATTATTATGCTCAAATAACTGCCGCCGTAAGGAAAATGCCTGACCTCCTCTGCCAGCATAAAAGCAGCAAAGAGAAGCGCCGCATGGCTCATTGCATATGCTGCGAGACGGACAAAACTTATAGTGTTTGCGAGGTAGCTCAGGATAGCTTCAAAAGCGCCGACGCAGGATTCTATAAGCGCTTCGGACATTCCGCCGCCTGCCGCATCGTGTTCACCTTTTTTATGCTTTAGAACATGCTCTATAGGTTCTTTTAGCGACCAGCCAATTATTGGCACTATAAGAAATAAAATGACTGATATAACCATGAATCCTTTCGACATGATCGCTGAACTGTTTATCAGCAGTATCAACGTTCCCCAATAAAAAAGAAGTCCTATGAGGCCGAACTTGTCAAGGATGCCGCCTATCACGTCGCCCCGTTTAAAACGATTGATTACATTCAAAATAAGCCCGAGGCTGATCATAGCAATGCCTATCCCGATAGCCCCGTACATTAGCTGCATCGGGTCGCCTTCGAGCGGATCGTGCCAGATTGCATATTTTTTGAATACCTCAATACCGAAGTAACTTCCATACACCACGCCAAAAATGATGCTGGATAAACCTCCAAAAATAAGAAGCACGCCCATATCTTTTAGATTCTGCGAACGGCCTTTCAGCAGAGCAATCAGGCCGCCCACCGCAAGTACCAAGCCGTGTCCGGCATCGCCGAACATCATGCCGAACATCAATATATAACTAATAGCAACAAACAATGTCGGCTCAAATTCCCTGTAGTTCGGGAGGCCATAGGTTTCAACCAGCATCCCGAACGGACGCAGCAGCCTCGGGTGTTTCAGCAGAACAGGAATTTCTTCATCGGTTGATGTTTCGGGCGGGGTTGTTTGAATGACATAACGCCCGCCGGTAATTTCTTTTAAATATCTCTCAACGGCCGGTAAATCAGCGGCCGGTATCCATCCTGAGATTAAAACCGCAGCCTCTGTCCGTTGAAACTTTTGACTTGCATCCAGTAATCGGCTCTCCGTATCTGCAAACATTTCTATTTCAGCAAGTGGCAATGCAAATTCACCGGCAATCCTGGTAATTTCACTATTCAATTGTTCTAATTCCACAGCCAGTTGTTCCTGTTCTTTTTCGCCTTTTTCGGATAGTCTGTCTACTGTTGAACCTTCAACTACAGGAAGAATTTCCTGCTGAAAGCCGGCTTGCTGTAAAGCCTTTTCCAGGGCCGGCCGGCCCTCCGGAGTAGTGACAGAAAAGATCGACTGTTGTCCATTTTGTTGGGTTATCGGAAGGATAGCGACGTTATTGCCGACTTCTTTCATAAGGCTGTCAAGATTTTGAAACGGCAAATTACCTGTTGTGAAATGCAGAAATGAATATTTGTCGAGTCCGTCAAGAGGTATATCAAGTCCCCGATAGCCGGATACCTGTTCACAAATACCTGCAAGTTCCTTCTGGCGATGTGTAAGACGCTGACGATGTCCCAGCAGTTCTTTACTCTTTTTTTCAAAAGAAAAGAGCTTATCTTCTGCTTGATCCAGGGTCATTATTGTCATCTTTTCATTTTTGGATAAAAGGGGAATTATCAATGATTGGCGAAGTTCCTGAATACGAGCTCGGATACGGTCATATCGTGAAAGCTCTGCGGTATTGTCAACAGGAATCATTCGTTCTGTTTCCACTCCTGACTGTGCACGTGTTAAATGTACCGCTCCCAGACGGCCCAGTCCCATAAGTACAGAGCGCTCGTCTTGAACGAGAACAACCGCTTGAAGACGCATCATGGGTTCCGCGCTAAACATATGCCCTCAAAATATTATGCGTCTCACGTTGTTCACTGATCAGATTTTTTTGATTTGCGAGGTTTATCATTTAGCCTCCGCTTTTTGTTCCTTGCCACCTGTCATATGTCCAGCATTTTTAGTGTAGCTATCTGAATAACTTTCAACAGCAGTACTCCGCGGAATCAAGCGTTCACGAATTTTATCAGCAGGTATGCCGGAACTTATACCCTCAGAAATTGTTATAAGGTTTGCCACTTCCACACGACGGAGGTCAACATAACCCATTATTGCTCCAAGTCCCATGTGATTCCTGCGGAATGCCAGATTGGCTAAACGAAAAAATCTCTTCCATGCAAGACCTTCAAGAATAGAGGCGTCAGCAGCCGTCAATCCGTCAATAAGACCTTGTCCGGAAGGTGATATATCGAGTATGCGCTCTGAAATGCGTTCCACTGACGCATTAATATCGGGATCGTTCAGCATGTCGGCAAAAAGTGCGCAAGGGATTCTTGTTCCTTCAACATGTAACGGCCGCAGCATTTCAGGTGTCAATTTGTAGTGGAATTTACCACGAGCTACCAGCATCAGATGAAAAATATCTGCTTCTTGGTAAATCATCGGTTTTATGATTTCAAGGTCTTCATGCGGCAGGTTTTCCAACCTTGCAATCAATCCCTGAAAATATCCTTTGTCTAAAGCTGCTTCAAAGAAAAATGAACGCGGATAATCATGGTAAATTTTAATAGCCTTTTCCAGATTATTACGAAGGAGCCCTTTTGGGACCATACCTGCAAAAACTTCAGGGGATTCCGCTGAGGCCAACCCCTTGACATTCAAGAACAACTCCTTGGGGAGCGAGATAAGATGCCCATAGATCTCTTCAACAGGAGTCTTTGTCATGCATGCCCGAATCAGCACCTTTAAGTTCTCTGTCTGGAAACGGACCAGTGTCCAGTCGAGAAGTTTCGCTCCAGGGCCGGACATGTATGCGCTGAAGCCTGATATCTCTTTTATCAGTTCGTAGACAGAAAAACGCTGGAAATCAATTACTTCTTTAAAATCAGCCCCGGGAAATATTGCGGCATAAAATTCCGGAAGACTTTGTATATGGCAGAGGCTGTCAAGTTTCTCCGCCTCAGCCATAAGGCTGCGGCGCGCATTAAGCCGGGCGGCAAGATAATCCAGATCGTTTGCAATTTGTTTTTTTAATGAAATTATAGAAACATAGTTGGTTTCATCTAAGATTGTTTGCACACGCACCGGACGACCTCTTCAATGGCCCATTTCCTGCTGGCCGGTTCAAGCTGGATCTGGCTTTCGATTTCAGCAGCAGCCTCAGTCAAACGTTTCTGTTTTATTTGTTCGGCTGATTCTACTTCGGTCTCCATGATTTTATCGGCCTCTGTGACGGCTTCCTGACGTGCCCGTTCAATTACTTCATATCTCTTTTTTTGAGCTTCCGATATGATACGATCTGCTTCAGCCCTGGCTTCTTCGACTGTAAGCTTTGCCTCACCTTCTGTTGCAATGATCTTTTGGATTACATCACGCATTGCAGTGCCTCCCCGAAAATAAGTTACTGCTGTAAATTTAACGGTTTATGCTTCCCGTTTTTTTCACGGGTCTGCCAAGATTGTAACGCCTAATCATTTCGTCGCCAATGATCCTGGCGGCTTCATCATAAGGAATCATATCAGTATTGATTATTATGTGATAGAGCAATGGATCATCGATTTCTTTGTCAAAATGGTCCTTCACGTAGCGTCTGCGTGCATCATCCTTTTTTTTGATATATTTGACTGCTGCCTTTCGATCTAAACTGAAAATCTCCTCTGCCCGCTGAATCCTCTTTTCAAAGGGGGCAACCAGGCGCACATGAAAGGCAGTCTCCATCTCGTTTGTTACAATATTTCCCCCTCGGCCGACGAGAATAACATTGCCTATCTGAGCAAGGCGCAATATAGTTGCATTGGTCTGTTCAACAAGTGTCCAGGTTGAGGGGTGTAAACCCAGAAATTCCTCAAAAGCATCTTTTAGAGCACCTTTGTGGTCTTCCTTCATAAAATTGGCGATGTGTTTTTGCTGGTTGTGATCCTCCAGCACCTTTGTCACAAGATGGTGAGAAAAAACTGTCCATTCTTCATGAGAAAGGGTGTGCTGCTTTAGATAGTCAGCCAGCTCCGAAGCAACTGTAAGTCCTCCTGCCCCTTCTTCACGTGAAATAGTTACGGCTGGTTTTGTAAAAGTTCCGGCAGTGTCTTTGATATTTGGATCAAAATATTTTTCGATGAACGACCGACTTTTTTCAGGACTGATATTCTCCAGCATACCCCAACCCTCCTGCCTTTTCTGGTACTAAGAGTTATCCAATCAGAAGCCGAATTTTAAAGTTGATTGGCATGGGAAATTATGTATTGTCAGTTTCATCCGGCTTTTTTACGTATAACCAAACGTTAAAAATTTGTCAACTCATTTTTTTAGCATTTTTTTCGCAGGAGATCATATACTTCATGTTTGTTTAAGCTGGTTACCTGTTCTAATGAATTTATACTGTGAATCTCCACTTGCAGAATGTTTCTTTTGGATGCGGGTCGGGCGGCGCAAAAAGACATTCAACTTTAATATCAGGATCGATTGAATGTGCAAAGCTGTTGAATTCACCTTCGTGCATGTATTTGCATACAAATTCATCAAGACCGCGTCTTAACCTTGCTTCCTGTGTAGGGCAGCTTGGCACTGTTATTATTACTTCGTTCTCTTTCTCTTCAATCTCATACCCGACAAGGATAGTCCACGGGAAGTAACGGAGCGCCTTAACCAATCCTTTCAGCCCCTTTTCCTGAATGTCAAACCTTTGAATAAAATCTTTACCTGCCATCTCGGGCACCCGGCCCCAGACCTTCTCATTGATTTTTTCTGCAGTTTCCTGATCAAACTTTTCCGCTACGAAGATAAACCAGAAAGCGTCCATTACCCTGTAATGCCAGAGCAGGAA
>Ga0351923_1134_pt1 | contig 12320 bp, 11 predicted proteins | sample BONcelT113001C11_FD_206859 | JGI IMG/M metagenome (GOLD analysis project Ga0351923, IMG submission 206859) | Enriched cells from coal bed in the Powder River Basin, Montana, United States - BONCAT cells T11 rep2 HSBNCT.T11.300.1.C11 ...
TTTGCGCATCAAATCTCTTTCATCACCCCGTTCAGTCAGGGCAACGCACACATCCAGCGCGTGGGCGCCGCTTTCCAATTGCTCGCGAGCGATATTCAGCACGTCGTCCCATTTTTCTTCAAGAATGATGCGTTTAAATTTTCGACTGCCCTGCGTATTTAGGCGCTCCCCAATTAATAAGGGCTTGGGTTCCTGATGCATTGGCGAAGCCTGGATGGATGATGATAGACGCGCTTCGACCTGCTGGGGCCGGGCTTGTGGTTTGAAATTTCTCAAGGAATCAACCACTCTGCGCATATGTTCGGGGGTGGTTCCACAGCAGCCGCCAACAATATTCACGTTGTATTTTCTTACGAACTCACTTAATTCCAGGGCAAATGGTTCTGGCTGCAGTGGGTAAACTGCCTGGCCATCCACATTTAATGGCAGTCCGGCATTAGGAATGCAAGAGACCGGCAGCGGTGACGTTTCGCCTAAGAATTGAATTGGTTCACGCATATGTTCAGGGCCAGTGGAACAGTTTAAGCCGATGACATCGATCGCCATTCCTTCCAGAATGGTGGAAACGGCGGTAATGTCTGTACCGAGCAGCATGCGTCCAGTGGTATCAAGAGTTACCTGAGCCTGGATGGGCAGCCTTTCACCTGTTTGTTCAAAAGCCATCTGTACGCCGTGAATGGCTGCTTTAACTTCCAGTATGTCTTGGGATGTTTCGATGAGGACCAAATCTACCCCGCCTTCGATTAACGCCACTGCCTGCTCGCGGAAAACATCCGCCAGCTCATCAAAACTGATGTTTGAAAGTTCAGGATCGTCCATTGAGGGCAATTTTCCGGATGGGCCGATTGCCCCCGCGACAAACCTCGGTTGATCGGGTGTGCTGAATTCGTCAGCCAGCTTGCGGGCGATACCCGCAGCGGTCTGATTGATTAATGCAACTTGAGATTGCAATCCGTATTCGGCCAGGGTAAGGCGGTTTGAGCGGAAAGTGTCGGTTTCCAACACGTCTACACCGGCCTCAAGAAAAGATCGGTGAACCGTCTCCACAACCACAGGTTTGCTGATTACCAGGTAATCATTACAGCCTTCCAGTTTTTCACCACCAAAATCAACCGCGGTCAGGTTCATGGTTTGCAGGCTGGTGCCCATTGCGCCGTCAAACACGAGGACATGTTCCTGCAATCGGTCAAGGTACCGACGGTTCGTAAATTTTTGTTCCATAACTAGCTCCACGTTGTATAGTTCAGATTCATTAAAAAAAACCTCTCAGCCAGATGGAGAGGCAGGTATTTCTGAGATCACATTCATCTTTCAGTACCCCTAACCTCGGGATTATCTGCCGGATTTGGCACCTGCGTATTCGCGGTTGCCGAGGTATCAACGGGCCGGTCCCTTCACCTCTCTGGATGATGTGGATGCTTTTCATCCGTATAGAATTTGGTAGATTGTATCATAATTCACCGGGAAATAGGGTGCCAGGAGCGGTAGATAAAACCACTCTTGACTTCAACGTGAAAAGCTTTGTTTATGGTTAATTTTTCACAACGAACCGGGTCTACCAAGTAAAGGATGGGATATAATCTATTAAAACCAACATCAGGTGAACTATGAAGTTTCCTTCGTTACGAAAAATTTTGTTTGCTGGATTGATTTTGGCCAGCATAGGCTGGCTAGGATTATGGTTGATCTTATCTCAAACCTTTCCTACATTGGGACCGCGCTGGTTATTCTTTTTCCTGTTAACTCTTGCGCTCAGCGGATCCGCAATGCCAATTATTGGATTCTTTCACCGGCGCTTTCCCACTAATCCACCTGCCACCAGCGAGACGGTCGTGCGCCAATCAATTTGGGTTGGGGTTTACGGTAATTTATTGGCATGGCTGCAATTAGGCAGAGTATTAAACCTTGCATTGGTTGTCTTCATGGCAGTCGCATTTCTGGTAATTGAATTTTTCTTGAGTTGGCGAGAACGCAGTCAGTTTGACCCCGAGACGGAGATACATGAATAATCCGCGCAGCTTACCCGCAGTTGACAGCCTTCTTCAGCATAGACAAGCCGCGGAATTAATCTCTGGGTTTGGACGTTCGCTGACTCTGTCTGCCATTCGCGATGAATTGGCGGAATTGCGGACCAAAATGCTGGCTGGCGAAGAAATCACCCAACCGAAAAGTGAAGCCATCTTAGAGTCTGTAAAAAAAAGAATCCAGGCTCAACTTCAGCCTACTTTGGTGCCTGTAATCAATGCTACCGGAGTTGTGCTGCATACCAACCTGGGGCGCGCGCCGCTCGGCAAGGAAGATCTTATCAAGGTCACCAGCATCCTGGGAAGCTACAACACTTTAGAATTTAACCTGGCAAGCGGTAAACGTGGATCGAGGAGCAGCCATGCTGAAAACTTAATCCGGTTGTTAACTGGCGCGGAGGCGGCGCTGGTGGTAAATAACAATGCCGCGGCTGTTTTGCTGTCGCTTACCGCTCTGGCACGGCGCAAGCGGGTGATCATTTCCCGCACACAGCTGGTTGAAATTGGCGGCGGGTTTCGCGTGCCAGATGTGATGAGACAATCAGGCGCGAGATTGGTGGAAATTGGCACCACCAACCGGGTAAACTTGAGGGATTATCAAGATGCAATGGCTGAACCAACCGGTTTAGTGTTGCGGGCTCATCATTCCAATTTTAAATTGGTCGGGTTTACACACGAACCTGAGTTAAGCGATATTGTTGAGATTGCTCACCAGCAAGATGTGGCTGTTATGGATGATATAGGCTCCGGGGCTTTCTTAGATACCACACTTTATGGATTAGGTCATGAACCTACCGTTCAAGAGTCGCTGGCGGCGGGGGTTGACCTGGTTTGTTTTTCAGGCGATAAACTACTTGGCGGACCTCAAGCTGGAATCCTGGTGGGCAAAGCCAAGCTAATCGAGAAAATTAAAAAGCACCCATTGGCGCGAGCAGTACGGGCTGATAAGTTTTGCCTGGCAGCGCTGCAAGTTGTTTTAGAACATTACCTGAAAGAAGACGCGGAAAATTCGATTCCGATTTGGAGAATGTTGTCTACTCCATTGAAGCAAATTGAAAACCGGGCTGAGTACTGGAGAGATGAATTGGGAGCGGGTGAAGTAATTGAGGGCTACTCAACAGTAGGCGGAGGAAGTCTACCTGAGGAAACCCTGCCAACTTACTTGTTGGCAATATCCCCTAGAAAAAGCCTTGCCTTTTTAAATGCACTTCGCAAAATGAGCCCGCCAATTATTGCAAGAATCGAATCTGACCGGGTATTGTTTGACCCCCGCACAGTGTTGCCAGAACAAGATGGGGCTTTATTGGTGGGAATAGAAAATGCGTTGGCATTATAAATTGAGTCATTATTAAATTTTACAAGAGGAAAGATGAAACACGATCTGGACGATTTGATGCAAGTAGAAAATGTCGACGCGATATTGGTAATGGGAGCTGGTTTTCACAATCCTTATATGGTGTATCTCACGGGTGGAGCTCATTTGACCCAGGCATTGGTGATTAAGAAACGCGGAGAATCAGCCGTGCTATTCCATGAATCGATGGAACGCGGTGAGGCGCAAAAAACTGGTTTGCTGACAGTCAATCTATCAGGTTATCGGATCAATGACCTGGTTAAAGAAACCGGGGGAGATCATTTAAAAGCCATGTCTATGCGGTTGGAAAAGATACTTCGCGAACAGAACCTAACCAAGGGCCGGGTAGCTTTATATGGCAATCAAGACGCAGGAATTGCCGCCAGCCTTGTTGCAGAACTCCGGCAGCGACTTCCCGGTCTTGAATTCTTTGGCTCATCCAGGGGTGGTGTTTTAATGCGTGCGATGGCCTGCAAAGACGAACAAGAATTGGCGCGCATTCAAAAGGTGGGTGAATCTACCGCTCGCGTAGTCGGGAATACCGCGGATTTTTTGAGCAGCTGTCGGACACGGAATGAAATATTGGAAAATAAGGATGGATCCGCTGTTACCATTGGGCAGGTTAAGCGCAAAATCAATTTGTGGTTAATGGAGGAAGGGTTGGAAAACCCGGAAGGCACCATTTTCGCGATTGGCCGAGACTCAGCGCTGCCGCATAGCAGCGGGAATGACAGCGATGTGCTGCGACTTGGAAAAACCATTGTTTTTGATATTTTTCCATGCGAGGCAGGAGGTGGATACTTCCATGATTTTTCCCGAACATGGAGCCTTGGATATGCTACTGACGAGGCGCGCGAATTACATGAACAGGTGTTTGACGCGCTTCAGCGTGTAACCCATGCTTTGACTGTTGACACACCATTTTCGGCTTACCAGAAGATGGTTTGCGAATGGTTTGAAGAATTGGGGCACCCAACCGTTCAGACTGACCCGGCTGCAGAGGAAGGGTATGTGCATGGTTTGGGTCACGGGGTGGGTTTGCGTGTACACGAGCTGCCTTTTTACACACCATCTCAAGGTGATGAAAATATGCTTCGCCCTGGTTGTGTGATTGCCATCGAACCCGGGCTGTATTATCCAGAACGGGAAATGGGTGTAAGAATAGAAAATACTTATTGGGCAGACAGCTGCGGAAAGTTTCATTCCTTTGTTGACTACCCTACAGATCTGGTTTTACCAGTGAAGAATTGAGTCGTTTGGAGAAAGAATGATGATGATGAATAACCAGGCATTTCCTCCCGCCCGGATTTTGGGAATTGAAAGCTCATGTGATGAAACTTCGGCGGCAGTAATTGCCAACGGGCGCGAGCCGCTTTCCATTGTTACTGCGACTCAAATTGAAATGCACGCGCGTTTCGGGGGAGTCTTTCCTGAGATTGCTTCACGCCAGCACATTAAGACCATCTACGCTGTGATTGAACAGGCGTTGCAGCAAGCGCACCTGAGTCTCTCGGATGTGGACGCGATCGCGGTCACGCTTGGGCCTGGTTTGGCTGGTTCTCTGGTGGTGGGAGTTAACGCGGCAAAGGGTATGGCTGTTGCCTCCGGCCTGCCGTTGGTGGGTGTGAATCACCTGGAAGGACATATCTATTCTGCGTGGCTGCGTCCCCCTGACGAGCAAAATTTACCGCCTGAACCTCAATTCCCACTACTGGCACTTCTGGTTTCTGGCGGACATACTGAACTGAACCTTATCACAGACCATCTTGAATATAAAAGATTAGGCGGCACCCTGGATGACGCTGCGGGTGAGGCTTTTGACAAAGTAGCCCGGTTGATTGGCTTGCCATACCCTGGTGGACCGTCTATTCAGGAAGCGGCAGAGCATGGAAACCCAAAGGCTTTCCCATTTCCACGCGCGGCATTGGAAGGCACCTGGAACTTTTCTTTTTCCGGGTTGAAAACCGCTGTGCTGAGGTCAGTGCAAACCTTTTCCAATGACCCGGGTAATTTGCCGGTTGCAGATCTGGCTGCCAGTTTTCAAGCAGCGGTTGTGGATGTGCTGGTTCAAAAGACTTTAGCGGCGGCCAAGCAATTTGGCGCCAGAGAAATTTTGCTGGCAGGAGGAGTTTCTGCGAATTCGGCTCTGAGAGAAGGCTTTTTGGCAAAAAGCCAGATCAAGGTTAATATTCCCCATTTATCTTACTGTACTGATAACGCGGCAATGATCGCATCTGCCGGATATTATCGCTTCGTAGGGAAGCATTTTAGCGAATTGGATGCTGATGTAATGCCCAATTGGCCGCTTTCTTAACCAATCAGCAAGGTTTTGGTAACCTTGTGGAAAGAATTGCATCTAAATGACACAACTAGCTGACTCTTCGAACGAATTTTCATTGGAAGCCTTGCGCAGCGGAAACAAGGCAGAATTCGCGAGACTAGTGAACCGGTATTCAAACCAGGTTTACCGCATTGCCATGAAAATTGTTGCAGACGCAAGCGATGCTGAAGATGTGCTTCAAGAAACCTTCATCAAAGCTTATAAAGGGCTGCCGGGATTTGAGGGCAGATCGAGCCTGGCGACATGGTTATTCCGGATTGCGACCAACGAAGCTTTAATGGTAGTGCGCAAACGAAAACCGGATTTTGTGCTAGTGGATGAACCGGATTACTCTGAAGAAGAGGAAGGCAATTACCAGTTGCAGTTAACCGATTGGTGTTGTATGCCGGAAGCTGAGCTGCTCACGGATGAAACACGGTCTTATTTGGAACAGGCAATGCAAAACCTGACACCGGCTTTGAGAGTAGTTTTTGTTCTAAGAGATATTGAAGGGTTTTCGATAAAAGAAACCGCGGATGCTTTAGATGTAAGCGAACAAGTAGTAAAAACCAGGCTTTTACGAGCCAGGTTGCGCTTACGGGAAGATCTAAGCCAATATTACGGTATTAAGATGGCGGAGAGGTCTGCAAAATGAATGATAAAAAATGCTGTCATGAGTTGTTAAATTCAATTTCAGACTATCTGGATGGCACTTTGGAAGAACAACATTGCCGCGAACTGGAAAAACACCTCAAAGAGTGTGAGAATTGCAATACGGTAACCAATACCATGCGCAAAACTCTGGATCTGTATCATCAGATTAGCAAAAAAGAATGTTTGCCGGACGATGTACGCAACCGGTTGTTTGAGTGCCTGCAGCTAGATGAATTTATTGAATTAGAGTAACTTTTCTCCACAACCTGCATCTAAAAAGCAGAATATGAAGGAAAAAGCAGGATCACCGCAATTTGCAAAGCGAGCTCATTGAAATAGTGATGTTAAAATCCAATAGGATTGATTTGCTGCTGAATTGAAACCAGGCGAAACATGCCCGGTTTGCAAGCAAGGAAATCTGGATTTCAACGGAGTGATCAACCTGGTGTGCCCGAATTGTGGATTGGTGGAAAATGGATGCTTTACCTGATAAGTGATAGAGCTTTATCCGGTGCGGACGTTTAATAATATCTAATTGTGGAGGAGTTACACGATGGAACAAATGCTTAACCAAGAAATTCGCAAGCAAGTACAAGATGTTTTTGCAGATTTAAAAGACCCGGTAGCGGTACTCTTTTTTGGCAGTAAAAAACAGCATTGCGATTATTGTAAAGAGACTTTGCAGCTGATTGAAGAAGTTAGCGAATTATCTGGATTGATTGAACTAAGAAAGTACGACCTGGAAGATGATGCTGAAATTGCAAAGCAATTTTCAGTTGACAAAGCGCCAGCAGTCGTTTTGGCCGCGAAAAAAGACAATGAACTGGTAGACTATGGCGTGCGTTTTGCGGGTATCCCGGCCGGGCATGAATTTACATCCCTTATCCAGGGTTTATTAATGGTCTCAAGCAGAGATTCTGGTCTGGATGAGAAAACCAAGTCCATGCTGGCTACGCTCACTCAGCCGCTGCATTTTTATGTGTTTGTCACGCCCACCTGCCCATATTGCCCGCAGGCTGTGATTCTTGCGCACCGAATGGCTTTTGAAAGTAAATTGGTGCAGGCGGAAATGGTTGAGGCGATGGAATTCCCGGAATTATCCAATAAATTTGGGGTGAGCGGAGTGCCTCATACGGTGATAAACTATGGCGCGGATGAGGTTGTTGGCGCAGTTCCTGAATCTCATATGCGTGATCGATTGGCCCAACTCTTTGTAAAACCTGTATAACATACCCTGACATCTGGTTTTTATGAAAGGAGAGATCTATGGAGGGAAAAGTAACCTGGCGAAATGGATTAAGTTTCACCGGTGAAGCGAATACTGGTTGGAGGATCCCAATTGGTGCTACCAAAGACCACGGCGGTCGCGATGATGGCGCATCTCCGATGGAGTTAATGGCGATGGGACTGGCGGCTTGTAGTGGTATGGATGTGATCTCGATCCTGAAGAAGAAACAACAGGATGTTACCGATTTTGAAGTTCGGTTTGATATTGAACGGGCTGTTGAACACCCAAAAGTGTTCACAAAAGTAGTATTGGAATATCGGGTTACCGGCCACAAGATTGAACGGGAGGCGGTAGAAAGATCGGTTGAGCTTTCGATCACGCGATATTGCTCAGGCTATGCCATGATGGAAAAAGTTGTGCCGATTGAAGTAAAAATTCTAATTGAAGAAGCATGATTGGATTTAAAGAAATCTGCCCGGATTATTTTCGGGCAGATTTTTTGTGTTAAGGGAGACTCTGAGTTATTGTCCTGCCGGGGTACCTGCAGGAGAACCACCACCAGACCAGCTAAACACACGTTGTTCACTTATTTTGCCAAATGACTCCCAAATAGGTTCGCCATCCGTTGTGGTTCCAGATTGCCGTACCGCGCTGACATACCAGCGAATGATGTGCGGAGCGGTGTCTGTTGGGCGCAAGGTGCCTGGCACAATCAATTTCGTGTCGGTAACATATTCAACTACTTTCAAATTTGTTCCTGCAGTCACATCTTCAATTGTGACAGCGTAGGCTTCACCTGTGCGCAAGGTACCAACTGAAGCCCATTGTAAAGTGATGGTTTGCGAAGATCCCGAAAATGATTCGCCATCGGTAGGCAGCAAAAGGTTTGGAGCAGGATAGGGGGGCGGTAAAGTGGCGGTGGGTGTAGGCCCAGGGGTGGGGTTGCGCTGGCAAAGCGGGATTTTAAGGACCTGGCCAGAATATACAATATCATTCGGCAAGGAGTTGAAATCTTTTATTGCCTCCATGCTCACATTGAAGCTATTGGAGATACCCAGCAGGGTGTCGTTTTGACTTACGTTGTAAGTGTATTGTTCACACGCCGCTTCTGTAGCCTGAATGCCGCTTAAAGTTTGGGTAGGTTGCGGTGATGCTGTAGGCGTTGGCTGAGGAATTAAAATTTTCTGGCCGACAGATAGCACACCACAATCAGCAGGTAAATTGTTTAGTATCACAATGGATTGAATTGATACGTTGAAGAAAGCCGCTATGGAGCTGCAAAAATCGCCCGATCGAATTTCGTATTCAATGGGAGGTAGAGGCGTCCATGTTGGTTCTGGTGTGGAAGTAGGCGTGACAGTAGCGGTGGTTGTAACTGTAGGCGTAACCGTTAAAGTAGGCGTTGTAGTAGGTTCTACAACCCGCCCAGAGCTTCGAAGAACGCTGAAAACAACACCAGCTCCAATAGCCATGAAGATGACGATTAATCCCAAAACCAGGGGTAAGGAGAGGGTCAACTCAGGCATTTTTGGAGCTTTTACCATTTTATTGCTGGATGATTTCGCAGAAGTATTGCTGTCGCCCTCCGGGAATGTTCGCCCGCAAACCAGGCAACGGGTGGCATTTTCACTTAAACGGGTACCGCAAGTAGGACAAACTCGTGTTGAGGAAGTATTTTCTGGACTCATAAGTTTTCTTTTTCCTTCAATTGAAGGCTGATTCTACCACAAATGGTTTTCTTTTCGATATAGAGGGTTGTGTGGTATGCTGTAGCTGAAATGGAAAATTTCAGCCTGTATTTCCACATACCATTTTGCCGCAGACGCTGCGGATATTGCGATTTTAACACATATGCCGGAATGGAGCATAGTATACCGGCGTATTGGCGGGCATTGGAGGCCGAAGTGATGGCTGTAGGAGGCTCGGTAGCGGAGCAATTACCAGTCCACACCATCTTTTTTGGTGGGGGTACGCCTTCATTGGTGCCTGTTGAGTATTATAAACGGTTATTTGAACTGCTAAAAGTTCAGTTTGCCGTGGATAACCAGGCGGAAATATCATTGGAAGCCAACCCTGGCACGGTTGATCAGCAGTATCTGTCCGACCTAAAGAAGATTGGCTTTAACCGGATCAGTTTTGGTATGCAATCAGCACACCCGCAGGAGCTGGCGCTATTGGAGAGAGCTCACCAATTTGAGCAGGTGATTGACGCGGTGAGAATGTCTCGACGGGCGGGATTTGATAACTTGAGTGTGGACCTGATCTATGGCCTGCCAGACCAAACTTTGGATCGGTGGTTGTTTAGCCTGGATTGCGCCTTGACAATGCAACCTGAACATATTTCATTGTATTCTTTGACCGTAGAGGATGGGACACGGCTGCAAAAAATGGTCGAGCGCGGATTAATGAACTATCCTGAAGATGACATGGCCGCAGAGATGTACGAATCATCCAGCGAGCTGCTGGCCGGGGCTGGTTATCTGCAGTATGAAATATCAAATTGGAAGAAGGCGGATACTAACGGCCGGGATTGGGCTTGCCGGCACAATCTGCAATACTGGAGGTACACCCCATACCTGGGTTTTGGAGCAGGCGCTCATGGATTTGCGAATCAAACTCGAACAGCCAACCAGACTGATATTGCCGGGTATATTCGAAAAATCCAACAAAATCAGGTGGTTTGCCAGTTTCCGGCGGGGCCAGCCGCGCAAGTAGTGCAACAACTGGATTTGACCACACAAATGGGTGAGTTCATGATGGTTGGACTGCGGTTAACCGAATCTGGTGTAAGCAAACGGGAATTTGAGATGAAATTTAATCGATCAATTGAAGAAGTGTTTGCCGGGCAGCTGACGAAACTTTTAAAGCGAGAATTAATTGAAGTGGTCGAGTTTGATGACGGCGAGCATATGCGCATAGCCAAAAATGGACGATTGTTGGGCAACCAGGTTTTTATGGAATTTATTGAAGAAGATTAGAAAACAATCACCCGCGTCCCGTTGCCCCGTTTTTCCCATTCTTCTGGTAAGGCAATTGGCGTAGTCCAGCGGTAAAGCCATTTGGCTTCTTCGCTGACCATATTGATGCATCCGTGACTCATGCGGTTACCCCAATTTGTGTGCCAAAAGGTGCCATGGGTCGCTACACCGGTATGCTCAAAGAAGCAAACCCAGGGAACCCCTGGTAATTCATAATCGGCATCGGCGGCCAAATTTCCATCTCCCATGTGTTTTGAAGGCATTTTGGAGTAAATATTATAGGTGCCTTTGGGCGTATCCCAACGCAAACCGTCTTTTGGCCGGAAATTGAGTCCAGATGAGATTTTGGTTTGAAAGACTATCCGGTCCTCTTCGTAGGCTGTCAGGCTTTGTTGAACAATGGACACTTCTATGCGTTTCAAGTGAGCGGGCACGTCTGGCGAAATAGGGCTCATCTCTTCATTGGGGATAACCCGAAAATTCTCGGCAGGCGCGTAATACACATATGAGGAATCCAATTCATCTTCTATTTTGTACCAGGGTTTACCGTCTGGTCCTTGTTCGAGGCTTTTAATCCAGTGGGTAGATTGATAATAGAGGCGGTACAAAGGTTCCCAACCGGCGTAAGAGGTGTAACGATAGGATAAGGTATAAGGTACTGTAACTTCGGTGAGTTGACCAGTTTCCACAATATCGCTGATGACTGGATTTTTTCTGTCTTCAATCAATTGCAAATGGGCAGAGTGTACGTAACCACCCCAAACGCGGTACCAAACCGGATTGGTTTCGGGTCCGTGTTCCGAGATGACTGGATAATAAATGTTGATCAAGTCATCAAGATAGCGCTGGTAAAGGATTTGTCCTTCGTCCCAAGGGAGGCGGTGGATGCTTACAGAGTCTGTAGCAACACGCGCGCTGCTTCCAGCCGCTGGCATGATCTTATACCACCAGTCTTTTACCACCGTTTGCCCCGAAAATTTTTGGATCTGACCCAGGTAAGGGGTAAATGCCAGGCTGGATAGCCCCAGCGCGGATAGTTTTAGAAAATCTCGGCGAGAAATTGAATTCGGCATGTTCAAAATTATACCAATAAAACTTGACCCGGCAAGCCGGTTTAGAAGGTATGCCTGAGTTCGACATTTTTTTAATATTGTGAATCGGGTCGCCAACCAGGTATTAAAACACTTGAGTGTTCTTCCGCATGATGACAGTGGAAAAACACTCAAAAATTTTTGACCTAGTTTTAAATCAAATCTGAATAAGTTTGTGATTTTATGCCTTTATCATCAGGCAGATTGAAAACTTATAAAGGCATTTACCACCCGCGGGTCAAATTGCAGGCCAGATTTCTTCTGCAATTCTGTCACAGCGTCTTCAGGGTTGCGGGGTGGTCGATAAACGCGGCGGTCTATCATGGCTCCATAGGCGTCTACCACAGACAGGATGCGGGCACCTAATGGAATTTGATCGCCCATCAATCCGGAGGGATACCCGTTACCGTCATAATGTTCATGGTGGTGGCGAATCAGCGGAATAGCGGTCTTTAATTTTTTAATATTGCTCACAATATTCGCACCAATCTCCGGATGTTTCTTCATCGTGTCCCACTCTTCCTGGTTTAGATGAGAAGGCTTGTGTAAGATTTCATCCGGAATGCCAATTTTCCCTATATCGTGGAGCAATGCCGCCCAACAAATTGCCTCAATGTCTTTTTCATTGCAGCCCAATTTTCTGGCAACCATTTCAGCCCACAATACCAATT
>Ga0351923_1135_pt1 | contig 12296 bp, 8 predicted proteins | sample BONcelT113001C11_FD_206859 | JGI IMG/M metagenome (GOLD analysis project Ga0351923, IMG submission 206859) | Enriched cells from coal bed in the Powder River Basin, Montana, United States - BONCAT cells T11 rep2 HSBNCT.T11.300.1.C11 ...
TGCGGATCTGGCGGGGCTCATTTATTGCACTGATCTTGTCTATCTCGACCTGTACGGCAGCCAAGTTACCGATCTGTCATTCGTAAAACAGATGCCAAAGCTCCGCCTTCTCTGCGTGGCAAACAATCATATTACGGATATCACCGCGCTCTTTGCGCTCACTGAGCTGGAGTTTCTGGAGATTTACATGAATCCGATTTCGGATTTTTCGCCGATAGCCGGACTGATGAAACTCACAAGCCTCAACATCGCGCGCACCGCGCTGAGTGATGTCACTGCGCTCAGCGGCATGAAGCAGCTCAAGATGCTTTGGCTGATGAACAACAAGATCACAAAGGATGATTTGGCGAAGCTTTCGGCAGACCTGCCCGCGTGCACCATCACATCGCGCGGCTCCAGTGCGCTCTCGGGCGACTGGCATAAGATCGAGCTCTATCATACGTTTGAGATCTTAACCGGTCTTGCTGAGCCGGATCCGACCCCGACGCCGGAACCTTCTGCCACCGCCGAACAAACGCCCACGCCAGCAGTACCCGCGGGGTAAGAAACGGCCAAGGGCGGGAAAGAGCAAAACAGAACAATCGCACTACGGAAGCCTGCCTTTTACATGGGCAGGCTCTTTGCGCGCCTGCTTACTGCGGGGGTGTCTGATGCATTGCAACTGTATGCTCTGTCAAAAAGGGACGCATTGCTGCGCCCCTTCGTGTGTTGTGTTTTGTGTTGCCGCGTTATGCTTTCTTCGTTCCAGTCAGACTCAGCGCTACAACGACGGCTTGCACGGCGGTGATGCCCACCATGAGGATCGTCCACCGATCCGTAAACACCATGCTACCGGACAGATTCTGCGTCAGCAGCAAGGCAACAATTGCGCCAGCCGCCGGAATCAGCGAGGCGAGGATAAACGCCTTGTTTTTGCGACTCAGTTTCTCAGCGCGTTTTTTGCTCAGCAGGGCGATGATCGATCCGATGCCGAGCGCGGTGAGCACGGTGAGGATCAGATTCAGCAGCGACCATGTCGGCCCGGCCAGAGGCGTCCTTTCGTTAGTGATGATCTCCTGTAGTACCGGCAGTCGCGTGAGGGTGCCGTAGATCGTCAGGTTTTCATCCGGCATGGTTGACGGTATCTCGCTACTCCAGCCATCGAACGAATAATCATCCTGTGAGGGATCATTCGGGATGGGAACGGCGGAGCCGTACGGCACGTCTGCATAGACCGCATACGGCGTTGTGCCTTCGAGGCCCGCCAGCGTACCGCCGCTTACGATATAGGTGACCGTATGCACGCGCGGATTGGACCAGTCAGCGGTAAAGGTGCGTGCGCCTACGGAACCAGCCGGGATGCTGTTTGTCGGGGTCCAGCCAAGGAAGTCATAGCCCTCGCGGGTCGGCGCTGCAAGCGTGATTGTCGGGCTTGCAACGGTATACGTCGCTGGGTTTGTGGCTGCGTTGATGCCGCCGCCCAGCACATAGGAGATGTCATACACGATCGGTGCAGACCAGGTGGCCGTAAATACTCTGGCTCCGGTGGATCCGGCAGGGATCGTGCCCGCTGGCGTCCATCCAAGGAAGAGGTACCCAGCGCGTGTCGGCACTGCAAGCGTGATCGTTGCGCTCTCAACCGTATACGTCGCGGGGTTGGCTCCTGCATTGACACCACCGTTCATTGCGTAGGTGATCGGGTAGATGATCGGCGCGGACCACGTTGCGGTAAACGCCTTGTCGCCCGTAGAGCCAGCGGGGATGTTGTCCGTCGGCGTCCAGCCCGTGAAGGTGTAGCCAAGGCGTGTCGGTGCTGCCAGCGTGATCGTTGCGCTCTCAACCGTATACGTCGCGGGATTGGCCGCCGCGTTCACACCGCCGTTCATTGCGTAGGTGATCGGGTAGATGATCGGCGCGGACCAGGTCGCGGTGAAGCTCAAGTCTCCGTGCGAGCCCTGCGCCACGGTGGTGGTATCCGGGTTCCAGCCCATGAAGTTATAGCCTGCGCGGGTCGGATTGGCGAGGGAGAATGTCGGTGTTTCTGTGGTTTAGCTTGCGGGGTTTGCTGCATCATTCACACCGCCTGCCAGATCATAGCTGATTGAGTAGGCAATCGGCGTCCAGCTTGCGGTGAACGAGAGGTTACCCGTGGAGCCTTGCTCAATGGTGACATCCGCGGGCGTCCATCCGGCGAATGTGTAGTAGTCCCTCGTGGGGTCACCCAACGTGAAGGTGGGCGTTTCAATGGTATAGCTCGCGGGGTTTCCCGCCGCATTCACGCCGCCAGCCAGATCATAGCTGATTGAGTAGGCAACCGGCGTCCAGCTTGCGGTAAACGTTTGATTGCCCGTAGAACCGGACGGGATGCTTCCGCTCGGCGACCAACCTGAGAAGGTGTAACCATCGCGGGTCGGGTCGGCCAGTGTAATCGTTGCACTATTGACATTGTATTGGCTCGGGTTGGCGGGGTTGTTCGTTCCGCCGTTGAGGTTATAGGTGATCTCGTAGTTGATCGGCCCTTTCCAGAAAGCCATGGTAGCCCAGTTCATCGCAGTACCAGCTGGCACACCAGACGGGAACCAGAACCAGAACTCATATCCCGGTCGGGTGGGCGGAGCGAACGTGATGGCGGGTGACTCAACGGTAAATGTTGTGGGGTTCGCCGGGTTGTTCGTGCCGCCATTCAGGAAGTATGTGATGGTGTTAGTCTTCAGCGTCCAGTTTGCGGTGAAGGCCTTATCGCCCGTCGAGCCTGAGGGGATGCTGTTCGTCGGCGTCCATCCGGTGAAGTCATAGCCCAGGCGCCACGGATCGCGCAGGTTGATCGTTGCGCTGTTGACCGTATAAGACGACGGGTTTAGTATGCTGTTGTTGCCGCCGTTCATCGTATAGGTGATGTCGTAGCGGATCGCTGCAGACCACCTCGCTGTGAATGTCTTGTTGCCTGTAGAGCCGGCGGCGATTGTGGAGTTGGGCGTTGATCCAACATACCAGCCGCGGAAGTTGTAGCCAAGGCGCGTCGGCGCAGCGAGGGTAATCGTCGAACTCTCGACCGTGTAGGTCGCGGGGTTTGCCGGATCGTTGACACCACCAGCGAGATTGTAGGTGATGTTGTAAACGATCGGAACAGACCACGTTGCCACGAAGCTCTTATCGCCGGTCGATCCGCTCGGGACTGAGCTTGCGGGTGTCCAGCCGGTAAACGAGTAGCCTGCGCGGGTCGGTGCAAGTAAATTGATCGTCGCGCTGTTGACGGTATACGTCGCCGGGTTCGCGCCGTTGTTCACGCCGCCCGCGAGGTCATAGGTGATGGCGTACTGGATCGCGGTAGACCAGGACGCGGTAAACGTCATTTCCCCGGTCGAGCCTTTCTCGATGGTGGTGCCTGCCGGTGTCCAGCCGAGGAAGGCGTAGCCGGCTTTGGCCGGTTCACCCAGCGTGAACGTTTCAGTCGTTACGTTATACGACAACGGGTTGTCCGGGTGGTTCGAGCCGCCATTGAGGTTGTAATTAATCGTGTACTCGATCGGCTCAGACCAGGACGCGGTAAACGTCAGTTCGCCTGTCGAGCCTTTTTCGATGGTGGTGTCTGCCGGATCCCAGCCGAGGAACGTATAGCCGACTTTGGTCGGATCACCCAGCGTGAACGTCTCAGTCGTTACGTTGTACGTCAGCGGGTTGGCCGGATTGTTCGTGCCGCCGTCGAGGTTGTAGGTGATCGCGTAGTCGATCGGAGCGGACCATGAGGCAGTGAACGACAGCGGACCGGTTGAGCCCTGCTCAACGGTGATATCCGTCGGCGTCCAGCCCGCGAAGGTGTAACCCAGCTTCGTCGGTGCGCCCAGTGTGAATGTCGGGGTCGTTACGTTGTATTGATCCGGGTTGTCTGCGTGATTCACACCGCCGTCGAGGTTGTAGGTGATCGCGTAGTCGATCGGGCCAGACCAGCTCGCGATGAAGGTCTTGTTGCCGGTCGAACCAACGGGGATGCTGGCGGGCGACCAACCGGTGAATGTGTAACCACTGCGCGTTGGCGCTGCCGGTGTAATCGGCAAGTCCGTTTTAATATAGGAAGTCGGGTTGCCGATGGCATTGGTGCCACCGTTTAACTCATATGAAATCGTATACCTAGTGTATGCCCATTGCGCGTAGAGTTTCACGTCGTCGGTGATTGTGTATGAAGTACCGGCAACATAGGTTGTTCCGGTTCCGTTCGCCGCGGTGTTCCAGCCGGTGAAACTCTTGCCGGTCGGAGCGGTGAAGGTGTTTGCAAGCACCGTGAATGAGGTGCCTTCATAATATGGGTTGTCGAAGTCAAACATATAGCCTGACCCGCCGTTTTTATGATAGGTCACCCAGTATTCGGGCAGTTCCTCCCATTGCGCATATAGCGTTATGTTGCGGGTGATATTGTGTGACGAGCCGACGTCATAGTCGGTTCCGTTACCAGAGCGTCTCGTGTTCCATCCATCAAATTTCATGTTGGCGGGCGCGGTGAAGCCGTTGGGCAGCACCGTAAACGAAGAGCCGCTGTTGTACGGGCTATTCGGATCGGTCATTGTCCCGCTTCCGCCGTTTGCGTCATACGTTACGGTGTACGTGATGCGGTAATATACAAAGGTGATTGTGTTCCCGGAGTATTTCAACGTGATTGTCTTGGAATCAGGCGGAATGACCTCATATCCGTCGATGTCGCGTGCATACACTGTTACGGTATCGCCCGCATTCTTGGAACTGTTGGTATCGTCCGAATGGATGGTTGCTCCTTCGGTGTCCACATAGCGAACCGTGTAGGTCGTTGAGATATTAATTTTCAGATATGCATTGATCGTATAGGAAGGTCCGCCGCCGGAGAGCTTCAGGGAACCATTGTTCACAAAGTCACTGTTGCTGAAGCCAGATCTTCCGACGAAGCTAGTTCCGAACGCGCCGCTGAGCGTATTGATCAGCGACGAACCGGAATCGCGCTTGAATTCCGTTATCTGATCATTGCTAAAGCCACCCTTGGAATAGCTTGCAATCAGAACGGATCCATTTTTCGAGTAAAAGTTGATGCTGATGGTATTGTCGTCAGGCACGACCACCATCGGGGTAAGCAGGCCGTCAATCTCCGCTTCTTTATATTGGGCGGTGACGGTCATGTCTTCCGTGACGGCGGAGAAGTCCTTATCCCAGCCGTCCGCAACGTAGCCCTCCCGCTCAGGATGGCTAGGCGCGGTTGCCGACTCACCCTGTTGCACCAGAACGGAAGCAATTGCCGATCCGTCCCAGTCCACAAACTTGACAGTGAACACCGGCACCGGATCAGGGGCGGGTGGTTCAACGGTCGCATCATCTGCGCCATCCGCAAAAGCCTGTACCGGAAAGAGCGTAAAGACCAGCATTGCGCAAAGTAGCAAGCTGATCACCCGAGATAGACGCGACCCTTTCATGGTTATATCCCCCTTGTAATAATAAATTGCCTACAGAATTCTTAATGCTATAATGATATGAACAAATAGTTACATAGCCGTTGCTTTTGCATGAAAAGTAACAGTTATTTTTGGGTTTTTCTTAAAAAAATGGGCTGTAATCTAGAGATTTCGTATCTTTTCTGATTCTTGTTGTATTAGAGTTGGTTTTTGCCTGTAATAAGTGGGGGTTCCGGTACGTATTAGGACTTAGACACAGAACGTTTTCTCACAATCCGGTTACCTATTAAAACTAATATGAATAGTATTTGCACAAAGCGGTTGATACCGCTATCCCGCACCTGCTCTTCGTGAAAAACACGATGAAATCAGGCAACGGAATCATACAAGAATGAGCGTAAGTGTGACAAAAAATGTAACCGAGAAGTAACAGCGACAGAAAACAGGCGAGCTTCATTCAATAAAAATAAACAGGATGATCAAGTCCGAAAAATACCTCGCGTGGTAGACTAAAAAGACGTTCACGCAGCATTTTGAGAGACAAAAGCATCACTAGAACCAACTCGAACAATCTTAGGGAAACGCCGCATAACTCACTGAATCCAGAATGCTGTACGATCTTTAGCAGGAATACCTTAAACGATCCCTCAATTCGCTCGCACGGGTAACCTGAATCAAACCGCCAAGCCGTAACGCTTGTCAGCCAGATACAGATTCGCCAGCGCGAATATCATATGCAGTTTTTCGTCTTGTTTTCGTCGTCCCTTGTATCGCGTTTTGCGATAGCCGAATATCCCTTTGACGACTCCGAATACGTGCTCGACTTTCGCTCGTACCGATGATTTTTCTCGCTCTCGTCGTTTGATTTGTCCCATAGAACGTGCCGCGTTATGTTTGCTCTGCGACGGCCTGCGATTGATTTTGTATTGGATTTTCTTTCCACGTTTGTTATGTGTGATACTGTCTTCGCGTTGATCTGCTCCGAGGAAGCCGGAATCTCCATGTACGCTTTCTTCTTCACCATACAGCAGTTTTGCCGTTATCGTTACGTCATGCACATTCGCTGATGTTGTCTCCAGATGATGCACCAGCCCGCTGGTTCGATCCACCCCGATGTGTGCTTTATAGCCAAAGTACCACGTACTTCCCTTCTTGGTCTGGTGTGCTTCTGGATCTCGTTTCTTTTCCCTGTTCTTCGTAGAGGACGGCGCTGATATAATGGTCGAATCCACGATGGTGCCTTTCTTCAGAATCAACCCTCTGGCTTCCAGCAGCGCTACTACCTGTAAGAACAACTTCTCCTGTAGCCCGTTTTCCACCAATAGTGTACGAAACCGTCCGATCGTATCCCCATCCGGTACCTGTGCGCTGCAATCAACGCCACAGAATTCAGATGAGGCACGACTGTCGATGATTTCGTACATCGTCCCCATGTCTGACAGAGTATACATGTTCTGCAGCAGGTGGATTCGCAGCATCAGGTTTAATTCGAAAGGCTTGTTCCCAACCTCGCCTTTGTAATAGTACGGCCTGATGATTTCCGCCCATTCATCCCAAGGAATGATCGCGTCCATCTGTGCGAGAAACTCTTTTTTTCGTGTCTTCACCTGTGCCATTTCATCGGCAAGACCCAATATCGATAATTGCTTAATCATGCTTACATTTTACCATATTCGCTCGCTAAGTGGTTGTGCGGTGTTGCCCTTAGTCTGAAAAGCGGATGAAAATCAATCGGAAAGGGCGCATGCAAGCGCTCTCTCTAGTGCTTTGCGCGTCTAAACGGATATATACCCTGCGTGGTAAACATAAACGTTCCAATTACTAGCGTCACGACCGGACAAAACGGCTTTCTGGACATTCCGGTGGAATTGTGGCATTGTAACAAAACTAGAAAACCGCCGCCTGCGTTCTGCAAACGGCGGTTTTGTTTCTGATCGGTTTGATGGATGGATGCTGTCTATAACTCCCCAGTGCTCAGTCCCAGCGTGTTGATCACGTGCCGGATGTGGATGCTCATGGCGCTTTTTGCCCCCGCGCCGTCGCGCAGGCGAAGAAAGCTGACCATGTCGCGGTTATCGTAGATGACGATGTTTTTCAAGTCCTCAATATTGTCGGTCATCTCCATGGCTTCGTTGACCGCGGCGTTGATGATGGGAAACATGCGGATGATGAACTCGTTGTGAGAAGCCGCGGCGATCATTTCGTGAAAGCGCTGGTCCTCGTCCGGCCAGTTCCCGTCCGCGCGCACAAGCTCCTCGACGAGCTTCGCCTGCTCGAAAATGCCCTGCAGCTCCTCTTCGGTCGCGCGAAAACAGGCGAGCATCATGCATTGCGGCTCAAACATCAGGCGGATTTCATACATATCCGCCAGCCGCGCGTGACTCAGCGCGCCCATGTCGTACTTATGAAACATGGACATGTCTTCGCTGATAAACGTGCCGCGCCCGCGCTGGACGCTTAAGATGCCCTGCGCGATGAGATAGTGCACCGCCTCGCGCAGCGTTGTGCGGCTCACGCCGAGGCTTGCGGCAAGCTCGGTTTCGTTGGGCAGCTTTTCACCTGCCGAAAACTTCTTTTGCAGCACGATCATGTTATACAGCTCGGTTGCCGTGCGCTCCGAGAGGCTTCTGTTATCGCCGGACATGAAAAACACCTTCTCTTTTTGATGATGTGTCGAATCGATGTATCACAAAACGGGAGAACCGCGCATCGTGCAAAATGATTTGCAAACATCATACATCATATATTTTCGTCTTACAAGTTCAATACCCTGTTTTGGCTTGACATCATACGTCTGTTTTAGTAGTATGATGTCGTATCAGGTTATCATACATCCTACTACCTAAGCTTCCATATCGCATCGTTTTCAAAGAATATATATCTCTTCAGCCTTACCAAAACTCCGGTCAGGAAAGGACACAGGCAGGGATGAGGCTACGAATTCTCGCATCGTTTACAAAGAATATATATCTCTTCAGCCTTACTAAAACTCCGGTCAGGAAAGGACACAGGCAGGGATGAATCTACGAATTCTCGCAATCAATCCAGGATCCGCCACGACGAAACTCGCCGTTTATGAGCGCGGGACGCCGCTGTTTGACGATACGATCGAGCACAACGGCAGCGCGATGATCTACAGCGCAAACCCCTCGGGCGCGCTAGCGTTTCGCATGGAAACGATACTTGCAGCACTTGCGGCGCATGGCGTAGAGATGCAGTCGCTGGATGTTGTCATCGGCCGCGGCGGTATGCTCCGCCCGATTCCCGGCGGCGTGTATGCGGTCAATGCGCGCATGCTCGCGGATTTGGAGTGCAGCAAGTATGGCGAGCATGCTTCCAACATGGGGGCGATGCTTGCGAGCGCTATCGGGAGGACATACGGCATCCCGGCGTATATTGCAGACCCGGTTGTCACCGACGAGTTGTGCGACCTTGCCCGGCTCTCCGGCCATCCGGATATTAGCCGGGCTTCCGTGTTTCACGCGCTGAATCAGAAGGCAAAGGCGCACAGATACTGCGACGAACGCGGGCTAAGATATGACGGGGTGAATCTCATCGTTGCGCACATTGGCGGAGGCGCAACCGTTGGCGCGCATGAAAAAGGGCGCGTGGTTGACGTCAACGACGGCCTGGGCGGAGAAGGCCCCTATAGCGCGCAGCGCTGCGGAGGACTGCCGACAAACGCCACCCTTCGATTGGCGGAGCGGGAGCAGCTCTCAGCTGCATCGCTGCTCAGAAAGCTCAACACAACCGGCGGGTTGATGGGATATCTTGCCACGGACGACGGAAAGGAGATCAGCCGCAGAGCCCGTAGCGGGGACGAAAAAGCGCGCCTTGTCTATGAGGGCATGGCATACCAGACCGCCAAGGAGATCGGAGCGTGCGCCGCTGCGCTCAAGGGCGATGTGCAGGCGATCATCCTCACCGGCGGATTCGCGCGGGACAAGACGTTTACGGACTGGATTATCGAGCGAGTGAAGTTTATCACCGAGATCGTAATCATGCCCGACGAGGACGAACAGCGCGCGCTTTGCGAGGCCGCCCTGCGCGTGTTATCGGGTCAGGAGCAAGCGCTGGAGTATTGAGCACACAAAGGCACGGCGCGGCAGAGAGATGAAGCATGAGCAATCATTTGACCATCATCACAGGCCACTATGGCAGCGGAAAGACGGAGTTTGCCGTAAACCTTGCCTTCCGCCTCGCGCGGGCAGGAGGCGTGGTTTCGCTGGCGGATCTCGACATCGTCAACCCGTATTTCTGCTCGCGGGAGCGCAAAGCGGAGCTCACAGAGCAAGGTATCCGCTTGATCGCGTCCAAAGGCGCAGAATCGGATCTGCCCGCCATCAACCCGGAAGTCTATGCGCTGCTGGAGCGCGGTGTCTGCGGCATTATGGATGTAGGCGGGGACGCGACCGGCGCGCAAGTACTCGGCCGCTTTTCGCAGAAGATCAAAGCCATCGAGCACGAGCTACTATGCGTGGTAAACTTCAACCGTCCGGAAACTGGCACCCCGCACAAAGCTGAGGCATATCTGCGGCAAATCGAGTACAGTTCGCGACTTTTTGTCACCGGGCTGGCGAACAACACACATCTCGATGATCAAACTACCACGCGTGATATATGCCGCGGTGCGGAGCTGATCGAGGAGTTGTCGAAAAGCACGGGCATTCCCGTGAAGTATCACACATTTGAAGAGCGGTTTTTGGAAACTCTGGAGCTGCCGAACGATCAGCTTTTTCCGATGCAGCTGTATATGAAAAAGCCATGGGATTTATAATCTGACGTTTGCGTTAATATAGTTAGAAAATAAAAAAAGACGAAGACATAGAAAGTATATGAGGTGATCCGATTGGCTGGTCATGTCACGTTTTTGGAAGAGCGCTGCAAGGGCTGCGAGCTCTGTATGTCCGTCTGCCCGAAGCACATCATCGTGATGCGCGCTGCCACAAACGCAAAGGGTTACCATCCCGCAACGGTGGAGCGCATGGACGAATGCACCGGCTGCGCCAGCTGCGCGCGGATGTGCCCGGACAGCGTGATCACTGTGGAAAGGGGCTGAAGACATGGCAAAGGAACTCTGGAAGGGCAACGAAGCGGTGGCGGAGGCTGCTATCCGCGCGGGCTGCCGCTTTTTCTTCGGCTACCCGATTACGCCGCAAAACGAGATTCCCGAGTATTTTTCCCGCCACATGCCCGAGCACGACGGCGTCTTTCTGCAGGCGGAGAGCGAGGTTGCCGCCATCAACATGGCCTATGGCGCGGCGGGCTGCGGCGCGCGGGTGATGACATCTTCGTCTTCCCCCGGCATAAGCCTCAAGCAGGAGGGAATCTCGTACATGGCCGGCGCGGAGCTGCCCGTCGTCATCGTGAACATGATGCGCGGCGGCCCTGGCCTTGGCAGCATCGCGCCCGCGCAGTCGGACTATTTTCAGGCGACGCGCGGCGGCGGAAACGGGGACTATCGAACCGTGGTGCTCGCGCCGGCGACGATTCAGGAGATGACCGATCTTACGCAGGAAGCGTTTGACATTGCGGATATCTACCGCATCCCCGTGCTGATCGTAGCGGATGGCATGATCGGCCAGATGATGGAAGCAGTCGAGTGGAAACAGCCAAAACCTCGCAAACTGCCTAAGAAAAGCTGGGCGACAGACGGCACAAAGGGCAAGCGGGAACACAACATCATCAGCTCGCTCTTCATCGACCCCAAGGACTGCACGCTGCACAACCACAGATTGCAGCAAAAGCACGATCTCATCACGCAACACGAGATTCGGTTTGAAGAATATCTGACCGACGATGCGGAGATTCTCTTCGTCGCATACGGCACGACGGCGCGCATCTGCCAGGCTGCCGTTCTTCGCCTGCGCGAAGCGGGCGTAAAGGCCGGCGTGTTTCGCCCCATCTCGCTCTGGCCGTTCCCCGAAAAGGAGCTGTATGATTGCGCAAACCGCGCGGGCGTGAAAGCCGTGCTCTGCGCGGAGATGAGCATGGGCCAGATGATCGACGATGTGAAGATTGCGCTGGGTGGCTCGAAATCCGTACACTTCTTTGGAACCGGCGGCGGCACATTTCCCACGCCGGCAGAATTGACGAAAGCGGCGCAGGACGCGCTGGAAGGGGTGTAGTGCATGGCAATCGTCTACGAACGCTCCAGGGGATTGACCGAAACGGAGATGCATTTTTGCCCCGGCTGCACGCACGGCGTGATACACAAGCTCGTGGCGGAGGTGCTCGAGGAGCTGGATATCATCGGCTCCACCATCGGCGTGGCATCCGTGGGCTGCTCCGCGTTTGCCTACAACTATTTTGCCTGCGACATGCAGCAGGCGGCGCACGGGCGCGCGCCAGCGGTCGCGACCGGCATAAAGCGCGTGCATCCGCACCTTGCGGTGTTTACCTATCAGGGAGACGGCGACCTTGCTGCCATCGGCACTGCGGAGATCGTCCACGCTGCGATGCGCGGGGAGAAGATCACCGCAATCTTTGCCAACAACGCCATCTACGGCATGACGGGCGGCCAGATGGCGCCCACGACGCTGCTGGGGCAAAAATCGACAACCTCGCCGCAGGGTCGGCAAAAGGAGATGCACGGCTCACCCATTCGCATGGCGGAAATGCTCGCAACGCTGGATGGCTGCGTCTATACCGAGCGCGTGATGGTGGCAGACCCCGCGAGCATCGCCAAGGCGAAGCGCGCGATCAAAAAGGCGTTTACGCTGCAGCTATCCGGTGCAGGCTTTACGATGGTGGAGCTGCTCTCCACCTGCCCCACCAACTGGGGGCTATCGCCCGTGGAAGCGGTGGGATGGCTCAAGGAAAACCTGGTTCCCTGCTACCCGCTGGGGGTTTATGCAGACAAAGCGGAACAAAAGGAGGCAACACGATGACGCACGAAATCATTCT
>Ga0351923_1072_pt1 | contig 12203 bp, 11 predicted proteins | sample BONcelT113001C11_FD_206859 | JGI IMG/M metagenome (GOLD analysis project Ga0351923, IMG submission 206859) | Enriched cells from coal bed in the Powder River Basin, Montana, United States - BONCAT cells T11 rep2 HSBNCT.T11.300.1.C11 ...
TCGGATGCAAGAAGCCGCTCCACGTACTCCCGTCTTTCCCAAAGCAGGCAGCCTCCTTTGTGTTCGCCTTTTAACATACCGTCTTCCCGTACTTTTTTTAAAAACCGGGAATCAAGCGCCTCTTTTAATGAGACATCTGCTACGCTGATATCGGAATATGGAGAAAACGGGCATGGTTCCAATGCTCCCGTATGGTTGATATGCACGAAACCCCGGCCTGCGGCCAGGCAGCCTTCCGTAAAATCTTCGTCGCCCGGGAAGGATATAAGAAGCAGGCGGGTCTTATGCTTTAAAATATCCAGACGGCTTTCAAAAACCTCCCGCGCTTCATTATCCGGCGCCAAAGCATCGGATATTGCGTCGGAGGGTACGTATTCCACATAAAACAGTATGCCGGCTCCTTTTTTATACAAATCCTTCGCAAAAGACAAATGGGTGATATCCAATATGTTTTCTTTTGTGAACGTTATGGAAACGCCGAAAAGTATGCGTTTTTTCTTTAAAAGCTGCATGGCGGCAGATACTTTTTGATATACGCCTTCCCCGCGGCGCAGATCCGTAGCGTTTTTTTCACCTTCCAGGCTGATAACCGGCACCAGATTTCTGTTTTGATCAAAAAATTTCACATAAGATTCATCCAGTAATATGCCATTTGTAAAAACAGGAAACATGATGCTCTTTAAATCAGCAGCTTTTTCAAGAATATCGGGCCGCATCAGCGGTTCGCCTCCAGCAAGGAGTATATAGGAGACTCCTAAAGCTTGTGCCTGCCGGAAAATCTCCCCCACCGCCCGGCAGGTAAGGGCGCGGAAGATGAACAGTATTTTTCATTTGCCTGTGCGTAACAGCCTTTGCAGTGCAGGTTGCAGTTGTTCGTAATGCTGGCAATCAAAAATGCAGGGATATCCATGCCGTTTACGGCATTATCACGTCGCAGGAGTGTATGGCTTTTTTGTGCCGCTATAAAGGCTTTTAATTGTTTTGCTGCCTCTTTTTTAAATAATGCGGTTTTTAACGCTCCGGTTGCGAGTTCCAGTACGCCTTTTTCCATCAGACCCGTTAAATCCATACAATATAACCTCCAAAACCATGATGCCTTATGACCGTATGATATTATATCGCTTTTTTTATACTTGCACAACCGTCTTTCATTACGCAGGTTTGACAAAAAAAAGCATCTGTTCTAAAATGTATTAAAATAATAATTGGAGTATTGTAAAGATTGGTTATCGATATACACACGCATTGTTTTCCCGATCATATCGCATCAAAAGCGCTGGATGCGCTTGCGGCAGTGGCGGCAAACCATCCGAGATTCACCGATGGAACGATTGCAGGTTTAAAAGAATCTATGAGGCAAAGCGGGATCAGTAAAAGCGTCATACTGCATATAGCCACCAAAGCCTCACAGACCAGCGTGATCAACCGCTGGGCAGTTGAGATCAATGATGATGAAATCATATCTTTCGGCACGATCCATCCGGATTACAGCGATTGGAAAGACGAGATAGCATTTTTATCCGACGCAAAAATTAAGGGCATAAAATTTCATCCGGATTACCAGGGTTTTTTCATCGACGAGCCGCGCATGTTTCCGGTTTATGAAGCAATTGCCAAAGCTGGTATGATCATACTTTTCCATGCGGGGTTGGATATCGGCTTGCCCGGCCCTTATAAATGTATGCCGTATATGTTAAAAAAGATAACAAGGGATTTACCGGGCGCAAAAATCATTGCGGCGCATATGGGCGCCTATGCTTTCTGGGATGATGTGGACAAGCTTTTGTTAGGAGAAGAGCTATACTTTGACACCTCTTATTGTTTGGTAAAAATGGAGCAGGAGCGGCTAAAATCCATGATAATAAACCACGGTTACGAAAAAGTGCTGTTTGGCTCCGATTCTCCCTGGGCTATGCAAAACCCGGAGATTGAAAAAATACGCGCCTTAGGATTAACCGATATGCAGACAGAAGCGGTTTTGTATGGAAACAGCAGGCGGCTTCTGGGCATTTGATTTCATTCTGTGGCTTTGGCTGCTTTACCGGTTTGCTTGATGCGTATATACGTATGTTTGATTCGCGGGTTTTTTGTCTGCCTTGTCTCGATATCAAATTTTTTTAATTTCTGTACAAAATCTGTCAGGCTTCTGGAGCCGTAGTTTCGAACGTCGAAATCGGGATGGCGCTTGCTTAAAATGCCGCCTACAGAGCCTAAGAATACCCAGCCCTGATCGTCGCCCAGGTCTTTTAAAATGGAATTGATGGAAGCAATGATGGCATTCTTGTTGCTTAAACCGTTTACGGGTTCGGTTTTTGTTTCTTCATCGGCGCTTAAAGGCATCTCCGCGTTTTCAGGATCCATCAGCACCTCAATGTATACGAATTTGTTGCAGGAGGATATAAAGGCAGAGGGTGTTTTGCGTTCGCCAAAACCGATAACAAGGCTGCCGGATTCCCGCAGGCGTGCGGCCAGCCGTGTGAAATCACTGTCGCTTGATACCAGGCAGAAGCCTTCGACATTACCGGAATACAGTATATCCATGGCGTCGATAATGAGCGCCGAATCCGTTGCGTTTTTGCCAGTAGTGTAATGGTACTGCTGAACGGGTATGATAGAGTACTCGAGCAGCACACTTTTCCAGCTGTTCATTTGCGGGGAAGACCAATCGCCGTAAATTCTTTTGTAAGTAGGTACGCCGTATTTGGATATTTCATCGAGTATGTATTTGATATATCTGCCTGAAATATTTTCCGCATCAATCAAAACAGCCAGTTTTTTTTCACTATCCATTTTTTTCTCCTGTTTAAACCGTCATTATAATCATAGACGTTTATGCCGGTTTTATACCCGTTCGGGCGTGAATTTTATCTTAAGGCAATGATCAATTGTAGCCTTTGTCTCCAAAGGGTTTTAATTTTTCAAGCCATTTTTGCTCCATAATTTTAAGTTCATCCTTTATTTCGATGCCTTCTTTTGGTTCAATGGATTCCAAAACCACAAATTCAAATGCATTCCCGCCGAATTGATTCCAATCCTCCTGCAGTTTTTTATTCGTAAAATTGCCGTGCTGCAGCTCTACAAACCTTCCGTAGCGGGTTTTCAAATTGGTCGTGGATACCACCAATAATCTGCCGTTTATTTTGTTTCTGATCTGGTAAACACCGCCCATTGTTTTTATATCCGGAATCTGCTGCTTTGGTTCTTTTATTTCATCTTTTACAGCCGTTTGTTCAAAATTCAGCCAATACTGGCTGCCGTCGGGTTTTCTTTTCATCACGCCGTAATCGATCAGGTTCCGGCGTATTATAAGATAATCGTCATAGATAGTTTCAAGTATGGCGTTTACTTCGTTTTGGGTATAGATTCTATCCGGCTCAAAATGTTTGGCTATTTCTTTTATAACGATCCTTTTGTTTTTATCTTTTAAATCAAAAGTCTTTAATCTGCCGTTTTCAAAATATTTGCCCAGCACTTTTTCTTCTTTTATAGATTGAAGCTTTTCCTCCGGTATATAGAGCGCCGCTTCTTTATACGCTTTTGTTTTTTCTTTTAAAAGTTCCATCATAATCAAGAATAATTTTGCCTGCCGTTCTTTTTCTCTTAATATATATCGGTGTGCGCGTATGGTGGCGTTGCTGCCGATACCCATTTTCGTACGGACTTCTTCATCGTTCTTCCCTTCATAAAAAAGCCTGAGCAAATTTCCCTGGTGCCCGGAAAGGCCGTTTTGCCGTTTGTTCAGCGAAACCAGATAATCAAAAATGGATTGGTGTTCGTTTTCAATGTGCATAACCACGGCTTTTTCCGCATCGTAAAATTTTCCATTATCTGCATATATGATGCCTTTTTCAAATTTTTTCCCGCATAAAATACATGAAAAAATAGAATCTTTTTCGATATATCCTTTTTTTATTTCTTCCATGGAAGCATCCCAGAAAGGGTTGTAAGCTGCATTCATAATAAACACCACGCATAAATATTTATAAATATATAAACATATTATAACTATGTTTATATTTTGTCAATGCATACCATATATTTTTCGATGAGCATTCTATATTAAAGCCGTTTTTCATATAAATCAAACAGCATAAGTTGGCTTTTTTCAAAAGGAGTCTTTTTTATGACGCAGCAAGTACCGCTTGAGGACAACAGGGAATTTAAAATTTTGGATATATTGGATGGCCGGTGTGCAAACACAAACCATACGGATAAAATTTTTTTGGTTGCCTTCATGTCAATGGGCGGCCCGCTTCAAACGGATATTACGGTGGTTGTAAAAAACGAAAGCATACTAAGAAAAGCGGTTCCGCCGGTCAATCAGGGTTATGGCGCTTCCATATTCTGTGGAAGGTTTACAGAAAAGGCCTTTGAGCAGGTGCTTCTATCCTTTCAGGCTGCAGGCGGCCAGTTTTCCCGTTATTATCTTTTTGACTTTTACAATCCGCATGTCAATATACTTATGGATACCGAAATCCTGAACTTGAAGTCTTTATACCGTGTGGATTATACGGACGGGTATGCGGTGATGATAACGAATATAAACACAGGTGAAAAACATCTGATTGATTTGATATACAAACCGAAAGAATATTTGACCAGCCTTTATGAAGCAAGCGGAAACTTAAAAAAAAGCGTATCAGGCGAGATATTACCAGCTCATGAATTACAGCCGGTATACAGCGATTATTTTAAGCGGTACCAGCTCACCGCCTATCAAAAAATTACAGGCGTAAGCCATCATGATATCATAGGGTTTTTAATCACCCGTTTAAACTGGAACGGAAATGAGTTTGCGCCGGTGGATATATGCACTGCGCTTCTGCCTTATAAAAATAAACATTAAGCAGGCTGGCGCCTGCTGCGCCATTTGCCGCAACGGTCGCCCCAGTAAATATCCGGCTCGTTATCCATGCTGATCTGAACAATTTCACATGCATTACTGCAATCATTGCAGTTGATTCCTTTTGTGCGGCATTCGCGGCGTAAAAATTCAAAACCCTTGAACGCGGAAACCGTAAAATGAGTAGACGCTTCTTTTGCAAGCAGTGCGGCGCCGATCGCTCCCATTACGTCATAGTGTAAGGGGACATGGATTTTTATTTTCAACGCATCCTCAAAGGCCTTCACAATGCCCGCATTGGCCGCGACGCCGCCCTGAAAGACCACTTTTTCACGGATGCCCTTGCTCTTTCCTACATTCCCTAAGTAATTGCGAACCAGCGCCTCGCACAGCCCGAAAATGATATCCTCGGCGCTGCAGCCCATCTGCTGCTTGTGTATCATGTCGGATTCCGCAAATACTGCACAGCGCCCCGCTATGCGTACCGGATGCAGCGATTTGAAGGCGAAGGAACCGAATTCTTCTATCGGTATGCCGAGCCTTGCCGCCTGCCTGTCCAAAAAAGAACCCGTGCCTGCCGCACAAACCGTATTCATGGCAAAATCCGTAATGATACCGCCGCGTATCAGTATGATTTTAGAATCCTGCCCGCCGATTTCAAAAACTGTCTGCACATTCTCTACTTGCGACATGGCCGCTATGCCATGTGCGGTAATTTCGTTTTTCACCACATCCGCACCAAATATGACTGCGGCCAGTTCCCTTCCGCTGCCTGTCGCCCCGATGCCGCAAATGGAAACGTGAAGCGGCATAGCCTCATGCATTTGTGAAAATCCTTTTTGTATGGCTTGAATCGGATTGCCCATCGTGCGCAGATATACCTTTTCCAGTAGTTTTTCGTTTTCATCGATCAAAGCCAGGTTCGTGCTTACGGAACCCACATCGATACCCAAATAATAACGACTCATGAATTTATTTTTCTCCTCCTGTAAGACAAAAGATCACAAAATGCCTCCAGACGCGTGTCAAATCCGGTTTCCCCCGTCAATTCGTCCACAACCAGAGTTAAAATGGGCATTTTATGATCTATACAAACCTGCGGCAGTATGCTTTTCGATACGATCTCCGGCATACATCCGAAAGGCAGTACTTCAACGGCTCCTGCAAAGCCCTGCTGCGCATACAATACCGCATGGCCGATGCATTCCCATGTATGCCCGCCGATACATCGGTCAAGGTAAGGTTTTGCCGCACTGTATACTTCCGGGTTCTTATAAAACCCTAAAGAGCGGTAAAAAATTTTATCTGTGATCCATGTGCTTGCGTTTAATGAGCGGTGTACTTCAAAACCCATTCTTCCTAATTTTTGTTCTATATTTAAATTCGTATAAGGTTCTATGATGGTGAAAATTTCCCCTAATATACCGATTTTCATAGGTTTTGCCGTTTGATCGAGCGGTATTGTACCCAGTTCATCGCATGTATGGGCAATCAACCCCAGCATGTTTTTTATGCCGTGCGTACGGTATACTTCTTTTTTAAAGCGGCCGTATGCTTTATCCGCCGAACCTGTATTGACCTCCCGGGGCCGTATGTAAAAAATCTTTTTTTCGAGCATATCTGCAAGACAGGCTATATTCAGCGCTTTTTTCAAAGCGGGGATTACTTTTAAAATGCTTTTTTGGCCTGTTATTTTTCGCAGGCGCTTATATAAAAGCCCCATGCCGCTTACCGGATCAAGCATGACCACATCCACCGGATAACCGTTGTCATTTAATATCTCCTTTTCCGAGACGCCGTAATAGCCAAACCGGCAAGGCCCGCAGCTTCCGGTGATGATGAATGTATCGGCTCCGCATTGAAGGCTTTCTAAATAATTGCCTAAATTGAGCTTTAAAGGCAGGCATATGCTTTCGGGAGAGATCCGTGTGCCCAGTTCAAGCGTTTTATTACTGCAAAAGGGCGGGGTTACGGAACGGATGCCGAGTTCATCAAAGAATGCCTTGAGCGCAATGTATATATTGCCCATGTGGGGAAACGTCACGACCATTTTTTTGCCTCCATAAAATCATATCGCAAAAAGCCTCTATCCTTGTTTTGATGCCCGCTTCCCCCGTATGCTCATCCAGTACCAGCAATAAAAACGGGATTTTGCTTGATTTGCGCACAATCCTTTCGCAAAGGTCGGCAATAATGGAATCGACGCCGCATCCAAAGGAAGAAATATAAAGTATCCCGTCGACCTTTTTTGCGGCCATATGCATGGCGCTTCCGTAAAGATGCCGGCCTGCGCTCCAGAACATTTTTTTGGGAAGTGTCTTGGCATACCGGCTTGCGGTATCTTCATCGATTCTTTCGGGTGTCAGCATATCAAAACCAGTTTGCGCAAAATACCGTATGATATGCCCGCTAAGGAAAGGGTCGTATAATACATAGGGGTGTCCAAGTACGCCTAACGTTCCGAAAAAGCTGCCGTTTTGGGGAAGGTTTTGGCCCATCCATTCAGGGGCGAAGCCTTTTTGCAGGGCTTTTTGTTGTTTTACATAGGCTTCATATGCAAATTGGAACGCATGCTTTAAAAGCTTCTTATTGTTTGTAAACTGAAGGCCGAAGGTTTCCATATTGTGAGCTATATCCTCCCCGCCTTTATACAGGTTGATCTTTAATTCCAAAACAGGTGTCTTAAGGGCGATGCTGTAGCGCACCATCTCGGGCAGGCCGCAGATAAGGGGACAGCTGTATTCTTTTTTTTGCACACTCATAATCTGCGGGATAAGAATCGTATCTGCTTTGCCATCCAAAAAAAGTACATGCCCGTGAAATATCTTAATCGGCAGGCACGCATCGTCAACGCAGGATTTAACCCCCAAATCCAGTATGGATTTATTGGTAAGCTCACTTGGTATAACCTCCTGCCCTAATATTTCCAAAAATATTTTCCATAAAGGGTAATATGTATAAGAGGATAATGCAAAAGGCATTCCTATTCTCAAAATGTTTATCTCCCTTTTTATATGTCAGAAATATTTTTGACAAATTCAATAAACTTCATGCAGTATTGCATTTTTTATATAATGTCAGTGATGGTAAATATCAAGGCGCACTTAACATATCTAAAAATAATTGCTTAAAACAAAGCTATGGGTTATGATATTGACAAATAATTCACAGAGGATTGCCATGGTATTCGAAAAAGAAGTAAGAAAAGAAACGCTTTTAACAATTGCAGAAAAAATGATGCTGGCTGCCATTACCAGTCCGAAAGGTAAGGGCATGGATCATATCGTGGCCGGCATGGCGTTTGGAGAAGATATACGGCTTTTATCCGATAAAATTTTAGAAATAGGGCAAAGGGAAAATGCCATGGATTATCTGATCCGGGATTCCAAAAATATACTTTCTGCAGAAGTGATTGTGTTGATAGGCGCCAAAATCAATCCGTTGAATCTTACCAATTGCGGCTTGTGCGGCATGAAAAATTGCGCGGAGAAGAGAAAAGTTGAAGATGCGCCTTGTGCGTTCAATTTGCTGGATTTGGGAATAGCCATCGGTTCAGCCGCAGGAATCGCAGCGGATAACAGGGTGGATAACCGAATTATGAATTCGGTAGGCCTTGCTGCGAAGGAATTGAAACTGCTGGGTGAAGATGTAAAAATCATATTTGGCATTCCTTTAAGCTGCTCCAGCAAAAATCCCTTTTTTGACAGGACTTGAAAGATTACATTCATCCGTATTGAGCAGTGCATTAAAATAACGAACGTAATGATTTCAGCCCGTTGAACCGCAAATGGCGCACGAGCTGTTTCTTTTTGCTTCCATTGAGTAAAAAGAAAAAGACAACAAATCGATATAGGTAAACTGAAAACCTTCGCGGATGCCGATGAGGTATTTGATGGCCTGCATGGCCATCAGGGTACCGGCAACGCCCGCGGTTGCGCCCAAAACCCCGAAAGTTTCCCTGCTTTGCAGTTCTTCCGGGTAGATGCAGTTATAGCAGGGCGTAACGCCGGGAATAACCGTAAGAACATAAGCATAAAAACCGTTTACTCCGCCATCGACCATAGTGGCTTTGTTTTTAACGCATGTCTTGTTTAATAAATAACGTGTTTCAAAATTATCCACACAGGATATTACCAAATCTTTGCCTGTGATTAAATCGCCTGCATTTTTTTCATCCAGCAAACAGGCGGTTGTTGTAATCTCAAGAGTACTGTTGAAGCAAGAGAGTTTTTCTTTGGCGGAATCCACCTTAAGATTACCGATATCCTTTTCAAAATGCAGGAATTGCCTGTTTAAATTGGTTATATCTACCCGGTCGCGGTCTATGATGTGGATATGCCCGACACCGGCTGCCGCCAGGTAATATAAAACGGGCGAGCCCAGGCCGCCGGCTCCAACCACAAGCACGTGTGACCCGGCAAGCTTTTTTTGCCCGTTTTTGGTTATTTGCGGTATGATTATCTGCTTTTGATACCGTTCAAACAAAATGTATCCATCCTTAATTTTGTTTATATTTCATAATACCAGTTATTCTTTGAACATTCAAGAAAGCCTGATGAAGATCGGTTTGAGAGCAATCGCGAAAAATGTCGAAAAATAGTAAATAAAAAAATATTTATTTAGTGATTGATAAAAATGGAAAAGATGATATAATATCAAATACAATATAAATAATCACTAAATTGATACATTTTTAGAAACGGCATAAAGACATAATTTGTTTTGCATATTTAAAAAACTATCAGGGGTGTTTGGAAATGAAAAAATTTAACGCCTTATTTTCGGTTTTCCTTTTTTTTGCCTTCACATTTTTGTTTTGCCCAATTGCAATGGCTGATGGAATTCCAGTAGAAAGCATTACGGTTGACACTTCTAAAGGGATTTATAACGTTACGCCCGGCAGTATATTGCATATGGCGGCACAGGTTTTGCCTGCAGACGCAACGGTACAAACTGTTACATGGTCTGTGATAAACGGCACGGGATCGGCATCCGTTTCTGCGGAAGGCATGCTTACCGGTGGGTTGGCGGGTTTTGTAACGGTAAGGGCAACGGCCAATGACGGAAGCAATGTATATGGGGAACGCCAGATAGAAATTGTGAATTTCTTAGGTGAAGGCACAAATGAAAATCCATACAAAATAGAATGCGCGCAGGATTTATCGCGCCTTGCTTCCATGATAAACGCCGGGAATTCATCGTATTCAAATAAATGTTACATACAAACGGAGGATATTGACCTTTCGCAGTTTTCCAACTGGATACCCATCGGCAGTTATATCAATGCGGATACAAACTATATGTTTTACGGCAGCTATGACGGGAACGATAAAAAAATCTGGAATTTAAATATCAATATCGATTCGGATACAAACATATATGCGGGGCTGTTTGGAGGCATTAAAGGCACAGCAGAAAATCCTGCTGTCATAAAGAATATCGCTATGAAAAATGTAAATATAACCGTTCAAACAACCGGACTGGCTTATACAGGCGGCATAGCAGCCTATATGCAGTACAGCCAGGTTGAAAATTGCAGCAACACAGGTGCTGTGCAGATCAGCGTAAATGCCGGAAATTTTGCATATACAGGGGGTATTGCGGGAGGCGTGCGTTATAACAGCGGTATACAAAACAGCAGTTTTTCCGGAAACGTCGATACGTCAGCATACAATTCCTATGCAGGCGGCATAGCAGGATATTGTACAAATGATATTTCAATACAGGATTGCGACAGCGCAGGAAACATACACTCCGCGGGAGATTTTACGAATGCAGGCGGTATAACAGGTTGCATAAGATATTCTGAAACACAAAACCATGTATCCGGCTGCTACAATACGGCTGAAGTAAGCCATGATAGTGCAAATACTTCGGCTTATAACGCTTCCGCGGGAATCATTGGATATCGATCAAAAACCGTTGTTTCGGATTGTTTTAATACCGGTAAAATCAGCGCAGATCATAGCGGTTATGAATATAACAACAATGTCGGGGGAATTGCCGGTGAAGACAACAACGAATCAGATTGCGCAATCAGCAATTGCTATAATACCGGCCTCGTAACGGGCGCTGCCCGGAACGGAGGGATTGTCGGACATGCACGGGGAACCACCGGCACCCTGGATCATTGCTATTATATGGATAATGTGGATGCAGCCGTCGGCGGCGGTCCCGGCATTGCTTATCAAAAGACATGGAATGAGCTATTGTCACAGGATACCTACGAAGGTTTTGATTTTATCAACCATTGGCGTATAGATGCAGAAGTGCAGCAGGAAACGCATTATAAAATGCCGCAATTAAAAAATAAACTGTATTATCCGCCATATAATCCGGCATCCATCCCTTTAAATATCGAGGGTTCTGGCAGTATAAGTGGAAATGGTTCTTATGCTTTGGGCGAACCTGTTACGATCGCGGCCGTACCCAATCCGTTTTATCATTTTATTGGCTGGGAGGTACAATCAGGCAACATTACGCTTTCCAGCACAGCGCAGCCTTCGGCTTCTTTTACAATGCCTGCCGAGGCTGTAGAAATAAAAGCGGTATTTGAAAAAGACCAATACAATGCTGCAATCCAAAGTGACGGTAACGGCAGCGTAACGGGTGGCGGTTTGCAGACGTGGGGCAATACCGTTGAGATCAATGCCCAGCCGGATGAACACTATTGCTTTTCACATTGGGAGGTCATATCGGGTGATATTATTTTGGATGATCCAAACGATGCGCAGGTTTCCTTTATCATGCCAAAAGAAGCAGTTACTATTCAGGCGCATTTTGTAAAAAACCAATATAACGCGGTAATTGATCTTGAAGGAAGCGGCAGCGTGACGGGAAGCGGCCTGTATGAATGGGGGACAGAGGTGAATATTTCTGCCGAAGCGCAGGCAGGCTGGCACCTTAAAAACTGGGAAGTTGTTTCGGGCAATGTTTCTTTGTTATATCCGGAAGCGCCAAATACTTCATTTGTGATGCCTGTCGAAGCTGTAGAAATAAAAGCGGTATTTGAAAAAGATCAATACAATGCTGCAATCCAAAGTGACGGTAACGGCAGCGTAACGGGCGGCGGTTTGCAGATGTGGGGCGATACCGTTGAGATCAATGCCCAGCCGGATGAACACTACTGTTTTACACACTGGGAGGTCATATCGGGCAATATTATTTTGGATGATCCAAACGATGCGCAGGTTTCCTTTATCATGCCAAAAGAAGCTGTTACTATAAAAGCGTATTTTGTAAAAAACCAATATAACGCGGCAATCGATCTTGAAGGAAGCGGCAGCGTGACGGGAAGCGGCCTGTATGAATGGGGGACAGAGGTGAATATTTCTGCCGAAGCGCAGGCAGGCTGGCACCT
>Ga0351923_1140_pt1 | contig 11718 bp, 9 predicted proteins | sample BONcelT113001C11_FD_206859 | JGI IMG/M metagenome (GOLD analysis project Ga0351923, IMG submission 206859) | Enriched cells from coal bed in the Powder River Basin, Montana, United States - BONCAT cells T11 rep2 HSBNCT.T11.300.1.C11 ...
TGACAAAACGGACAATCTGAGAAGAGAGCTCATAGGATCATAGGAGATTAAATATGTTGTATTCAATCGAGGATGCCTCGCTCACTCTGCCCGGGGCTTGGTATATGTTTATCGGTGCTGGCGCTGCAAATGCTTTAGCGGCAGGCATGTTTTATCTCGTCATGTTCTCTGGACCAAACTTTGATGATGTGCGGGGTGATATTTTTCTGATTGTTGTCGGGCTTGCGGCTGTTCTGGGTCTTGTTCTTGGATTGTATGTTAAATTCCGGGCAGAATTTTCGCCGGTGTATTCAATCGTGGCGCAGCATTATTTTATTGTCTCGTTAGGAATTTTGATTGGAGGCAGTGGCGTTGCCCTTGCCATAATGTTGGGCGGTCGACCCGACCTGCGCTGGTTTGTGTTCAATCTTAATGCGGCCTGCATGGCTTTAACTTTGGTGGCTAGCATACTGCTTACTGCGAGGGATATGGGAGTATGGGATGGAACCGATAGTTGGCGGCAGAAAATCGAAAAATATATTGATTATTCAAAGCATCAGGTCAGTCCGACATTAACCAGCGATACAGTAAATTACAAAAAAATTGCGTATCCGCATTTGATTATCGGAGCGGGTATTGGGACGATACCATTGCTGTTCCAGATTTATACCGGAAATCGGCAAAATGCCATATTTCTTGCCCCATTATCAACATTAGCCATGTCTTATATGGCTTTCAAAACTTTTGGCCCGGCGCATGTTCGCATTTTCCTTCTACGCAAAATCGAGAAAGAGCAAGGATACCGGTTCCAGAACGCTGACTATGAGAAGATCCAGGAATTGCGGCGCGGCTTTTTTCTGTCCCGCTGGCTAATGAAAGACTACCGGCCTCCGATTAATACAACTCCCAATGCTAATTCGAATAAGCAATCAACCAAGAAGCAGAAGCACAGTATACAGGGATAAAGAACGGTTTGAAATCATACCGGAATGCCTGACAAAAAAGACCGACTGGTGGAAAGAGATCTGGAACACTGATCATGATGTATTCAATCGAGGATGCCTCGACCCTTCTGCCCAGGGCTTGGTATGCCTATAGTGCTGGAAATGCTTTAATGGTAGGCATGTTATATGCAGCCATGTTTGATGCGCAGCGTGATATTTTTCTGATTGTTGTCGGCCTTGCGGCGGTTCTGGGGCTTGTTGTTGGATTGTATATTAAATACCGGACAGAATTTTCGCCGGTGTATTCACTCGTGATGCAGCATTATTTTATTGTCTTGTTAGGAACTTTGGGTGGAGGCAGTGTCCTCTCGTGTGCCATGATGTGGGCTGGTCGTCCCGACCTTCGCTGGTTTGCGTTCAATGCTAATGCTGCATGCATGGCCTTAACTTTGGTGATTAGCATACTCCTTACTGCGAGGGATATGGGAGTGTGGGATGGAACCAATAGCTGGAGGCAGAAAATTGAAAAATACATAAATTATTCAAAGCGTCAGGTCAGCCCGACATTAACCAGCGATACAGTAAATTACAAAAAATTCGCGTATCCGCATTTGATCATCGGTGCGGGTATTGGGACGATACCATTGCTGTTTCAGGTTTTTAGCGGGAACCGGCAAAATGTCATATTTTTTGCAGCTCCTTTACTAACATTAACTTTGTCTTATATGACTTTCAAAACAATTGGCCCGGCGCATGTTCGTATTTTTCTTCTGCGCAAAATCGAGAAAGAGCAAGGCTACCGGTTCCAAAACGCTGACTATGAGAAGATTCAAGAACTGCGGCGCGGCTTTTTTCTGTCCCGCTGGCTGATGAAAGACTACCGGCCTCCGATTAATAGAACACCCAATGCTAAATTGAATAAGCAATCAACCAAGAAGCAGGAGCACAGTAATCAGGGATAAAGAACAGCTTGGAGGTGAAAGTTCCACAGTATATTGGTCGCAGGAATTGGTGCACAAGTATTTGGAACTCAAAAAACATGCCTAACAAAATAGACAATCTGAAAAAGAAATAACGGAGTACTAATTGTGCTCTTCTCATACAAAAATGCGGTGAACGTGTTGCCTGGGTTTTGGTGGTGTTTAAGTGGTTTAAATGTCTTGGCGATATTTATGCTTTCAGCCATGTTTGACGATATCCAACAAAAGCAAGGGCTAAGTGACATATTTTTGATCGCTATTGCCATTGGCGCTGTGCTTGGTCTTGTTCACGGGCTATATATAATTTTTCGTGCAAAATTTACCTCCTTGTTTTCAATTGTAGTGCCAATGTATATGCTTCTTACATTAGAAATTATCATTTTTGGCAGTAGCACTGGCTTAGCCATGTTAAAGGCGGGTCGCATTGATCTTCGTTGGTTTTCATTTAATACGAATGTGGTGTGCCTGTTACTAGCCTTGTTTATTGGCATGTTTTTGGAGGCAAAACGGCTTGGACTGTTCAACAGAGAAGACCGTTGGCGTGGAGAAATTGAAAAGCATCTGGACTATTCAAAGCGTACAGTGATGCCTGCTTCAACAACGAATCCAAGCAAGATGAGCTATAAAGATGCAATTTGGATTGGTGCGATAGGTGCGGTAAATATTCCGCTGTTTTTTCAAATTTATGGCGGAGGGCGAGATAATGCGATATTCCTAGTGGCACCTTTAGCAATACTAGCTTCTTCCTATATGAACTTCAAAACTTTTGGCCCTGGTTTAACTCGCATTTTCCTTCTGCGCAAAATCGAAAAAGAGCAAGGCTACCGATTCCAGAACGCCGACTATGCGAAGATTCAGGAACTGCGACGCGGCTTTATTCTGTCCCGCTGGCTGATGAAAGACTACCGGCCTCCGATCGGCTCAACAGCTCTTGCGAAATCGGTTACACAAACAGTGAAAAAGCGGAAGCACAGGCATCAGGGGTAAAGAACAGCTTGGAAGTGTGAAGATCAACAACCACATGACCGTCTACAATGCCAACACAAGCGGGAAAGATCGGCCGAGATTGCGGGTAAAGATTACCAGGCAACCGATCAAGGTGTTTTCTTCAATGCTTTCCGAAACAGGAGCCGGATACAGGATAATGAACAGAGGTGCCTTAAGCGCGCGTGCCATAGATGTGAGAAGTATGACAGAGATGCAAGGTTTTACGAGCAAAATGAGGTTTCTCAATGGCAAATTGGGGGGTGGTGCCCTGACTTTTGCGCCAACCGTGGCGTTTGACCTTTATGACAGTGTAAACCGTGATGCGAATGGGAATCTGAACTGGAACAGGCGTCAGTTTATGAATAACGAATTAAGAAACCAGCCTGGGAATTTGGTGGGATGGGCAGCGGGGGCATTAACCGCTATTGCTCTGGGTGCCGCTGGAGTTGCTGGGGCTCCACTTATAGTTTGTGTTCTCATTGTAGGAATAGCTGCGCAGTTCGTTTGGAATGCATATGGCGCACCCGCAAAAATGCCTCAAATAAATAACTAATGGAGCACAACAATGCTGTTTTCATTTTATTTATCTGGACATTACTTGTCCAAACTGTGGTGGTGTATAAGTGGTTTCAACGCGATGGTGACAGTTATGCTTTATGTGGTTATGTTCTGCAAGCCGGAACAGGTACCAAGTAATACGCTGTTTACAATAGTTGTAATTACAATGGTGATTGGTCTCTTGGTGGGACTTTACATTATGTTTCGTGCTGAATTCACCTCTCTGTACTCTATTATAGTTCCTACGTATATAATTCTACTAACAGAAGTATCCTTTGGTGGCAGCCTTGTTGCGTTTGCCGTACAGCTATCGGGTCGTTATGGTCTTCGCTGGTTTGCGTTCAATACAAACTTTACTTGTGTGGTTGTCACTTTATTGATCAGTATTTTGATGGAAGCAAAAAAGCTTAAACTACTAATGGAAGAAAGCCACTGGCGTGAAGAAATCGGGAAATATCTGGATTATTCGAAACGTTTAGTCTCCCCGACGTTAACAACTAGAGCGGCCATGCCAACCTCCATTAATGCAATATGTATGGCCGCAGCTATCGGAGTAAACATACCGCTGTTATTTCAGATTTATGGTGGCGGACGGAACAATGCAATATTCCTTGCCGTTCCATTAATGACAGTGACCTTTACCTATATAAACCTCAAAATTTTTGGCCCTGGATTAACTCGCATCTTCCTTCTGCGCAAAATCGAAAAAGAGCAAGGCTACCGGTTCCAGAACGCCGACTATGAGAAGATCCAGGAACTGCGGCGCGGCTTTTTTCTGTCCCGCTGGCTGATGAAGGACTATCGGCCTCCGATTAATACAACACCCAATGCTAAATCGAATAAGCAATCAACCAAGAAGCAGAAGCACAGTGATCAGGGATAATAATTGAATACCTTTAGCCATATACATAAGGAGAATATTAATGGCTCAAAACAATGAACTCGCATGCAATGCAAAATTCGACCTGAAAATCACCGGATGCAGTCAGGAAACGTTGGTATACAGTTTCAGCGCGCAGGAAGAAATGTCAAAACCATTTTTGGTAAAACTGACGATAGCTTGTAAACACAAAATTTCATTTGATGAAGTTATGGGTAACGAAGCAGTATTGAGGATAGCCTCTGCAGAAACTAAACCACGCTATTTTCATGGTGTTATCAAAACGTTCAGGCGTGCAGGTTCCCAGGGCAAATATTTCTATGAAGCAACCATGGTTCCTCATCTGGATCTCCTTTCCATGAGCACTGACTGTCGTATTTTCCAGAAGATGACAGTGGCCGATATAGTTAAAAAGGTATTCGAACAGTACAAGCGCGAAATTGGCACGGATAAATATACATTTCTTGCCTTGAAGGAAAATGGTGACAAGTTAGAGAGACGGTATTGCGTACAGTACCGTGAAACCGACCTGGATTTCATATCACGCATCCTTGCGGAAGAAGGCATTTTTTATTATTTCGAACACTTTGAGGATAAGCACGTAATTGTCTTTGGCGACAATGTGATGAACTATAAGGATATTTCCAGTTCAGGACCGATCGCTTTCAATGGTTCCAGCAATATGAGTACGGATACCGAGAGCATCTCCAGCTTTGATTTTTCCCACCATCTTACACCTGGCGAAGTAGTCCAAAGTGAGTATAACTTTAAAAATTCCAGTGTAAAACAGAAGGCAAATGCAAATGACAATTCAGTGTTCAATCTCGAAGTGTATGATCATCCAGGCAATTTCCTGAACGAGGATCAGGGCAAAACCGTTTCCAGAATATATTTGGAATCAATCAAAACCTTCGAAAAAAAGGCGGATGCGAGCAGTAATGCCCCTCGTTTGTCGGCGGGTTTCATTTTCAAGATGGACCGGGGCAAAGACGCTCAATACCTTGTGACCACCATCACCCATGGAGGATCACAGCCGCAAGTGCTCGAAGAATACGGCACTGGTCAGACATCTTACTCAAACGGTTTCGTATGCATCCCCGCCGCAACAGTATTCAGGCCTCCGTTTCATCCTAAACCGGTTGTAACTGGTTTGCAGTCAGCCATTGTTGTTGGTTCCAAGGGCGAGGAAATCCATACCGACAAACATGGCCGGGTCAGGGTGCAGTTCCATTGGGACAGGCTAGGAAAAAAGGATGAGAATAGTTCCTGCATGTTACGAGTGGCACAGACATGGGGCGGTGGCGGCCGGGGAGCGCAGTACATCCCACGTATCGGTGATGAAGTTCTGGTAGAATTTTTCGAAGGCGATCCGGACCGACCTATCATTACCGGCAGCGTCTACAATTCTGACAACACCCCTATTAACAACCTCAAACAAAGCATCACCCAAAGCGGGTTCCGCACGAAAACTCACAAGGGTGACGGATTTCACGAACTCCGCTTCGATGACGCCAAAGGCGCCGAAGAGATCTATCTGCACAGTCAGAAAGACTGGAATATCGTGGTCAAGGACAGCAAAACTCAATCGATTGGCGGTAACAGCAGTACAACGGTTGCAGGAGCGTCGTCGGAGACGGCGAAAACCATCACCCTTACCGCTGAAACGGAAATAAAGCTTGTCTGCGGCGGCAGCACCATTACCCTCGCTCCTTCCGGAATAACCATAAAGGGCGGCACGGTCCATATCAACGAATAGAAGAACCGGAAACCGGGAAGAGAATTACATACTTCAGGAGAACATCATGATTTTTCAGATGCAAGAAGGTTATTTGATATTGGGTGAAGGTGACTGGCAGGACACATCCGTTAACATGCTGGGCGCAAACCATTTACCTACCAAAGGAACAAATCTGGTTGTCACGCGTGAATCTCTGCCTGATGGAATGCTCCTTGCCGATTACCTTCTGAACCAGAAGTCAATCCTGTCAAGGGAACTGCCCGGTCTCGAAATTCTCTTTGAAACCCCTGACACCATCAACGGCCTGCCCGCCCATTTCCTCGAATTCACCTGGGACAACCAGGGCAATGCCATGCACCAGATGATATTCATTATCGTCAATAACGACAAGGCGCTGAATCTCACATCCACCGTACCCGGAAAAATCGATGACGAATCACGCGCAACACTGGTGGCTACCATGAGAAGCTTCACAGTCGGTCAAGCCCCCCATGAAATGAAGGAAAGCTGACATGAGCGAGTTGACAGCCAATACTGCCCGGACAGACCCCGGTTTGCCGGATGGCGTGAAAAGCACCGCGGAATCGTGGTATGACACCGGCAAAGCGGTTGTAACCGGCAACAGTGGTGTAGTGGAAGCGCTCAGGACGGACAGCCATGATGAAACAGCTGTAAAAAACATAAAGAACATAGGCAATATGGCAAGCTCGGGAATAGCGTCCGTCGGCGTTGTCAAAGGCGGTATGGCTGCCTTCGCCAAATGCGGATTCTCCGGCCTGGGGGTTTTGGGCGGAGCCTTGGCTGCCGGAGCCGCGGGCGTTTTCATAGGCGCAGGGCTGGTCAACCATTTTGCCCTCGATGAGAAGCTGCTCGACTTTCTGGGCATGCCGAAACTGGCCAAACCGGGGCCGCAACCGGCCACAATCGACCACACCATTGCCCACGGCTCGGCTTTTGCCGGGGCACTGTGCGGACTTGTCGCGGGGGTTGCGGTCGGGGCTTTATTGGCTGCCACTATCTGTACCGGCGGCGCGGCTGCCGTAATCGTCGGCGCGCTGGTGGCCGGAGCGGCGGGGGGTGGTGTCGGCGCGCTGGTAAACGGCTTTTTCTCCAAGATGGCCACCGTCACCGGCAAAATCATCACCGGCTCGCCCAACGTCTTTTTCGAAGGAAAGCCGGTTGCCCGCGTCACCGACAAGGTACTGTGCCGCAAACACTCACCCCCTCCTCAGATCGCCGAAGGGAGCGAAACCATCTTCATCAATGGCCTGCCCCTGGCCCGCATCGGTCATAAAACCACCTGCAATGCCAGCATCCAGCAAGGGTGCAAAACCATCTTCGCCGACAACACCACCGGCGTCTATCTGAAGAAGGATGCCGAACACTCGGCCCGAGAGCAGGCCGTCATCTCGACCGCCCAAGTGGTCCTTTCCCTGGGCGTGGGACGCCTGCTGTCCAAGCTGGGCCTGAAATGCGGCGAACCGGTCAACCCGGCCGACGGCAGCTATTTCGACTTCCGCACGGACTTCGAATATCCCGCCATGCTGCCGCTCAGGCTCACCCGCACCTACTCCGGCAAGGACCCCGCTGCAAGCATCCTCGGCCCCCGGTGGGTCTGCAACTGGTCCCAACGCCTGGTGTATCTCGCCGACGAGCCGACCGCCAACCTGGAAGACGGCGAGGGCGAAGTGCTCCAGTACCCCCTGGGCAAAGGCCCGGAATTCAACTCCCGCAACCTCAAGGCCGCTCATTACCACCTCCGGGGCACGCGAGAGCGAGCCACCCTCTTCGACAGCCGTTATCAGCAGACCCTGGTATTCGAAACAACTGCGGCGAATCCCGACGTCGGTCGCCTGACGGCAATCAAAGACAGAAACAGCAACCGCATCGACTTCATCTACGCGAAGGACCATCTGCGCCGCGTCGAGCACAGCGACGGTGAGGTCTTCATCGTCAGGACTACGCCGGAAGGTTTCATCGAAACAGTAACAAGGGATGGCGACAGCGAACCACTTGTTCGCTACGGCTACGACTCCCTTGGGGCGCTCACCGATGCGCAGAGCCTTTTTGCCGGCGAATTCCACTACACATACACCGAGGAAGGCTGGCTCAAGCACTGGCATGACAGTGGCGCCACCAGCGTTGACATCGCCTACGACGCCGAAGGCCGGGTAGTCGCCACGAGAACTCCGGACGGCATGTACAACGACCGGTTCGTCTACTATCCCGACGAAAAGAAGACAGAGTACTTCGACGCCACCGGCGGCTGCTTCACGTACTGGTTCAACGACAACAACCAGGTCATCCGCGAACAGGACCCGCTGGGCAATATCACCATCCATGAGGTCAGCGGCCTGGACCGCAGGCTGTCCACCACCGACGCCCTGGGCCGGGTAACGCGTTTCGACTACGACACCTTCGGCAACCTGATGGGCGAGACCGACGGGGCCGGTCGCGTCACCCGCTATGCCTACGACACCCACGGCCAGCTCACCGGAATCGACTATCCCGACGGCACCGCCTCCTCATGGCACTACGACGAACGAGGCAACCTCGTCGAAGCGAAAGAGCCGGACGGCAGCATCCGCCGCTTCAGCTACGACGACCATGGCCGCCTCATCACCGAGACCGGCACCGACGGCACCACCAACCGGCTCGGCTACGACCCACTCGGCCGCCTTGCCTCCCTGCGCAACACCCTGGGGGAAACCACCGGATATGACCTCGACCGCTGGGGACGGCCGAGAAGTATCACCGACCCCGCCGGACACAGCACCCACTACCAATACGACCATTCCGCCGACAACCCGCGCGGTGATGTCAGCCGCATCATCCATGCGGACAAAGGCGAAGAGCGCTTTGCCTACGACAACGAAGGGCGCCCGAAGACCCACATCGCCCAGGAGGGGCAGACCACCCGCTACCGGCACGGCGCCTTCGACCTGTTGCGCAGTGTCATCGATCCCAAAGGGCGAACTACCACACTCGAGTACGACAACGCCGCCCGGCTGAAGCGGATCACCAACGCCGCCGGGCAACATTGGACCTACAGCTACGACCTGGCGGGACAGCTGGCCATGGAAAGCGACTGGGCCGGACGGCAGACCCGCTATATTCGAGACGCCATCGGGCGGGTAATAACCAAACGCCTTCCCGATGGGGTGGAACAGCACCTCACTTGGGACGAACTGGACCGGATCGTCGCGGTCGAAACCACGAATCAGCGCATCGTCTACGAATACGACCCGGCAGACCGCCTCACCAGGGCGGCGACCTACACAAAAACCAGCCTTGAGCCGGAAAGCGAACTGCTCTTCAACTACGACGACAAGGGCAGGCTGGCAAAGGAAATCCAGAACGGTAGCGAAATAACGTACCGCTACGACAGCGCAGGACGCTGCATCGGCCGCACCAGCTCCAGCGGAAAGACGGACTTCTCCTTCGATCTGCTGGGACAGTTCAAGGGATTGAATAGCAACGGTCACACGCTGGAGTTCACAAGAGATAGTCGCGGCCTTGAAACCCTGCGGCAATATCGTAACGAAAAAAGTCTATCCCCGTCTCCAGTCCCTGATCCCCAGTCCCTTAATGCCTTCTCGCTGCAGCAGAGCTACGACCCCTGCGGCAGACTTGTTGGCCAGCTGGCTGGACAGAAAAACAACTACCCATCTCCCGCCCACGAAAGACTGGCTGAGGTGTCACGCCGCTACCGCTGGGACAAATCGGGCAGGCTGACCGGAGTAAAGGATAACAAACGCGGCACTAGCAGTTACCAGTACGACCCACGCGACCAGATCAACCGGATAACCCGCACAACAGGACTGGACAAACAGATCAGCGAGCAGTACAGCTACGACTCCCTGCTGAATCTGGTACAGAGCAACGGCCGTCATCACCAGTACGAAAACGGCGAAGTAAAAAGCATCGGCAGAAGCAGCTACCGTCATGACAACCGGGGCCGGGTTGTTGAGAAGCGGGTCGTCAAGAACGGTTTCCGCCCCAAGACCTGGTTTTTCCGCTGGGACGACTTCGACCGGTTGACGGAAACCCATACGCAGGACGGGGCGATCTGGGCCTACACTTACGATGCGTTTGGACGCAGAATCAAAAAAGAGTGCATCAAGACCGGCAACACCGGCAGGAAAAGCAGCATCAGCTATCTCTGGCAGGGTGCAACGCTTGCGGAAGAACACCGGACAAACGGTGAAACAACGGAAGTCAGCCGTTGGCACTTCGAGCCCGGCACATTCGACCCGCTGGCGAAGGAGACAATTTCCGCTGTAGGAAAAGTCTCTTTCTTTCCGATAGTCACCGATCACCTGGGAACGCCGAAGGAGTTGTTTGATACTGAGGGCAACTGCGTCTGGCAGGCCGAACACAGCCTGTGGGGTGAAACTGAAGTGTTGTTTGCCAGGAAGCCTGATGGTTATCAGCCGCTTGTTGATTGTAATTTGAGATTTCAGAATCAGTGGGAGGATGAAGAGAGCGGACTACACTATAACCTGAACAGGTATTATGATCCGGATAGCGGGCAGTATCTCAGTCCGGACCCGATCGGCCTGGAAGGCGGGTTACGGACCCATGGTTATGTGCATGATCCGATGCAGTGGGTTGATCCGTTGGGATTGGCGGGGTGTCCGAAGGTTTCTGCTCCGAAGAAACCAATTATTGTTGGAGAAAATATGAAACGGGTGAAGCTGTATGCAGAGAAAACGGGAGGACAGGCATACAACCCTTGGAAAAATGACCCATTCAACAAGAATCTTGGTATGAAGCGCAATAAGCGCTGGATTCAGGATATGAAGAGAGAAGGACGTGACATTATCGACATTGGACCAGACCTCAAGCGAAGAAGCCTAGGTACTGATCCAAGTGATTTTTATAATATGGAACGGACTCAACTAAAGGACTATGGTAATTATACGAAAGTTTTTGAACGAAATGGGACTAAAGGTGGTGTGCCCGGCATAGATTTTTAGGAGAGATAATTATATGAATGATAAAAATGAGATAGAAGCTTTTGTTTTGGATATGTTTACTTTCCTTCAAAGTGAATTTGGGTTCAGCGATCCAATTTGGAGACGTGACGTTTGGAACACCACAATATCTTATCTTTCAAAAGAAATAGGGATAGAGATCGAATTGGACTGGCGAGACCTTGATGTTTTTATTCTTATTACAAAACTAGACAAGGGGAAATTGCCAAGAGGATATTATGTTGTCAATGGGAGAGTTTGTCGTTTGCATCTTGAAGAAGTGCTTCAGAATAACTTGAATGTTTCAAAAGATGAGATTCATAAGTCTGATAAATCTATTAATAAGAAAACGCTGGGAAGAAATAAAAGCTATATCTTAACAAAAACAGCAAGATATCAGCAATTGTTATATGCATATGCTAAAGCTATTTGCAATGCTGGTGATAATCTCTTCAAGAATGATTTGTAGGAGCAGGCACTGGCAAGTTGACAAGTTTTGCCCCCACCAAACGAGTTCTTTGAAAACTCCATAGTCGCATTAAGGCATCTGCGCCGACGAAATACATAATCGTCGGCGCAGGTTTCAATTAATCTTTTCACCCTTCGATGCCACCGGCGGCTACACCACCCATTGGTTCAACGATAACGACCTGCTGATCCGCGAACAGGACCCGCT
>Ga0351923_1141_pt1 | contig 11702 bp, 8 predicted proteins | sample BONcelT113001C11_FD_206859 | JGI IMG/M metagenome (GOLD analysis project Ga0351923, IMG submission 206859) | Enriched cells from coal bed in the Powder River Basin, Montana, United States - BONCAT cells T11 rep2 HSBNCT.T11.300.1.C11 ...
CTGTTTGCTCTTTGGAATACCGGCAATAATGGATTCCAGTATAGCCGGCCATTTTGCATCATCGGTTTGGAAGGCCGCTTCGCTTAACAGATCGAGGTTTGTGTCGGCGTTGCTTATAACAGCAAGAAAGGCGCCTCCCTGTGCAGCCTTTTTAACGTTCACGCCGATAGGTGAATACCCGTAGAGGGAATTGAATCCTACAGCAATAATACCCTGAGCGTTTTTAATAATATCAGTTGATTCGGATCCAAGGGCAAGATCCAGAAAGCCGGAAAGATCATCGCCGAATTCAATCATCAACGAGGATACTATGTTTTCAGAACCGGTAAGTTTGCGGATAAACTGTTGTGTCATAAACAGGTCTTCGTTCGACAATTGAGGTGAGACAAGGAAAAGGCAATCATCCGGTTTAACCCCTGCCAGCTTTCCGGCAGCCAGAGTAATGGCCTGATCCCACGAAATGTCGTTATATCCCACGGGGGTCATCTCCTTCGGCACCCCATAGCGAAGCGGGCTGTTAACATATTCAGGAACAGCGAACCGTCCTTTTACGCATATAAGGCCGTGATCGACCGGTGAATCATAGTCGGGGAGGACATCGATTACCTCATTGTTTTTTACCTGGAGCCTGAGTTTGCAGCCGACAGCACAGTAATTGCAGGTGGTGGCAATCTGTGCATCCGGTTTACCATACCATTTGCTCACCTTCACACTCAACGCGCCGGTGGGGCATGAAGTCACACAGGCCCCGCAGAATTCACACCCTGCTTCGATGTGCGTCCGGTCGAAGGCCGGTCCGATCGTAGTCAGCCTGCCCCGCTGCTTGAAGCTCAGGGTTCCGTTCATCCGGATATCATTGCAGACTCGCACACAACGACCGCAGAGTATGCAAAGATTGTAATCGCGATCATAGAAAGGATCGTTTTTCTCAACAGTAAAGCCCCTGTAATAAACGGGATAAGATGTTTCCGTCAGGCCTATGCTTTCCGTAACCTCCTGAAGCTCACAGCGGTTGTCGTTTGGACAGTAACGGCAGCCCGTAGTTACGCCGACCTTACGGATTGTACCCTGAAAGTCTTTGCACTCGTCCTGCTCTGTGCAGAAGAGGCAGCTTGCAGGATGTTCGCTCAGGAGAAGCTTGAGCACTTCCTGTCTTAAACTTCTTATTTCCGCAGTATCCGTCCGGATAACCATGCCGTCTTCAACAGGTGTTGTACATGAAGTTGGAAAACCCCTTAAACCGTCGACCTCAACAATGCAGAGCCGGCAGGCGCCGTACGACGGCAGATGCTCCAGCGTGCAAAGTGACGGGATAAATATGTTATTCATCCTGGCTGCCTGAAGTATGGTAAAGTTCGGTTGAATTGCTATCTTTCTGTTATCAATTGTAATTTGAATGGTCTTTTCCTTTGTCATGATTTTTTCTCCGCAGTCCTGATAACGATTGCATCACCGGCGATTGCCTCAAATCTGCATATTTCGTAGCATGAGCGGCATTTAATACATTTCGTTGCATCGAGGTTGTGAGGTTCAGACCTTGGTCCGGATATTGCCCCTGTCGGGCAGGCTTTCACGCAGGACTGGCAACCTGTGCATTTTTCCTTGATAACCCTGTATTCTATAAGGTCTTTGCAGACAACGGCCCTGCAGCGTCCGTCTTTTATGTGTTCAAGATACTCATTCCTGAAATAACGAAGCGTTGTCAGAACAGGGTTAGGAGCAGTCTGACCCAGACCGCAGAGCGAACCCTTCCGGATGGTATCACCCAGTGTCCGAAGCGTCATAAGGTCTTCCGGCGTTCCTTCGCCATGCGTTATGCGCTCAAGTATTTCAACCATGTGGCGGGTTCCCACACGGCAGGGGACACATTTGCCGCATGACTCTTTCTGAGTAAAATCAAGGAAATATTTTGCCACATCGACTATACAGGTATCGTCATCCATGATGATAAGACCGCCTGATCCCATGATGGAACCGGCAGAAGCAAGCGATTCATAATCTACGGGCAGGTCAAGGAACTCTTCCGAAAGGCATCCTCCGGATGGCCCGCCTGTCTGGATTGCCTTGAAGGTCTTTTGTACACCGCCTCCTATATCAAAGATGATCTCCCTGAGTGTTGTGCCCAGTTGCACCTCGATAAGACCTGGCCTGCGTACCTTGCCGACAAGAGAAAAGGTCTTGGTTCCCCTGTTTCCCTCCTTGCCGAACCTGTTATACCATTCCGCACCGTTTCTAAGGACATTCGGGAGTGTTCCCATGGTTTCAACATTATTAATGATGGTCGGACATCCGAAGAGTCCTGCTATTGCGGGGAAGGGCGGACGCGACCGAGGCATCCCGCGCTTGCCTTCAATGGACGCGATCAATGCGGTTTCTTCGCCGCACACAAAGGCCCCTGCCCCTTCCTTGATTTTGATATCAAAACCGAATTTGGAACCGAGTATATTACTACCCAGTAAATTGTTTTCTTTCATCTGTTTTATGGCAGTTTTTAAACGTTCAATTGCAAGGGGGTATTCAGCCCTTATGTAGACAATGCCCTTGCTCGCGCCTATGGCATATCCGGCAATGAGCATCCCTTCAAGCACTGCATGGGGATCTGATTCGATGAGTGATCTGTTCATAAAGGCGCCGGGATCACCTTCATCAGCATTACAGATCAGGTATTTCTGCTCCCCCGGTGCGCCTCTGCACACGGTCCATTTCCTGAAAGTCGGGAAACCGGCACCTCCTCTGCCGCGCATGCCTGCCTGACGCACAACGCCTATGACGTCCTCCGGTGTCATCAGTAGAGCCTTCATGATACCCTGATACCCGTCGGCTGCAAGATACTGATCAATATCTTCAGGATCTATAAGGCCGCAGTTTCTGAGAACCACCCTTACCTGCGGCTTCAACATCGGCAGTTCATAAAAGGGAGGTATGTTGTGAAAGCCGTTATCTCCGAAATGACCGACAGCGGCTTTGGCAAAGGGCACACCTTCAACAAGGTGTGATTTCAATATGTTGGTAAGCAGCTTAGGGGTCACATTCGAGTAACTTACACGTGGTTGTTCCGGCATTTTGATATCAACAAGGGGCTCAAGGTAACAGGGCCCTATGCATCCGACCTGTATTACCCTTGCCTCCAGATTGCCGTCCTTCAGGAACCTCTCGATTTCGGAGATCAGTTCGAGCGCTCCGGCGGCTCTTCCACATGATGCGGCGCCGATATATATAATCGGTACTTTATTGTTCCTCAGCTCTTCCCATTTCTTCCTGGCCGATTTGATTTTCTGTTTTAATTTATTCATATTGTTTTAATAGCTCCGATAATTTGTTTACGGTCATTCTGCTGTAAATATCAGCATCAACCTGAACCACAGGAGATAATGCGCAGCATCCTAAACAGGCAACCCGCTCCAGATCAAAACGCCTATCCGGGGTAGTCTCACCGCAGCCTATTCCCAGCTCACGCTCCAGCATGTCAAGCAAGGTAGCGCCCCCTCTCACGTGGCAGGCAGTTCCGAGACAGACCTTTATAGAGTGGCGGCCGGGCGGATTGAATCGAAACTGTGCATAGAAGGAGGATACACCGAAAATCTGATTCTCGCTGATACGGAGATGTCTGGAAATCATTTTTACCGATTCGGCAGCGATATAACCATATTGCTTCTGGACATCCTGTAAAACAGGTATGAGCTGATCCGGCGTTCGCTCATACTTCTCAAAAATTGATTCAATCTTTTCAGGCATAATCATCTCCCTTATAGATCACGCTGCTGCGTGAAAGCATTGGAACCGATAAAGTTGTTGCTTACTGATCCGACTAAACTAACCTGTTTCTTTGCAAGGAAGGCCGATTGATAAAAAGACTATTAACCCTTTTATCATAATAAACCCCCTTTTTACTTTTACAATACTTAATAAATCGCAAAAATTATGTCAAGGAATATTTAAATATTTTTTCAGGAAAAGTAATCTTTTGGTAAAACACATTATATAAGTTATAATGGGGGGGGGCAGGTTAAGGTTATTTTTTTTATATGCCATATAATTAAAATACCTGTAAGCAGGCAGCCGGCAGTATCTATGCCGGATATAAAAAATCATAGCGGCAAGCCGCGAGGCATTTAGATTGGACAAAGAATAAAAGTCTTTAGATAAAATGGAGGAACAACCTCATGTGGAACTGGAAACTTATGCATGAAGACAAAGAGATTATTTGCTACTGTGATATTGACAGTATAAATGATCCTGTAGAAGACGAAGACGGTTATTACAGTTCGGTAGAGTGCTATCAGGCAATACCGAGGAGAGTTGCGGCATGGATGTCATTTTTCTTTAAAAGCAAGGAAGCAATCAGGCAATATATCGAACATAGGGTGAATAAAAGTCTTCCTGTAGAGGGCTATGAGGATTTCAACAATACTCTTTGTCTTGTTGAGATAGATTCGGAAAAAATGTTGTACAGAGTAATCCCCGCTATAGATTATGATGACAAAAACAACGAACTGGGTCAATCAACAGCATTAGATATTGAAGGTCAGGCGCTGCTTAAAGGCATGGAGGGTGACTGGTCACCTATACAACCGAGAAAAACACATAAGGCCATACATGCATTATATAAGTTTGTATATGCTAATTATCCCGTATAATATTTTTGATTGTTATTACAAGGGAGATAGCAATACTTACAATGCTGCCTGCGATGAGAAAGTATTTTTGAAAAAACCATATGTTGTTAAAAGCAACAGTGTTATTTCTTAGTATGCCGGAGACAATACTTGGAACAGCAAATATACCTATAAAAAGCACTATTGAGAGAAGGATGGCGCTTTTCTTCAGGAACCTTGTTAAATAAATCAAAATCAATTGAATAGAATCATATTTTTGGAGATTAAGCTCTATACTGATTAACTTTGCAGCAATTTTCTCACAAAATGATTCAAGCTCATCAAACTGCTCCCCTGTTGCTGATTTGACAATATCATGAACCTGGTAAATATTTTTCTTTATTTGGCTCAACTGTTCTTTGTAAAACCTTATAAGACTTGGATAACGGTAAGATTTGACAAATTTTATACCTTTGTCGACCCTTTTGTTCATTTGATAAAGATTTTCTAAGAAAGATTTCCTTTGCTCTCTGACACGGTTTGCACAGATAGAAATAGTTGAATCGCTGTAATAAATGGAGTCTAAGTAGCTGAAGTAGTTGTCTGATTTGAGCGTATTGCTTGCTTTCAACAAAAACGATTGGGCTTCTGTAACCCCGTCGGCATCGAGTATTTTTCTTGATTTTTCGAGCTCTGTTTCGGCCCTGTTAAAAATTGATTTCGCATTTCCCTTTGCAGTTTCAAAGAGCTTTAATAATTGAGGGTTTATTATATTGCTATAAGTTGCTAAATCAGGATCAATTAAGGCATAAACAAAATAAACTCTGTTCTTTCGGATAAGCTTTGTCAATATTTGAATGGCTACTTTGTCTTGCCCTTCTCTGAACCTAATAATTGCATCCTGATACAAGGCATCCGTGCAGCCCGGGTGCAACAGCAATATGCTTTTGATCTTTTTACGGGCATTATCATAGTCTTTATTTAGAATATAAAAACGAAAGAGTAAAAAGAGGATAAATATTTTTTGTGCGTCTGAGCGGGCGTACTGAAGTGCTTTTTCAAAATTGTGCTCTGTCTGTATAGGTCTGCCTTTTTCCATGTTGAGATATCCCAAAGCGCAATAAACTTTGTAATCGGTTGGATTACTTTCCAGCGCATTCTTAAGGATTGACTCTGCCCTATCAAGATCTGCAACACGTAATAAATCCTGAGCGAGCCATATTATGCCGCCATCATGCTCGCTCCTGCTTTTCTTGATCTTGCCCCATTCTTCTTCGGCAGTATCCCATATGGTCCTGAAGAAACGCAGTTGAAAAATTCTTTTTAATTCAAAGAATCCGTGATGTACTGCTATAATTGGTTGTGAGTCCTTCGCGTTACTGTATTGAAATATATCAAGGTCGACCTCTTCGGCAAGAAGATATTTAAGAAAAAGTCCGCTTATATCTTCTATGGAAAGATATCCCAACCTTTCCATGCCATTTGTGAGTTCAGGCAATATCTTTGAGGGACAATCAACAGGCCGGTGCCTTTTGTCTCCACAGTAATAACAGGTCGGCAATTCCCCATGCACCATTTTGTTTTTATAAAAGGACAGCAACGAATAATCTTCCTGTCTATTCTCACCGGAAATAATTTGGTAAAAAATCCTGTCGGCAAAACCTCTTTCTATTAAACGGCCTGGAATATCAATATACCTTTTGATTATTTCATATGCATCAGTTGAAATATGAACTTTTCCCGGGCTGATGTCTCCCCAATCATTGTTTTCCTCCAGGGTTTTTATCTTATATCCTGGAGAAAGGGGGTCAATATCTATAATTATTTGAATAGGAAGTGGGGCATCTTTTTTTTCCTCTAAATTGCCCTCCAGTAAAATTTCCTTTAAGAATTTTGATATTTTTTCCGCTACAATAAAGGCAAATGAACTTTCTTTCATGGTTAACACGATAGATTTATCTGTTAGAACCTGTTTTTTTGTACATTGTTCATCCCATAAAAAATTTTTTGTCTCGATCAAGTTATCCCATATTTCTCTAAAATCATATTCGCATAATCTCCATATAGGTCTCAAATAAAGCATTGTATGAATTGCAGGGTTAAGTTCGACACCTCCGTCCCAGATCACTTTATAGGCAGTAAGATCTTTTGGAATGTTATTTTTATGCCAGGCTTTAGTCAATTCGAAATAAACCAGTGGTATATGTTTGACGTGCTCATACACCTCCCTGGATATATAAATCTGGTCTCCTTCCGACATATTTGTCAACTTTGAAGCAACATTAACAACATCCCCGTAGATATCCTTTTCTTCTACAATTACATTTCCATAATGCAGGCCGATTCTTACATGTACCTGATCCTGCGTGTCTTTTTCTTTGTTATATACTTGTGATTGCTGCTGCATCTTTATCGCTGATTTAAATGCTTCCAAGGGGCTGATAAAGGAAGCCATTACAGAATCGCCCAACGCCTTGATAAGTTTCCCTCCATATTCATTGATAATAGGTGTAGCAATTTCATAGTGTTCCTGAAGCATCGTTCTGCCGGCCTTGTCTCCATATTCTTTAAAATATTTTGTTGAACCGACCAGATCTGTAAAGAGCACGGCTATGCTTTTTATAGGCTCATCAGGATACAGATCTGTTAATGAAGGCAAATCCACATGGAAGGTTTTTTCTTTTGAAGGGGCGTATGAATCCATATCTGTCCGTTGATATTATCGCCACATTCTGCTTCGGCTTTAGGAAAATGTCCCCATATCAAATATATTCCTATTTACCGTACAGTATGATATAGATAAGCTTATGTCTCATAAAGGTTTTAGGCCCTCATACCATAGAGGAACAGACGGTGAAGTCACTGTTTTTTTATCGGGGCGTATATGCATAGACAATATCGGCAAAATACTGCACGGGTTCACGCCTTTCCTTAATAAAAAACTTCCTTCAAAGCTTTTGGTAGACCTTGCACATGTCGATTATCTGGATAGTGCAGGTGCGCTTATGCTTATAGTGATAGAAGAGAAGGCTAAGGCAAAATCAATACCCTTTGAATTTATGAACGCATCCGATAAAACAAGGGAAATGATGGCCCTGATCAACCGGGATGCTCTAAAGGTAACACCGCTTATCGCTGAGAAAAGGACAACAAACATCGTCGAAAAGATCGGCGAGGAAAGTATAGATTTTTATAATGATATCATACAGGTAATATCATTCGGAGGAGAGCTTGTTTTAGAAATTCTCTATTCGGTACTTCATCTGCGCTCGGTCAGATGGGGGGACGTGATACTTTATATGAAGAAGGTAGGCGTTGACGGACTCCCTATAATAGGCCTTATAAGTTTTCTGCTCGGTCTTATTCTTGCATTTATGTCTGCCCTTCAGCTCAAACAGTTCGGTGCCAATATATACGTACCGGCCCTTTTGAGCATTGCAATGGTAAGGGAGCTTGGGCCCATAATGACGGCAATACTCGTAGCCGGCAGGTCAGGTTCTGCCTTTGCCGCAGAGATCGGGACCATGAAAGTAAACGAAGAGGTGGATGCCCTAATTACAATGGGGTTTAATCCCATCAGATTCCTTGCCATACCGAAGGTGTTTGCCGCCATTGTGACTGTACCTTTCCTTACATTATTTGCAGACATCTTTGCTGTTGCAGGCGGCTTGCTCATCGGAATTATGGTGCTTGATCTTACGGTTTACACATATATACATCAAACAATAAAAGCCATAGATATGTTTAATATTTTTATGAGCGTTATTAAATCCATGGTTCTTGCAGCACTTATAGCCGGCATTGGCTGCCAGAGAGGGTTTACTGTGAGGGGCGGGGCTCAGGATGTTGGGAATGCCACAACCTCGGCAGTTGTTGCAGGCCTGTTTCTCATAATTGTGGTTGACTCGATCTTTGCAATAGTGCTGAATTATATATGAAATAATAGCGGAAGGTGAAAGGTGAAAAATAAAAGGCGGGGGCAAAAGGGTTAAAGTAATGACTATCCCAAATCCAGGATCCCCATCCTTGACCCCGGATCCGATCATACGCGTTGAATGTCTCAAGGCAAGTTTCGGGACTGATACTATCCTTGAAGATGTAAGTTTTGAGATCTTTAGGGGAGAAATTTTCATTATTCTGGGCGGGAGCGGATGCGGGAAATCAACGCTGCTTAAACACATGATCGGGTTGCACGAGCCTGCCTCGGGAAAAGTATTTATTAATGGAATTGACATAACTTCTGCCGAAGACAAGGAAATGATGCGACTGAGAAGAGAAACAGGTGTTTTATTTCAATCGAGCGCACTTTTTGGTTCTATGACGCTGTACGAAAATATAGCGCTCCCGCTACAGGAGTTTATCCATCTTCCTCAAGGAGTTATGGACCTTATTATCAAAATGAAGCTCGGCATGGTGGGGCTTGAAGGATATGAAAACCACCTCCCGTCGGAGTTGTCGGGCGGAATGAAGAAAAGAGCCGGTATTGCGAGGGCTATGGCATTAGATCCGACCGTACTCTTTTTTGACGAACCCTCTGCCGGACTCGACCCTGTTACCTCGGCCGAGCTTGACATGCTTATAAAGAATATCAATAAAGGGATCGGTACAACAATGGTTATTGTAACCCATGAACTTGAATCTATTTTTGGTATTGCACACAGAATTATCATGCTTGATAAAACCAAAAAGGGTATAATAGCAGAAGGCAATCCTTTGGATCTGAAAGAACACTCCGCAGACCCAAGAGTTAAAGCGTTTTTTAACAGACATGTGGCGGACCACAAAAAATAAAGGGATGTAAATGGCAAGGAAGAAACCGGTTTTCACTGTCGGCATTTTTATTATTGTAGGAATTATTTTAGGTGTAGGCGCGGTAGTATGGGTAGGTGCCTCCAAATATTTTCAGAAAGGCACTATTTATGTGACATACTTTGACGAGTCGGTTCAAGGATTACAGATTGATTCGAAGGTCAAATACCAGGGCGTGGACATAGGCTGGGTAACAAAGATAGGGGTTGCACCGGACAATAAGCTCGTCGAAGTAATTATGAAGATTAATTTTAAGGGTGATCTGGAACATAATTCTGTTGCAAAGCTTGAAATGGCAGGCATAACAGGTATGGTTTTTGTCGGGCTCGAAAGACTGAAGGCTGCCCAGGTAAAATTAACACCAAGAATAGATTTCAAGCCTGACTATCCTGTAATACCTTCAATGCCATCGGAGATTCAGCAGATATTTACCGGTATACATGCAGTGGTTGAAAGGGCAAAGCAGATCGATTTCAAAGGCATTTCGGACCAGATAAAGGCTACTTCAAAGGCAATAGAGAACTTAACAAGCGATAACAAAATAAAAAGTATTATGTCAAGTATGACAAATGTGGCCGGCAATCTGGAGAACACCTCCAGAACAATTGATAATATGATGAATAAAGGTGGAAAAATAGATGATATTCTTGTTGAAGCAAGAGGTGTTGTCTCTGATGCAAGGAAAGTAATTTCAAAGATAGACTTAGAAGTAGAAGCAATGAAAATTTCCGAGACCGCAGAAAAGGCAAACCAGATGATAGGCAACATAACAAGAAGGACACAGGTGATTTCAACTGAGATTCAAACTACAAGCGAGAACTTAAGGCGTGCTTCGGAGACCCTTGAGAACCTGCTGGAAAGATTGCACGCCGACCCTTCAGATATAATTTTCAGCAATCCGGCGGCGGGGAAGTAAAGAGGATGAAAAGGTGAAAGGATGGGAAACAAAAAGGGGCAAGCCATGAAAAAGGACGGCATTGGCAGCCTTGTGAAAATCTGCATACTTTTATTGTTTATTTTCATTATTACCGGTTGCTTTTCAAGGTCAAAGCCGGCTTATATGATAGAGAGATATATGTTCGATTATACATCGCCTGCTGTCGCTGATCTTACCGCTTTAACCGAATCCGTAAAGGTTGAACGGTTTTCCGTGAATCAGTCTTTCAATACCCAGTCAATGATTTACAGACCCTATCCATTTAAGTTTATGACATATAATTACAGCCGCTGGAGGGTTAATCCCGGCGATATGGTAACAGATTATTTTCTCCGCGATCTTAGGAGCGCCAATGTATTCCGGGCAGTTTTTTCCTATCATGATATTGAAAAAACCAGGTTTGTTATTGAAGGCCAGGTGCAGGATTTTCTGGAGGCAGCCGATAAGAATGAAACTAAGGCAATACTTTCAGTAAACGTTTCTTTACTTGATACGGACAAAAAAGAGATTACCGGAAGGGTTGTATTTCAAAGACAGTACAGGTTTCAAGAACAGATCGGGGAGCATACACCCGAAGAATTTGCAAAAGGAATGAGTACCAACATGTCGCGTCTATCGGAACAATTGATCAAAGATATCCACAAGGCAATTATTACCGTGATTTCCTCTGTAAGCGACGGCCAGTCCGGCGCTGACCCGGGCTCCCGGGCAAAATAAGGGAACAAGAATGAACAGAAAAGAATCGCTAATAGACTTATTAATCCATGATCTGACAGGGCCATTATCAATAGCGTCAACAAGCATCAACAACCTTATCAACAAGCAGGATAAATATGGCCCCGTTACTGCACGTCAGAGGACAACTTTGAATATGGCTTTGCGGAATATAAACAAGGCAAGCACTTTTCTCAACGAGATAATAGAGGTTTACCGTTCGGAAGAAGGTCTGTTTAGAAAAGATTTTTGTTCCATTCGGGACATTCTCAGGGACGCTTTTATCGAAGCCATGGAACTAGTTTACCCGGATGTTACAGAAAAGCTATCCGGTGAAGAGAGCTATGATAAATTCGTTCAGTTTCTCGAGGACAACGGGGTTGCTATTGATATTACAGGGAAATATAGCAGATCTTCTTTCTGTCATGATAAAATAAAGATACAGCAGATCTTGCGAAACCTTATTACTAATGCCCTGAAGTATCGACGGAAAAAGATGGCCATAACCGTAAGCGGGGATACGGAACTTGTTATCGCAATTGAAAATGACGGATCGGGCATGCCACGGGAAAAACAGGATGTTATTTTTAACCGTTTCTCCCATTTAAAAGAAAATGAAGATAACAACATGAAAGGTCTTGGATTCG
>Ga0351923_1143_pt1 | contig 11699 bp, 9 predicted proteins | sample BONcelT113001C11_FD_206859 | JGI IMG/M metagenome (GOLD analysis project Ga0351923, IMG submission 206859) | Enriched cells from coal bed in the Powder River Basin, Montana, United States - BONCAT cells T11 rep2 HSBNCT.T11.300.1.C11 ...
GACAGACGACGTGGATATTCTTTACAAAGCGGATCAATACTATTCGCCTGAGACGGATCGCAGCATTGCGTGGAACGATCCTGCAATCGGCGTCGCGTGGGGGATTGCCTCCCCCATTCTCTCGCTCAAAGATCAAAACGCCCCTCTGCTGGCAGACAGTGACGCGAACTTTGTTTATGGAGGAACTGTATGAAGATACTCGTAACCGGCGGCGCCGGATTCATCGGCGGAAATTTTGTGCATTATGAGCTGGATCACCACCCGGAAGACAGCATCGTTTGTCTAGATGCGCTCACCTATGCAGGCAACATGGAAACCCTCAGGGATGCGCTGAAGAATCCAAAGTTCTCCTTTGTGCAGGGCAATATTGCAGATCGTGACGCCGTCTACGCTCTCTTTGAACAGGAGAAGCCGGACGTAGTTGTAAATTTCGCCGCGGAAAGCCACGTAGACCGCTCGATCGAAAACCCCGGTCTGTTCTTGCAGACCAACATCGCTGGTACGGGCGTGCTGCTTGACGCCTGCCGCAAATACGGCGTTGGCCGCTTTCATCAGGTATCGACAGATGAGGTTTATGGCGACCTGCCGCTTGAGCGCACGGACTTGTTCTTCACAGAAGAAACTCCGCTGCACACCAGCAGCCCGTATTCGGCCTCCAAGGCTTCGGCAGACCTGCTCACGTTAGCCTATTTTAGAACCTTTAAGTTGCCGGTGACGCTCTCCCGCTGCTCCAACAACTACGGGCCATATCACTTTCCGGAAAAGCTGATTCCGCTCATGATTATCAACGCCCTCTCGGACAAAGAATTGCCGGTCTACGGCAAGGGCGAAAATGTGCGCGACTGGCTCTACGTGGAGGATCATTGTTCCGCAATCGATTTGATCATTCGCGGCGGCCGCGTTGGCGAGGCATATAACATTGGCGGTCATAACGAGCGAACCAATCTAGAAGTCGTGAAGACGATTCTCCGCATGCTGAACAAGCCGGAGAGCCTGATTCGTTTTGTCACCGACCGTCCGGGACACGATCTGCGTTATGCGATTGATGCTTCGAAAATCGAGCGAGAACTGGGCTGGATACCGCAAACTATGTTTGACACAGGCATACAAGGTACAATACAATGGTATCTAAACAACGAAATTTGGTGGCGCAATGTTTTGAACGGCTCGTATCGGGCTTATTACGATCGGATGTATAAAGATCGTTGATTTCGCAAGAAGAAAGCGAGGATACCTCCTTTGAAAATACTCGTTACTGGCGCAAATGGCCAGCTGGGACATGATATTCTGTTGAATCTTGCCGCGCGCGGAATCGATGGAATACCCGCAGACATCGCAGATTTTGACATTACGCAGGCCGCTGCGACGGAGCAATTCATCGCCGCGCATCAGCCGGACGCTGTGATTCATTGCGCGGCGTACACCGCCGTAGACAAGGCGGAAGACGACGCAGAGGTATGCCAACTGATCAACGTGACTGGAACGGAAAACATTGCATGCGCCTGTCAGAAAATCAACGCCAAGATGGTTTATATCAGCACTGATTACGTGTTTCCCGGCACGGGTGACATCCCGTATGAAACGTCTGCGCAAACCGCTCCATTGAGCATATACGGTAAAACGAAGCTGGTAGGTGAGATTGCTGTTCAGCAGTTGCTCACCCGCTACTTCATTGTGCGCACGTCTTGGGTGTTCGGGAGAAACGGCAACAACTTCGTAAAGACGATGCTCCGCTTAGGCAAAGAACGTGAGGAGGTAAACGTCGTTAGTGACCAAATTGGTTCGCCTACCTATACCGTCGATCTCGCGCACCTGCTGGTGGATATGGCGTTTTCGGAACTGTATGGCATATATCACGCCACAAATGAAGGTTTTTGCAGCTGGGCAGAATTCGCGATGGAGATTTTCCGGCAGGCGGGAATATCAACACGCGTGAATTTCATCTCCTCCGATCAGTTTCCCACTAGGGCGCATCGGCCTCTAAACTCTCGACTGAGTAAGGCGAGTTTAAATGATGCTGGATTTCGGAGGTTGCCGACTTGGGAGGATGCATTAGAGCGGTTTTTTAACTAACTGCACTGTGCTGAAGACACCGCGTAACTCGTCTCTTAAGAAGGCCGATGATCTGTCGCGCCGTTCTGATTCTGATATGAAACGATTTTCGCGGTCTTGACGAATGATAAGTATTTGTTGCTTTTTAAGTTATTAGAAAGAGAGTCCCCATATGGTTTACGATTTCGACATTTCAACTCTTCCGCCTCATTCGAGCATATGGAAAATACTAAATCAAATTCGACCGGGTTCTCGAGTACTAGAATGCGGTTGTGCAACGGGATATATGACAAAACACATGCACGAGGCGCTTCAGTGCCAAGTATATATCGTTGAATATGAACACGCCGCGTTTGAGAAAGCAATTCAGTATGCGACAGATGGAATCTGTGCCGATCTTATGCAGGAAAGTTGGATTGAACATTTTCGCCATTTGTCATTTGATTACATAATCTTTGCAGATGTTTTGGAACACCTGACGCAGCCTCTGGACGTCGTTAAACAAGCGGCTTTGCTTTTGGCCGATAATGGCAGCGTACTGGTCTCTATTCCGAATGTTGCGCACAATGACATCATATTGAAACTCTTACAGGATCGGTGGGATTATACTGAAAAAGGTCTGCTTGACGAGACACACTTGCGTTTCTGGGGAAAGGAAAACCTCGTTTCCTTTTTTCAAGCAGCGGAACTGGAAATCGATATTTTGGACTACTCCCCTTGTGCTACTCTCGAATCGGAACAGAATATTGGTCACGTCATCCAGCTGGATTCGGATAAATTTGAAGCTCTCGCCCATCATTCTTGTGGCGAAGTATACCAATTTATCATAACGGCGCATAAGAAAACAGAGTCTTCCGCTAGTAATATATTTGTTGATCGAACACTAAAAATAAGAAGCACCCTTGAACAACATCTTGACAGCAAAATTCACGTGCTCGAGGAGCGCTACTCGGAGTATGAGCGGTGTTGCGATGAGTATGAGCGGCGTTGCGATGAGTATGAGCGGCGTTGCAATGAGTATGAGCGGTGTTGCGATGAAAATGAAAGTGCGCTGCTGATGGCTCAGAAACAGTTGGAAGTGAAGGAATCCACATTGAGCCAAATCTATGACTCTACCTTTTATCGTATAGCCACGCATTATTATCGGTTGCGGGATCGTCTGTTGCCAGTAGGAAGCTACCAACGCGATATTATTAAGTCAGCCATCTCAATTTTCAAAAGAAGACCGGTTTGCTCGCAACCATTGGAAATTTTGCAATCGAATCAACCAGAGTTTTGCAGTTGCGAGAGAATCGATATACTGACGCCTCCGCATACCCTTTATATCGCCAAATTATTGCAAAAGCATTTACATGCCCTTGATCTTAATTGCGACGTAAATGTCGGACCGATAGAGAAATATATGGATATTCCATACATCATTCTCTGTCCGCAAAACTTTCAGAAGTTTCCGCAACTTTATATTGTATACCAAATGGAGCAAACAGTGCATCCGCGTTGGTTCAGCGAGAATTATTACAACATCTTGCGTAATGCTTACGCTATATTTGATTATTCGCTAATCAATATTGACTTCTTTAGCAAGAATTGTGACTTTGCTTCAAAGGTTTTTTACCTTCCGGTCGATTACTTTATTGATATGCCATCCCTTTCATCAGGTGCTGCGAAAGGCTACGAGGTATTGTTTTACGGTGACGCGAACAACCCTCGCAGACAAGCGATGATTAATGAGTTAAGTAAACATTATTCGGTCAAAATTTGTTCCGAAGTATTTGGCGAAGATGTATATCGGGAAATTCAAAGGGCTAAGGTCGTTATCAATCTTCATTACTACGAGAACGCACTGCTGGAGACCACGAGATTGTATGAAACATTGTCTCTTAATACATGCGTTATCGTTTCGGAAAAAAGCACTGATACGGTTGAGGATGCTCGCTTGCGTGGCATTGTCGATTTTATTGAGGTCAACGATTGTGCGGCCCTAATTCGGCAAGTCGGGTATTGGTTAGCCGATGACACACGACGGGTCGAAAAAGTCCGTCTCAACCAGGAAGAGTTGGTTCAACGCGAAAATGCGTTCTCATTTTATTTCTATCGTTTCTTACTGGCGCGTGACCGAATTAGTTTTGATCAATTTTACTCTTTGGCAAGTAAATATGTCAGTTTTCACGGAAATCGCATTTGCCTCAGTTTACCGGAATCCACAGCTCGCCGCAGAGAGTTCGATCAGGACAATACTTATGACTTTGAAGTCTTTCCTGGGCTTCGACATTCCATCGGGTGGGTCGGCTGCGGACTGAGCTATAAGTTTATTATGAAGAAGGCGCTTGAGCAGAAGTTACCGCAAATCATTATTTGCGAGGACGATGTCTTCTTCCCAGATGGTTTTCCAAATCGCTTTGCGCGAGTTCAATCTTATTTATCCAACGCAAACGATTGGGATGTTTTTTGCGGTATTATGGCCGACGTTGGCGATGCAAGTGTGCTCGACTACAAGGCAGAATCAGAAGAACACTTTTTGTATTTGGATCGTATGATCAGTATGGTGTTCAATATTTATAAACCGATTATGTATTCGCATATCGCTGATTGGGATGAGTCAAATCACGATGCGAGAACTAACACTATCGACCGTTACCTAGAAGCAAAGCAACTGCGTGTCATTGTTACCCACCCGTTTTTAACTGGGCATAAAGAAAATCTGCAATCGACAATTTGGGGATTTTCGAATAAACAATATTTAGACTTGATTACCAAAAGTAGTTGTAAGATTGAAGCCTTGTTAAAAAAGCATTTAGATAAGACTGATATCGAGACTAAATCGTCTTTTGCTTGGTGATTGCGGCCGATTGCAAGCCGGTTCTTGATACGGATTTGGATATTCTACTTAAGGAGTCACTACACATGGAATCATATTCAAAGCAGTTGATTGATATCCGAAATCATGACTATTGGAACGTTGTAAAAGGCATCGGCATCTTATCTATCGTGCTCGGTCACACGTGTTGGTTTGCTAAGCAATACGTTTACTTATATCATCTAGCATTGTTCTTTTTTGTTGCAGGTTATTTTTATTCAGAGAATAAGTACGGTGATGCTCCCTTTTTGTATATTGCTTCAAGACTGCACAATTTATGGCCACGCTTTGTTTTGTTTGTTTCCACCTTTGTACTATTGCATAATTTATTTGTTGATGCCGGTCTTATTATCAATATAGCGAAGTATACTCTACGTGACGTCGTTACAAACATGCTCAACTCTTTGTTGCTAAGCTGTTCTGAAACAATGGGGGGCGCGTTGTGGTTTGTTCCAGTGATAATTTTTTCCGGGGCGTTATTTGCAGGGACGGTGTCGGCTGGTCGTGCAGTCAGCAGACTACTATCCAAGAATAACTTCGTAAAATATCTCATAATAATATTATCAGGCTGTGTCATTGGAGTGCTTGGTATTGTCTTAAATCAAAAACTCATTTTCCTTGGATATCATATTCACACAGCTTTTATAGTTGTTCCATTGTTTACGGGTGCATATTTTATTAGAATAGGATGCAGAGATTTATCCTCGCTTTTGAAATGGTATGTCGCTATACCAGTCGCTCTGGGGCTATGGTACTGTGTAAAACATCTTGGTTGGCACGTTGCATTAAGCGACGAAGAAATCATAGGTCCGCTTCGTTTCTTTGTTGTGTCTTTTAGCGGTATTTATTTGTGTTTATATCTTGCAAAACTTATTCAACGCATTCCTTTTCTTCGTAACTATTTTCGACTGATCGGAATGTATTCATTTGAAATAATGGCCTGTCATTTTCTAACGACAAAATTAATAGATCTGATATATGCCGCAATCATTGGTGAAACGGATCGGTTGGTATATGGTGCATTCGTGTCTGCCTACTCGAAGGAATGTTGGTTGATTTATGCAATCATCGGCACGCTTCTACCTGCTCTAGTCGCACACGGCGTCAAACGTCTGTGGAAATCGGTCATGCGCAATCACCAAATCTCGGCATGATCAGGATTGAAACAACATCTTTAGTAGACTAACGGTGTTATTGATTTAGTAATAGATATTGTCCTCCTTTATAAACACTAAACGCAAATTGCAATTGCAAGTTGGACACTCATGGTAGAGTAAAGGCCAGCTTAAGCTGGGCTTGATTACACCGCAGCAAGAGTGGAGACGCTGTCAAGGATGCCTTGGCAAGGCGAAACGACTCGACGGACTGAGCTGGAAGAAGCCGTGGCAGGCCGGCGCTTATATCGATCATTACGCAACGGCACCATATTTTAATAAAAAGTATTTCAACTCGGTTGTTTCGTGCAACGCAATGTTCGACTGGCTGAACTCGCATGTCAACCCTAAGACCGGTATGTGGGGCGATCCAAATGGCGATGATTTTCTTCAGCCAGTTAATGGGTTCTATCGGCTGACGCGGGGCGCTTACGCACAATTTGGGGTGCCGGTGCCATATCCGGAACAAGCAATCGACACCTTGCTGTTACATTCTGCTAACACAGTTTATTTTCGTGATAACAGGGGAACATCCTGTAACGTGCTGGATGTCATCCATCCACTTTGGCTCTGCGCAAAGCAAACCGATTATCGAAAAAGCGAAGGCAAAGCTTGGGCACTGTGGCAAACAAGTCGGATTCTTGACAATTGGCAGCCAGGCGAAGGGTTTAGTTTCGAGCTGGATCGGCGTGTGCCAGCTGGGCTGATGGGCACGGAAATGTGGTTGTCTGTGCTATATTTGTTTGTCGATTATCTCGGTTTAGGCGAGATATTAGGATACAAACCTAAAGGTGTTCACCGGGTTGAGGTTGCATTTCAACTCGAAGATTTGAAACAATGAGCGAAGGTGTAAAAATACACCGAATTTTGCAAGAAACAACAGGAGTATGGCATGAAAAAAATTATTGCGGTTTCAGTAGTACGAAATGAAAGCGATATCATCGAATCCTGGTGTCGCTATCTGTGCTCATATTGCGATCAAGTGCTCATTCATGACGACAACAGCACTGATTCAACAAAAGATATTCTCTTAGCGCTGGTAGCGAATGGATTATCGATTTCTTTTTCTGAAGAGTTCTTAACCCTAGAGTATGACGAATACCGACTGCCGCAGACGCGAATATCCAACCAGTTGATCAAGCTTGCGTTTGAAACGCTTGGAGCAGACATTGCCTTTGTTGCGGATGCTGACGAGTTTGTAACGACAGTAGATGGAAGTTCTCCGAGGGACATATTGGAACAGCTTGATGCGGCAATTGAGTACCGGGCATTATGGCGCACGTATGTATGCGACAACAAACTTACACAGAATTGCAAGTTCTTACCTGATTTTTTTTCGTCCTACCGAAATCCATTGCTAGAGAAATTTGGTAAAGTATTTATATTACGTAAATTGTACGAAGAATACCAGGGGCGTCTAACTGACGGGAATCATTCATTAGCTTATTCTAATCCACGAAAAACACCAACTGTGCAATATCGCGACGATCTTATAATTGCCCATTATCCGATTCGTAGCGCGGATCAACTCATCACAAAGGTCGTGAATGGTTGGTTTTCCTATCTGGCTTCACCGAATCACACAGAGGGGCGCGGATTTCATTGGGAAAAGATCTACCGTCAAATAAAGATGCTCGGCGAATTGGACGAACAGGTTGTTGCAAACGAATCCCTTCGCTATGCTTTACAGGATGGGATCGTTCAGGAAGAACTATTGCAAACGGTGGCGGGCAAGCTTCGTACAGATTTTATTAAAGAGCCAATTCGACTGAGTTACACTGATTACAACCGCAGGGAAAAAGACGGTTTAAGACGCATATTGGAAAATACAGAACAACTAATAAAATTCCTCATGGAAAAACAAAAGCAGTGTATGCGGACTGCTGAAGATGTGGGATCAGAGATTGCTCAACTCAAGAAAACACTGTCATGGAGAATTACAAAACCGCTAAGGATGGTCGGCAATTTGTTGCGAAAGAAGGTTTAGTGTTTATAAAGGTCGATTGTAAAATGAAGATGGACACTTGAGAAAAAAACCCATAGCGATTTTCGCCTCAGATGGTAGAATTGGGATTCATCAAAAAACCATTCACCAAAGAGGAGGCAATCACTATGGACTGCCAGGATTATACCACATTGCAAGCTGAACGCGCGTGAGGGCAACATTTAAGGTCGGATGATCGCGGAGCGATTCAACGACGGGAGCATGCTAAGGCAGCGCTGCACAACCGCGGAGCAATGAATATGGTAGAATATAAGCATGATGAAGCAATCATCGATATTGGGTCTGGCCGATGAAATGGCGTAGGCAAAGACACGAAAAAAAGAGTTTCTGGCGCAGATGGACGCGATCATTCCGTGGGATGAATGGTTGGATATCATCAAGCCTTACTACTACAAAGGCGAGGTCGGGAACAAGCCTTTCGAACTACGCCTGATGCTGCGAATCCACCTGTTGCAGAAAACGTATTCCGTATCGGCTATGGTAGCAAGGCTTGAAATACTTGACAGCCGTGCATCTTCAGAGGCCTGCGGGGTTGATTCCAGTGACCAGGTGCCGATTGGGATACGATCGGACGGCTTCGCACACTATTGTAAGAAAGAAGGAAATAACTATGTCTGCATATCAACGTCGTTTGTCGGTATTAGTGCCCGTATATAACGAAGAGGGCTCCCTCAGTGTTCTGTTGCAGGAAATTTTGAAAAACGCTAGCGCGCTTAAGGCAAACGAAACGATTGCGGATTTCGAAGTATGGTTCGTTTCCGATGGTTCCACTGATCGTTCTGAAGCCATCATTACGAAGTTAGCGGAGCAATCTTCGGCTATACACTTTATCTTCTTTCGTAAGAACTTTGGCAAGGCGGCCGCGTTGCAGGCAGGCTTTCGCCATTGCACGGGCGACCTGATCATAACCATGGACGCCGATTTGCAGGACGATCCCTCAGAATTCACAGCCATGATTGAAAAAATTGATGAGGGATATGATCTTGTGTCAGGATGGAAAAAAGAGCGTCGCGACCCATTGGAGAAGCGTGTTCCCTCTAAGCTGTTCAACAGATTTACGTCTGCGGTTTCAGGTGTTTCACTGCATGACTTTAACTGCGGTTTTAAAATCTATCGCAGAGAAGTAGTGCAGAACCTCTCCATATACGGTGAACTGCACCGCTATATTCCGGTTATGGTATCGCGCAAAGGGTTCCGGATCACGGAGATTCCCGTGCATCACCGTAAGCGTGAGCATGGAAAATCAAAATATGGCGCGGAGCGTTACCTGCGCGGGTTTTTTGATTCGCTCACCACAGCCTTTCTCTCCAAGTATTATGATCGGCCCATGTATTTCTTCGGGCGTGTCGGATTACTGTCTTTGAGTTTAGGGCTTGTCATTTGCATCTATCTGACGATTTTATGGATTTTGGGAAACGCCATCGGGACGCGACCACTGCTCGCTTTCGGTATCGCCGCGATGTTTATTGGCATTCAGTTCTTCTCCATCGGCCTAATCGGCGATATGGTCGTTGATTCCACATTCAAAAATACCTATGACGAAAGCCATATCCGCGAAATCAAATGACAGCCCTTTCTCAGGCACGGACTAGCCAAAGATCACCTTGTCAGAAAGGCATGAGATTATGTCGAATCGCCGGAGATCCTATTTAGTTATCTCTATGTTTGTTGCCATGCTGATACTGGGCGGCTTTATAGCAGATGATTTTACACCACATGTTGACGGCTTTGTACAAAGGCAGCACAGCCTTGTGAATTATGAATATATCAACCGTGTTTTGCTGAATCGCTACATTCCCGAGCTGGAAGCTATGATTCCCTCAACACTTGAAAACTATCCCGAAAGCAGTCGCGCTTACGGTGTGTTTTTGCAGTTGCCTCTTGTAATCATCGAGGATGCTACAGGCTTTACTATGCTCGCATACCGTGTGTATCAAATCCGAATGTACTACTCTTATACGTTTTTTGTTTTTGGGCTACTTTGCCTGTATCTGATGATGAAGGGGCTTTTTCAATCTCGGCTGTGGTCAGTGATCGGCGTTCTATTCATCTATACATTCCCACTGTATTTCGGTTCCGCATTCACCAACATAAAGGATCTGCTTTTCGCCTCACTGTTTATGATCTCCAGCTATTTCATGATGCGCCTATTAAAAAAGCACAGCGCGTGGAATATACTGTTATTTGCCTTCTTTTCCGCAATCACAACGGGAATTCGGATTATCGGCATTCTCCTGCCCGGCGCGGCGATTTGCATGTTGCTGTATGAAGCTGTTTACCGTTTGCTGTCCGCGCCCAAACTAGCGAAGCCAGAGCAAACAAAGCACATGCTGCAAATCATCGGGCTGTGCGCCATACTATACTGTATGGTTCTTGTTGCTCTGTATATAATCACACCCGCTGCCTGGACCAACCCAATTCGGCATTTTAAAAACGTGTTCGGCTTCGCAGCGGATTACAAATGGGATTCCGCGTTGAAATATCAGGGCTACCTGGTGAAATGGGAGGATATCCCGTGGAATTATCTACTACGCATGCTTCGCATATCGATTCCGTGGTTTGTGGGGATCAACTTTTTGTTGGGATTAGTGATGATCGCGAAGAACGTATGGTTCGGGCAGGGGTTTTTCCGCAAGGTGTATGATCACCGTTACATCGGTTTGCAGGCAATATTGTTTCTGGTGCCCGTCAGCTATCAGGTACTTAAGCACGTGAAAATTTACGGCGGCTGGCGGCATATGTACTTCGTGTATGTTCCGCTGGTCGTGGTGGCCGTATATGGGCTGATGCAGATTGCCGCATGGCTGAAACGATTCAAATCGCCTGTTCTGCTTAACCTTGCTATCCTTTGCAGCGCACTGTCCATCACCTTGAACGGATACCACACGGCTGCAACCCATCCATATCAGGACAACAGCTTCAACTACCCCAGCGTATCACTGGCCTCGGATTATCTAGTAGCCGGCCGCTCTGCGATACCGGACGCCGCTAAATATCTGCTGGAACAGTTTCCGGAAAAAACTTTGCTGACGAACTATCCGAAACCGTATTGCGCCATGCTGACGGAGGAAGAAAATCAGCGAATTCTGATCGTCACTGACGAGGAAACCCCCGATTTTTACTTTGAAACATATCGTACGAAGGCGACATTCTATCCGCCCAAAGAAGGGTACATCATTTATCACAACATTGTGATCGACGGTTACCCGATCCTGACGGTTTACATACGAGACGGTTATCAATAAATCCAAATGGAGGATTGAGCCTATGAACATGCACCGATGCATTATTACCAACGCGCATTTCGCCGGAAACAAGGGTTCCAGCGCCATGGTGAAAAGCCTGTGTGATGCCTTGTTCGCGCATTATCAGCAGGCATTGGAGATAACGTTCCTTTCTGTATACTACCAAGCCGATTGTGCCCAGAACCCCTATTCGTTTTTGACCGTGGTGGATGCTCCGCCGCTTAAAGTGCTGTTTCTGGCCTTCCCGCTCGCGGTATTGTACAAGTTGTTTCACCGTATCGATGCGTTCAAGGCTATGCTACTGCATAACCGGGTGCTGAAGGCTTTTACTGTGACGGATGTCAGCGTGGATCTGGCCGGGATATCCTACTCGGATTCCCGAAGCG
>Ga0351923_1146_pt1 | contig 11258 bp, 9 predicted proteins | sample BONcelT113001C11_FD_206859 | JGI IMG/M metagenome (GOLD analysis project Ga0351923, IMG submission 206859) | Enriched cells from coal bed in the Powder River Basin, Montana, United States - BONCAT cells T11 rep2 HSBNCT.T11.300.1.C11 ...
CAGTATCCCGATAAATGGTCCGCGCTGAGACGTGAATTTGCACCCCTGAAAAATTTACTTACTGCAAAAAGAACCCCCTCGGAAGGTCGAAAAGCCGTTTAAACCTCCCTGAAGGGCGTATCAGATGAGAAATCGGGATTATAAAAACCAAAACTGTTCAGTTCCTGTATCCAACCCCGGTAAAAACCGAGATTGCTGAAAGCGTCTTTAACCTTATCGTATTCTTCGGGAGTTAACACACGCTGCATGGCCGGGTCATTTAATTTATAATACAAGGGGTTATATTGCGACATCAGGCTGATGTTGACCTTCACTGATAACTCTCCGGCTATCATCTCCAGAACTTTAATACTGTTCGTCACATTTCCCGGCAAGACCAGGTGCCGGATTATCAGGCCGGATACAGCCTGTCCGTATTCGTCGATGATTAAGGTGCTTCCTTTCTGCCGGTACATTTCTTTAATCGCTTTCAGTGCCACATCGGGGTAATCATCAGCTTCTGAAAGTAAGCAGCCGGTTTCGGCAATCCCGTATTTGAAGTCGGGCAGATAAATATCCACATAACCTTCCAAAATTCTTAAGACCTCGGGTTTGTCGTAGGCGTTTGTATTGTATACAACAGGTACACGATACCCCGACTCCCTGATGGTTTCGATGATGGCGATCATGTGAGGCAGGTAGTGGGTTGGTGATACGAATCCGATTGCACGGCAACCCTGATCAAGCAAATGCGTTATTCGGCGCGACACATTGAGGATACTATCCGTGTGATTTATCAGAGGCGACTGATTATGACTAATTTGGACATTCTGACAAAACGAACACTGCAGGTTGCAATGCATAAAAAAAACATTACAAATGCCTCCAGACCCGCTGATTACAGGTTCTTCGCCATGGTGGGCACAAATTGTACCTACAGCAACAGATTGCCCGCTGGCCCTGCAATACCCCAATTCTCCCTGATTGCGGTTGACACCACACTCGCGTGGGCACAAGGCACATGATTCGTAGAGTCGGAATATGTCCCGGTTTCCCATGACTAAATCAGATGTTTATAGACCAGCACGCCTCAGGACTTCAGCAAGCTCAAAGGGTTTGAAAGGTTTGCTCAGGTAATCGTCCATGCCGCTGGCAAAGTACCCTTCGCGGCTTTCTTTGTCGGAATAATTGGTCATGGCTATGATTGGGACATGGCCGCCATTTTTTCTTTCGTATTCCCTGATACGCTGAACTGCCTTCAGGCCATCAAGTTGAGGCATCTCGATATCCATCAGTATTCCGCAATATTTGCCGGTAGTGGCCTCCTCGAAGGCACTCATGCCGTTGTCGACGCACTGAACCTCGTATCCCAGGCTCTGAAGGATGGTTACCACCAGTTTTTGATTTATACGGTCATCTTCAGCAATCAGGATGCGCTTGGGGGATTTATTATCAATCATTTACAATGATATTTCAGATTTTTATCTCGGAATGCAAAATTACGCTTTAATGGCATCCCCGGACCTGTTGTTGAACAATGCCACGGCCGTATTGTTGGGAGAAGAAACCTGAAAAACGAAATGCCAGGGTTGTATCGATGTAACTGCGGTAGTAATATTTCGTCCGAATCCGGGTCATTATGGAAATGCCCGCGGTGCGGGTCGGTCAGGTATTTATACCGCGGCGAATGGGTACTCATATCTGCATCTCTTGAGCAAACCGGTCATTCGGATAATACCCAAGGTTTAGCCAGGCCATCCATCGACCAACGATTATGCAGCCAATGCCTTCGCTGCAGGATGAAATGCCCATCAGGAGCCATCAGGCTGGCAGATAAGAAAGCCTGTATCGTTCCGGAAAAGTGCAGCAATTGCCGTAAATGCCTGTTGATTTGCCGTAATGGTGCTATCAGGTAAGTCTTCTTTCGAATACAATATTGTGTTTTTTTATCCGGCGGTCGAGCGATTGAAAAGATATATTTAACAAGCGGGCAGCGGCAGATTTGTTATATTTTGCTCTGTGAATAGCCCTGATGATGGCGTTTCGTTCTAAGCGTTCGAGGTTTAGTATTTCTGTATCTGCTTCGGGAGCAGAGGCTTTTCTGCCAATTTTTTCCAATTGGAAATCGTTCATGCGTAGTTTTCCTTTTTCAGAGAGTATAACGGCTCTTTCGACCATATTGCGCAACTCGCGTATATTGCCAGGGAAATGGTAGGACGTTAAGGCCTGAACGACATCGTCTTCGATATATTCAATTTTTTTGTTTAGTTTTTTTGCAATTTCATCGGCAAAATAGTTCAGCAAGAGTGGGATGTCATCCCGGCGCTCGCGCAGCGGCGGCAGGGTAATGACGAAGGAATTCAGCCGGTGGTAGAGGTCGAGACGAAACTTTTTTTCTTCGGTTAGTTTTTCCAGGTCCTGATTGGTGGCTGCTACGATTCGCACATCAATATCGATTTCCTTGTGAGCCCCTACCCTGTTTATTTTCCTTTCTTCGAGTACGCGAAGGAACTTGGTTTGCAGCCCCAGTGGCAAATCACCGATTTCGTCCAGAAAAAGGGTTCCTTTATTTGCCACTTCAAACCAGCCTGTTTTATTATCACTGGCACCTGTGAAAGAGCCTTTGGTATGCCCAAAGAATTCGGATTCAAAAAGTGTTTCGGTGATGGCTGAAGAGTTGACAGCATAGAAATAGTGCTGCTTTCGGGGACTAAGGTAATGGATAGCCCTGGCCACCAGCTCTTTTCCGGTACCACTTTCGCCCGTGATCAGTACGCTGGTTGAGTCGGAAAGGGCGACTTTGCGTATCATTTCGGATACAATTTTCATGGGCTTGCTCTGGGCAATCATTCCTTGTCCCATTTGGTTCTGCAGGCTTTGGGTAACCAATTGGAATGAACTTTCTATTTCTTTAAGGCGGGAATTAATTTCGAGAAATCTGCGCGACCGTTCGATAGCCGACATAACCTCAACATGGGTGAAGGGTTTGGAAAAATAGTCGCTGGCACCCCTGCGCATTGCCTGGATGACGGTTTGCATTTCGCCATGCCCCGAGATCATAATGACTTCCGTCTCGGGCCAACCGGATTTGATTCTGGTCAGGGCCTCCAGGCCATCCATTTCAGGAAGCCGGATATCCAGGAAAACAAGATCAATCGGTGTAATCGCCAATATGTCGAAAGCCGCAGAGGGCATACCGGCATACCAGACCTGATAGCCATTATCGTTCAGAAATTCGCCTAATTCGTGGCGGATATGTTCTTCGTCGTCAACTATCAACACATTCAGGGTTTCGGTCATCGGCTTTCGGTTTTCATTGAAAAAGAGCAACAAGCGATTAATTGGCACAAAGTTATAACAAACCGGCCACCTTTCCCCTGTCATCAAAAGGTTCTGCGGCCGGGAAAGCTATCCGGAAACAGGTACATTCGCCCAGGGTACTTCTGACGCTAACCTGACCTTTCATCTCTTCAACAATACCATAAACGATAGATAGGCCGAGGCCAGTTCCTTTGCTCATTTCCTTTGTTGTAAAGAATGGCTCAAACACTCGTTGAATGTTTTCCTGGGCAATACCACTGCCATTATCTTCTATTTCAAGAACAACATTGTTCTGGTCGCTGAAGGTCCGTATAAAAATTGTTTTGGCGAATTTTATTCCAGCCTGGCCTGCCTTTTCTTCAAGCGCGTCTTTGGCATTATTAAGCAAATTGACTATCACCTGTTCAAGCCTGAAAAGGTTGCCTTTAAAAATCAGGGATTCTTCGTTCAACTTCTGGCGGATGGTAATCTGGCTGCTTTTATACTGTGTGCCCAGCAGCAGCAGAGATCCCTTTACGGCTTCGTTCAGATTAACCTTTGCCAGTTCATGCCCCTGCTGGTCGCGCGAAAAGGTGCGTACATGTTCAATAATAATTTTCATTCTTTTGATGTGGTCGAACATACTGCCGACTTTTTCGCGTATATAGTTTTCATCTACGCGGTTCTGGTTAATTCTGAACAGAAGGTTTTCGAGCCCCAATGAGATGGCACTCAATGGCTGGTTAATCTCATGGGCAATCCCTGCGGCAAGCTTGCCCAATGATTCAAGTTTAGACTTTTGAATCAGCATTTGCTGCTGTTGGCTTGTTTTCTTTAATTCATCTGCAACCCTTTTTTCGAGTGTGGTGTTCAGGTCTTCCAGTTCATTCTGAATGCGTTTGAGTTCGCTGATATCGATAATAATTCCTACAATTCCGCCCAATGTGCCATCGTCCTGATAGAAAACGGATTTATTAAAAAGTACATCATGCAGTTGATTGTTGGCAAACCTGAGTTTGGCCTCGAACTGTTGTATGTTTCGGCTTTTGAGTAAATCCGTATCTCGCGCACTGTATTCGGCAGCCGTAATGGGGTCTTCTATTTCGTAAATGGTTTTTCCGATGATTTCGTCCATACTCCGGCCTAATGCCTTAAGAAATGCGTTGTTGCAACCTAAGTAACAGCCGTTTGTATCTTTGTAGTAAACAGGGTTCGGGATATTGTTAATGAGGACCTGTAAAAAATAGACCTGGCTTTTTATTTTGGCCTGTGAATTCAATTGCACCGTGATGTCGCGCGAAAGGATGGCAAGTCGTTCGATTTCGCCATTCGAATTGGCAATCGGGAAAAACACATGTTCATAGCTGATACCCTGATAGGTATCCAAAAGTTCGGTTTTCCGGCCGGTACGTATGGCTCGTTTAAAATTCTTTTTCCGGCCGGCACCTACTTCCGGAGGCAAGCCCTCAAAATAGTTGACCTGTAGTTTCTTAAGCGTATCAATATCAGGCATTCCAGAAGCAGCAACCTCATTTACCTCCAGGTAATGGCCTTCCGAATCCAGCAATACCATGGCATCGGGTGACGCATTGAGCAAGGCGCGGGCTTTTTCTTCGCTATCGACCAATGCCATTGCGGTTTGTTTGCGAATCAGGGCATCCATAAAGACTTTTCCGGCTATGCTCAACAGAAATAAAACATCATCATCGAAGCGGTAATGCCTGAACGAGTCCATGCCAATCATCCCGCATAATTTGCCACCTGCCATCAAAGGCATCATCACAAAAGAGCGTGTGCCATTCCTTCGGATCAGGGCCATTTCGGGGATATCTGCCGGCAGGTGGTCTGCGTCTTCCACTATAACTGTCTGGTTGTTAATCAATTTCTGGTACAAATAATCCAGACGCTTGAAATCGAAACCATTTGGAATATCGGCTTTGGGCAGGTTGGTTTCCTCTGCCCACACAATTCGCTCATTCAGGCAGGTTGTTGCGGGATCGAAAACCCATAAAAAAACCCTCTCGATTTCGGCAATAAAAGCAATCTGATGCAATGCATCACGTATTTCGGTACTGATCCGGTTGGCCGGCAGGTTGATAAAAGTTGTGGAAATGGCTGTAATAAGGTTTTCGATGCTGATTCGGCGTACCAGTTTTTCCTGTGCAAGCTGCCGGTCCTTCACTTCAAGCTTGAGCAGGAGGTTAGCTTCCTCAAACTGTGCGGTTCTTTTTTGTACGAGGTCTTCAAGTTTGTTTTGATAATTCCAGATGGCTTCCTCTGCTTTTTTTCGATTAGTGAGGTCGGTAAAAATCCCAAAACTGACGGGTTGACCTTTGACGTAAATGTGTGTATGGTTCACATTGACTGGTATTTCCTTCCCATCTCTTGTGTAAAGGAAAATTTCAATGCCTGCATTTTCCAGTTTCGCATCTTGTTTAATGGTCAGCCAGCCACTATCCGACATGATATGCCTGGCTAGCACGCCCTTAAGTTCTTCCTGCTGGAAAAGAAGCAAATGCAATGCTGCCGTATTAAGGTCGATAATGGCCGTTGTAGATGCATCGAACAGGATAATTGGCTGAGGGGCACTTTCAAAGATTGTGCGGAAGCGGTTCTCGCTTTCCTTTAACTCGTTTTCAGCTCTCCGGCGTTTCTCTTCTTCTTCCCTGATTTTTTTTTCATTCAGGATTCCGCCTGCAAGGTCATGGATAATGCCTGTCAGGATTTTTTTTTCGAATGGTTTTAATATGAAACGGTCTACCCCCAGTTCGATGGCTTCAATAAAATAATCGGTCTCGCCATACGAAGTGGTAATGACAGTTTTAACACCCTGGTTGTTCTTTTTGATTTCCTTCAGCATTCTTAATCCATTCATCAGTGGCATTGCGATGTCGGTGATAATTAAATCAGGCTTGTACCTATCGAAGAGTTCAAGTCCTTTTTGTCCGTTTTCGGCCACAAGTACATTTTCGGCTAATTCGCTAAGGAATTCGGCCATGACGCTTCTGAAAAAACCTTCGTCTTCGGCATATAGTATTTTAATGGGCAGGCGGGTCGACATGTTATGGTTAGGGTGTTGGAATCGACGGGTGATATACTGGAGCAGGGCAGGGTTTCGTGCCGGGTTATCTGCTTTAGGTTAACTTTGCAGCCAGTACCGGGAACAGCCGGGGCCATCGATAACCGGCAGCAAGTTTCCTGTTACAAAGATAATTGTTGTGGAAAGATACCAGTCATCCCATTATGAGAATCGACATACTCACCTTATTTCCGGAAATGTTTGGAGGTTTTCTCTCCGAATCAATCCTCAAACGTGCCTCCCAAAAAGGGCTGGCCGAAATACATATTCACAATATCAGAGATTTTTCGACCGATAAGCATAAACGCGTCGACGACTATGCCTTTGGCGGCGGTGCCGGAATGGTCATGATGGTTGAACCGATACACAATGCCCTGAAGGCTTTGCATGCAGAACGCAAATACGACCTTGTCATATACACTTCCCCTGACGGAGAACTTTTTAATCAGAAGAATGCCAATCACTTGTCGACCCTGAACAACATGATAATTTTATGCGGGCATTACAAAGGGGTTGATGAACGGGTCAGGGAGCATTTGATTGATTTGGAAATTTCGATTGGTAATTATGTGCTAACCGGAGGAGAACTTGCAGCTGCGGTGATAGCCGATGCTACCATCCGGCTGTTGCCAGGTGTGCTGAACGATGAAACATCTGCACTTTCGGATTCTTTCCAGGACAATCTTCTCAGTCCGCCGGTGTATACCCGCCCCTTCGATTACGGTGGATGGACAGTCCCTGAAATCCTGATTTCAGGGCATGAACGAAAAATTTCGGAATGGCGGATAGAGAAATCCATAGAAAGGACCCTTAACAAAAGACCCGGTCTGCTCGAAGGCTATCAGGAAGAAACATGAACAAGTTTGTTGGAATGAACGTTAATTGTGTTAAATTTGCATGAGGTTCGCATTGATGAAGTTTATAAATGGTTATGATTGGCAATGAAGTGCTTAAACTGACGGATGTTTTGTACGATAAAATTCAGCAAATCATCCGCATACAGCAGGGGCTTCTGCAGCGAGTCGAATGGCTCGAAAACGAAAACGCCCTTCTTCGCCAGCAAAGCCAAATCCAGACCAATGAACTCAACGATTTGAACTTCAATAAACAAATACATAACTTAACTAATTCATTAACCCAAGGAAAAGAAAAAGCAGAAGTCAGGGACGCAATCAACCAAATTGTGCGGGAAATTGACAGATGCATCGCAGTGATTAACCAACCAGACCTGAAGTTGTAATAGCCGTGTTCAATCAAACCCAATGGATGAAATCTCAATAACAGTCGTTATTTCCGACCGCAATTACCGTTTAACTATAAAAAAGGAGGAAGAAGAAATCATCAGAAAAGTTGCCCGGAATATAAATGATAAACTGAAGTCGTACGCCGAACAATACGCTTTTAAAGACAAACAGGATTTGTTTGCCATGGTAGCGATGGAGCTCGGCACTCAATACGAATCTTCCAGACTATACCGGGATGGATTTGAAACCGAAATTCGGCATAAACTAACCAGAATGGTTGCCCTGATCGACAAAGGTATCTGACGTTCTTTGAAAAAGCAAAATATCGCCCGCAGCAATTCCTCAGGTTTGCAAACTCAACATTAATTACTCAAGGGAAATCTTACTGCTTCAACAAACAGGCCTTAACCCTGCCCGTCAGGGTTCCGCAAGGACATTGGACGTTTTGAGAGGCAGGGCAACCCTAACCGTGTATGACAGGGGTTTCAAAACTCCATGAATTGCTTGCGGGCTTTTTCTTTTTCTTTAACCATCATTGATTATGAGCGTAATATATGTAATTTTTCTCGTCGTTGTAAGCGTTGTGGCAGCCATTGCCGCAACTGCTAGCTATCTTAAATTGAATGCAGCCTCGCGCAGTAACTTGATTATCAAAGAAGCAGAAGAGAAGGCTGAAATGGCCCGCAAGGAAAAAGTGGTGCAGGCAAAGGAGGAAATCCTCCAGTTAAAAATGAAACATGAACAAGATGCCATCGAAAAAAACAACAGACTCTCACAACTCGAAAACCGTCTCAAACAACGCGAACAGCAGCTAAACCAGCGGAACGATGAACTCGTTAAAAAGCAGAAAGAAACAGAAACCCTCCGGCAAAACCTTGCAGTTCAGACCGAAACCCTTTCAGTCAAAGAAACCAGCCTCGACAAGATAATCCGTGAAAAGACAGAGATTCTTGAAAAAATATCAGGGATGACGAGCGAAGAAGCCCGCAACCAGCTGGTCGAAACGATGAAAGATGAAGCCAGAAACGAAGCCATGAGCTATATCAAAGACATCATGGACGAAGCCAGGATAACTGCCCAGGGCGAGGCCAAAAAAATTGTTATCGAAACCATTCAACGCACGGCTGCCGAGCATGCCATCGAAAATACTGTTTCCGTTTTCAATATTGAAAGCGATGAAATCAAGGGCAGGATTATCGGTCGCGAAGGACGTAACATCCGGGCCCTCGAATCCCTTACCGGTGTTGAAATTATCATTGATGACTCACCAGATGCAATTCTGCTGTCGTGCTTCGACCCTATCCGGCGTGAGGTAGCCCGCCTGTCTCTTCAGAAACTCGTTACCGACGGCCGAATCCATCCGGCACGCATCGAAGAAGTCGTAGCCAAAACCGAAAAACAGGTTGAACAGGAAATTATTGAAACAGGCAAGCGTACAGTGATAGATCTTGGCATACATGGCATGCACCCCGAACTGATGCGGCTTATCGGAAAGATGAAATACCGCTCATCCTATGGTCAGAATCTGCTTCACCATTCCATGGAAGTGGCTCGGCTCTGCGCCAATATGGCGGCCGAATTAGGCCTTAATCCCAAGAAAGCCAAGCGCGCCGGACTTTTACACGATATTGGCAAAGTTGCTGAAAATGAGGCTGACCTTCCACATGCAATACTGGGAATGACCCTTGCAGAAAAATACAAGGAAAAGCCAGATGTTAGCAACGCTATCGGATCGCACCACGAAGAAGTTGAAATGACCAGCCTGCTTGCACCTATCGTGCAGGTGTGCGATGCCATATCGGGTGCCAGACCCGGAGCAAGACGCGAGGTGGTTGAGGCCTATATGCAAAGGCTGAACAAACTCGAAGAACTTGCCCTCTCCTATCCCGGTGTCGTAAAAACATTTGCCATACAGGCGGGCAGGGAACTCAGAGTGATTGTAGGTGCCGAAAAGGTGTCAGATAATGACGCCAACCGGATATCATTCGAACTGTCGAAAAAGATTCAGGAAGAAATGACATACCCCGGACAAATTAAAATAACCGTTATCCGCGAAACCCGAGCCATCAGCTACGCCAAGTAGCCGTTTAAACAGTTATTTGGTTTACTGCCCTAATGGTGCGTTTTGCCGGGCTACTTCCGGCAGTCTCACTATTTGGGCAGTTTTTTTTGCTTGCTTTTCTGCTCTATTGAGTTCTATGGCTTTCCAGTTTTCCCCGCGATTTAACCCTTCTTGTAAATATCAGGTTATTGCTTTGATTATCAAAGTCAATTTTTTAGTATCCAGGCCTGGCTGTATTTGGACGGGAGTTTTTTCTTAGCTGTACGCGCGGCTTCCATCGTTTCAAATTGGTTTAGCGAAGTCCTGAATTTCCCGTCTTTCTCTATGATCTGTGAATCCATGAAACCTTCCCTGATGAGTTTTTGCTGGCCTTCACGTGCAAGACTGAGTGAGGGATAGCTTCCAAATACCAGGTAATAAGCACCGGTGCCCCCGCTGGTTTGCCTTAATGTTTCAGCTTTTGGTTTTGAAATAGCAGCACGTGTGTTGATGACGGAGTCGCCCTGGCATAGGCGGATTTCTGTTTCGGGGTCGCGGGCTTCGCCTACCCATACTGCTGCGTATCCTTTGTATATTGAAACGCCGGCCACTTTCCAGTTATTTTTCGCATATTTTCCGGTGTTGAGCAATAAGGCTGCCGATGCGGGTATGCCTTTCCATAATTCCATCGCATCCTCGGGATTTACCGGATCATTTGTCCAATAGACGAGTTCGTATGCCTGGCCCGGATATTGGGTCAGCTCTTTGGGTTTGTCCCAAACCGATTTCCGGCGGGTCTGATCTGCTGGAAAACAAAATGCCGTCCACGTACCCTGATCAGACCAACTGTGCATATTGCATTTTTTATTATCGTATGGCTGGTTAATGTACAGATCCCTGACATGAGTCTGCGCCACAAACGACAGAGATTTTGACAGTTCAATCAAGGGCAATCCCCTTTCGGTCCTGTAATAATTTATTAGGTCGAACAAACGTAATTCTTCCGGATTGAGGCAAAAAGTTGCCGGTATGCTTTTATCGTTGGTTGATTGGCCATAAACGGCTGTAAAAACCAGCAAAGGAAAAAGCATTAAAATAAAGTAGTGCCTGGTAACAGTCATGTTTTGATATTATCGGGGGACACGAAGATACGCTTACATCTGTAAAAATACAAGCGCAGCCCGGATTTCTTCAGATGATTCTGCGGGCGCCTTCGCCAGCGGTAGCCATATAAAAAGAGGCAGTTCTGTTCAGTTTTGCTGTATATATATTGCCTGTATGTTGAATAAAATCTTGTAATCTATCTTCCGGCACCAGAGCGATGGCGCAACCACCAAATCCTGCTCCCGTCATTCTGGCACCCGTTACACCAGGGAATTCCAATGCCGCCATAACCAAAGTGTCTAACTCAATGCCGGTTACTTCATAGTCATCCCTCAGGCTATCGTGAGAGGCCTGCATTAATTCGCCCAGCCACTCAAGGTTCTTTTCGTCTAATGCCTTACCGGCATACCGCACCCTTTCGTTTTCGGTTAGAATATGTCGAATTCGTTTTTTCAGGATGTGGTCATTCAGAAGGCCTAATGATTCATTCAGATTATCAAACGGGATGTCT
>Ga0351923_1147_pt1 | contig 11134 bp, 10 predicted proteins | sample BONcelT113001C11_FD_206859 | JGI IMG/M metagenome (GOLD analysis project Ga0351923, IMG submission 206859) | Enriched cells from coal bed in the Powder River Basin, Montana, United States - BONCAT cells T11 rep2 HSBNCT.T11.300.1.C11 ...
TCAGGTAGCTAAAAAAGCGCTCGCACTGCTTGTACGCCTTGAGTACCAAGTCTTGAACGGACTGGGCGTGGCGGCCGAAATCAAGCGCTGGCGACGCAATGGTAGCAGCGGCTCCTGCCTTGGCTTCAACCAGGAACAGTATGTCATCGATCAGGATAAGGGTGTCGTTCTCGGACCACTGCTTGCTTGCAGGATCCTTGTAGTAGACCTCCTGGAAAACTGTGGCGCCAGGAAGTTGGTCGGCCAGAATGTCGGCGAAGGCGGCTTCACTCATCGCCTTCTGCCGATTCTCAAAGGTCTTCTTGTACTCCGGCTTTCTCTGAAGAAGGTTGTAGAGAAGCGCACGATACCCCGCGTCGCGGGTGAAGCACGGGTCGATAGCGTAGTAGTCCGATCCAATCTGAATTAAGGGTTTCTTCCGGGCAGGTAGTGTCCGGTAGGGCGTCCCCGAAAAATCACCCGCAGCGAAAAACTCGGTTTCTTCTCCGCGACGGTACGCCAAGTCAGCCAGCAGCGTCGGCGGGAGCTTCGTGTGACAGCTCACGTTGGCGATACCGCCACGAAACATGTCATTAAACGCTTGCACCGTAACTTGCGACTGTTCTGCATTGGCCGCAACCCACGCCTCTAAGACGCCTTCCAGAGGCTTGTCCTGTGCTGCAGCGAAGGCCTGTGCTTCCTCAAGCTGCTTACTCATTTCCATGATCGCGTCGTTATGCCCAGAACGCGTGGCGTTGGCCATTGCCTGGAAGCCTTCCGCGATATCGGCGGCTCCGACGCCGTACACCTCTATAAGGACATCATTGTGAGGAGCCAGAACGTAGCGGTAGAACTCTTCTTCCAAAACTTGGTAGCGGTTTCCGCGCACCATGACCCAGGTAGATTTAGGGGCAGCGGGGTCAGGACTTGATAACTTGAATTCCCATCTGCACCCAGCTTTGCTATTCCATGGCTTTGTTTTATTTACTCAAATTGTCAAGTCCCGACCCCATAGTACTCAGAGTGTAGGTTTGATAATCATATAAAAGGCACCTCCTGGCATAGTCAGATGACTTCCTGATATGCTTGTTAAAGAGTCCAATCTTTAATAATCAGGAGGCGCCCAATGAAACTGTACTCTGGAATCGATCTACATTCAACCAACAGCTATTTGGCAATTATTGATGAAAGCGGCAAGCGCATCTTCAAGGAGAATCTACCGAACGAAATTGCCACGATCACCGACAGGCTCTCTTTGTACAGCGGCACACTTGAAGGTGTTGTGGTTGAATCAACCTACAACTGGTATTGGCTTGTCGATGGGCTGATGGCTGAAGGATTTGTCGTACACTTGGCGAATCCTTCAGCCATCCAGAAATATAGCGGTCTCAAGCATGCCGATGACAAACATGATGCATTCTGGTTGGCCGAGATGCTGAGACTAGATATCCTGCCGACAGGCTATATCTATCCGAAGGACGAACGACCATTGCGCGATCTGCTCAGAAAACGAAGCCATTTGGTATCTTTGAGATCGTCGTTGCTTATCAGTCTCCAAAACATCATCTCCCGCAATTGCGGCATGAAGATGAAGACCAACGATATCAAGCGCCTTCGTGAGAACCGTGTCCATCCGTTACTGGCCGATAATGAGGATCTGGCCCTCGCCGGTCAAGTAAGCAAGGATTCCATCGACTTTCTGACCCGGCAGATACGATCCATTGAGACGTTCATTGAAAAGAAGATCGAACTCAAGGATGGCTACAAAAACCTCGTTACTATTTGCGGAATCGGCAAGATCCTTGGACTGATCATCATGCTTGAAAGCGGGCCAATGGAACGTTTCGAGAAGGTCGGCAACTACGCATCCTACTGCCGGGTGGTTTCTTCACAATGGACCAGCAACGGCAAGTCCAAGAGCAAAGGGAACAAGAAGAACGGTAACAAGTACCTTTCCTGGGCATTCTCCGAAGCAGCGGAATTTGCCAGACGTTTCGACGACAGAGCCAGGGCCTACTATAACCGGAAACTGAGAAAGACCAACTTCATGGTAGCGCACGCAGCACTGGCTCATAAACTCGCGCGGGCAGCGTACTACATCATGCGGGACCACGTTGAGTTCATGCCTGAGAAAATATTAAATAGGAACTGGCTGGAGCGGTGAACCCGCATTGGGGTTGGCAAAACCACGAGGTCTGATTGGCAGCCGCTCCACCCAGCATTTATAATAGTTATCGACGTCTTTACTGCCCACGCCGTGAGCCACCAAGGGGCTGGTTAACAACCGCGAGACCTGAAACAACCAATTGGACACGGCCTGGAACCGAAGGTTTTCTGGTCCGCGAAATGCGGAAAGGGCTGTTGAACCTCCATTACTTCAGCAACAAGCCTTGATCCTGATGGGTGACTGGTGCAGCTAAAGCTGACATCAAAAGAGAAAGAAATAGCGGCAATGGTAACGATGTCGGTGGCTTGTCAAGTAAGGCTGAAAAACTCAATTTTCATGCATAGGGGAAGTCTTTGCCGTTGACAGCAGCCTTTTAATGGGTGACCCCTCATGGTTCTCTCATGGTTCTTTAGTCCACTACTGATCTTCGCTCTAATTATTCTTACGGATAACACTATTATGACACCAACCAGTTTCTCCTCCAGTAAGTTCTACCAGAAACCATTCGCCCTTCTGCTTGACCACTTGAACTTCTTCGCCCTTTTTCAAACTCTTTATAACAGTTGCTTTTGAGGAGGGGCTTTTCCTGACTCTGGTATTATTCTGTCTTGCAACCATTGATACAGAGGAGGGAGTTGTTTGAGTCGTAACAGTTGGTTCAGATTTACTTTCTACAGGTTGTTTTACAGATTTTGCTTTAGCCGATTTTCTCATGCAAGAAACATTGGTGGTTCCTCCGTAACCATCATTAACTCCAGAACAATAATATGAAATTCCATTGCAAGTTGCAACCCAGTCTCGTGTTCTCATTAATCCATGTCTATCTAAATCTGTAATTATTACTTCATTTGGAGGGCACCCTACCTTAGTTGAAGAAGCCGATTGGTATGACGATAAGTTGTGCCCGGCACATCCACCCAACACCATAGCGGCCATGGTTATCAACGCTGCCAGAATGAAACAATTCGATGTTTTCATAACATACCCCTTTTTTTGATTACCTTTTAGTTCCCAATGAGCATGGTGGGGCCTGCAAAGCTGCAATTTACTCACTTTTTGCAGTTTTGCAGGTACGACCCCAATTAACCTATGGTAGATGACGGTTTGAGCGGCATCAAAATTTGTAAGCCCGTCCATCGCAACAATTTCAGAAGTTTCTGCTAATTTCTGACTTGACCCGAGATTGTCGAAGATAATGGTGTCAAAGCTACAAAGATAATGGTGTCAACAAAGATAATGGTGTCAAAGCTACACGTTTCACATAACCAACCCTTTCCTCAGTTTTTCGACGGCCTGCTGGAATGTCTCGTCCTTTGCCAACTCTTTCGAAACACGACGACTTGCAGATACTTTTCGCGGTCTCGGTTGCTCTTGAAGTATCTTTCCGCTCATTACCCCTTGCCGTGACATGATAATAAGCTACCGGATACTCAATTCGCAGTTGCCTGCCCAAGGTTTACCTCGGCAAATCAGCTACTTTAATATACGTTGCGCTTTTCATTGTGTGAATCGTGTAGCTCCGACACCTATTTGGAACATGCCAGGTGGTGTGGAGGCCGGGGGAGAAAAAACCCCGGCTATCCGATTGGGACTTCGCCTTTTTAGCCGTTGGTTTATCTGGTTTTGTCAAATGCGTAGGTCTGACTCGACAAAGTTCCTTATGCTGCAAAAACAGACTTCGCAAAACCTCGTATTTTTGTAATTATTGGTTCTCCCTCTTTATGAAAGAGTTCAGTTCCATGGGCGTCCCCAGGATAGATTAGCAATTCTTTTTGACCTTCAAATAACTCGAACATCTTACGAGTATCATTTGCCCCATCATCATTTTCCGAGTTTATCAATAGCTTTGGAATTTTGATGCCGCTCAGTTCGTGATTGTAATAAAAGATGGTTCCTTCATATTCAATAGGTGCCGAAAGAGCGACAACTCCAACTATGGAGTCGTTATTAGTATTACGAGCTGCCACCTTTATAGATGCGACACCACCTCTGCTCGCACCAACGAGGATTATTTGTCTTGCACCGGCTTCAGCAATATAAGAAACAGCATCTTCAAGGATTCTCGATTGGTCATCGATATGCTCAGGATAACCATATGTCAGGATCTGATATCCATCAGAAAGTAAGGCATTAATCGCCGGCTCCCACTCGCTTTGATCGTTGGTGTCCATATTGGAAAAAACTATTGTCGCATGTCCAGCATCGTAAAGCTTACCATTGGTGGCCCTGTGCGGAGACGACAGCGTAATCGGTATTCTGACAGATTTCATTTCATGCCCCTTTTTTTATATGCGACCAACGATGAGAGCGCACCGGCGGAGCGAAGCGGAGACCGAGTGCCGCGCTTGGTTGGAGCTTCATTTCCCTTCCACTAGATCACTCAGGTCTAACGGCTTAATATCAATTTGCGCCTCAACTGCTCTTCTCAGAGTTCCAGGTTTTCGACGTAAAGCAAATGATCGCATTACTGAAATTGGCGCAAATTCTAATCCTTTTATTGAATGACCAATTATAACTGGGGTGTTGTAATTGACATTTTTCTTGTCATCTAACGGTAAATGCCATTTCCCGCCAATGTTCAATCTAACAACCTCACCAAGATGTCTAGCAAAAGTTACTATCAGATCATTGACCATCTCTTTGTCAGCACTTTTAGTCATTAATGCGAACAATTCTTCAAGCCGTTCGAGATCTGATAAGGTGTAATCAAAAGTAATATTCCTTTTTGTGGCCTGCTCGCTTAGGGCCTCTAATTGAGCATCCATTACCATGAGAAAGTTGTCAAATTTATCTTCGTAATCTTTCTTATTGATATTCATAACAGTCTCCTATGGAATTGACGGGCCAATTTTATAATCAATACCAGCTTTATCAAGAGCATCAAGATATGGCTTTGATGCACCTTTTTCAAGAATATGTTCTACCTGCCACCCTTGCTTGACAAGCTCGGCGTCCTTTTGAATTGCTAAAGCGTTTTCTTTAGTAAGACTAACAGGACCTGTTTTGAGTTGCCCTGCATACATTTCGTCCGCTTTTAGAATATCTATCTGACGATTTGTTAACGGAGTCTTTATTGTCCCCTCTGTTGCCTCCATTGCTGTCCTATAGTCTGATTCCCTTGCTAAGCCGTATTGATAATTGCGCATATTGGTTTCATATTGCCTACTCCAATTCTCGTAGTTTTTCCCACCGCCGCGCTCTTTGTATTTCCTCCAGCTGTCTGCCTTATGCTCCGGTGAACCAGGGCGCATTTTCTCTTTGACAGCCTTCGTTAGCGATTTCCCCGGTCTTGGCTGCTCCGGCACTCCCGTATGATCTAGCACTCTGACCGGCTTCTCAGTTCCGCCGCCGGAACCTGCAGTTTGCCTGAGCTTCGGATTGTTCATCAGGCGTAGGTGATTATTCTCAACCCAGGTCGCAAATCCCGCGCCGAGGCGGCTATTTCTCAGTTGCGCTACAAGCTCGGGCAACTTTGCTATTCCTCTGGCGGTAAGGTAAAGCACTATTCCTTCCAAAACTAGCCTTATCAAAACTGCAACAGTCTGTGCGAATTTCTCGGACGCTCTCGTTACCGCAGAAAAACCCGGAACGTCGGATAGTTGGTCGTGTGATGCATGAGATGAGTATCCGCCTCTGCCATAAGTTGAGCCATAACTTTTCTTCCAATTTCCGGGCATATGATCATTGTGGTGCCGATCTCTCGCACCCCACCCCCAGGCATCGTTAAATCCGCTCTCAAGGAGCCTGCCGACCTGATACATGTTTTTGCCGACATGGACGGCAAGAAATGCCAGACCCATCCATTCAAGTATCCACATGCCCGCTGTAAAGCCGGTGGAACCACCCGCTATTGCGCCCGGTACGGCTCCGATTCCCAAACCGAAAAAACCACCGGCTATGGCCCCGATTGACGCACCGACCAAGGAACCCGCAGCAACTATTACCAGTGCCATCAAAAGCGCAGGCAAAATCCCTGAAAGCACTTCATCAAGGGCTTCGCCGGTTTCCGTTCTGACAGCGGAAGGAAGTTTGTTTTTTGCAAACCAGAGAGCTTGGGCTACGTTTGACATCCGCCGCATCCGCTCATATTCATAAGATTCATGAGGGGACATGCGTCTCCACGAAGGGGTAAAGTTGTAACTTTGCAACGACAGTCTCAATCTTGTCAAAAACTGCTCTGCTCCGTCCATTTTTCCTTCCTTTCAACTCCTCATTGATCAGGTCCGGCCATCCTCCCGCCCGGATACCCTTGCGCCACTTTAATACAGTTATCAATTTGAAGCAACACATTAGCTTTGGTATAAAATTGTGTCGGTCAACATCCAATTTGGGAAGTTGAACGGTTTTATGGCCAACATCCCACGATCTTTTGTCCGAGTATTTTTATTGCATGAGAATTTAGTCTTCCCTGAAGGCTCGAACAATATTTGGATCAAAAATGAACTGCACCTCTCAGGTGTAAGCTGCTACAGAAAAAGGAAAAATTTAAGCTGCTTGTTCCAAGCTCTCTTAATGCACAGTATGTTGAGCATTTGAAATTGCGTCAGGTCGTTGCTGCTCAACATGTGGAGTATAAAAAATGGCTCCGGTATTTCCTCGATTTTTGTAACAAATATTCGCCGCCTGACTCGAAATCCGAACAAATACGGCTATTTTGTGAAAAGCTGCGTGCAAAGAGGCAATCGGAGTCACAGTGCCGGTTTGCAACCCATGCCGTATCACTCTTTTTTGAAATGCGGCAAGACAATTTATCTGCAAGCCCTGAAGTGGTCGATTGTCCGGAAGAAACGAATGTGGTTGATAGTTCAACGAAGGTCAACGAACCCTCGGAAAAGTGGTTGCCGGTAAGCCGTGGTTCTTCAGGCTATACCGAGGCAGGTTACCAGGAAAGGTCCGATTCACCTGAGTTGGACGAACTGCTGGCAATGTTAGCATCGGAAATTAAAGTCCGCCATTATTCGCGGAAAACACTTAAAACATATGCGAACTGGTCGTGTACGCTTACGGTTCATGGCAAGGGGAAAAAGGATCGTACCGTGCCGCTGCCTGAATCAATTACACAGGAATTAAAGACTCAGATAAAAAAGTCGCTGAACTCCATGAACAGGACCTGTCAACCGGGTACGACGGAGTATTTCTGGATGACTTGGTGGAGAAAAAGTATCCCAAGGCACCTAAGGAATTTGTCCACCAGTGGTTCTTTCCCCAGAAATCTCTGACCGTACCAGTGGAGAACGGAGAAAGAAGACGCTACCATCTCCACGAGTCCGAGCTGCAAAAAGCACTGAACTTTGCCGTACGCCAGGCAAAGATTCCCAAGCGCGTTACCTCACATTGCTTCCGCCACTCCTTTGCCACCCACCTTCTCCAGGTCAACTACGACATCCGCGTCATTCAGAAACTTCTGGGACACTCCAGTTTGAAAACAACCATGATCTACACCCATTGCGTCCCTGTCAGGACCGTGAAAGAGCCGAAAAGTCCGTTGGATTTTGACTGACGGTCTGCAAGGAACTATCAGTCGGCAGTTTGGCATCTCATTGGACTTAACAAAAATACACTGCTCCAACGAGTCGGAATAGGCTCCAGACAACACCTTCCCCGCAGCTTGTCAAAATCTTGGCTCGAAAGATTTCCGATTGCTGACGGGTCCAAAAGTTTTCTTCCTTGCCGCTCCGGCTTGGCACTGATGCAGTATGCGTAGCATTCTCCGCATAGCAGTCCTTTAAACCCGGTTTTTCGCTCACATCGGCTTCGATTGTTCAAACTCCCAATTCCCCTGTAACCACAAGGAATAGTACCCCGAATCCATCTTTTCTCTATAAAAACAGGATGATGCAATACCTGGATACCAGCGGCTATTCCCCGCCGGAGAGTCCATCAGCCAATTGCCGGGACAGGGCAGGGGGGCTGAAGGTTTTCCTCCATATTTCGAGTCCGGTGCAAAAGACCGCACCAATGCCCAGAAATAGTTCTGGCACTCTGGTTGCATTCACTCGGTCATATCTCTACGCTAACGATATCATTACATAAAGGAGGTTTTTCGATGGCTCCAAAGGACGATCATGTGACGGAAGCTGCTCCGGAAAAGGGAAAAGGAAAAATGAAACTGATTATAATCATTGCGGCTGTCGTTATCCTCGTGGCAGGCGGAATTAGCGGTTATTTCTTCTTTGCCGGCGGCCATAAGGCAGAAGCATCGGCAAAGACCGAGGTTGCCGGCGTGCCCAGTATTTATTCCCTGGACCCTTTCATCGTTAATATCTATGACGGGCAGGATCTCCGTTATCTGCGGGTGAAAGTGGAAATGGAAGTTGCCAGCGAAGAGGTCAAGGTTGAAATGGAAGCCAGGAAGGCCCAGTTCCGCGATGCGATACTTGTTCTGCTGACCACCAAGACCATGCTGGACATTCGCGATCAGCAAGGGAAAAACCAGCTGCGGCAGGAAATTTTCACGGTGTCCAGCAACATACTTCCTCCGGGGAAGCTCAAGCGGGTTTACTTTACCGATTTCGTCGTCCAGTAACGTTTCAATTTCGAGGTAGGCGTGGAAAAGATCCTGACCAAAGAAGAAATAGAATCCCTGTTGGCAGCTATCGTCGAGGGCCGCATCGTGCCCGAGAAGGAGCTGGCGAACGGGCAGGCGTCGCTTTCCGTCTTTGATCTGTTCAACAATGATAATCAGGTTCTGGTTCCGAACCTGGATGTTATCTATGACAGTTTCATCCGCTATAACCGGGTTACCCTCTCCAACCGGCTGCGAAAGATTGTCGAAATAAAAAAAATGGGAGCGCGTCCTTATAAATTCGACGATTTCCTGAAAACCCTGCCGTCGCCGGTCTGCATGGCCATCTTTAAAATAGAGCCTCTCAAGGGGGCAGCGCTGATCACCATGGACAGTCAGCTGGTGTTTTCCCTGGTGGATAGTATCCTCGGGGGGACCGGGGCAGCGACAGCCGCGGAGCAGAACCGCATGTTCACCTCGATTGAAGTCCGACTGATGGAAAAGATCGTGAAGGATGTGCTGGCGGACATGGAAAAGTCCTGGGCCCATGTTGTTCAGGGGACCAAGATGAATCTGTTGCGCATGGAAATGAATCCGCGGCTGGTGACGATCGTTCCGCCGGAATATCAGGTCATTACCATGTCCCTGGAGATTCAGGTGGAGGACTTCACCGGAACCATGCAGTTTGCGATCCCCTATATGACAATCGATCCGGTGCGCGACAAGCTGAAGATCGGAACCCAGCTGGACAGCATGGCCAGTGATCCCATGTGGCACTCCCGCCTTGCCGCCGAACTTGTCGAGGCGCCGGTTGAACTGACCGTCGAATTGGGTGAGGCCGGCATCACCTTGAACGATCTCATCAACCTGACCGTTGGCGATACCATCGTCCTGAGCAGGGATTGCCGGAGCGAGTTGAGCGTCAAGATTGAAGGGATCGAGAAATTTGTCGGTTTCCCGGGTGTCCAGGGTGGAAACAGGGCAATTCAGATTACCGGCGAATCAACTTCGTAGATTTATATACATTCCAGGAGGTTCCGCGTGAGCGATATACAGGAAAATAGTGAGCAGAAGAGTGCAATGCAAGAGAAACGCAACCTTGACATGATACTCGATATCCCCCTTCACCTTACCGTGGAACTGGGGCGGACCAAATTGCTGGTAAAGGATCTTCTCCAGTTGAACCAGGGTGCGGTAGTGGAGCTGGGCAAGCTGGCCGGAGAGCTGCTCGATGTGTTCGTCAATTCCAAGCTGGTGGCTCGCGGCGAGGCCGTGGTGGTGAATGAGAAATTCGGCGTTCGCCTGGTGGATATCATCAGTCCGGCGGAGCGCGTGGAGAAAATCGTATGAGAACGTTTCCGGTTCTCCCGCTGCTGTTTTTCCCCGGGGTTGCCTATGCGGCGGAGGGGACAGGCAGTTCCGGTTTCAGCTTTGTTTCCGGTTTTTTTCAGATGCTGGCTTCCTTGTCGATTGTTGTCGGCCTGATCTACCTGGCCTACTATCTTGCCAATCGTTTTCTCAAGGGAAACCTGGTGAGAAAGTCGGTGCCGCGCTATATCCGGGTGGTGGAGAGTCGTTTTCTGGCCCCGAAAAAATCCCTGATGCTGGTGGAGGTGGGAGGTGAATACCTGCTGCTCGGTTCCTCGGATTCCGGCCTCAGCCTTATCAAGCAGGTTGATATGCTCGAAACCATCGAGGTGGTGGAGGAATTGTCTTCTTCGGCCAAGCCGACAGTGTCCTTGCGTGACGGGCTGCGCTTCCTGAACGAGCTGATCCAGAAGGGCAGGCGGATCAATCTTTCCGGGGCAAAGGATGGGGTCGGGGCGTGAGATTGAACAGAATTACAGTAGTTGCCGTACTTGTCTGCCTTGCAGGTCTGGTTTTCGCCTCATCTGTCATGGCCGAACCCATAAGCGTTCCGACGGTAAGTGTCGGCCTGGGCAAGGTCTCCAAGCCGGGAGATGTTTCGACCGTTCTGCAAATATTCTTCATGATCACGATTCTGTCGATTGCTCCCGGGCTCCTGATCATGACCACGTCCTTTACGCGCGTGGTGGTGGTTCTGTCGTTTCTCCGCGGCGCCATCGGTACCCAGCAGGCCCCGTCGAACCAGATCGTTATTTCCCTGGCTCTTTTCCTGACCTTTTATATCATGAGCCCGATTTGGCAACAGATAAACACCCAGGCGTACCAGCCATACAAGGCCGGGCAGATCAGCCAGGAAGTGGCATTGGAAAAGGCGGTTTTCCCGGTCAGAAAGTTCATGCTTTCCCAGGTGCGGGAAAAGGATCTGGCCCTGTTCCTGAGCCTTTCCAAGATGCCGCGGCCGAAAAATGCCAACGACATTCCGACCCTGACCATCATCCCGGCATTTATGATCAGTGAGTTGCAGACCGCATTCCAGATCGGCTTCCTGATCTATATCCCGTTTCTGGTGGTGGACATGGTGGTCGCTTCGGTGCTTATGTCCATGGGTATGATGA
>Ga0351923_1155_pt1 | contig 10741 bp, 10 predicted proteins | sample BONcelT113001C11_FD_206859 | JGI IMG/M metagenome (GOLD analysis project Ga0351923, IMG submission 206859) | Enriched cells from coal bed in the Powder River Basin, Montana, United States - BONCAT cells T11 rep2 HSBNCT.T11.300.1.C11 ...
GCACCAACGGCACCGAAAGGCAAGCAGTAAACTGATTTCTTTGGAGTAGTTTTCGATGAAATATTGCGGGAAATGTGGCACAAAAATTAATATTGGAGATAAATTCTGCTCCAAGTGCGGTATTTCATTGCATCAATTGTACACTTCATCAAATCCATCCATTGACGCAGAAAAATCGAATAGTTACTTTCACCAAAAAAACTGGATCTATTACAGCAATGAAAGCGATGAAAAAAAGCTCTATAAAATTCGCACCGATGCTACAGGTCGAACACAGCTCAATGAGGATGAATCCTGGTTTGTTAATGTTTCAGAAGATTGGATATACTACAGCAACGGACTTGAAAACAAAAAGCTTTATAAAATTCGCACCGATGGCACCGAACGTACTCGGCTCAATGAGGATGAATCTACCTTTATTTATGTCTCAGGAACGTGGATCTACTATAGCAACGGTAGCGATGAAAAAAAGCTCTATAAAATTCGCACCGATGGCACAGGCCGCACCCAATTGAATGACGATGAATCCTGGTTTGTTCATGTTGCTGATGGCTGGATATACTATAGCAATCGGAGCGATGAAGGCAATTTATATAAAATTCGCACCGACGGCACAGGGAAATTGAAGCTAAACTACACTGAATCCTGGTTTGTTCATGTTGCTGATGACTGGATATACTACAGCACCCTTAGCAATACAGGCAAGCTGTATAAAATTCGAAACAATGCTACTGGTCACGCTCAACTCAACGATGATGAGTCGTGGTTTATTCATGTTCGAGGGGAGTGGGTTTATTATAGCAACCGCAACGACCAGGGCAAACTCTACAAAATCCGCAGAGATGGAACAGATCGGGTTCAACTCAACGATGATGAGTCGTGGTTTATTTATGTTCCCGAGTTCCTCTAACGAGCCCCCCAAATCCTAAATAGCAATGGAACAAGAGCACCAAGCATAAGCCATGCGCCCAAACCTCTCAACCAAAGATTGCGAAACGATTTATTGTTTTCGTAAAACGCTGAGTATAGATGGTTTATAGAAGAAAACACCAAAAACAGAATTAAGTTGATCAATATGGCTAAACTGGCGGTAAGATCCCAACCAAAGACATAGACGATAAAAGCGGTGAAAGTTAATCCCAGAAGAAACAAGCCCGATTGACGCTGGTATGCACTTGGAGCATAGCCTGTAATTTTGTTTGCTTCATGGGAAAGAAATACAGCTTCAACCCCAGTTAATCCTGCTAAAGTAATGGTTAACAAAAATACGAAAACAGGAAATATCTCTTCAAGCTGAGAAAAAGAGAAATAAGCCCACTGGATTAAAGCGATGACTCCAATCCATCGAATCCACTCGAAGGCAATACACAGTTTTGTTTTCATGTTCTGCTCCTTTTTTAATTTGATACCTAAATCCCACAAAAAGTCAATAGCGTGCCACAGGGACGGGGGTGTTGACTCATAGGGTGTTTATGGTGGAGCAGAGGGGGGTCGAACCCCTGACCTCATCCGTGCGAGGGATGCGTTCTCCCAACTGAACTACTGCCCCATGTGTCTAGTGATTCTATCTAAAAACGGGTTAAATTGCAATTCATGCGCCAGGGTAGTGCTGTCTCCATGACCCGGATACAGATGGATGCTATCGGCCTGAGCATAATAACGTTCAACAAAACGTTTGAGGGATTCCTGCATATCTTTGGGGGATCCTCTGGAAAAATCAGTGCGTCCAATAGATTCTTTAAAAATGAAGTCACCAGTAAACAGATCCTTGTCAAGCTCTAAAAGAATGGAGCCTGGAGTATGCCCAGGATAGGAGGCAATTTTGATTTCGCCAAAAGAAAAAGCAAGAGACGCAGGATAATCCTCCACCCCTTCCTCCGCAGACAAAGCACAAGCGGAAGCAAACATCATGGAACCATTCTGGGAGGCATCATACAAAAGCGCTTTATCTTCGGGATGAATATAGATAGGAAGCGAAGGATAAGCTTTCCGTAACTCGGGCAAAGCCAGCATATGATCGAAATGTCCATGAGTTAAAAGAATTGCCTGGGGTACAAGCCCTTGCTCTTGAACAAACTGATGGATGGGTCTAAATTCAGCAGGATCGATGAGTACAGCCTCTGAGCCATGACAAAGAACATAACTGTTCGTTGAGATTGGTCCACAGGCTATCATTTTGATTTTCATGCATTCCTCCGGGTATCAAAGATCAAAGTAACAGGTCCATTGATGGTCAGTTGCACTTCCATATCGGCAGCAAACTGGCCACTTTCAATAGTGCGATGGTAATCCTGTTTTAACACATGTAATAGTTTTTCGTACATAGCTTTTGCTTTCTCAGGCGTTTCAGCTTGCGTGAAATCAGGGCGGAATCCACGATGGAGACTTCCGAGTAAAGTAAATTGAGGAATCATCAGCAAGGGCAATTCTTTGGGCAAGGATAAGTTCATTTTGCCGGCATCATCCTCAAAAACCCTCAAGCCATCGATCTTTTTGGCGCTCAATAGAAGCTCCTGCTCGGAATCATCCTTTTCTATGCCAACAAATACCGCTAGGCTTTGATTCGTTTTGGCTATCATCTGCCCTGCAACTGAAATTTGCCCCGAAAGAATGCGTTGAATCACCAAACGCATCTTTTACATTCTCCTTACTTTTTCAACGCAATCCATTTGATTGAGCTTCATGATGAGCTGATTGAGTTGTTGAATGTTTTTCACTTGTACTTTTGCAATAATTCGGGCTGATTCTGTTTTTGAAATGGAGGCTCGTAAGTCAACCAGATTGATGTCTTCGGTGGAAATAGCACTTGAAATTCGGGCCAGAGTGCCTGGTTCATCTTTAACTTTGATATATAATCCGGCAACAAATGAAATGTTTTCTATGCAGGTCCAGGTAGCTTTGACTATTCTATCAGGCTCTTTGGATAAGGTTTTGATATGGTGGCAATCTTTTCGATGGATAACAATGCCTCTACCCCGGGTAATATAGCCTACAACCTCATCGCTGGGAACGGGGTTGCAGCATCGGGGGAAAAGAATGGGAAGGTTCAGGTTGCCTTCAATGTCAATGTAATATTTTGGATCACCAGGTGCACTAACTTTTCGAACGGGTCGTTTTTGTAGTTCTTTCTTTTCTATGATTGCTTTTTCAAGCTCTTCTTTTTTGTCTTTTAGAGGATACTCGTCAATTTCCTGGTTTTGTTTCCGAAACCAGGCACGAATTTTAGCTCGAGTAGAGGGAGATCGAACAAATTTGAGCCAATCCTGGCTGGGTCCTTTGGGTATCTTGGTAGTAAGAATCTGTACTCGATCGCCAGTTTGCAAGGTGGAATCAAGGGTGACAATTCTGCCGTTTACTTTAGCGCCCACACAACTATTTCCGATATCCGAATGGATGCGATAGGCAAAATCAACAGGAGTGGCTCCAGAAGGCAAATCGACTACTTTCCCCTTGGGTGAAAAGACAAAAATCTCATCGTGAAACAAATCAAACTTCACCGAGCTGATAAAATCTTTTGCATTACCAATTTCGCTCTGCCAATCAAATATTTGGCGCAACCAGGCTACTTTGTCATCAAAATCTTTGTTTTGATCTGCACTGTTTTCCTTGTAACTCCAATGGCTTGCTATACCCACTTCATTATTTTGATGCATTTGAAAGGTGCGGATTTGGATTTCGATCAACTCATCGTTGGGACCAAACACAGTAGTGTGCAGGGATCGATAACCATTTGATTTGGGGGTAGCGATATAATCTTTGATACGCCCCGGGACTGGCCGCCAATAGTTGTGAATAATGCCCAGGACACTATAACATTCATTGACCGATTGAACCAAAACCCGAGTAGCAAACAAATCATAAATTTCATCGATACTTTTATTCTCTCTGACCATTTTTTTATTGATAGAAAAAAGGTTTTTGGGTCTTCCTTCCAGTTTAAACTTTAAACCATTGTTGATCAGCTCTTTGTAAAGCTCATCCATCACCAGCTTAACATATACTTCCCTTGCGTCCCGCGTGGTGGCTACCATGGTTTTGATTTCTCGGTATCGCTCAGCTTCCAGATACTTGAAGGAAAGATCTTCCAGCTCCCATTTGAAAGCATACATTCCGAGACGATGCACCAGAGGGACTAAAATTTCCATGGTTTCTTTGGCAATTTTAATTTGTTTATCTGGAGCAAGAGCATCCAAAGTTCGCATATTGTGGAGCCTGTCAGCTATCTTGATCAATACAACCCGAGTATCCGAGGCCATAGCCAGCAACAATTTACGGAGATTTTCGCTCTGCCCTTCTTCTTCAGAAGAAAAATGAAAGTTTTGGAGCTTGGTGACCTGGATGACAAGACTGGCAACATCTTCTCCAAAATGATGAATGATGGCTTTTTCGTCTGCTTTGGTGTCTTCGATGCTATCATGCAACATAGCAGCAATAATGATACTTCGGTCTGCTTTATGCTCCGCAAGGATCTTTGCTACATGCAAGGGATGAATGATATAGGGTTCGCCGGATTTTCGAAATTGCCCCTGATGGAGCCCTTTGGCATATTCAAAGGAACGATCAATTTCAAAAACATCCTTTTTGCTGAGATAGGTACTCAGCAAAGGTCGAAGCTCCTGTTCATAAAAATCAAGCGAAATCAAAGCTTGCATGCTGGGTTTTAGTGTCCCTTTCATTCAATTATTAATGGTTTAAAGTATAATGAGGAAGACTGATTATGGTAGTAGTAAAATATGGTGTATGGTAAAAAAAACGGGAGGATTAGCTTTGACCTTGAATATACAAAGCAAACTGAGAAAACTTAGTGTTTTTTTGGTCATGGTACTTATCCTTCCCTGGCCTGGTTATAGCTACGCACCACCCTCAGAACATAAGGAATGGAGAATACCAGAACACAAGCTCTTCACCGATAAAGACTATCTTTCCTTTACTTATCGCCAAGCCAACGGAAACGAAAAAACCTTACAAATGCTGATAGGAGAGAGGTGGGCTATTACTGAGCTCTTATCAAAGGAAGTGCGGTGGTACGATCTGGCAACGGATTGGGAATATACCTTTTCACTTACACAAGGCTCCAATAAAATGCTTCGTTTACACCTTTCCATACGTCTGCAAAGCAATGAGGATTGCTTCGTGTTTTTAAAATTTTTCAATGATAGTGAAAACATCTCAGCTATAAGCTATGCAGTCTCCTGGCTTGATCCCCACCCTCGCGCATGGAACGACTGGGAAGCGCATGGTTTTATCTATCCCAACGAAACTTATACCGATCCATTATCGAGTTTATCCATTCAAGCCCTTGAAAAAACTCCATGGAAAGGAAACATGGTCTATTTAAAAAGCAAAATGCATAACTGGACGGTGCAAACCTGGCTCAAAGGAGCATTATTTCACAGTCGCAAGCTAAGCCATGGGCTTATCGAACGAGTAGATTCCCCTTCCTCAGTTTGGCTTGACGACAGCACTTCCTTGCTCTGGACTCATACTCGCACCTGGATTTTACCAAACACCCAGCTCCAAGATTGGCTCCTATATTCAGACTTGGTGCTACTAAATATTTACTCCGCACGAACAAAAAAAGTACTCGAAGTGACCGATTTTTCCATGATAAAACATTTTTCCAGAGATGGCTTTCATTACCTGACTGTCAGCACAGGATACGAAGGCGAATCCAATCGAACCTATTATTGGGACTATTCCATGTATGCCGCCCGAAGTATTCTGGAATACTACTATACCGATCATGAGCGCTTTTTTCATGCGCTTGCAGTCAATTGCTACCTTGCGCTTATAGTCCATCGCCAGGATACTCAGTATTGGAGAAGCGGAACAGTCTCGGGCTGGCTAAACAGCCTATACCACATGGAAGACAGATACTTTGATACCCGCTTCAACGTGGATGCTGCCCTATTCCTGCTTTTTTTCCATGATCGCTTTCAATCCCAGCAAGCGCTGGATATGGCCCAGAAAATAGGCGACCTCCTTTTATCCTATATGTCCAGGGGTCTTGGTTTTCGTACGCCAAATGATGGAATGATGATTCAAGACTATGTCTGTGAAGACCAGCCCACACTTCGTACCCATGCTTCGCTCAACCACCTCATCAATGAAGCCAGTTTTTTGCTGAAACTGTACGACATCACAGGCATCATCTATTATCGAAACGGAGCAGAGCGAATCATCAAAGGTATTCAAGCCACCGAAGAGCAATGGAAAAACATGGCAAAGCAAGATTTCTTTTATGCACTTTTCCCTGATGGTCGCTATGAAGGAGACGACTATCTAACCCTCACCTACCATGATATCCTTAGATATCAGGATTTTTCGGCCAAATACTTAAAAGAAAGGAATCCTGCAATCCAGCGTTTAGGGCGCTTTAAAGAAGACTTTCTCTATAACAAAAAAGTCATCGAAAATAAACGTTTGCAGGATAAAAGAGACTATGTCTATCACCAATGGGAAAAAGCAAGCTGATCCCATGGCTCTGAATGAAAAAACGGACGATCTGGTACTCAGACCACAAAACCTAAAAGAATATGTAGGCCAAAGCAACATCAAAAAAAGTTTGAGTGTATCCATGCAGGCCTCCAAAGAGCGAGGAGAATGTCTGGAGCATATCTTATTGTTTGGTCCTCCCGGGCTTGGCAAAACCTCCCTTGCCATGGTCATCGCCAATGAAATGGAGGCTCACATCGTCAAGACTACCGCAACTTCCTTCAAGAGGGTCATTGATTTGTTTTCCATGATCATGACCTTGCAGGAACACGATGTGTTGTTTATTGATGAAGTACATCGCCTGGATAAAAGGGTGGAAGAGTCTCTGTACAGCGTAATGGAAGACTTTCAGATTCATATGGTCCGAGGCAGTGGGCGCAATATCAAAGCAGTCAACATCCCCTGCCGTTCCTTTACCCTGATCGGTGCCACCACACGCTCTGGACTCCTTTCAAAACCTCTGAGAGATCGCTTTGGCTTGAGTTTTTCTTTTAGCTTTTATTCTAAAAAAGAGCTTGTGGTAGTCATCCAACATGCCGCAGATCACTTACACTTTGCCATCAACAAAGCCGAAGCCGAAGAAATAGCCCAGCGATCCAGAGGAACCCCAAGGATAGCCATTCATATGGTAAAAAGAGCTCGGGATGTAGCCACAGTCAATCAAAAACAGCTCATCGACCAGGAAGTAGTCCAGGAAACTTTCCGTTTGATGCAACTGGACGACTTTGGCCTCAGTGATCACGATCGGAGACTCTTGCTCCTCTTGTACCAGAAACAAGGCAAGCCCATGGGCTTAAACACCCTCTGTGCCATACTAAATGAAGATAAAACCACTTTCGAAGAAGTGGTGGAACCTTATTTGCTCTCTTTGGGTTTTCTTGAAAAAACCCCTCGGGGAAGACTTCTCACCCCCGAAGGATATAAATATATGAGTAAGCATATGAAAATGATCGACCATGAGGTATTATTTTGAAAGAACTGTTGCTCCATGTGTGTTGCGCTCCCTGCGCTTTGATGCCCGTCCGAGAGCTCTCTTCTTCCTTTCAAATCACCCTCTTTTTTTTTAATCCCAATATCCACCCCTACAAAGAAGCCCTGGAGAGGCTCGAAAGCGTCAAAACCCTGGCAAAAGAATATCAGCTCCCCCTCCTCATCGGCGACTACCCCTACCAGCCCTTTCTAAGCTCCATCCTTGAATTGAGCGATTCCAGCTCTCCATCCCGCTGTAACACCTGCTACCAAGTCAGACTCAGCAAAAGTAGGCACATGGCCCTGGAGCACCAGATACCCTATTTCAGCACCACCCTCCTGTATAGCAAATACCAAAACCACGAAGCCATTGTTGCCAACGCTCAAGAGCTCGATCGCGAATCCCCCTCTCCAGCTTTTTACTATCAGGATTTTCGCCCTTTCTTTGACGAAGGGCAAAAACTCGCAAGAGAGAAAAACTATTACATGCAGAAGTACTGTGGCTGTATCTTTTCCAATGAGGATCGCTATAAAAAAAGTTCGCATTTTGGGAATAACTTAATCAGGAATCAATAAAAAAGGAGATAAACTATGTCAAAAACAGAAAAAAATCTACAAGAAGCCTTTGCAGGGGAGTCCCAGGCCAACCGAAAGTATTTAGCCTTTGCTGAAAAAGCCGAAAAAGACGGCTTTCATACCGCTGCCAAACTTTTCAGAGCTGCAGCCGAAGCCGAAACCATCCATGCCCATGCGCATTTCCGTCTGTTAAAAGGCGTGGGAGACACCCGTCAAAACCTGGAGCATGCCATCGGAGGCGAAACCCACGAATACCAATCCATGTATCCTGGCTTTGTAGCAGAAGCCAAAAATGAAAACGAAAATGGAGCTGTGCGTATGTTTGAATATGCTCTGGCTGCCGAAAAAGTGCACGCTGATTTATATACCGAAATGCTATCTGATCTAGACAAAAACGAAGCCCACGACTTTTACCTTTGCCCCATCTGCTATTGTCAATAGAAATATGTACCACAAAATTAACCAAAGAGTGTACCACCTTTAACGAAACGTTTTGAAGCTTGAATAAGCTTCATTCCTCCTTCCTTTTAGAGCTATTACTCTTACGTTTTAAACTTTCTTCAATACGAAAACTATTTCCTTTAAACAGAACGATGCGGCTATTATGTACCAGGCGATCCAGAATGGCTGCAGTCATTCGTTCATCATGGAAGATTTGTGTCCATTCGGAAAATTCCAGATTTGAACTTAATAGAATGGATCCTCGTTCATAACGATCTGAAATCACTTGAAACAAAAGCTGGGTAGTGACTGCAGAGAGCTGTACATAGCCCAACTCATCAATGCAGAGTACTTGGATCTTACGGAGTTTATCTAAAAACTTCTGCAACTGACGCTCTGATTGACTTTCAACCAATTGATTTCCCAGTTGAGCTGCCGTGATAAATAAGGTGGTATAGCCTTGCAAACAGGCTTGATGGGCTAACGATAGAAGTAAATGAGTTTTCCCCAATCCCTGGCCCCCCAGGAAAAGCACATTGCTTGCTTCCGATACAAAACTTAAGCTATGGAGCTCTTGCATTTCAGCCCGGGATAAAAAGGGAGCTCGTTGAAACTGGAACTGATCCAGGGTCTTTACCTGAGGAAGCCTGGCTTGTTTCAGCAACTTATGATATCGACCATTTTTACGATGAAGGATTTCTTCTTCCATTAACTTCAGCAGAAACTCTTCGTAGGTCCACTGCTGTTGTCTTGCTTCTTCACAAAGGGTTTGCACCTGTTTGCCTAATCCTGCCAGTTTACATTGCTTTGCATAGTTAAGCACTTGGCTCATCTGGGCTTGTTTGACTACTTCTGCAGGGGAAAGCTTCATAATACTTCCTCCTTTCCTGAGGCCAGGAGGCAAGTATATTCTTGTAAGGAAGGTTTTTCCCAATGATAGGATTCCAGCCCATAAGTTGCTAATATTTCTTCTGCCAGGGGTGGAGCTTGGATTTTTACCTCCTGCTGCTCCCGTAAACAACTGAGTACTTCCTGGTAACTGTAACGGTATTCCTTCGAAAGCGAGCGAAGCAACTTGGCAATCGCTTCAACGCCATAGGTTTCGGTTAAGCGAAGAATGGCAATGAATTCACGCGTTCCTTTGGACTTGGACATCACTTTAGCCTGCAAACCCTGATGATACTGGGCATAACAAGGAGGTAGGTTCCAGTCATGAATGACCTTGGCTTCGTCATAGGCTCGTGCTTTCTTCTCCAGGAGGGAGAGAAAATGGTAGGGATCCAGGTGTTCATGGTTTTTCCCAAAAAGCCGATCGTGCTGAGCGATCACCTGATCCTTTTTAACGATCACCACCTGAAAAGGATAACATTTGACCATCACACGTTGCCCCACATAGGGGGTAGGAACCGAATAACGGTTGCTTTCCAGATGCACTAATTGATAGGTGTCCACCTTGGCTTCAAGGATGCGAGCACTCTCAAATTTCTCCCGTAAGGGAAGGAACTGAGTTTGATCCTCGAGCAAGAGTTCTTCCCAGCTTCGACCTTCAAAGGTTTGACTTTGCATGCGTTGCTGGCATTGCTGCTTTAGCTTTTCATTCATGGAAGCAAAGCCTGTAAAAACGGGCTTGGGTTTGAAATAATTATCTTTGATATATAGTACCAGCCGTTCCACCCGACCTTTTTGATTTCCCTTACCTCCGGCACAAAATCGGGCCTCAAAGCAGTGATAGGACTGGAAACGCAGAAAACTATCCTGCAGGATGCGTTCTTCTCCTGGAAGGATTTTTTTAACTGCGGGTGTGAGATTGTCAAAAACGATATGACGGGGAATCCCGCCATAAAAGATAAATGCCTCGCTTAATCCTTCAAAGAAGTATTCGGTGGAACAGCGAGGATAAAGCTGTACAAACTCTACTTTACTCCAGGCCAGTTTACAGCAAAAGAAAAACATCTTGCGAGGAATCCCCTGATCCAACAGCTGGATTTCTCCAAAATCCACCTGCAAATGGCTTTGTAAAGCAAGCAGTTTCAGAAAAGCTTCTTTCTTTGCATGACCTTGCTCCTGCTCTATTTGACGCGTTTGCCAGGTAAAAGCTTCATAGGATCCTGGATATCCTTCTTCCTTGAGCAGGGTATACATGCGAAACTTAGTGAGTTGATCTTCTTTTTTGGCTTTCCAGTTTTCTTCCAGCTTGTTCTGGATGCGCTCTAAATAATCTCCATTGACGGGCTTGGGCTTGGGAACTTTACGGACATAG
>Ga0351923_1159_pt1 | contig 10625 bp, 8 predicted proteins | sample BONcelT113001C11_FD_206859 | JGI IMG/M metagenome (GOLD analysis project Ga0351923, IMG submission 206859) | Enriched cells from coal bed in the Powder River Basin, Montana, United States - BONCAT cells T11 rep2 HSBNCT.T11.300.1.C11 ...
GCCAAACTGTTGCCGGCGGCGGAGGCCCGGTCGATCTACGAGGGCTATGTTCGGCGGAATCTGGACCCGGCCCTGCTGGAATGGATCGGCACCGGGATGTTCAAGACCAGCGTGTTCCCTGTCCCGCCGGGCGCCGAACGCAAGGTTAACTTGCGATACAACCAGCTATTGCGAAAAGACGGTCAGATCACCGATTTCCTGTTCCCGCTGTCCACTGCCAAGTACACGTCGACCCCCGTAGAGCGGGTGTAGATCTCGGATTACAAAGAAACAAAAAAAAAAAAAAAGAGCGTGTATAGCCCCACGCACTCGATCGACGTCAAACGGTCGGACGACCGGCACGCGACGATCCGGCTCGAGATGCAGAACCAGGTGCCGGCGACGGACTTCCGTTTGTTCTACGACGTGGCCAAAGGCCAGGTGGGGGCAAGCGTGTTAAGCTACCGGCCGGACACCAGCGACGACGGCTATTTTCTGCTGCTGGCCAGCCCCCAGTTTCAGACGAAGTCGGCCGAGCGGCCTGCCAAGACGACAATCTTTGTCGCCGATCGTTCGGGCAGTATGAGCGGCAAGAAAATGGAACAGGCCAAAGAGGCGCTGAAGTTCGTGCTGAACAACCTCCGTCAGGGCGACACGTTTAACATCATCGCCTATGACAGCAGTGTAGAATCGTTCCGGCCGGAGCTGCAGAAATATGATGACGAGACCCGCAAAGCCGCGTTGGGCTTTATCGAAGGCCTGTACGCGGGTGGCAGCACGAACATCGACGCAGCGCTCGGCACCGCTCTGGAGATGGTCCAGGATGCCAAACGGCCCAGCTATGTCATCTTTCTGACCGATGGTTTGCCGACCTCCGGAGAGACCAACGAGGCCAAGATCGTGGAGCGGATTCGGCAGCGGAACAGCTACCGGACGCGACTTGTCAATCTGGGCGTCGGCTACGACGTGAACAGCCGCCTGCTGGATCGCCTGGCGCGGGCCAATTACGGCCAGAGCGAGTTTGTGCGGCCCGACGAGGATCTCGAAGTCCACGTCAGCCGCTTGCATAACCGGATCAGCGCCCCGGTGATGACCGAAGTCAAGGTCGAGGTGGACGTCGAAAAGGCCCAAGCGGAGGACGGCCCGCCGGTCAATCGCGTGTATCCCCGCGACGTGTACGATTTGTTCGCAGGCGAGCAACTGGTATTGGTCGGCCGCTACAAGCGACCGGGGAACGCCAAGATCGTCGTCCAAGGCAAGGTGGGGGACGAGGTCAGCAAATTCGATTTTCCCGCTGAATTGACCGAGAAGAGCAAAGACGAGTCGTATGCGTTTGTCGAGAAGCTTTGGGCGATGCGGCGGATCGGCGAGATCATCGACGAGCTGGATTTGAAGGGTAAGAATGACGAGTTGATTCAGGAACTGGTTGCCTTGTCGACCAAGCATGGGATTCTGACGCCATACACGTCGTTTCTGGCCGACGAGAACCCGCCGCCGCAACTGGCAACAGGGCCTGCCTGGGGCGTCGAGCGGGCGCGGCAAGCCTTGCGCCAGCTGGACGTCGCCGAAGGCCGCGCCGGGTTTGCCCAACGGGCCGAGAAAAAGTTCCTGCAAGAGGCCACCATTGCGCCGCAGTCGTCTGGCTTTGCGATGCCGGCTCCGGCGGCCGATGGCGGATTTGGCTACGGACGCGGTGGCGGCGGCATGGGCGGCATGGGCGGCATGGGCGCCGCCGCAGCTCCCGCGGGACAGGGCGGGCCGGCCGTGCGGTATCGCGACATCGAATCCGACCGCGAGGTCGCCGTAGAGAGTGTACAGATCGTCGGCAACGAAACGCTGTACAAACGCGGCAGCCAGTGGTTTGCGGCCAGCGTCAAAGACGTGGACCTGACCCGCGATGCGGACAAGGTCCAGACCGTCGAGCGGTTTAGCGACGACTACTTCCAACTGGTCGCCGCCAACACGCCGGCCGAGAATACCGTGCTGGCCCGGCAACAAGCGGGCGAGGAGCTGATCGTCAGACTCCGCGGCCAGATCTACCGGATTCGATGACGGCGGAATTCCGCAGCTGACAGGGATTCGCGGCCCCGGCTTTCCAACGGAGCCGGGCCGTCTTATGCTGATGGGATGTTCTGTTCCGGACCGGCGCGGCCGGTCCGGCCGCCTGGAGGCGGCCTGGTGAGCCCATGCATCGGATGCTTGTCCTCCCTCCGCTTCCACGAAAGTTACGGAAATGTCCGGCACGTCCTTTCGGCCACCCTTGCGCGGCGTCATCTATCAAGGCGATTCCATCGTCGGCGGCGTGGATCTGAACGCCGCCGACGAATCGTTTGTCGACCAGTTCAACCGCGAATACGCGCTGCTGGGATTGCGCGTGCAACCGCTGGAAGTGTCGCATCGCCAAGCTGGCGTCGCAGACGACATCCCGTTGGCGTTGCTGGCGGGCGGCAGTTCCCTCCCGCCAGGCTGACCGTTTGTGAACGCAGGACGTGGCCTTATTTGCCGATGCAATACAGGGCCTGGTCGCTGCGGATCAGCAGCCGGTTTCCGGCGATTACGGGAGTGGCATTGAACACGCTGTCGTCGCCCAGACGATTGTGGGCCAGCAGCTTGAATTCGGGCGAGAGGGCCAGCACCACGGTGCCGTCGAGCCGTGAGACGCCGTACCACTTGCCGTCGGCCGCGACGACCGAGGCGTAGACTTTGTCGCCACCGCCACTGATGTCGAGCCGTTCGCGGTAGACTTCCTTGCCCGACTTGGCATCGACGCACAGGGCCTGTCCGTTGAAGTCCAATCCGTACAAGTGACCGTCGTAGTAGACCGGCGTACTCACGCGCGTCGTCCACTTGGGCAGCGTCCACTGGACGTGCGAGTCGGTGACGTCACCGCGGCCGCCGGTGCGGATAGCCAGCAGCAGAGCCTTGAAACGGCTGTTGATCAAGTAGGCCACCGGGCCATCGGCAATCACGGAAGGGCAGACATAGTCGGACTCCTTGGTGCAGACCCAAAGCTGCTGGCCGGTGGTTGGGTCCAATCCCAGGACTTTGAAGCGGTCGACGACCACCAGTTCCTCGCCGCCTGCGGGCGACGTGACGACCAGCGGCGTGCTCCACGAGTCCACGATCTCGCCCACGCGCCAGACCTCCTCGCCGGTCGTCTTGTTCAGGCCGCGAATCGACTGGCTCTCGCAACTGGCGTTGACAATCAGCATGTCCTTGTGCAGGATGAGCGAGGCTCCCGAACCCCATTTGTGGCTGTCCACCTCGGTGCCGACGCTGACCTTCCAGAGCAGTTCGCCGTCGAGCGTGTACTTGAGCACGCCGGACTTGCCAAAGAAGACGTACAAGGCCTGCCCGTCGGTGACGGGCGTCGCCGACGCGTAGCCGTGCAGGTCGACTCGCCCGCCGTCGTAGGGAGTTTCCGGCGTTTCCGCGGCCAGGCTTCTGTCCCAAGCGATCTTGCCGGTGCCCAAGTCCAGACACAGCACGTGCAGCCTCAAACCGGCCTGATCACCGGGGTTTTCCCGGTTCAACCCGTATCCTGTGTAACACGTCAGAAAGATCTTGTCGCCCAGCGTGATCGGGCTGGATGCCCCCATGCCCGGCAGGGGCGTCTTCCAGACGATGTTCTCGGTGGCACTCCAGGTGGTTGGCAGTCCCGTGGCATCGGCGACTCCGGTTCCTTCCGGGCCGCGAAATCGGGTCCAATCCGCTCCGCTGAATAGCACGACCGACAGCGCCGCCATTGCGAATCGACAATACATGGTGTCTCCTCTTTTGCAGGAAGGAAATCGGGCTGGATAAACTGTCGAGTTTCGGTGAGCGGTGATGATACCATCCAGGTGTTCGGTTGGGCACCCGGGGAAGCGAATTCCGCTGGGATTGCGAGGCGCGACAAGGTGAAAAAAGGGGTGCGATCGACGTTCGCCCATTGCCAGGCGAGCGTTTTCGGGGACGATATAGGCCATGCATGATTTCTCCGATTTGGAAGCCCGCATCGACCAGGCCCTGGGCGGCCAGCGTTTCCGCCTCCGTCAGCGGCTGCGCTCGATCGACCAGGCGAGGCGGGCGGGCAAGCCCTACGACCGCAGCCTGGAGCGTTGGCGGAGCGAGTTGGAGCAGTCGGTCCAGTTGCGGGCTCGGCGGTTGGCGCGGCTGCCCGCGGCCGCCCTCGACCCCACGCTGCCGATCACCGTCAAGTGCGAGGAAATCCAACACGCGATCCGCGATCATGCCGTTACGATCGTGTGCGGCGAGACGGGGTCCGGCAAGTCGACACAGCTGCCGAAGATCTGCCTGCAAATGGGCCGCGGCGTCGATGGCCTGATCGGGCACACCCAGCCGCGGCGCATTGCGGCCCGCGCGATCGCCACGCGGTTGGCCGACGAATTGGGCTCGCCACTGGGCACGGCCGTGGGCTTCAAAGTGCGTTTTACGGACACGACCCGCCCCGAGACCTACGTGAAACTGATGACCGACGGCATCCTGCTAGCCGAGACACAGCAGGAACGCTTCTTGAACCAATACGACACGCTGATTATCGACGAGGCCCACGAGCGATCGCTGAATATCGACTTTCTGCTGGGCTACATCCAGCGGCTGCTGGGCGTGCGACGAGACCTGAAGCTGATCATCACCTCGGCCACGATCGATGCCCAGCGGTTCGCTGCGCATTTCGCTTGCCCGCGGACTGGCCGGCCGGCGCCGGTCGTCGAAGTGTCCGGGCGAACGTACCCGATCGAGATCCGCTATCAGCCGCTGCAAGCGGACGAAGACGCCGGCGGAGAGCTCGACCTGCAACGCACGATCGCCGATACGATCGAGGAACTCGCCCGCACCGGCCCCGGCGACGTGCTGGTCTTTCTGCCCACCGAGCGGGACATCCGCGAGACCGCCAAGACGCTCCGCGGCCGTTCGATTCCCGGCGACGGCCGCCAGACCGAGATCTTGCCCCTGTACGCCCGCCTGTCTGCGGCCGAACAGAACAAGATCTTTCAGTCGCATCCGCGGCGGCGCGTGGTGCTGGCGACCAACGTGGCCGAGTCGTCGCTGACGGTGCCCAATATCCGCTTTGTGATCGACACCGGCACGGCTCGCATCAGCCGCTATTCGCCACGGCGCAAAGTCCAGCGGCTGCCGATTGAATCGGTGTCGCAGGCCTCTGCCGACCAGCGGGCCGGCCGTTGCGGGCGGGTTGGCCCCGGGATCTGCGTGCGGCTGTACGCCGAGGATGACTATCTGACTCGCGAGCGGTTTGCGACGCCGGAGATCCGCCGCACCAATTTGGCTTCCGTCATCCTGCAAACCAAGGCGTTACGGCTGGGACCGATCGAAGAGTTTCCATTCCTCGATCCGCCTCGCGCCGACGCGATCCAGGACGGCTACCGGACGCTGTTCGAGCTGGGCGCGATCGACGACGGCGGCGAGTTGACGGACATCGGCCGCCAGTTGGCTCGTCTGCCCGTGGATCCCCGCATCGGCCGGATGATCCTGGCGGCCGCCGACGAAGGCTGTCTGCCCGAAGTGTTGGTCATGGCTGCCGTGCTGGAAGTCCAAGATCCCCGGGAACGCCCGGCGGAGAAACAGCAGGCGGCCGACGAACGCCACGCCCAATTCGCGGACCCGGCGTCGGACTTCTTGAGTTACCTGAAGCTCTGGAATTTCTACCACGATTTGCGCGAGAAGCTGTCCCGCAACCAGCTGCGTCGCGCTTGTCAGCAGAATTTCCTGTCGTTCAACCGCATGCGCGAGTGGCTGGACATCCATCGCCAACTGAAGCAGCTGGTGGACGAATCGGCCATCCTGCCGCGCGGTGTGGCGCGGACCGCGGGCGGCGCGGCGGCGCGGAGCGGTTCGGCCCCGGGACCGAGCGGTTCGACCCCACGACCGAGCGGTTCGCGCCGCGGCAGCCGGCGGCATCGTCGCGGGTTGCACTATCGGCCGCCATTGGACGTCGAGTTGGAAACGATCAATCTGGAATTGACCTCCCTGGGCGGGCGCCCGCTGGCGCCGCGGGTTCCCAACTTCGATCAACTGCTGTACGGAGCGATCCATCGAGCCCTGTTGGCGGGCTTGCTGTCCAACGTCGCCTTGCGAACGGACGCCTACGAGTACACCGGCGCGGGCAACTCGCGATTCTACCTGTGGCCTGGTTCGGGGGCCTTCGAGTCCAAGCCCGAATGGATCATGGCTGCGGAACTGGTCGAGACCACGCGGAACTATGCCCGCACCGTGGCGCGGATCAACCCGGCGTGGATCGAACCGCTGGCCGGCCACCTGGTGAAACGCTCGTACAGCCAGCCGCACTGGAGCCGTCCGGCCGGCTCGGCGATGGTGTACGAGAAGGTCAGCCTGTTCGGACTGGCCGTCGTCCCGCGGCGGCGCGTGCCGTTGGGGCCGATCGATCCGGCGGCGGCGCGGGATTTGTTCATCCGGCACGCTCTGATCGAGGGCGAACTCAAGACGCCGTTGCGGTTCCTGAAGCACAACCAGGCACTGGTCGCCGAGTTGGACGCGCTGGCGACGCGACTGCGGCGGTACGATTTGTTCGTCCAGGACCAGCGGCAGTTCGAGTTTTACAACGAGCGTTTGCCGCCGGACGTGTACGACGCGCCGCGCGTGCAGCGCTGGCTGCGAACGATCGAGCGGCAGGATCCGCAACGGCTGTTCATGACGCGGGCCGACCTCGTGCCGGACGAAGCCGACGCAGCTGCCGCCGCCGAGTTTCCGGACGTGTTGCAGGTCGGCTCCGCGAGCTTGCCGCTGGAATACCGCTACGAACCGGGCAACGAGGACGATGGAATCACGATCACGGTGCCGCACGCGGCGCTGAAACAGCTGACTTCCGGCCGCCTCGGCTGGCTCGTGCCGGGGCTGCTGGAAGACAAGATCGTGGCCCTGATCCGGTCGCTGCCCAAGGCGATCCGCCGCAACTTTGTCCCGGCTCCGGATGTCGCCAAACGCGTGCTGAATGAACTGCAGTTCGGCCAGGGCTCGTTCCTGGCGGCGGTGGCCGAAGCACTGGTGCGTGTGGGCGGCGAGTCGGTCGCGGCGGCGGACTTCCAGACGGAAAAACTCCCTCATCACCTGCACATCAACGTCCGCGTCGTGGACGACGGCGGCCAGGTGCTGGCCCGCGGCCGCGACGTGGACGAATTGCAGCGGGAACTGGGGCAGGAAAGCCAATCCGCCGTGCCGGCCGAGTTCTACCATCCGGACTGGCATCGCGAGGGAATCAACACGTGGGATTTCGGCGAGTTGCCGGAGCAGGTCTCGATCCACAGCGGCGGGGTGACGCTGATCGCCTTTCCGATGCTGGTCGATGGCGGTTCCGAAGTCTGGCTGCGGCTGGCGGATTCGCCGCACGCCGCCGCCCTGCAGACGCGAGCCGGCCTGCGGCGGCTGTGCTGCCTGGTCGACCGGCACGAACTGCGGGCCCAAGTGGCATGGCTGCCGCGGATGGATCAGATCCGGCTGCTGGCCACGTTCTTCTCCCGCGGCCGGGAACTGGAACGGCAACTGGCCGAACTGATCGCCGACCGCAGCTACTTGGACGACGATCCGCGGCCGCACAACGCGGACGAGTTCCAGCAACTGCTGGCTCGCGGCCGAGAACGCATCGGTTTGGGCGTCCAGGAAGTGACGCGTTTGGTGCTGCCGCTGTTGGAAGCCTGTCAACAGGCGCGTTTAGCGCTGGAACAAGCCCGTTCGCCCAACTGGCAATTCGCGCTCGACGACCTGCGGCAACAGCTGGCGGACTTGACCTCCGGTGGCAGCGGCTTCCAGCCGGTTGACCCGCGTCGTGCGGACGGCTCGGCAGGCCGTGCTGCGAACGACGCCCCCGCGCCGCCGCCCTCCAGTTTCCTCGTCGCCACGGCGTGGCGTTGGCTGCAGCAGTACCCGCGGTACTTCCGCGCCATGACGCTGCGGCTGGAAAAGATCGCCGGTTCCGGCTGGCAGCGGGACCGGCGGGCGTTTGCCGACTTGGAACCTTTCCTGGACGCTTATCGCGAGCGGGCCGCCGATCACTGCCGCCGCGGGGTTTACGATCCCGAATTGGAGACCTTTCGCTGGATGTTGGAAGAGTTCCGCGTCTCGCTGTTTGCGCAGGAATTGGGAACCATCGTTCCCGTCTCAATCAAACGTCTTGAGAAACAGTGGGCCCAGGTGATGATCTGACGACCGCCTGCGGGAGCCGAACGACGCTTCCCTGTCTCCCGGGCGTAAATGAAACAGAGACAGGAAAATGGGGGACAGGAATATCTGACGACGAGAATTCTGTTTCTTCATATTCCTGTCCCCCATTTTCCTGTCCAAGACCGGAGATCGCCACACATGCCCATCCACGTTGACGCCGAACTGCGACGAATGCCCCGACCCGAGTCCAGCCGGATCACTGCCGTTTTCGAGGTTCACAACGAGTTGGGCAGATTCTTCGACGAGGACATTGACCCGTCAAGACCGAACAGCGTTCACGGTTCTCGAAGCGGACTGGCACCAAGCGGCCAGCAAAGCGGCTTCCAGCGGGTTGATCTGCGTCGTGCAAATCGGCAGGCCGCGTTGCGAACGACGCTTCCCTGTTTCCCCGGGCGTTTACGGCCGTGGCCGGGCATCCGCGGATCGTTGACACCACGCGCAGCCGACATGGGCATCGCCGCTTTCACGTCACCGCGCGTGTCCGCGAGTTGTTACCCGTGGACCCGTAGTGATTGCCGTCGAATCCGCTTCGCCTGCTCGTCGTTACGGCAGCCCACAGACGCGTCTGCCGCGGACGGCCGCCGCCACGCCTCCGTGAATCGGTGGGCAGCCTGCCTGATTGCCCGCACCCATCGTCCAGGGACACAATTTGGTGTAAAATGATCTGAAGCCGATCAAGGGTGAAGCGAGTTTCGGGGGGAGAATCGACGTATGACGCAAGTCAGCATGGCGGAAGCCCAGTTGTGTCTGCCGGACTTGGTTCTGGCAGCGGTGCAAGGCGAGGAAGTCGTCATCGCGCAGAACGATCAGGCCGCCGTAAGACTGGTGCCGGTAGCCGCCGAGCGACCACGTCCGCGCTTCGGCAGCGCTCGGGGAAAGATCTTCATGGCCGACGATTTCGATGCTCCGTTGGACGACTTCCGGGAGTACATGCCGTGAGGGTGCTCCTCGATACGCACGCCTTTCTCTGGTTCGTGATGGGTGACGCCCGCTTGAGCGCCACGGACCCATTTGACCGACTGCTGGTCGCTCAGGCGATGGCCGACAAAATGCCTCTGGTGAGCATCGATACCGTCGTTGACGCCTACCCGGTCACGCGAATATGGTGAATGATTGGGTGCCGCCGAAACGTTTGCCCTCAGGTCTCCCTCGGTTTGAACCATCGGCGGACACCTACTTTCGCCGTGGCAACGCGGGGCCTGCCAGTCAGAACCATGCTCAGGCACTGCCCGATTTTCGGAAAGCTCACGAGCTTGGGACTGGAAGGGGATCAGTCCAATATTCCGCCCGCATTCTTCCGCAGAATTGGACTTATCCCCTTTTCACCTTCACTGAATGGCTTTGGTAGGGTCGTCCTCGCAGTGGCCGGATGCGCAAACCATCATGAAGCAGATAAATGAGACAGAGACAGGAAAATTGGGGGACAGGAATATCTGACGACAAGAATTCTGTTTCTTCATATTTCTGTCCCGCATTTTCCTGTCCAAGACCGGAGATCGCCACACATGCCCATCCACGTTGACGCCGAACTGCGACGAATGCCCCGACCCGAGTCCAGCCGGATCGCCTACGAGGTGATGACTGCCGTTTTCGAGGTTCACAACGAGTTGGGCAGATTCTTCGACGAGGACATCTATCGGGACGAAATCGCTCGACGTCGGCCCGGCATTTGGACGGAGGCGCTGATCGAAGTGACGTTTCGCGACTTCCGCAAGCCGTATTTCATGGACCTGCTGATTGACGGCGGGTTGATATTCGAGCTGAAGACCGTGGAGAAACTGGCGCCCCGTCATCGATCACAGTTGCTGAACTACCTGCTGCTGACGGAGCTGACGCACGGCAAGTTGGTCAATCTGCGATCCGAGTTGGTCGAGCACGAATTCGTTAACACGACATTGACCCGTCAAGACCGAACGGCGTTCACGGTTCTCGAAGCGGACTGGCACCAAGCGGCCAGCAACAGTCTGGACATCGAGAGTCTGCTGGTCGAGATGCTTCGGGATTGGGGAGTGGGCCTTGATTTGCATCTTTACGAGGAGGCTTTGACGCATTTTCTCGGCGGAGAGGAGCGGGTGATCAAAGAAATCGAAATCGTGGTCAATGGCCGCGTCTGCGGCAAGCAGAAGGTGCGATTGACCAGCCCCGACGCTGCCTTCAAGATCACGGCATTGGGCGCGGACGGTAAGATTCGGTTCGAGGACCACGCGAGACGTTTCCTGGAGCACACTCCGCTTCGAGCAATCCATTGGATCAATCTGACCCGCGAGCAAGTGACGTTTCGTACGCTGGAGAAGGAGCGGACAGGAACATGAGGGACAGGAATATCCGAAAAACCAGTCTCTTCCTCATCTTTCTGTCCCCCATTTTCCTGTCCAATACCCCTGAGGCAGCGTGGAGCTTTGCGAGTAACTCGGTGGCCGCTTATCCGCAGTTGCTGGATTGGATCTCGC
>Ga0351923_1073_pt1 | contig 10333 bp, 9 predicted proteins | sample BONcelT113001C11_FD_206859 | JGI IMG/M metagenome (GOLD analysis project Ga0351923, IMG submission 206859) | Enriched cells from coal bed in the Powder River Basin, Montana, United States - BONCAT cells T11 rep2 HSBNCT.T11.300.1.C11 ...
GCTTGTCACGGGGGGCCCTCGCGACGCGAGCAACGTAGCCGCTTGGCGACGATCCGGCAGGGGCTGGCCACATCGCCGCTCACGCGGCCCCGGCTCGCCGGACGGACCGGCCCCGGCGTCGCTACGTGGGCACGGCCGGCGGCGTGGACGGTCGCGATCCGGTGGGGGCTGGCCGCAGGGACCCAGCGTTGCAGGTCTCACTGACGCCGCTAAGACGGGAGCGACAAACCACGGGCCGTGTCAACACATGGATTTCATCCCTTGGATTTCATCCCTTGACATATTATAGCCCAGCGGCTCATGATACAATACTGCGAGTACCGGTCCAGGACAACACGGTCCGGCGGGCGAACGTCGCCCGTGTTCCCGGGCTGTTGGAAGAACAGTGCTCGACTTCCCCTGTCGGTTCTCACCAGAAATGAGCCTTATGTTGCGGAGGTTCGTAGCGGAGCCTGACTGCGGTCTACTCGAAGGGAAGTCGGCGGCGATGGCAGCCAGCCTCGTGCCCCCCTTAGACTCAGGGTATCCGAGGACAAGAACTACAAGGACGCGGTTTGTCACGGCCCCGCAGATCGATCAAGGGAGCTTCGTAGTTGGAGCAAAAGCGATGTGCAGAATCGTTATCGCCGTCGTGACCAGCGTGTGGTCCGGTTTTTGTATGGTCGCCGCCCAGGAGGCGCCTCGCGAGCAACCGCATTCGCCGCCCGGATTCGAGCGGCCAGGACGGTTTTTGAGCAAAGTGCCGGTCGGCGAACCGCCAGGGAGTTCGCCGTCGCCGCCTTCCCGGCCGGCGCGCCAGCCGAGGATACAAGTCCTGGCGGAGCCGGTCCCGGTGGTACCGGCCCGCGATGGCGCGCGGCAGCACAAGCGGCTGGCTCTCCGCCTGCGCGGCGCGTCTGCGAACGATCTGGCCAACACCCTCAACAACTTGCTCCAAGCGGAAGGGCAGGCCGGGCCGGCTGCCGCGGCACAGCGCGTGGTGGTCGTGCCCGAGGCCAGCGGCAATAGCCTGTTGATCGGCGGACCGTCCGAGGCCGTGGACGATGTCCGCCAGCTCGTCGAGGAACTTGACCGGCCGGCAGCGCTGGTGCTCTTGGAGGTGGTCATCGCCGAGGCTCCGGCGGGCGAGGTCAAGCCGGCGCCAACGAAGATGCTGGCCCGCGTCCGGCTCGTGGCTGCCAACAACAAGGCGGCGAGCCTTACCCTCAGCCGCAGCGAACCCAGAATCCGCAACGTCGTGCTGTCGCAGTTTGGCCAGACTCTGGTCGACCGTCACTTGATTATGACGGGGATAATGCTGGGGATCAGCCCTCGGGTCCGGCCGGACGGTACGGTCGTTTTCCATCTCGACATCAGCGATTCGCGTCTCGGCCTGCCGCAGGAGGACGCCGCTGGCTCAGGTGCGAAAGACAACGTCATCCTCCCTGAACCGATCGAGTCCCTGCGCGCGAGTACGACGCTATGCCTGGGCGACGGCGAGACCGCGGTCCTCGGTGGCCGACCTCCGCAGGCCAAGGCCAGCGAGCAGCTGCTGATTCTTGTCACTCCGCACGTGATCCACACACTCGCAAACCCCTGAATAGGAGAAAGCCGATGTCCAGAATCTGGCTCGTCATCGTTATCGTCCTGGGGATCAGGCCGAACGGGCTGTTGGCGGCGGAGGTGGACCCCGCCAAAGACAGCCAAGGGGGACACAAACGGCTCGTCGTCCGCTTGGCGAGTGTTCCCGCCACCGACACCGCGGGCGCCTTGCAGCAGTTGTTCCGCGCCGAGGCGCAAGCGGCCCCGTCGGCAGCGGCTCGGAGCGTGGTGATCGTGCCGGAGATGCTCAGCAACAGCCTCGTCCTCGCGGGTCCGCCGGATGCCGTCGAGGAGGTCCGGCAACTGGCCGAGCAGTTGGATCATGCCGCGGTCCTCGTCTATCTGGAAGTGCTCATCGCCGAGGCCCCTGCCGCCGAGATCAAGCCCTCGAAGCCGGAGGAAAAACCAGGAGCGGATCCAGACGCCGGACAGGCGAGTTTGCTGGAGAAGCCGGAAAAGATGACGGTCCTCAGCCGGGCAACGCTCACGACCCTCAGCGGTCAGGGGGCCTCGCTCGATATCAGCCGTAGCGATGCCCAGATGGCCCAGACCTACGCCACCCCCCGTGCCACGGCGCATAGCGCCCAAGACCAGAAAGTGGGGACCCACATAGGGATCGTTCCGCGGGTCGGCCCGGACAGGAAAGTCTCGCTGCGCGTCGACGTCAAGGATTCCTGGCTCGGCCCGGCCGAGGCGGGTACGGCTACCGCCGCTCCGAAGGAGGGCGGGCCGCCGCCCATGCGGAGCATCGAAACCTTCCAGGTCCAGACCGAACTCACGGTGTCGGACGGCCAGACCGTGGTCCTCGGCGGCGCCGCTCGGCAACCGCAATCCGGCACCGAGCGGCTGCTCCTGCTGACCCCGCGCATCCAGCCAGTGGGCGGTCATGCCGAGCCCGGTCGGTAGCTGGGGATCACGCGGGGTCCCCGTTGTCGCCCCCCGGCCCTGGCAGCCGGCCAGCCACACGCCGCCTGCCCGGCCGCGATCCGGCAGAGGCTGGCCACGCAGCCCCCGCGTCCCGCCGTTCGCCCGTGCCGCGTTCAGGGGCGTTGCGGCCTGTGGCCCAGGCACTACGCCCACCGCGAGCCGGCAGGTGCCGCCGTTATCGCCGCCCCCGCGGCCCGCCGTTCGCCCGTGTCGCGTTCACGGGCGTTGTGGCTGGTCGGCGGCCCCGGCGTCGCGGCGTGGCCAGCCGCCGGACTACTCTCCAGGCGAACAGGCGTGGAAACCTTCGAGGGCCTCGATCCGGTGGGCCTACGCTTGTTTGCGTGCGCTTACCAAGCCGCCTTGCGTGCAAGGGGATGTGCGGTAGCCTGTCCATTCATGGAACTGCGTTTCAACATACCCTGCGTCTCTCAGCATTGAAAGGAGCGACACGCTCCATATCGCACCGGCGATTCACCCCGACCACGAGCCCATGAGTTGCACCTTCTCGGGCGTCACGTGGTCCTCCAGAATCATGTCGGCCATGCAAAGCCGTCCCCCGACTCGCAGGACACGAAACACCTCACCGAGCACCTTCGGCTTGTCGGGGCAAAGGTTGAAGACTCCGTTGGAGATCGCCACATCGACAGTGCCATTTTCCAGCGGCAGGGCCTCCAAATCCCCAAGCCGGAACTCTACGTTGCGAATGGCCCTGCAAATCCGGCCGTAGAGTTTCTCGCTTGGTCTCGTCAGGTGGTCCGATGCCGGTCCCATGCTTCAACATCGATAGACGCGAGGATGTGGTCATCATCTCGTTGCGGGCCAACCTCTTCGATGAGATGCCGGACGAGTTCTACGGCTCAATTCGTGAGGCAGATGTTCGTCGTGAGTTCGCGGGGGTGGGCCTTGACTCGACGCGTGGTGTGATCTTGGATGTTCGCGCAGCCGGCAATGTCGGTCATCGCACGCTATCGTTGCTGTTTCAGTTGGCCTATCAGCTATCGGCACGCGTCGGGCAGGTCGCGGTTTGTGGCTCCACGGAATTCGCAGAGATTTGGAGGATTCTCCGCACTCCCTACGCCGTGTACACCGACCTGCCCAAGGCTGTCGCATCGCTTCAGACACAACACCCGGCCGAACCATCGCCTCCACGGGAACCGGCGTTCGGGGCGGATTCAAATGGCGAGTAGTTTCCGCCAGCTCGGTGCTGCCTTCATCGCCACCCACGTGTCCCCAGGAACCAGGTCAGCCACACGCCACCGTCTGTGAGCGTCGCTGGCCGCGATCCGGCAGGGGCCGCCGTCCCCAGGTATTCAATCCGCCCCAGACAGCCTCCAGATTCATGGTTGAAACCAAATTTCTCGTGATCGTGGACGCGACCAGTCCGGACAACATGTCCGGCTACCGCCGGACTTCCTTGACTACATCCCAGTTTAAGACGTCATGCGCGTCGTGGGAAGTTTCAACACGGGCCGCCTGGCCGAAATCCGGCAGGTGCCGCCCCGTGGCCCGCCCGTGTCGGGTACACGGGCGTTGTGGCCTGTGGCCGCCTGTGAGCGTAGCCGCTTGGCCGCAAGCCGGCAGATGCCGCCGCCATCGCCGCCCGTGGTCCCTGGCAGCGGGATGCCCGCACGATCGGCCCCGTCTGTGAACATCAGCCGCTTGGCCGTGATCCGGCAGGGGCTGCGTGACGGGGCGTCGCGACGTGGGCAACGTAGCCGCGATCCGGCAGGTGCTGCGTGACGGGGCGTCGCGACGTGGGCAACGTAGCCGCGATCCGGTAGGTGCTGGCCAAGCCGCCCACGCGTCCCGCCGTTCGCCCGAGTCGCGTTCACGAGCGGAAATGGGGGCGTGCTGCCACCGGTCCAGGCGTCGCGACGTGGGCACGGCGACGTACGGCAGCCGCCTAGCCGCGATCCGGCAGGTGCTGCCCTGGTTGCCCCGACGTAGCCCCACGTTCGCCCGTGTCGCGTTCACGGGCGTTGTGGCCTGTGCCCCGGCGTTGCGACGTGGGCGACGTAGCCGCTTGGCCGTGATCCGGCAGGGGCTGGCCACGGGCTTGCTCGGGGTGCGACCCTGGCGATGAAACTGACATCAGCGCGGGAGCGCACCTGTTGGCCAAAGAAAAGCAGCGTGATTCTTCTTGCTAGTTTGCAACGCACTGTTCCGTTGCTACACTCGATGTGGTGGATTCCCCTGTCCAGTGTGTGTGCCTGATTCGTCTGACGAGGTAACTCTGTCCCTGAATCGAGGTCGTCATGGTGAGCGATCCTAGCAACGATTACCGCCCTACTGACCCCGCCTCGGCTGTAACCTCATTGACCCTGCTGGCTCGTGTGAAGGCTAACGATGCTCAGGCTTGGCAGCGGCTGTCCGATCTCTACGGGCCATTGGTCTACCACTGGTGCCGCAGGTCGGGATTTCAGGCCGCCGATGCCGCCGATGTTGTCCAGGAGGTGTTTTTCTCGGTAGCCAACGGGATTGCCGATTTCCAGAAGGAGCGGCCGAGCGATACCTTCCGCGGCTGGCTCTGGACGATCACACGCAACAAGGTCCGTGACCGTTGTCGCGGTCAGGCGGGCGAGGAGGAGGCGGTCGGAGGCACCGATGCTCAACTGCGTCTGGCGGAGATACCTGACCCGTGGTCCGAGAGTACCACCGACGCTGACGATCGCCGCGAGGTCGGGCACCTGTTCTGCCGGGCGCTAGGTTTCGTGCGCACGGAGTTCAGGGAACGCACGTGGGAAGCGTTTTGGAGGACGACCATCGACGGGCAGGACACGGCAGATGTGGCCGTCGAACTGGGCATCTCTGAAAACGCGGTCCGCCAAGCCAAATCGCATGTACTGCGACGCCTTCGCGCCGAGCTATGCGACCTAACCGAAACGCCGTAACTCTATTGCCGGCAACGCATTGCCGCATCTTGCCCGCGTGCGAAGAAGATTTCTGACACACGTTCCCGTTATACCTATTAGTCGAGACGTTCTCCCCGTAGGTAACGAGAGAACGAGAATCCGCGAATACCGACCAGATCAGGAGGGCGTTGCTATGGGTTCCTCCCCGTGCCCCAACCGAGAGCAATTGTTGGACTTCACCCTTGGCAAGCTCCCCGTTCAAGACAGCGACGCGATCGCTGAGCACCTTGACCAGTGCATGGCGTGCGAGTCGGTCAGCGTCACACTGGACGGGGTCACCGACACGCTGGTCGACCTTCTACGTGAAACTATTCACCAGAGTAAGCCGGATGAGGAAACGGAGTGTCAGCAGGCCATAGCGCGCGTAAAGACGATTTGTGTTGGCAGTTCTGCAGTCGACAGCAACGCCGAACGAATCGACAGCGTAGAACCGACACTCCTGGGAATCCTCGGCGAATACGAACTGCTGGAGAAGCTAGGCGAAGGCGGCATGGGCGTGGTCTACAAGGCCCGGCACACCAAACTCAAACGGCTCGTGGCGCTCAAGGTGCTACCCAAAGCACGGGTCCACCATGAGGGCACCGTGGCTCGCTTTGAACGCGAGATGGAAGCCATCGGCAGGGTGAACCACCCAAACATCGTCCAGGCCCACGATGCCCGCGAAATCGACGGAGAGCGGTTTCTGGTCATGGAGTATGTGGACGGGCTGGATTTGGAAAAACTAGTGCGGCGAGACGGTCCACTGCCGATCCCGGACGCCTGCGAACTGATTCGCCAGGCTGCCGTCGGTCTGCAATACGCCAACGAGCATGGCCTGATCCACCGGGACATCAACCCGTCGAACTTGATGCTCAGCCGCGAGGGCCAAGTGAAAGTTCTCGACCTCGGTCTGGCCCTGTTGAAGGTCGATCAGCCCGTTGGCGATGAGACAACCGCCGCTCAACCAACCAACACCGAGCTGACGGATTCCCAGCAGATCATGGGCACGGCGAGCTACATGGCCCCCGAGCAGGCCAGCGATAGCCACCAGGTTGATACTCGCGCCGACATCTACAGTCTTGGCTGCACGCTCTACAAGCTGCTGACCGGGCGGCCGCCGTTTAGCGGCCCCGACTGCCGGACCCCGCTGGATCAGATTCTCGCACACCGCTCGAAAACGGTCGAACCGATCGGACAGTTGCGGCAGGAGGTCGGGGCAGAGCTGGCTGCGGTGATCGAACGGATGCTGGCCAAGAACCCGGCCGAGCGGTTCGCCAAGCCTGCGGAGGTCACCGAGGCGCTAAAGCCTTGGACGACGGGCAGCGACCTGATCGGGCTTCTGGGCGGCATTCCTGGCGAACGGAAAGAGGGACTCGTTGGCCCCGCTGCCCGTGCTGTTTCGCCCCCAGGTCGTTCTCGCCGACTTGCCCTCGCGGCTGGCGGTGCGGCAGCGATCGTCCTGCTTGGCATCGTGATTCTGATATCGACTGGGAAAGGAACGGTGAAGTTGGAGTTCGCGGACGCAGAGGCCGCACGCCAATGCACAGTGTCCATCGACGGCGACGCGATTCGGCTGGAGAAGCTCGGCGACCCGATCAAGCTGTGGCCAGGAGAACACATGCTCCGAGTAAAGCGTGGCGACCTGGAGATCGAGGCCCGCGAGTTCGAAGTTCTCCGGCATGGCCAGACGGTTGTCACCATTTCGTCGCCTGCCAAAATCCCCCCCTATCGCAGTTATCCAGTTCGACCGTTTCGAGCGTCAGTCACGCCAGATCCTCTAAACACGGCACTCTACGTATACGGTGGAAAAGCGAACGAGAACGATCGCGAAAGCGTGGACCGCGCGATTGCTCACTTTCGGGAATCGACGCGATCGAGAACTGAGTTTGCCCAGAGGTGGCTCTATTGGGCCTCGTGCTGGTTTCCGCTCGCGCTACGGAACGGCGAAAAGTCATCCGAAATGGTGTTTGTCTACGACATGTCCTGGGTACAGTCGACATGCGGGTTCCCGGGCCTCCAAGCGATACGGGATGTGAATACGTACGGGGAACACATTCTTATCGCCGGAATGCCTTATCCAAGAGCGATTTGGACCACGCCCTTCACGGACAGGCGCCCGGCGGACATCGTGTTGGACGTAGCGGACCGCCAATTCGCGACATTCAAGGCCCACGTCGGGCTATGGGACAGTTGGCCAGACAAAGGTTCGCTGCTGCAATTCCAGGTCCTCACTGACGGTGTGGTGAAACTCGAGACATCTGTTCTTCGCTCAGGGGAAATTCAAAACATGGTCGTCGATGTGAGCGGCGCCAAGCAGGTTGTGCTCCGAGTCATCCAAACCCAAACCGGCGCCAATCCCGGTGACGGCGGGATCGCCGCATGGGGCGCAAGCAGATTCATTAAGAGTGATGCGGAGGACCCCCTAGAGGTCCCTCCTGCACACCTTGAGTCCACGACCGACGTAAACACCGCCTTTTTCCTGGCCGAAGTCCACTGGCGACTGAACCACAAGGAACTGGCTCGACGATGGTACGACAAGGCGGTCGAGTGGATGAATAAGAACCAGCCCGACGATCAAGAGCTGCGCCGGAACGGCGACGAAGCGGCACAATTGTTGGAAACCGTCGAAAAGCCCTCAGCAAAGAGCGAGCAACCCGACACAACTGAGAAAGGAATTCACCGCGGCGATACAGAGAACACCGAGCAAGAGTAAGGCTCAGTTCCGTCACAAGACCATCTGGATAACTCGATCCTTCATCAACTGAGTGTTCAAGGTCAGGATCAGGCCGACCTGAGAAAACAAGCAGTTGGTAAGGTCCAGTTGCCAAGCAGAAGGCTAACCCGTGCGACATCTCCTCCGGCGAACGATCTGCGCGCCCGGAGCGAGCCCTTCAAACCATACTGCAGACGAACTTTGACCAAAGGAGAATTGAATCATGTTTACCATGCGTGCAAGGCCTGGCTTCGGCCTGATGACCCTCTTGTTGTTGTCGGCGGCATCCTCGCGCGTGCCCACGCTGCTAGCCGCCAAACCCATACCGCCCACGGCGCCCGTAGTCCGCTACACGCTGCAATTGATTCCCTTGCCCTCCGGCAGCACTTCGGGCTCTGCCTCAGGCCTCAATAACCGCGGCGATGTCGTGGGAACCGCGAACCTCCCGGACGACACGCAGGCCGGATTCGTCTATCGCGCAGCAGGGGGTGCCACGATCGACTTGAACGACCTGATCCTGAACGACGAAGCGATCGACATCGGCGACTCGACCGAAGCATGGCCGCCTCTTCCCGAAGGACAGCGGTGGCCCGACGGCGCACGAATCGCCTCGGCAACCGGAATCAACGATTCGGGGCAGATTGTTGGAAGTTTCTATCTCTGGGACGACCGGGATCCGGAGAAGTACGTTGGCAGGTACCACGCATTCCGATACACACCGGCCGGATTCGACAGCGTGGGCGACCCGTTGCCCGCCGAGTTCCGGGATTTGAGCGGAAAAGTAGACGGCTACGATGACAGCTCCGCTGCAGCCATCAACAGTCTCGGCGACGTGGTGGGCCAACTGCCCTATCAGGGGCGCGGATTCGTCTGGATCGCGGCAGAAGACAACTTGATGGTCGTCGATGACGACACCATCAATGCGCAAGACATAAGCAACTTTGGCGAGATCGCAGGCACCATGTGGGTCGGCGGCGAGCGGCGAGCTTTCCGGCACACGCCCGGGCTGGGCATCCTCAACCTCGGCGTGCTCGGCCGGTCGAAGTCCGGCAGTTCCTACAGCATGGCATCGGGGATCAACAGCGCCGGGCAGGTTGTCGGTAAGTCATCGGCGCCAAAAGTTTTGTACCAGCGGGCTTTCTGGTACAGCGACCAGCGCGGCATGGTCAACCTGGGCGCCCTGGAAGGTGGTTCATTGGCCATGAGTGAAGCCAAGGGCATCAACTCATCCGGCCACATTGTCGGGGTCTCTTCGACCGCCGGCGACGGACTGCACCCGTTCCTCTACACCGAGGCGACTGGGATGCTCGACCTATGGAGCCTTGTGATCAACCTGCCCGCAGGGTTCGTCACAAGAGATGTAAGGTACGAACTGAGCATCAACGATTTTCCGGGTCACAAATTTGGCCAGATCTGTGGAAGTACCTTGATGGACGAACCGTTTATTTTGACACCGGATCGATAGGGAAGCAGGAGGGTACTGCGGCTGCAAAGAAGTCCTGGTCGATCGATCCAGTCGCCCAGGCAGAGAAGATCTTCGTAAATCTTGAGGCGTTCGGAACTCGGTAACCAGCGGAATGCGATTCCGTCGACGCTGTGAAGTCAATGACGAAATGAGGAGTGGAGCCGCGAGTTCCGTACCATCCGACTGCAAATCAAACAGTCATTCACCAGGAATCTTCCCATGAAAGCCATGTCCTTGTCAGATCTGTGGCGTCGCCCTCGTTCGTCTACCCAATCGTCGATACGAAGTCCAAGGTTCCGCCGATTGTGCATGGAAACATGCGAAGAGCGAAGATTGCTGTCGATCGATCTGGTATCTGCAAATCCTGGCTTGGAGGCTATCACGGGCTGTGGCGTATCACAGAATCCAAGCATGAGTAGCGATGGTCGCTACGTGGCGTTCTATAGCTATGCCAGTAACCTCGTTCCGGGTGACACAAACGATTCTGCGGATGTTTTCGTCAAGGACCTTGTCAGTGGTACGACGACACGCGTCAGCACCGACAATGCGGGCGCGCAGGGGAATGAAGATTCTTACCACCCCAGTATCAGCAGCGACGGCCGCTATGTGGCGTTCAGCAGTCAAGCCAGTAACCTTGTGCCAGGAGACACCAACGGTTACGGGGATGTCTTCGTCAAGGATCTTGTCAGTGGGAGAACGACACGCGTCAGCACCGATACTGCTGGCGGACAGGGAAGTGCAAGTTCTTTCTACCCC
>Ga0351923_1165_pt1 | contig 10094 bp, 6 predicted proteins | sample BONcelT113001C11_FD_206859 | JGI IMG/M metagenome (GOLD analysis project Ga0351923, IMG submission 206859) | Enriched cells from coal bed in the Powder River Basin, Montana, United States - BONCAT cells T11 rep2 HSBNCT.T11.300.1.C11 ...
CACGGCCTGGAACATCTCGACGAGCTGGTCGGTGATGCGCTGCTTCTCGATGAAGGCCTCGTGGGTCTCGATCGTCATCGCGAGCTGCTTGCCGTCTTTCTCGTAGAAGTTGCCCTTCTTGACCCAGCCCTTGGACTCGATGATCTTCTTGGCGCCCTCGACATCTACCTTCCACAGCTTGTCGTAGTTCGGGTCGCCCTTCATCATGTCCGTGAGGCGGTTCAGTGGCGGGTAGGCCGGGAACGGCGAAACGGACGCGACCGTGGTGCCTTCATACGCGATCTTGACGATCTTCTCGCGGTCAATCAGCATGTTGATCGCCCAGCGCATCTCGGGATCGTTCCAGGGCGGCAGGGTGGTGTTGAACTCGAACGTGCGGGAGCACGGATCGAGGGTCGCGTACGGCAGCTTGTCGTACCAGGCGACGACCTTCGGGTTCTTGGCCTTGATCGCCTGGAACGCGCCCAACGTCACATCCATCAGGCTGTCCAGCTTGCCATCGGCCATCAGCGCGGCGCGGGTCTCTTCGGGGCCGGCCCAGGTCCAAACGAGCTTCTTGGGCTGCGGCAGCGGCTTGAAGCCGACTTTGGCGCCCCACCAGTTGTCATCACGCACGTAGGTGAATTCGGTCTCGCTGATCGAAGCCAGCTTGTAGGGGCCGGTGAAGACCGGCCAGCCCTTGGCTTTGTCGTAGTTCTTGAAGGTCATCGGGTCCTGCCCTTCCCAGATGTGCTTGGGAAGGATGGTTATGCTGCCCCAAATCTTGACGGAGAAGTAGTCAAGCTGGAAGCGCGGGTTGGGCGTCTTGAGCATGAACTGCACAGTCAGATCGTCAACCTTCTTGACTTCCTTCAGCCAACCGACCAGGCCGCGTTCGAAGGTGTCGCTCTTCATGAGCATGTTTATTGTGAAGACGACATCGTCGGCGCCGAACGGCTCGCCATCGCTCCAGGCAACGCCCTTGCGCAGCTTCAGTGTCCATTCATCGAGCGTGGCATTGGCGGTGAAGCTCTCGCCGAGCCACGGCTCGATCTTGCCGGTCTGGTAGTTGAGCATGAAGAGCGGCTCGATCATGGATTGATGGTAACCATGATCCTTGCGGTTGCCGGGGACGAACGGGTTGAAGAGGTCGGGCGTCACGTTGCGACCGCCGTCAATGTCGAAAATGACGGTGTCCTTGCGCTCGGCCTTGGTGTAGTCTGCTGCGGGCGCCGCCGCGGCAGGGGCCTTGGTCGGTTCAGGAGCTTTCGTCGGCTCAACCTTGGCCGGTTCGGGGGCCTTGGTCGGTTCGGCCTTGGCGGGCGCGGCGGGCGCCGCCGGCGCGGGGGCGGGGGCCGGCGCGGTACAAGCCGCCAGCATGCCCAGGATCACGAGAATGCTACACAACTTCAGGATACGGGACTTCATCTTCGAAACCTCCTCTTGGAAGTAAAAATTGGATTGAACCTACTGAACGTTTGTTGCTGGCATCGGGTCAACACACCGCTGCGCGGCCGCTGACCTGGCTGATTCCCCTTATGGGAAATCCCGTCATAACTGGGACGTTGTCCTTATCTGTTCAGTCTATAGCCAACCTCCTCTGACCTGCCGGTCATCAAAAATAGGTCTCCGCATGAAGGGGAGCGGAGTGACATGGAGCCAAATGCGCCTTCAAGTCTAGCATAAGTTGGTATCGCCTGTCAAGTCGCAGTTGCCCGCGACATCACAAAAGTGTGGCGATTTTCGCATGGTTTTGCGGATTCTATTTTCGAGGCACATAGACCCACACATAGGCCAGCGTCGCCTGCGTCGGGGCCCACCACTGCGGCTCATAGTTGGCCCAGATCGCGTTGCGCACCGCCGGCGGCCAGCGGGCCACGATCATCGGATCGCCGAAGGGCGGCTCGTAGAGCAAGATGGCCGAGAACTCCCGGCGGCCGATGGCGGCGATCAATGGGCTGGCATCCCACCGGCCGGCGCGTTGGAGCTGGGCGAACTCTGCGGGCTGCAGATAGAGCGGCCGGCCGGCTGCCGGGAGCAAGCCCATGTATTCATCGGCCAGCACCGGGCCGGCCGCATCCTGCACGATCTGCGCCAGGTGGGCGATTTCGGCGGCCATGCGCACCCGCTGGGTGGTGATCGGCACGATGTCGTTGCGCGACCATGCCGCCAGCCAGTTGACTTGCAGCGCCAACAGCAGCACCGCGCCGGCGCGCAGCCAAGAGCCTCGCCCCGGCCAGGCAATGACCGCGCCCCCGGCCAGGCACAACGCCGCCGCCAACTGATACATCAGATTCGGGCCGGCCCCGGAACGATCCACGAAGAGCAAGACCACCGCGGCGCTCAGCACGTAGGGTGTGACGAGGGGCCACGACCGGGTGGGATACCACCAGCGTTCCACGACCATGAACCCGATCGCGCCCAACGCCAGCAGCCACGCGTTCAGGAGCAGCCCGGTGAGTTGCGCCATCAGACCGACCGGTGAAAAGCTGGCCGCATTGGCCGTGCCCAGGTTGAAGGAGAACCCGCCGGCCGTGATCCCGTTCAACGCCAGGAAGCCTGTCAGGCCGATGCCGCCGAGCCAGGCCGCCAGGGCCGCGGCGTGCCGATAGCGTTTGCCCTGCAGCAGCCAGGCGAGGGCCGTCACCGGCGCGACCAAGCCATAGGCGAGCCGGGTGTAGAAGGCTGCCGCGAAGAGCGCGGCGGCCAAGGCCGCGCTGCGGCGCCGGTCGGGCCAGCGCACGATCACGAACAGGCCGGCCCAGCTCAGCGCCAACGCCAGCGAATCGGCGTGATCCAGGGCCGACCACTGCATGATCTGCGGGAAGGCCAGCAGGGTCAGCCCGCCGGCGGCCGCCGCGACGCGGTCGCCGGTGACGGCGTGCAGGGTCAGGCCGATGAAGAGCGCGGCCAGGAGCGCGCCGATCAGCGCGATGGCGCGGCCATACCAGAACGCCGGGCCGAAGAGCCGCGCGAAGGGCGTCTGAACCAACTGGAAGAGCGGCGGATCACCGGTCAGCGTGAAGGGCGGCCCGCTCAGGCCAGCGCGATAGATGGCTTCACCGCGCGCCAGGCGCAGCACTTGATCGAGGATCGCGCCCTCGCCGTATTCCAGGGGGAAGGGGAACGGCAGCGCGACCAGAGCGTGGCGGACGAACTCGTAGATCGCCAGCCCAAGCTGGCTGAGCAGCACGAGCAGCGCAATGATTGCGATGGCCCTGAACCATGTGAAATTGAATCGCTGGCGCATCGCGCCCCCTTTATTGTCCGCGATACCGCTTGACATTCTCCAGATGCTCCGCGAATGTCCGGGCGAAGACGTGGCGGCCGCTGCCGTCCGCGGCGGCCATCAGGAACAGAAAGTCGTGCTGCGCGGGTTGGAGCACAGCCTCGATGCTCCGCAGGCCGGGGTTGGCGATGGGGCCGGGCGGCAAGCCTTCGTTGAGATAGGTATTGTACGGGCTGACCACGCCCGCGTATTCTTCCAGGAAGACGGGCGATTTCCACCATTGCCCGGTCTTCGGCTGATAGCCCATCGCGTATTGCACCGTCGGGTCGGCCTCCAGCTTGATACCCCGCGCCAGCCGGTTGAGGTAGACCCCGGCGATCATCGGCCGTTCGTCATCCACGCCGGTCTCGCGTTCGACGATGCTGGCAAGGGTCAACACCTCGCGCAGGGTCAGCGGCCGGGCCTGGTTGGCCGTCAGTTGCCGGTAGCGCGGCACGACCCGCTCGCTGAAGGTGTCAAGCTGGCGTTGGAGGAGCGCCGCGGGGGTGGCTTGGTCGGCGAACAGCTCGTAGGTGTCGGGATACAGATAGCCTTCCAGCGTCGCGCCGGCCGGCCGCTCCATCAGAAAGGCGTAGCGATCCGCTGCGCCCGCGTCCAACCCGCTCAGGTCGCCGGTCTCCGCCAGTTGGCGATACGCTGCGCCGTCCATCACCCCGCTTGCGGTGAGGCCGGCCGCGATCTGTTCCAGCCGCCAGCCTTCCGGGATCGTGATCTGGACCGTGGCGGGCCGTGCGTGGAGCAGCGCCTCGGCGATCTGCACCGGCGTCATGTGCGGGCTGAGGGTATACGTGCCGGCCTGCATCCGGTTCGCCAGCCCGCTCGCCCGCACATACGCCTCGAAGAGCTTCGCGTCGGCGATCAGCCCCTGCTCCTGGAGCGCGGCCGCGATGCCCCGCGCGGTCGCGCCGGGCGCGACGATGAATTGCATCGGCTGTTCGGTCGCGCTGACCGGCTGATGCAACGCCGCGCTGTTGGCCTGCAGGTAGGCCGACGACAGCGAGTCGGGGGAGCAGCCGATCAACAGCAGCGCGCAGAGCAGCCATACCGCGATGCGTGTCTGTGCCAACAGACAGAGGCGTCTTTTCGTCGTTTGGAACATAGCGTTACAAGTCAGCCCGGGCTCCTGTTACATCATGGCCGAAGTCTACCAAGGGTTGTCATTGCGAGGGGCCGCAGCCCCGAAGCAATCTCTGGCTTCAAGGATGGGATTGCTTCGGCCCAAACCGTGTCCTGAGCGGAGTCGAAGGAGACGGGCCTCGCAATGACACCCCCCGGAGCATTTACGCCAAAGTGTACTATTTTCGCTCGAACCGGGCCTGAAAGAAGCGCAGGTACTTCGGCTCATACACCATCTTCAGCCCCCGGGCCGCCGCGGCGTTCCACCAGGCTTCCTCCACTCCCTCGGCGGTCACATCCATGTGCGCCTGGGTGTAGACGCGGCGCGGGATGGTGAGGCGCACCAGTTCCAGCTTGGGGTAGCGGTGATCGCCGGTCACGGGGTCGCGGCCGGCCGAGACGACCCCGCGTTCCATCGCCCGCACCCCCGAACCGATGTACAGCTCGGCGGCCAACGTCTGCGCGGGGAATTGATCCTGCGGGATGTGCGGATAGAAGCGCCGGGCGTCCAGGAAGACGGCATGGCCGCCGATCGGTTGGACGATGGGCACGCCCCAATCCACCAGCTTTTGGCCGAGATAGACGACCTGCCCGATGCGCGAGCGCATGTGGTCGTCATCCACCGATTCTTCGATGCCGCGCGCCATCGCCTCCATGTCGCGGCCGGCCATCCCACCGTAGGTGTGCAGCCCTTCGTAGACCACCACCATGTTGCTGGCTTCGTCGTACTTCTCGCGGTCGTTCAGCGCCAGCCAGCCGCCGATGTTCACCAGCGCGTCCTTTTTGCCGCTCATGGTGCAGCCGTCGGTGTAGGAGCAGAACTCAGTCAGGATTTCGGCGATCTTTTTATCGGCGTAGCCCGGCTCACGCTGCTGGATGAAGTAGGCGTTCTCGACCGCGCGCGTCGCGTCGAGCATCACGGGGATGCCGTGCTTCTGACACAAAACACGCACCTCGCGGGCGTTCTGCATCGAGACCGGCTGGCCGCCCGCCATGTTGACCGTCGCGGCCAGGCTGACGTAGGGGATGCGTGCCGCGCCGACCTTGTGGATCAGGGCTTCCAGCTTGCCCAGATCCACGTTGCCCTTGAATGGGTGCAGGCTTTGGGGGTCGTGCGCCGCGTCCAGGATCACATCAACGAACGTGCCGCCGGCCAGTTCCTGGTGCAGTCGCGTGGTGGTGAAATACATGTTGCCGGGCACGAAATCGCCCTGCTTGATGTAGAGCTGCGACAGGATGTGCTCGGCCCCGCGCCCCTGGTGCGTGGGCACGATATATTTGTAGCCGTAGTATTTTTGGATCGCGGCTTCCAGATTGTAGAAGTTGCGGCTGCCGGCGTAGGCTTCATCGCCCAGCATCATGCCGGCCCACTGAACATCGCTCATGGCCGAGGTGCCGGAATCGGTCAAGAGGTCAATATAGACATCTGCCGAGCGCAGCAGGAAGGTGTTGAACCCGGCCTCTGCCATGCACTGCTGGCGATACTCGCGCGTGGTCCAGCGCGTCATCTCGACCATCTTGATCTTCCACGGCTCGGCCCACGACTTCTTGTTTGCATCGCGTACCCGGGTGCGTGCTTCGTCCGTCATTGGCGTGTCCCTCCATCTATGATCGCGCGGGGCTGCGCTGCCCCGTGCCGAATACGCGGCCATTCTAACATAGCCAGGCAGGTTAGGCTAATGCCGTGGCCGCGGCTTCATTGAAAACATCGGGGATATTGACACTGCTGGGGGTTTGTGATATCTTACCAGTGCCGTCCATGGGGCGGTTCCTCGTAACCTATCTGACTCAATCTGTTCAAGGAGGAAACCATGAAACATCGAAGCAGTGTCGTCCTGTCCCTCTTCGTGCTGCTCAGCGTGATCGTGGGTCTGATCGGCTGCGCCCCGGCCACACCGAAGGACACCGAGATCAATGTCCTCTGCACCCCGCAAGAGCAGTGGTGCCAGGGCATGAAGCAGGAGTTCGAGGCCAAGTACAAGATCACCGTCAACTACGTCCGCATGTCGTCGGGCGAGGCGCTGGCCCGGATCATCGCCGAGAAGGCGAACCCGACCTTCGACATCTGGTGGGGCGGCCCGGCCGACAGCTTCATCGCCGCCAAGAAAGAGGGCGTGCTGGAGCCGTACAACTCCCCCAACATGAAGAATTTGCTCGATCAAAAGCTGTACCGCGACCAGGAGAACGCCTGGGCCGGCATCTACGTCGGCAGCCTGGGCTTTGCCACCAACAAGAACTGGCTGGCGAAGAATCCGAATGTCAAAGCGCCTACTTCGTGGGATGATCTCCTGAAGCCGGAATTCAAGGGCCAGATCATGGTGGCACACCCCTCCACCTCGGGCACCTCCTACACCGCGCTGGCGACCGTGCTGCAGATCCGCGGCGAGCAGGCCGGCTGGGACTACCTGAAGAAGTACGCCGGTCAGATTTCGCAATATACCAAGAGCGGCGCCGCGCCGGCCAAGTTCGTCGGCCAGGGCGAGGCCGCTGTGGCGATCGTCTTCTCGCACGATACCGTCAACGAGATTGACAACAACAAGCTGCCGCTGGAGCTGACCTTCCCCGCCGAAGGCACCGGCTACGAGATCGGCGGCATGGCGATCTTGAAGGGCGCCAAGCATCCGAACGCGGCCAAGCTCTGGTTCGACTGGGCGCTGACCCCCGAAGTGCAGGCGCTCGGCCCGAAGTACGCCGCCTACCAGGCGCCCACCATCAAGGATGTGAAGCTCTCGCATCCCGAGCTGCTGCAAGTCAAGCTGATCAACTACGACTTCCAGTGGGCCGGCAACAACAAGAAGGCCTTCGTTGACAAGTACACCAACGAGTTGGCCGCGGCGAAAGACCTGAAGTAACGGGTAGACAAGGAAATAAGTAGACAGGGAAACAAGTAGCCAGGGAAACAAGGGCCTTGTCTACTTATCTACTTGTCTACTTGTTTCCCCGCTTTCCACACGCGAGGGCATCCGTGAACCCAACCACCGCCCCTCCTTCGGCCCTGTCCACCTCCCTCCGGCGCCGCTATCGTGAATTTGCCCTGATTGCGCGCGACCCGGTGCTGATGATCAGCCTGCTCTATTGCGGGCTGTTTCTGTTTGTCTTCATCGTCTTTCCTCTCTATCAGGGCACGGCCAACGGTTTCCTGGATGCTGATGCCTCGGGGCCGTGGTACACACGGTTGAGCCTCAAGTACTTTGTCCGCTTCTTCGACGCCTACTACGGGCCGTATCAGCGCCAGGTTCTTCTGAACACGCTGGCGATGGGCCTGCTAACCGCGTTCGGCGGCACGGCCCTCGGCTTCATCTTCGCCTACACGGTCGTGCGCTGCAGCCCGCCCTTCAGGGGGGTGATCCATCTGCTGGCGCTGGTCCCCACAGTCTCGCCGCCCTTTGCGCTGGCGCTCAGCACGATCCTGCTTTTCGGCCGCAACGGGCTGATCACGCACCAAATCCTGGGGATCGAGCACGTGCCCGGCGCCAATGACATTTACGGCCTCGATGGCCTGGTGTTTGTCCAGATCATCACCTTTTTCTCGGTCGCCTATCTGATCGTGCGCGCCATGTTAGAGCGACTCGATCCCAGCATGGAGGAGGCCGCGCACAGCCTGGGCGCGGGCAAGTTCCACATCTTTCGCACCGTCACCCTGCCGCTGTTGATCCCCGGCATCGCCGGCTCCTTCCTGCTGCTCTTTGTGGAGTCGCTGGCCGACCTGGGCAACCCGCTCTTTATTTCCGGCAACGTCACGGTGCTGTCGGCGCAAATCTGGCTGGCGGTGGCCGGCGAATATGATTATCAGAAGGCGTCGGCGCTGGCATTCGTGTTGCTCTTGCCCACCCTGGTCATCTTCCTGGTGCAGCGCTACTACGTCACCCGGCGCTCCTATGTCTCGGTGACGGGCAAGCCGACGGGCGGCCACATCGTCGTGCGCGAGCCGTACATCCGCTGGCCCTTCATCATTATCACCCTGCTGATGTGCGTCCTGATCGTGGTGCTCTATGTCGCCATCATCTACGGCTCGTTCGCCAACGCCTGGGGTTCGGACTTCACCCCGACGCTGCGACATTGGAATCTCCTGGTGACGCGCGGCATCGAAGCGATTCTGGATACGACCTTCCTGAGCGCGTTCGCCACCCCGCTCGCCGCGCTGACCGGCATGGTGATCGCGTTCCTGGTGGTGCGCAAGCGTTTCAGCGGCAAAGACACGCTCGACTTCGTTTCCAACCTGGGCGGCGCGGTGCCCGGCACGATCCTGGGCATCGGCTTCGTGCTGGCCTTCGCCACCCCGCCGTGGTTCATCGTCGCTATCCTCTACGGCTTCCTGGCGCTCTACCTGGCGACGACCGCGCTCCCGGCGCGACGCCAACAACTGCTGGTCATGCTGATCGGCACGGCGGCGGGCGTGGGGCTGGCGCTGCTCCTGGGCGTTTTGGATCCATTCTACGTGATGTACATCCTGGGCGGGATCTACCTGCTGCTCGGCGTCGCCGTCGTTGCCACGGGACGACAGAAGTCATTGCGAGGAGCGTCTTTGGCTCCGAAGCAATCCCCCGCTTCGGATGAGATTGCTTCGGCCCAAACTACGGGCCTCGCAATGACGCATGAGCAGTCTTCCAAGCGGCGCGGCCGGCTCTCCCGCGTACCTCGTCCGACCTGGCTGTTGCTCAGCATGGGCTTCTACCTGTTGCTCTTCAACTGGATTGACTTCATCGCCACGCCCATCGCCGATCTCAGCCGCGCCATCCCGCGCGGCTTCTGGAGCAACGCGCTCTACCAGGTGGCCGACCACATCAAGGTCTTCTTCCAGACCCCCACGCCGTTGACGGCGATTATTTACACTTTTCTGAGCGTGTTGGTCATTGGGGATCGCAAATTGCAAACTGCAAATAGCAACATGCCATACGCCAAGGCCGCCCTCACCACCATCTTCCTGGCCCTCATCACCGCCCTCTGCTTCATGGGGCAGCCCCTGGCCCTGGTCGGCTCGCCGTTCATCATCATCGCGGCGTTCGTGGTGCGCAGCCTGCCGGCGTCGGTGCGCTCTGGCGTGGCGGCCTTGCAGCAGATTGACCCCAGCATCGAGGAGGCGTCCGGCATGTTGGGCGCGGACGCGCAGTACACCTTCCGCTACGTCACGCTGCCGCTGATCATGCCCGCGCTGTTGGCCGGACTGATCTTCTCGTTTACCCGCCACATGACCAGCCTGTCGGCCATCATCTTCCTGGTCAGCGCCCGCTGGCGCATCGTCACCGCCTCGATCATGAGCGAGTGGGAGCAGGGTGGCGTCGCCATCGCGGCCGGCTACTCGACCGTCATCATCGTGCTGGTGATGATCGCCATCGGCGTGCTCTATTTCATCACCCACAAGCTGTTGAGCGGGCGTGGGGATGTGGATTTGACGCTGGGAGCATAAGAATTGGGACACAGATGAACACGGATTTCACAGATTCTTATCTGTGTACATCTGTGAAATCTGTGTCCTCAACCACTTTTAGAAAGAGGCAAAAATGGCAGAGGCGAAGTACGCAGATGTGACCTACAAGATCATCGGCGCTTTCTTCAAAGTGTACAATACGTTGGGTTACGGTTTTCTTGAGAAGGTCTACCAAAACGCGTTGGTCATCGAGTTGTTGGCCCTGGGTCTGATGGTAGAAGTGCAAAAGCAGATCCCAGTGTTCTATGCGGGTAAAATGATCGGTGAGTACTATGCCGATAT
>Ga0351923_1166_pt1 | contig 10083 bp, 14 predicted proteins | sample BONcelT113001C11_FD_206859 | JGI IMG/M metagenome (GOLD analysis project Ga0351923, IMG submission 206859) | Enriched cells from coal bed in the Powder River Basin, Montana, United States - BONCAT cells T11 rep2 HSBNCT.T11.300.1.C11 ...
CGGAGCATGGGTGACGTGAGGCCTGAAAAACTCCCGTGCAATTGAGGATCTTCAGCTCAACTTGAGTTCCCGCGAGAGTTTGGCGTTCTGGTCGGATGGCTACGCGGATCGTCTCATCAATTGTTTGTTTCTGACAAAAAGGGAGTTGGAGGGTGATGAGCCCACGCCGCGAGACGAACAATGTGACTGTTTCAATCCCCTGGGAGATTTCGTCAAGGGGAAATGCCTCGTATAATAGACAGACTGTTATCCAATCTCTCATTTTGAGCGGAGCGCGTATCATTGAAGAAAAGTGTCCTGTCTTTGTGGGATGTGAGGACAAACTTGCGTGGCGGTTTCAGCCCGACTTTAGTACGTTGTTAGAACTGTTTCGGTTTCCAAGACGGCTGGTGGTTGTTGTGCATCGGTCGCCGACGAGCTTTCGTGGAAAACGAGATCGACTTTTACTTCCCATTCTTACGTGTGCTCTCAGGCGAGCTGCCCAGCTAGTCGTTTTGGATAGCGACACCTTGTTTTCGCTTTATGAGATGGGTTTTACGCCCGATCAGGTCACGTTTCTCCCATATCCGGTTGATCACGAGTTTTTCAAGCCTTCTGCTCTTCTTCTTGGGGACACAATTTTTTGCCCAGGCGACCATTTGCGTGACGAGCGGATAGTGAGCGCAATTCAGGATGCGGGTCTTGCGCAGGTGATCCGTTCGAGCCGAAACAAGTCAGTCGCGGAGTATCATGGGCGGCTTGGAAACGGCGTTCTTGTCGTTCAGTGCCAGAAAATGTCAGAGATCTTGGACCTTTATCATCGGAGCCGGGTCGTTGTATTGCCAGTTGTTCCGGACGTGATACCGGCCGGGATTACGGCGATGCTCGAGGCGATGTCCTGCCAACGTGTTGTTGTCGTCCCAAATGGGAAGGCGGCTGCTGGTAATCTGGAACATGGCGAGACAGGGATTGTACTGGGAGACCGATCTCCAGCCGCCTGGGTTCGGTGCATCCATGAACTTTGGCATTCTGATTCTGCCCTGGAGCGAATCGGGAACGCCGCGAGAAAAGCCATCATCGCAAGACATAGTCTGACAGCTTGTGGCAAGAGTTGGTCAGAGGTATGGCGCAAAGCGAGTGCGCGAATGACGCAGCAATGATGTAGATCATGAGCGATCGAATGGGGAAAACACTCATTAGGGTATCTGGCCGTTTACGAGTGAGCGCGGCACACGTGCGAGGTGTGATAGTCGCTCTGATGCCAGGACTGTTCTTTCGGCATGTTGGTTGGGGTACCGCATTCTTCGGCTGGCCGCGGCTTGCGTACTGGGGCACCGACATCCAAATTGGTCGCAGATGCATGGTTGGCAAGGGCGTGTTTCTGTCAGTTGGCCCTCGGGGAACTGTCAGCATCGGCGATAGTTGTTCAGTCAATGACTACTGCTACATAACGTGTCTCGAACGAATAGCTATTGGGAAGGGGACTGCGATTGGAGAGTTCGTGTCCATTCGTGATTACGATCATGAGTTTGATGGGCATCAGTCGGTACGCGAGCTCGGATTTCGGATTTCGCCAATCACAATTGGCGAGAACGTGTGGATTGGACGAGGCGTAATGATCTGCCGAGGGATATCTATTGGTGACGGTGCCGTGATTGGAGCAAACAGTGTTGTGACACGAGACATTCCTGCTGGTTCTGTTGCTGTCGGCGCGCCAGCTCGGGTGATTCGTCCATCTTCCCTACCAGAATCATCGGTTTGATGATCTTGCAATAAGTACAGCTTAAGGTCGGGGCGTTTTTGCCTGGCATCATTTGCGGCGAGCGTGTTACCCGCGAACGAGTTACGACGAGGCATCTCTCAACGGGGCGGCGCGACGATGAGCGAACGGTATGTGGGGACAACCGCCTTGATCTGGCCGCGGTTTGGACCGTATCATCTAGCTCGACTGGACGCAGCCGGCCAGCGGTTCGGTCGCGAAGGTCGCCATGTCGTTGGGATTGAAATCGCGCGAACAGACAGTACGTACGGGTGGAACGTGGCAGAGGGGGCAGCGTCGTTCGAGCGGATAACCATCTTCTCGAGCGCATACGATGCCTTGTCGCCCCGTCAAATCGCACGCGCGGTGTACGAGACCCTTGACCGACTCACACCCTCCGCAGTGGCAACGGTAGGCTGGTCCTTTCCAGAAGCGCGGGCTGGGCTGCACTGGTGTTGGCGAAACGGAAGGGGTGCCATCGTCATGTCAGAGAGCAAGCGTGACGATGCCCCTCGGATGTGGTGGAAGGAATGGGTGAAACGCCGATTCATCCGCCGATTCGACGCTGCCTTGGTGGGCGGCACGCCGCACGCTGAGTATGCCGCAGAACTGGGAATTCCCGTAGAACGGGTTTTTTTAGGGCACAATGCCGTTGACAACGCCTACTTCGACAAGGAAAGCAGGACGGCGCGGGCAGATGCCGTGCGTCTGCGGGCGGAACTCAACCTGCCCGAGAAATTTTTCCTGTCCGTCGGCCGTTTTGTTCCTAAAAAGAACCTGTACCGTTTGCTTGAAGGCTACGCCGCGTATCGGACCCGATCACCCAATCCTTGGGGCCTAGTCTTGTGCGGCGGCGGCGAGTTAGGTAACGAACTTGTTGATTTGGCTAACCGGATGAAGCTCGTCGGTGTCAGCTGGCCAGGTTTCACGCAGGTGGATCTGCTGCCTTCCTTTTACGGGTTGGCCTCTGCATTCGTCTTGCCAAGTACGGTCGAGCAGTGGGGCCTTGTGGTGAACGAGGCGATGGCCAGCGGATTGCCCGTGCTCGTGTCTAGGACGGCCGGCTGTCGCTACGATTTGGTGGAGCAGGGGAGCAATGGCTTTCTGTTTGATCCGTTCCACGTGGAGGGTATCGGGCGAGCGATGCACCAGATGGCCGATCTCTCGGACGACGCGCGACAAGCAATGGGGCAGCGGTCCCGCGAGATAGTTGGCCAATGGGGGCCCGAGCGGTTTGCCGAAGGACTGTGGCAGGCGACATGTGCGGCTCTCAACGCTCGAGGCGCTCGCCACTCGTTAGCAACTAATTTCTTCGTCAGTTTTTTAGCCCATCCCTGGATGCTGAGGGGAAAGAACTCGCGATGAGGATACTTCATTGTATCAGCGGATTGAGTGCTGACAGCGGCGGGCCCGCGCGTAGCGTGCCGGCTTTGGCAGACGCGGTGGCGCGGATCGGCACGGAAGTCCAACTGGCATATGTTTCAGCGGCGCAAGATGTGGAACTGAACGGCAACATGGCCTCTCCGTTGCCATGCCAGCCGTCCTGGCCGCGGACGCTGGGGGCGTCGCGCGAACTTCGCCGACGACTGATCGGGGGTGAGAGATTCGACATCTACCACGCCCACGGGCTCTGGGAATTTGCAAGTAGCTACACAGCCCAGGCAGCTCGTCGTAATAACGCTCCGTTCCTGCTCACGCCCCGCGGGATGTTGGAGCCCTGGGCGCTGTCCCGCTCTCGGTGGCAGAAACGGGCACTTGGATGGTTGTATCAAAACCGCGATCTTCACCACGCCGACTGTTTGCACGCGATCACCACATGCGAAGTTGAGAGCTTCCGGGCGTACGGACTGAAAAACCCTATCGCCGTCGTGCCGAACGGTGTAGATCTGGCGTCGTGCGCAAACTTAGATGCGCTCAGAGGCCGCGCAGCGGACCTGTACCCAATGACTCGTGACCGTTCGATCGCCTTGTTTCTTTCGCGTCTGCACCCCAAGAAAGGCTTGTTGCACTTAATGGAGGCTTGGGCAAACGTTCACCCCGAACATCCGAACTGGATCTTGCTGGTGACCGGTCCGGACGATCTGGGGCATCAAGCTGAGGTCGAGCGCAAAGTCGCGAGACTGGGCATCAGCAGCTCGGTCTTGTTCACCGGGCCGATGTATGGCGAGGACAAGATAGCGGCTCTGGCGGCTGCCAAGTGTTTTGTATTGCCGTCGTTCAGCGAGGGATTCAGCATGGCCGTACTCGAGGCACTGGCGTGGCGTCTGCCCGTGCTAATCACGCCTGGCTGCAACTTTCCTGAAGTGGTGACAGCCGACGCCGGTGTGATGATCGAGCCAAACGCTCGCGGCACCGCGGAGGGGCTTCGCCGTCTGATGAGACTTAGTGAAAGCGAGCGGGTTGCCATGGGCAAGAGAGGACGGCAGCTTGTGGAGGAACGCTATACATGGCATCGCGTTGGCGCACAAATGATTGATGTTTACGAGTGGTTGCTGAATGGCGGAAAGCGTCCGGAGTGCGTGGTGCTATGAGCGAAGCCAACGAGCGGCGAGTTCTCGATGAAGGCGCACTAGTGACGAGCGAGCGGCGCATTGTGGTAGATGTAACCGACTGCCCGTCCGAACACAGCTTCGCCAACAAGTTGGCCCGAGCGTTATGGGGCATCGTCTGGATGACTCTCTTTCGAGCAAGCCCGAAGATCTGTCACAGCTGGCGACGATTTCTGCTGCGATTGTTTGGCGCTCAAATCGCCCGCACCGCCTATGTCTACCCGAGCTGCCGGATTTGGGCACCATGGAACCTGAAAATGGGCGATTATTCGTGCCTGTCTCATCACGTGGACTGCTACTGTGTGAATGAGGTGCGAATCGGCGCGCACGCCACCGTGTCGCAGTACAGCTATCTCTGTACGGCGTCGCACGATGAGAGCGACCCCGGCATGAAACTTATCACTGCGCCAATCACCATCGCCGACCAAGCATGGATATCCGCGGACGTCTTCGTGGGGCCGGGAGTAACGGTCGGAGAAGGCACTGTCGTGGGCGCGCGCTCGTCGGTCTTCAAGAGCTTGCCACCCTGGCAGATCTGCTACGGATCGCCCGCCCGGGCAGTGCGTCAGAGGATCTTGCGCAATTCTGCACACGAGGGACCGTCATGAGGGCCTTGGTCCTCATGCTGACGGCGAAGGAAGAGTGGAACGTACTGGAAGGGGAACGAGTCTGTGGCGTCACGGAACGCGGTGGACGGGTTCGTTTCAGCATCCCTGACCGCACCAAGCCGTTGCCACCGTTCTGCAGCGACAGTCATCAATAGGGTATACTGCTTTGAACAATTTCTCGCAACAAAAGCTCCCGGTCAGTGTTTTAGTACCGGTCAAGAACGAGGTAGCAAACCTCGAACGCTGTTTGAGCCATTTGCAGTGGGCTGATGAGATTTTCGTCGTCGACTCACAGAGCACGGACGGTACGGGGGAAAAAGCGGAGCAAATGGGAGCCAAGCTCGTGCAATTCCATTTTAACGGAACTTACCCTAAGAAGAAGAATTGGTCGTTGGAGAACCTTCCGTTTCGAAACGAATGGGTGCTGATCGTCGATGCGGATGAAGTCATTCCTCCACAGCTACAACGCGAGATCGCCGACACGCTGGCCGCGCCGGAGGTCGATGGGTACTATCTGCATTTTCGATACATGTTTCTGAACCGCGAAATCAAACACTGTGGTTACTCCAGCCTTTGGGTTTGCCGCTTGTTTCGGCACCGCCTTGGGCGGTACGAGCGGATGCCGGTAAACGCGACAAGCCAGACCGGCGATAACGAGGCGCATGAGCACATTGTCTTGAAGGGACGCACCGGCCGAATGAAGACCAGCGTCTTGCATTATGCTTATCCAAGTATCAGCTCATGGGTAGAGAAACACAACCGATACTCGAATTGGGAAGCGGAACTGTACGACCAGTTTCGACGGAATGCGTTTCGTGAACAGGAAGGCAGCCTGCCCCTGAAGCTTCGATTGAAGCGGAAACTCAAGTCGCTCTATTTGCGTCTGCCATTTCGGTACGTGGTTCGTTTTGTTTATGGCTATATTCTGCGGCTTGGTTTTCTCGATGGAAAACCAGGATTTATTTTGTGTGGTCTGGTCAGCTTCTATGATTTTTTGTCTGCCGCCAAAGTTGCAGAGCAAGAGCTGATGGCTGATAAAGATCTGCCCAGCGACCGTGGTTCCTCGGAGGAAGAACCTTGATCGTCACATGCCGTTAAATGTTTCACTGCCTGATTTTGTTTTCTTGAGAGGAGTCTTGGACTATGCATGCCCTTGTCACAGGCGGCGCCGGCTTTATTGGGTCGCATCTCACTGACTACTTGATCGATAACGGTTGGAATGTGTGCGTCGTCGACGACCTCTCGACAGGCCGATACGAGAATGTCGCACATCGGGAAGGCTCTGAAAACTTCAGCTTGATTATTGACACCGTACTTAATCGCGGATTGATGGAGCAACTTATTAGATCCGCCGATGTTGTCTTTCATCTGGCTTCGGCCGTCGGCGTCCAGCTGATCATTGACGAGCCGGTGAAGACGATCGAGACGATCGTCGAGGGCACGGAAACGGTACTTGCGTTTGCGAGACGTTACAGGAAGCGAACCCTGATCACCAGTACGTCGGAAGTCTACGGCAAGGCGAGCACTTGTCCGTTTTCGGAAGGGGACGACACAGTACAGGGCCCGACGACGACCCGGCGCTGGGCCTACGCGGCCGCGAAGGCGTTGGACGAATTCTTGGCCCTGGCCCACTGGTACGAGACGCGTTTGCCGGTAGCCTGTGTTCGACTGTTCAACACCGTCGGTCCCCGTCAAACCGGGCAGTACGGGATGGTGATCCCACGTTTCGTCAGCCAGGCTTTGGCGGGACAACCGATCACGGTTTTTGGCGATGGTAACCAGACCCGTTCGTTCTGTCACGTCAGCGACGTTGTTCCGGCCCTCGTGGGGCTCGCAACCTGCCCGGATGCCTATGGAAAAGTAGTCAACATCGGCAATGCTGAAGAGGTCTCGATGAAGGAACTGGCGGAACGCGTCAAGGCGATCACCAAGTCAACATCCGAGATCGTCTACATCCCCTACGCCCAGGCGTACGTCGAAGGATTCGAGGATATGCAGCGACGCGTACCCAATATCGGCTTGGCACACCGCCTGATTGCCTTTCAGCCGACTCAAAGCCTGGACGACATATTGGATTCTGTCGTCGAATACCTTCGCGCAAAGTAAACGAGGGGATGGTTTGTGCAGCCATCTCTGTCCGAGCGGGCTAACGGGAGTCTCGGAGAGCCTCCCCCACGTGGCCGCGTCTCTCCGAGACGCGAGGCGATTCGCAAGGCCCGCGAGCTGGCAGCCCCGCAGAATCATGGCCTCGTCTACAGCGGCGAAAAGGGCCAGGCCGCAAGATACAGACGATGCGGACATAGCGACTCTGTCGCTCCCCCCCTTTGCGTTCTTTCCAAGCACCGCCTTGTATCACTTTTCTTTATGCTGCTGGCGGTCGCCTGCACGCTCTATGGCTGCCTCGTGACGGTCGACTGCCCCGCTGATTGTCTACCGGCTCGGTGGGCCACTCCGCCATCTGCTGGTCGTACGCGGTGACCGACGTCACGATGTGGCCGGGCACTCTCGTCTGCTGGAATTCCGCAGGCCGGATCCTGTTGATCAAGACCGGACGCGACACGGCGTCCGACCGTGGGATCCGGACTCGGCGATCGAAGTGATCGCGGGTCTGCCACAGCGCGTAGCGCGCGATGGCACTCCAGCGGTGGCTCGCGGCGCATCCGGCCGCCCAAGCGGTCGCACTCTGCGACCGCTTCTCCAGCCGCTTCCAACGCTCGGTCGCCGACGCGCTGCGGGGAGCAGTTCGTGGGTGTGTTGGTGCTTGGTGCTTTGTGCTTTGTGCTTGGTTCGTTGTGCGTTGTGCCTGGTTCGTTGTGCCTGGTTCGTAGTGCTTGGTTCGTAGTTCGTCGTTCGTGGTCTAACCAGGAACGAAGCACGAGGCACTACGAACTGTTCACGGAACTGTTCTGTTCGTGATTCGATGTACCTTTGGTGGTCTTTCTGGCTGATTCTGGTGCGGTTGCGCGAATGGGCGATGAAGAAACGGTTGACGAGCGTCGGACGCGTTTTGTTCTGGACGGCCGCGGTCGCGGCCTCGCTGCTGGCTTGGCTACCGCTCGGCAACCCGGCATGGTGTGCGACCGGTTCGCTCATGCCCGCGGACAAGCTGAACCATGCATTCGCTTTTGTGACGCTGTACGTGCTGCTGTGGTGGGCCTACCGGCTTGCCGCCTGCCGAGCGGCGCTCCTGCTGTGCGGCTTTGGACTGGTGCTCGAGACGTTCCAGATACTGCTGCCCTACCGGACTTTTTCGCCGCTGGATGTGGTTGCCAACCTGGTCGGTATTGGCGTTGGAATGGCGGCGATCAAGGTGTTAGGTGTTAGGTGTTAGGTGTTAGGTGTTAGGTGTTAGGTGTTAGGTGTTAGGTGTTAGGTGTTAGGTTCGTTGTTCGTGGTTCGTGGTTCGTGGTTCGTGGTTCGTGGTGCTTGGTTCGTGATTCGTGGTTCGTGGTTCGTGGCGAGCGGGTGGGCGTCAGACCCCCGGTGGTACTGGTTCGTGGTTCGTGGTTCGTGGTTCGTGGTGCTTGGTTCGTGGTGCTTGGTTCGTGGTGCTTGGTTCGTGGTTCGTGGTTCGTGGTTCGTGGTTCGTGGTTCGTGGTGCGTGGTGCGTGGTTCCTGGTTCCTGGTTCCTGGTTCCTGGTGCTTGGTTCGTGGTTCGTGGCGAGCGGGCGGGCGTCAGCCCCCCGGTGATACTGGTTCGTGGTTCGTTGGAGTTCACGCTTTCGCGTGTGCGGCGGGGCATGGTTTTGAAACACAGCGGGCACAGAGGGCACGGAGGACACTGGCAAAAAGATGATGGGATTTTCGTTTGCCGTTCTTACCAGGAACGACGCACGAAGCACTACGAACGGGTTTGTGGCTCGTTCTTATTCGTGTCATTCGTGCAATTCGTGGTTAATAGACGCCAGAAGCTGACAGGAAAATTGGGGACAGGAAAATGATGGGCAAGGGAATTGCCGGAATGGTCAGTGGGCAGTGGGCAGTGCGGCGCGGTGTTGCCCGACCTCCGACTTCCGACTTCTGCCTGCTGACTCATCCTTCTTGAAATGCGGAGACCACGTTTCGCGTCCTGTTGCCTGCTTGACTCAAAGACCTGAACGTCGGTAGAATGCCTTCGTAAGCTGAGCTGCCAAGTGGCTTCGTGGTGAAACGAGTGTTGGCTGGAGTTCGTGTCCGTGTGGGAGGAGGAAGACCATGGTGGAATCGGTCACCGTTCAGTTACCGCCCGAAACGCTGCAACGCTTTCAGCGCGGGGCAGGCGCTGCCGGGAAATCCTTGGAGGATTTTTTGGCGGACCGCCTGATGGATGCCATCCCGAGCTTGCCGGAGGACATTCCGCCCTCCGTCCGCGCCGAGCTGGATGCGATGGATCAATGGGACGACTCGGCGTTGTGGGCCGCGGCCGAGATGCGATTGCCGCCAAGCCGGCAACGGGTCTACAGCCGTCTGCTGACCAAGAATTCTACCGGACGCATCACCTCTTGCGAACGTGAGAGACTGTCCGTTCTCGGCGACGAGGCCCGATGGCTGACGCTAAGAAAAGCGCGGGCGTATCTATTGCTTAAATGGCGAGGTGCTGAGCTGCCTTCGATCCAGGAACTCACCGACGCGAAATGAGGAAATCCTCCATTCCCCGCGTCGGAATCACTCCCATCGGGCGAGCAACCTTGCTGGCGCTCCGAATGAATCACCCGATCATCGTTGAGGCTCGCCGACTGTGGGTCGCCGCCGGCTGGCATCCTCCAGAAGAGGATCTCTGATCTTGCCCCACCGACGCACCGACGCTCTGACATACAATGCCACACTTAGCAAAGATCCGTGGTTGAATCCTTGCGCTCACGCGAAGGCGCTAAGTCGTTGTTTTGAAACACAGAGATCACAGCGGGCACGGAGGAATTCGGAGGGCTCACGCAAAGGCGCTAAGACGCAAAGGGGGAAGGACGGGGGGCTAGTCAATTGCAGGATTAGGGGCGTACGGGAGTGCGGGAGTGTTGGAGTACGGGAGTGTTGGAGGGCGGTCACCACTCCATCACTCCACTTATGCCTTCTGTGGCTCGTTCTTATTCGTGTCATTCGTGCAATTCGTGGTTAATAGACGCCAGAAGCTGACAGGAAAATTGGGGACAGGAAAATGATGGGCAAGGGAATTGCCAGTTGACAGTGGTCGGTGGTCGGTGGGCAGTGCGGC
>Ga0351923_1169_pt1 | contig 9715 bp, 9 predicted proteins | sample BONcelT113001C11_FD_206859 | JGI IMG/M metagenome (GOLD analysis project Ga0351923, IMG submission 206859) | Enriched cells from coal bed in the Powder River Basin, Montana, United States - BONCAT cells T11 rep2 HSBNCT.T11.300.1.C11 ...
CTATGACGAGCTGGATGACATCGAGAGCGCTATTGACGAAGACTATGACGGCGAACTGGATGAAGACGATTTCATCGAGGTCGATTGCCCGCACTGCGGTGAGACCGTGTATTTCGACGAGGATATGCTCGACAGCGACGACGGGCTGATTTGCCCCAACTGCAACGTGACCATCGAGCTTGAGATTCCCGAAGGCGACGAGACCGAAGCATAAATCTACGCGCGATTTGAAGCAATTTACCCTGCCTGCGACGAGCAGGCGGGGTTTTTGACGCTGTTTGCCGGATAACAAGGAGATTCCCTGCGCGCGGCGAATACTAATAGCTGGAAACGGAGGATGAAACCCATGACGCAGGAAAGCCCCAGGCAGTACTGCGAGCGCCTAGAGGAGCAAACACTCTCGCCCTATGCCACGCTCGCAAAGAACACGCGCGGACGGGAAACGCCCGTTGAGCCATGCCAGATTCGCACGGACTTCATCCGCGACCGCGACCGCATTTTGCACAGCAAGTCGTTTCGGCGGCTCAAGCATAAAACGCAGGTGTTTCTTTCGCCGCAAGGGGATCATTACCGCACGCGGCTGACGCACACGCTTGAGGTTTCCCAGATCGCGCGGACGATTTCCCGCGCGCTCCGGCTCAACGAGGACCTCACCGAAGCGATTTCGATGGGGCACGATCTTGGACATACGCCCTTTGGACACTCCGGCGAGGATGTGCTCAACGAACTGCTGCCCGGCGGGTTTGAGCACAACGAGCAGAGCTTGCGCGTGGTGGAGAAGCTGGAGAACGACGGCGAGGGGCTCAACCTCACCTTCGAGGTGCGCGACGGCATCCTCAACCATAAAAAGAACGGGAATCCAGCGACGCTAGAGGGAGCTGTCGTGTCTCTGGCGGATCGAATCGCCTATATCAATCACGATATCGACGACGCAATTCGCGCGGGCGTACTCACGGAACGCGACCTGCCGGAGGCTTGCGTCCGCGTGCTGGGAAACTCCCACGGCAAGCGCATCAACTCCCTGATTCTCGACGCAGTGCAGCAAAGCGCGGGCAAACCGTTTGTCAATATGAGTGGGCGCATGTATGAGCAGTTCGATGCGCTTCGCGATTTTATGTTTGACAACGTCTACAAAAACCCGAAGGCCAAGAGCGAAGAAGAGAAAGCCAAGCGCGTCATTCAGGAGCTGTTTTACTATTATCACGCGCACATAGACCTGCTGACGGGCGAGTATGCCAAGTATCTGGAAACGGACGGCAAGCAACGCGCTGTGGCAGACTATATCGCGGGGATGACGGATAACTATGCGATTGCGGAGTATGTGCGAATTTTCGTGCCAAAATCGTGGATGGATCTGACCACCTGAGCAGAGTTGCATCGTTGAACACGACAGGAAAATCTTGCTGGCTGTTGCAGGAAACTGCGATTCTTGGTCGAATATAAAATCCGTCGAAAGAGCAGCGCGATGGAAAATATGAGCGCCTGATTCGCAGCGGCAGCTTTGCTTGAAGATGCGAGCGGAGGGGATCCTCTTTTGATTGTTTACGGAAAGGACGACATATGGCATATCCGGATCATTGGATGAGCGAGCTGCTCAGCAAGAGCGATATCGTCACCGTCGTCTCTTCCTATACCGAGCTCAAACCAAAAGGGCGCAGGCTTTGGGGGCTTTGTCCGGTACATGGAGAAAAGACTGCGTCTTTCTCCGTCTCGCCCGATAAGCAGCTCTACTATTGCTTTGGCTGCCACATCGGCGGCTCAGTGATCCAGTTTATCATGGACGTGGAGCACATGTCGTTTCACGAGGCGGTAGAGCATCTAGCTTCTCGCGCAGGCCTGGCGATGCCGAAAGAAGTCAATGACGCTGTCATGATGCAGGAGCGCGCCAAGCGCGAGCGCCTTGCCGAGGCTTGCCAACGCGCAGCGCGGTTTTACATGGAAACACTGCTGGGCGAAGGGGGAGCCGCCGGACGCGCGTATCTGAGCAAACGCGGCATCGGCAGCGAAGCGGTCAAGCGCTTTGGCATCGGCTATGCGCCAAGCGATTGGGAGACACTGAAAAATCATCTTGTTGAGCAGGGCTTTTCACAGGAGGAACTCGTCGAGGCGGGCCTGCTTGTGAGAAACGCAGATACGGGGCGCACCTATGACGCTTACCGCGGGCGGATCGTGTTTCCCATCATCGCGGCAACCGGCCGCGTGGTCGGCTTCGGCGCGCGCGTGCTCAACAACGAGGACAAACCCAAGTATATCAATACGGGCGACACGTTGCTCTACAACAAGCGAAACAACCTCTATGGCCTGAACCTGCAAAAAAGCGGAAAGCTATCAGACCTCATCATGGTGGAAGGCTATACGGATGTCATAGGCCTATTTGAAGCCAGCGTTACTAACGCCGTAGCAAGCCTTGGGACCGCCCTGACGCAGCAGCAGGCAAGATTGCTCAAGCGCTATGTCGGCAACGTATACATCGCCTACGACGGCGACACGGCGGGACAGAACGCAACCATCCGCGGCCTGGACATCCTTTCGCATGAGGGGCTCAACGTTCGCGTCGTCGTGTTTCCAAACGGGCAGGACCCGGATGAGTTTGTCCGCGAAAACGGCAAAGAGGGCTTTGACCTGCTCAAGGAGGAGGCACTCTCACTCAACGCCTTTAAGCTTGTGGCGTTGGGGCGAAACTTTGACTTTGAGAAAGAGAACGAGCGCGAGCAATACGCCATGGAAGCCTGCCGGTTTATCGGCACACTCACGCCCGTGGAGCGGGAGCGGCACTATCAGCAGCTCTCCAAGCAGACGGGCTACTCGATAGAAACGCTGCGCGCCCAGGGCGCAAGCGCAAAGCCGTCGGATCGGCAGCAGCCCGTTACGTTCAAAGAAAGGATCGGCGCATGGCGGCGAAGGAAAACCGAGCCGGACAGCGAACGAATCCGCGCCGAGAATGCGCTGCTCTTTCACATGCTGCAATCTCCTCTGGCGGTAAAGGTCGCGCAGGAGCAGGGGATCGAGCGGCAGTTTGCCAGCGAAAGCATGCTCGCGTTTGCGCAAGGGCTTGCAGATGCGTATCGTCGCGGCACAGAGCCGAATCTGCCGCTGCTGCTCTCCGGCATGGCGAAGGAGGACGCGGAGCGTGTGAGCGCCATACTCAAGGACGAGGCTGCCTGTACTGAGCCGGAGAAGGCCGCCAAAGACTGCCTCTGCCGCATTGAAAAATGCAGCTTGACAGAGCAGATAGAAGAGATCAAGCGCCAGCTGGTCGATCCCGCGTTGCCGGCGGATCAGCGGACGGGATTATTAAGAGAAATACAAATACTGAACCTGCGCATGCGGGGTCTGGGTTGAAAGGAGCAGATATGTTGGAAGGAAAAGAAGCACGCGCACAAAAACTAAACGATCTGATCGAATCGGGGAAACAGAAGGGAATGCTCTCCTATAAGGAGATCATGGATGCGCTGGAGGAACTCGAGCTCGATCAGGAACAAATCGAAAAGGTTTACGATCACCTGGAAGAACTGAACATCGACATCGTCGAAGATGTTGAGATGCCGGAAGATATCAATCAGGAGATCGCGGAAATCGAGAGCACGCTCGCCGCCGTCGAGGGCATCAACATCGACGACCCGGTGCGCATGTATCTCAAGGAGATCGGCAAAGTGCCACTGCTGACCGCGAATCAGGAGGTCGAGATCGCCCAACGCATGGCGGACGGCGACCCGGACGCCAAGCATCAGCTTGCCGAGGCTAACCTGAGGCTTGTCGTTTCCATCGCAAAGCGCTATGTCGGGCGCGGCATGCTGTTTCTCGATCTGATTCAGGAAGGCAACCTCGGCCTGATCAAGGCGGTAGAGAAGTTTGATTACCGCAAAGGCTATAAATTTTCCACTTACGCTACTTGGTGGATTCGCCAGGCGATCACCCGCGCGATCGCGGATCAGGCGCGCACGATCCGCATCCCCGTGCATATGGTGGAGACGATCAATAAGCTTATTCGCGTGAATCGACAGCTCGTGCAGGAGTATGGGCGCGACCCAAGACCGGACGAGATCGCCAAAGAGATGGGCATCTCCGAGGAGAAGGTGCGCGAAATCATAAAAATTGCGCAGGAGCCGGTGTCTCTGGAAACGCCGATCGGCGAGGAGGACGACTCTCACCTTGGCGACTTTATCCCCGATGAAGACGCGCCAGCACCCGCAGAGGCGGTCGCCGTAACACTGCTCAAAGAGCAGCTCATGGACGTGCTCAATTCCCTCACCCCGCGAGAGGCGAAGGTGCTGCGCCTACGCTACGGCCTTGACGATGGCAAGGCGCGCACGCTGGAAGAGGTTGGTAAAGAGTTCAACGTCACAAGAGAGCGCATCCGCCAGATTGAGGCAAAAGCGCTCCGAAAACTCCGCCATCCCAGCCGCAGCAAGCGTCTCAAGGATTTCCTAGAATAGACCGCGCAAACCTGCCCGCCGTTCATCTGCGGGCGCTTTCGGAGACAAGCAGGCAAGGGGACAGCGCATGAAAATTGCGATCATCGGCTACAGCGGATCGGGAAAATCCACGCTGGCAAAACGACTGGCGCAGGAACTTGGTATTGAGCCGCTCTACCTCGACCGCGTGCATTTTTTGCCGAATTGGGCGGAACGGGAGCCAGAGGCCGCGCGCGAGATCGTGCGCGAAGAGATGGCGAAAGTCGACTGGGTAATCGACGGAAACTATCGATACCTGCTCCGCGAGGAACGCCTGCGTGACTCGGACGAAATCATCTGGCTCAACTATCCGCGCCTGATTTGCCTGATGCGCGCGCTTAAGCGCTATCGCGATTTTCGCGGAAAGACGCGGGAGAGCGCGACGGACGGCTGCAGTGAGCGGATGAACTGGGAATTCTTGTGGTGGATTCTGCACAAAGGCAGAACACGCGCAATGCTTCGTGGTTATCAGGAAGTCGTGCGGCGATATCCCGAAAAAACCGCAGTTATTCGAAACGACCGCGCGCTGCAACAATATCTGGACAATAGACCAAAGAAGAACGAAAGTGACACAAGCATATGAGACACTATCGAATCAGCGACCAAAATCCGATTAAGACAAAACGTTTGATTCTCACACCGCTCACGGCAAAAGAGCTCGCCGCACTGGAAACACTGGAGCAGGACGAGCTGATGCGCGGCGCGCTCGGCGAAATGCGCCGAAACGTGGTCGAGTATCCCGATCGTGCGCTCTGGCACACCGGCTGGCAGATCAGCCTCAAAAAAGGCGGGCAGGCGGTTGGTCTTTTAGGGTTTCACGGCGTAGCCGTCGAGCAGACCGTTGAGCTGGGATATGACATCTTCCCGCAGTACCGCAAAAACGGCTATTGCGCGGAGGCGATCCGTGCGCTTTGCGATTGGGCGTTCAGGTGTGAAGGCGTGTATTTTATCAGCGTGCTTGTGGATGTGGCGAACGGTGCATCCAATCATATTCTAGAGAAACTCAAGTTTTATCGCGTAGAAAGCCCCGTTGCCGGGCTAAACGGCTGGGAGATGGAGCGTCCGGCAAGCGCCTGGATGGCCGTTTACCTAAGCATTGGACTCGCAATCGGAATTTCGTTCGGGCAGACCCTGTTTGACAATATGGCGATTGGGTTGGCGATCGGCCTCGGCGCAGGGATTGCGCTCGGGTCTGGGCTGGACGCGCAGGACCGCGCGGCGCGAAAGCGCGAGAACGCGCCGAAAAAAATCGAGGAAGACACGAAAGAGAAAACCGAGTCTTAACGGCATTATTCGGATTTTGGCTAAATTAAAGAGCAGGCGTGACCGATGCGATCATGCCTGCTCTTGTGTTTTCTGGGTCTTAGTCAATCGCAGGGAAGGAGACGGTTATCGTGGAGCCGATACCGAGGCGGCTTTCCAGATGCACAGTCGCGCCAAGCGTTTCGGCTGAGTGCTTCACGATGGAAAGGCCGAGTCCCGTGCCGCCGATTTGCTTGTTGCGGCTGCGGTCCACGCGGTAAAAACGCTCAAACACGCGCGAAAGATGCTCTTCCGGGATGCCGATACCGGTGTCGGACACAGCCAGCTCCACGGTTTGATCGTTGCGCCTGAGGGTCACGCCCACGCTGCCGTTGGAGGTGTTGTATTTGATCGCGTTATCGACTAGGTTTTGAACGATCTCCTCGAGTATTTTTTGGATGCCGCGCACAGTTGCGCTGATGCAGTTGACGTTGAGCGAAACGCCCGCCTTCTCGGCTTGCGGCTGCAAACGCTGGCAAACATCCTCGCAGATCTCCCGAAGATCGATCGGCGTCATCTCCGGTAGCGATGTTCTCTCGTCCAACTGAGATAGGCGGATGATATCGTCGATGAGCGACATGAGCTGGGAAGCCTCCGAAAAGATTTTTCCAGAAAAGCGGCGCGTATCTTCAACCTTTGCAACGCCGTCGCGCATGATCTCAGCATAGCCAAGGATCGAGGTCAGTGGCGTTTTTAGCTCGTGGGACACGTTTGCAGAAAACTCGCGCCGCATCTGTTCTGCGGCTACGCGATCCGAGATATCAAGAATGAGTATCACGGTTCCCGCAGGCGATTGATTGTCCGTCACCTGACTCGCCAGCACCTGATAGGTGTGCGCGCCGCGAATCAGCGTCGATTGGCCGGAGCTGTCCTTCTTCGCCCGCTCCAGCGCTTGCTGCAGCGCAACGCTTCGGTTCAGCATGAGCACATGCGCGCCGATGATGGTGCTTGAGGCCGCCCCGAAAATCTGTGAAGCGCTGCTGTTGATCGCCAGAATGCGATCGCTTGCGTCAAGCAGAATGAACCCCTCGCGCATGTTTTCGGTGACTGCCGTAAACTCGCGTTGCTTTTCAAAGAGCGCCGCCATACGGATGATGTTCTCCCGGCGCTGGCGTTCCATACCGGTGAGCAGCGGGGCAAGCTCGTCGTAGGTTGCGTTGGCGAGAGGGTTTTCCAGATCCAGCGCGTTGATCGGCTGCAGAATGGTTTTTGCGGAATAGCGTGCAAAAAACACGGAGACAACCAGGATTGCAAGAAGAACAAGGAGCATGGCCGGCAGCAATCCACTGAGCATGCCGAGCACGCTGTTCTGGCTGCTTGCAACGCGCAGAACGCGCCCGTCCGGCAGAAGCCGGGCGTAGTAGTAGTTTTTGATCAGCTGTGTTTCGGAATATCGGCTGCTCGTGCCCTCGCCGCTGATTATTGCAGCAAATATTTCCGGACGGTCTGCGTGATTGTCCATCTTGGACACATCGAAAGCGGAATCGAATAATACGGTTCCATCCGCAGCAATCAGCGTCAAGCGGTTGCGGGATGTCAGACGCCCCAAGTACTCCTGCTCGTTTGCAGCAGAGATCAGGCCGCTTTGCGCGTAGTCGCATTCGGAAGAAAGATCTGAAATGACAAGCGTTTCAAACGCTCGGTATTGCACAAGGATAATCGCGCCGCCGAGCAGAAGAGCCGCGATCAGCGAGGAGAGGAAGATATTCCAGAATATGCGTTTTCTCATCTATTGTTACTCCATTTTGCTTCGCGATTAGATATTCCTCGCCTCAAAGCAGCACCACGCGATCGTTGCCGCTATTCGCCGAAACGATAGCCGACGCCGCGCACAGTTTCGACATACCGGCCGCTGCTGCCGAGCTTGGTGCGCAGTGTTTGTACGTGAACATCCACCGTGCGCGTGCCGCCCTCATAATCGTAACCCCAGACGGTTTCAAGCAGCTGCTCGCGCGTATACGCGCGTCCGGCGTTCTCCATCAGGCAGGCAAGGAGCGAGAACTCCTTATAGGTGAGGATCACGTTCTGTCCGCCGACGGTGACCGTGTGCTTGGCAATATCCACGACGAGTTCCCCGTGCGTGAGCCGCTCGGCGCTTGTCTTTAGTCCGCTTCTACGCAGCAGCGCTTTGACGCGCGCCACCAGCTCCGCCATGCCAAATGGCTTTGCGATGTAATCGTCCGCGCCGAGATCGAGGCCGGATACCTTGTCAAACTCCGTGGCCTTGGCGGTGATCATCATCACGGGAATCGAGGTGGTGCTTGCGTTTGCGCGGATTCTGCGCAGGATAGTTAAGCCGTCTTCGCCGGGGAGCATGATATCAAGCAGGATCAGCGAGGGTTTCTCTTCGGTGGAAGCGGCAAAAAACGCCGCCGCGTCCGAAAACCCTTTCGCGGCAAGCCCTGTCTGGTTGAGCGTATAGATTACAAGCTCGCGAATGTTCGCGTCGTCTTCCACATAGTAAATCATATTTCGGCACCCTTATGTACGCCGGTGATCGAGTACTCCGCCCACTCGGCAATGTTCTGCGCGTGGTCACCGATGCGCTCGAAGTATTTCGCGATCATGAGCAGATCGATGGCCTGTTCGCCGTTGTCAGACCCGTTTTGTATCAGCGCGATGAGTTCGCCTTTGATCGTGTCAAATAAATCGTCGATGACATCGTCCATGGCGATGACATCCCGCGCTAGCGCGAGGTCTTTGTTGATAAATGCGTCGATGCTGCCGGAGACCATCCGAATCGCTGCCTCAGCCATCTGCGGCAGATGCTCGAGTGGCTTGATATACTGTTTTCCGGCCAGATAGATGACGATGCCGGAGATATCAGCGGCTTGGTCTCCGATGCGCTCCATATCCGTAATCATCTTGAGCGCTGCGGAGATGAGCCGAAGATCTTTTGCCACAGGCTGTTGCTGCAAGAGGAGCTTGAGGCAGAGGGACTCGATATCCCGCTCTTTTTGATCCACCTCGCAATCGAAGGCGATCGCGTGATTGGCCGCTGCTACATCCTGCTTGATGAGCGCTTCGCTGGCGGACTGAATCGCGTGCTCGATCAGCGCGCCCATCTCGAGCAGCTCCTGATTCAACAGGCGCAGCTGTTCTTCAAATGTAACTCGCATCAACCGAACCTCCCCGTTATATAATCTTCTGTGCGTTTGTCCTGCGGAATGCTAAAGAGTTTTTGCGTGTTTCCGTATTCAATGATTTCTCCCAGCAGGAAGAAAGCGGTGTTGTCGGAGATACGCGCTGCCTGCTGCATGTTGTGCGTTACGATGATTATAGTATATTTTTCACGCAACGTCACGCAGAGGTCTTCGATTCTGCCAGTGGAGATCGGATCGAGTGCGCTGGTCGGCTCATCCATGAGCACGACTTCCGGCTCGACTGCGAGCGCGCGCGCAATGCAGAGGCGCTGCTGTTGTCCGCCGGAGAGTCCGAGCGCATCCTTACGTAGGCGGTCTTTGAGCTCGTCCCATATCGCCGCGTCGCGCATGGATTGCTCTACGACATCGTCGAGTTTGGCTTTGCCGCGAACACCGTGGGTGCGCGGACCGAAAGCGACATTGTCGTAAACGCTCATGGGGAAAGGGTTGGGCTTTTGGAACACCATGCCGACGCGCTTGCGCAGCATCGTCGTATCCATACTGCCGTTGTAGATGTCCTTGCCGTCAAGCAATACTTTTCCGGTGATGTGGCAGTCCTCAACGAGGTCGTTCATGCGGTTGAGCGTGCGCAGGAGTGTGCTTTTCCCGCAGCCACTGGGGCCGATGAATGCCGTGATCTGCCGCTCTGAAATTTTCAGCTCAACGTTTTTCAGCGCTTGCATCTGGCCATAGTACAGATCCAGATTTTCAATTTCAAATTTGTTCATATCCTAATTTCCTTTTACTTGGGCACTGCGCCCGATTGCGACTGTATCGATTCGAAGGATTCCCATTGCGGTTAAACCTTTCGCCGCG
>Ga0351923_1120_pt1 | contig 9673 bp, 7 predicted proteins | sample BONcelT113001C11_FD_206859 | JGI IMG/M metagenome (GOLD analysis project Ga0351923, IMG submission 206859) | Enriched cells from coal bed in the Powder River Basin, Montana, United States - BONCAT cells T11 rep2 HSBNCT.T11.300.1.C11 ...
CCGAGGACGGTTGGGCGGTATTCTATCACATTCGCTCGTTTTCGCACGTCACCGCACGACCTCGAAAAAAACCAGTTCCGATCGTTCCTCGCCGGGCAGCGTCACCGCCAGGCCCTGATCCATCAGTTCTGCGGCGGATCTGACCGTCGGCGGATGACTGCCGTCTTCAAAGGTGACGCGGTACTGGGCCCGCGCGTCCAGTCCCTTGAACCGGATCGTTTCGGTGCTGGGTTCGGCAGCCGGTTTGAACAGATAGGTCACGCCTTTGCCGACGGCCGGATCGTAGTACTGGATGCCGTCCCAATGACGGCCGTCGGGACGCGGCAGGATGTGGTACAGATCGGCGCTACGGATCAGCGGCCGCAGCCGCGCCTTGTACGCGGCAACGCAATCTTTGACGACATCCCGCTCCTCCTGCGTCCACGGTTCGCTGCCATTGCCGCCGTTGGGGGCGTCGAGGAACCATTCGGGGGCGCCCAGTGAAGTCGAGCGGAAGGCGTACTTCATGCCCGCGACGCCCCGCGGACGATAACGGCCGTCGGTGCTGCCCAAATGGCCTTCGAGCTGAATCGGGTGGAAGGCATACGAGCTGTCGTAGAACGCTTGCCGGACGTGCAGCGCGGAATAAGTGTCCGAATTGAAGATCTTGACGGCGCGGCTCATCGCCCCATAGTCCTTGATCCGCCCACCGCCGCTGCAGTTCTCCCATTGGAAACCTGGGATCTTTTCCGCCAGCGTGTCGACCAATTCGTAAAAACCGCGCGTCGCCGCAAACGACGCCCCAACGACTTCGCCGTGCGTAGAATCGGATCGCCACATGTCGGCGTGGTACTCGCGGAACAAGCGGGTGATGCGCTCGGCCCGCCGCCGACGCTGCTCGGGGTCGGCCATGTCCAGGTTGTCCGTCCAGTAAAGCCCGAACCGCAGGCCCTGGGCGTGGGCGTAATCCGCGGCGCGCTTCATTCCCGACGGCCAGTCAGCCGGATCCGAGTCGGGCTCGCCACCCGCCCACCAACCGACGTCGATCATCACCTCCTCGAAGCCCAAGGGCGCGATGTCGTCGATCAGCGGATAGTACTTGGACTCGACCGGATCCCAACCGCCCGGCGTCTTGCCGGTGGCGCCAAAGGCGTTCCATTGCACCTTGGGATAACTGGGATCCTGACGCAGAATGTCCGGCACGCGATACCGCAACAGCCACCGCCGCAGACGGTTGCCGGCGTCGTCCAGGTCGCCGCAATAGGCCCCGAGGAACCCGGGACGAAGTTCACAGGTTTCGCCGGGAGCCAGTTCCACACGCAGGTCGCTGCGATTGCCGGCCCGCACCCGCAGGGCTGGCGATGCATCGCCAGCCAGCGTCACGGCCTCGATGCGGCAGAAACTCCATTCCAGCCCCAGGTACAGACCGTGCGGTCCGTCCGCTTCGAGCACGATATACGGGATGAACTCGCCGGTCGGAGCGGTTCGCACCGAGTAGCGACTGCCCGGCTGGGCCGCTGCCAGCGAATGACGGTACACGCCCACGGGATCCGGAGTGCCGCCATCACTGTGGAAGTTCCACATCGCGACCGCTCCGGTCAAGTCCAGGTCAAACGTGGGCTGTTCTCCGAGGGTCACCGGTTGGGTCGAGTCGTTGCGGATGACCAGACGGTGCTGGATCGGGCCGGGGCCCGGACGCGCGCGCCATTGGGAAACCGCCTCCAGCGGCGGTTCCGAGGACACAAACCGCAACGTCAGTTCCTGCCCGCCGCCAGCCTCATCGTCCTGGTTGTCAGCGAGGACCGCATCAGCCAGACGCCAGCGCAGCGTCTGCCTCTGGCCGCCGACGTCGGCCACGGGCCAGAGGCCGAACGGCACCGGGTTGGAGATCCAGTTCCAATCTGCCGCCGGGCATAACAGTTCGCTCAGGGCCAACTCGCCGTCGGCCGTGGCCCCCAGCGTCAATCGCGTATCGTCGGTGGCCAGTGTCCACGACCGCACCAGTGGACCTGCCGCAGGGCGAGGCGTGGCTTCCAACGCTTGGGCAAGGGTTTCCCGCGCGGCAGCCGGATCGATTCCGGCGTGGGCGAAATCCGTCAGGGCCTTGCTCCAAATCCGAAACTCGTCGATTCGTCCCCGAAAGCAACGCCGCTCGTCCGTATAGCCCAATCCCACAGCGACCGGCATGGGAGACGGGCGGACCGGGGCCGCATCTCGTTCACTAGCGACGAGAACGCCGTTCAAGTAGAACCGCAACTCGTCCCGCGCCTTGACCAGAGCCACATGCTGCCAGCGGCCCGGCGATAACGGCACGGCATCGGTCAGCACCCACCTGCCGCCTCCGGCACCGTAGGCGGCCAGGAACTCGTTCGTGTTGGCCCCGTTCTGCTGCAGCACGAAGCCCAAACCCTCGCTGACATGGTTCCCGAAGATATCGGCGTGCTGACTCTGCTGCGGACCGGGATGGACCCAGCATTCCACCGTGAATTGTTCCCCGAGTGCGTCCTGAGACAACCCGGTATCGACCCAACTGCCACCGTCAAACGACGCGCATTGGCCATGCCTGCCTTCGAGGAAAGCGAGCTGGCCGCGTGCCGCGCAAGGGTGTGGCGAGTCCGACGAATCGTGGAGATTTCCATCGAAGCGGAGTTCCAGCACCAGCTTGGAACGATCGAAGTCCTGGGGCCCCGAGCTGCCTGGTTCTGCAGCTCCTGCCAAGCTGCTAAGAGCCAAGCTTACGCCCAGCAGCCATCGCCGAATGTTTGCACGCCTGGTCATCTTCATGGTCGGCTCCTCGATGGAAATCTTGCGGTACGTGAGGCCTTGTTCGTACCATTTGCTGGCGGGGCCGTGAAGGGCCGTACCGACGGATTATCAGCGAATCGCTTCCCCGCGCCACAGCAGATTCTTGCCTTCCTTGTTCACGTCGGCAGCCATGTTCGCCGCAGGCCAAGCGGACCATTGCGAATCGCCATGACTCGACATGATTGAACTCGCAATATGCAAGCCTCGTTGAACAACGGCATCATCCAGATCTCAAGTCGTAATTCAATTGATCGCAAGCATTTAAGTCGTAATTCCACCTTCAAGTCCGATTGGGCACGGAGGTTGCATTCAGAAGGATGGGGAGTCGCTATTTTCGTGCGCGCTCCCCCCTCGGCCTAACGGCGTGAGGCGGCATGACGGGATTGGTCATCTTGGGGGGGCCCAAATGATCGCCCGTTGGCAGCGAAGTCGCGGCACGCAGTTTGGCGTACCGACAGCGACGAGACAGTTGGGTTCTGCAACCCGTAGTTTCACCATAACTCACAGTATGAAGGAGGTTGGATCGTCATGACACATCGTTTGGTACTTGGTTTTGCGGCCCTGGCCCTGGTGGCAGTGGTCGGCGGAAAGGCACTGGCGGGGCATGGGTATGCGTCCACGACGTGTGCTCCTCCCACAACGTGTGCGCCCATGACAACGTGTGCGCCCATGACAACCTGTGCGCCGGTCACGACCAGTGCGCCGGCGACGACCTGTGGTCCGAGGATCATGCGCCGCGCTCCGATGACGACGTGCGCACCCATGACGACTTGTGCGCCGGCGACCACATGTGCTCCGAAGACGACCTGTGCGCCGGTTACCACCAGCGCTCCGGCCACCACCTGTGGTCCGGTCGTCGTCTACCGTCCGCGCATTTTGCTGTGCCGGCCGGCGACGACATGTGCCCCGCCGACTTGCTGTGCGCCGGTAACGACCAGCGCTCCGGTTGTCGTGTACAAGGGCGAAGTCGTGCAGAAGAGCGTGATCCAGAAATAGGCAGGGACGGTCGAACCGGCCTTGCAATCACCCTGGCAAAGACCGGACCTCGATGGAGGTCCGGTTTTTTTGTTGGCGTTTGCTGCCCAGCACGCCGAGGCCAGGCCGCAGCTTCTGCCAAGCCGGGTTCATCGAGCCTCTCGATTAAAAAACGCTCTATTTATCCTGGAGGAGCGGCTGGTCAGCCATTTCTGCGGGCTCCTCGTCCGGAATCAGCGAGGCTTGGCTCGAGTCCGCATCGGCGGCCATTTCCGGCTCGTTCGGGATGTCGGTTTCGATCGCCGGATCACGGTTTCTGCGGTCCCAATCGACGGCCGAAAAGATGTCCCTGACGACCGCGGACTCCGGCGGCGTCATGTCCCTCGTCAAGGGACTGGCAGCGGAAGCGCGCGGCAGGCCGCCGCCAGGGGTATTTCCCGGCGACGTTGCGGCGCGGGTCTGCCATTCCACATCGAGGGCATCGGCAGCGGCAACGGTTGCATCGCTCCGCGGCGTGCCGGCCGATCGTGCAGTGCGTTCGCCGGACAGAATTGGGGCAGGCACCATCGCCACGGGCGGAGCGGAACGTGGTGCGTGCGGGTCTTGAAGCGGAATCAACGTCTTGACGTCGGCCACGTCGTGGATGCGGTCTTCCTTGGGCGGATCGACAATCAACCACTTTTCGCGTTCCTCGGGCGATGCCGACTCGCGCCAGATCGCCAGCACCTGACTTACGTTTACGTGCGGGTTCCCTAATTCGTTGCCCGTCTGGCGTCCTTGTTTAGGATGCAAGGGCAGCCACAGCATGTCGATGATGTCGCTGTCTTTGTAGAAGTTTCCGCCGACGATTTCGCCCAGGCTGTTCAGGTGCAAGTCGTAATGAAAGGATTTGACGCGACGGATTCGGGGCGACTCTTGGTATTCGCTGTTGCTGTCTTTGACGTACGCCAGATTCAATTTGACTTCGACTCGACGCTCGGAACGCATGGCCGAGGAACTGCTGAAAGCATAGGTCGGGTAGTTCCATTTCTCTTCGCTGGGATCCGCTTCCAAGCCCAACGGATGGCCGCCGCGGCCGAGCCAGTTGGTGATAATGGCATGAAACAGCCCCGCATCAATCTTGGAATCGATACCTGCCAGCATTTCGACGTCGTTGTACATGTAGATCTCGGCCAACAGCGCTTTGATGTCGGCCGGTGTGAAGACCACGCCGTTGCGTTTTACGGCGGTTTTCGGCTCGGCGTGCCGGATGGCGGCGGCCGTCCAACCGTTGCAATGTCCGTGCCAGTTGGGCGTTTCCATCTTCGTCCCCCAGGTCATGCCTAGCGGGCCTTTGCGCGGGGTGGGTTTCTTGAAAGCCGTCGTGTCCCATTGCTCGAACGCGACCGCCAGCGACCGTCCGCCGTGAAACGCCAAATCGTACTTGCGCATGGCATCCACCGTTCCGCCACCGCGATCGGGGTAGATGTAGCCGGAGTACGGCACGCGGAAATTGGGAACCGTACCGGCTGTTGGCAGTTCCTCAAACTTCCATTCAAAGTCGGTTCCCCAGTATTGTTCGAAAACACGGTTCTGTTTCTCAACCACCAACTTCGGAGTGACTGCTCCGAAACCGTTGGTCACGAATATCAGAAATACGATTGCCGATGTCCCCATGATTGACTCCGCAAGTAACCGCCACCCAGCAGAAACGGATCTGTCCACCCGACGCCCAGACACCGCTTTCCCAACACGAAACATCAACGCGGCCATCCATGGCCAGGGCGAGGTCCGAACGCGACCGCCCAAGGAAAGCTCTCGGTCAGTTATCGACCGGCAGACGTGCCAGCATCGACTCGACACCCCGTCGCCGTTACAAACGGCTCCGCCCGTCTTTTGGGACGCGGCGTTTCTCGGCATACAAGCGGTAAGGCTTGTGCAACCGGATCATGCTCCGGCGGCGGACAGGCTGCCGTTGGTGAGCAGGAAATCGGCGACCATCGGCAGATGGTCGGAGGCCTGCTGGGCGGCCTCGGTGCGCGAAGCGAAACTGTGATGCAGTTCGATGTCACCGCGAAAAAAGATCCGGTCCAGGGGCCGGATCGGCAGAAAGGCTGGGAAGGTCTTAATGCGTTTCGCCGCAGACCGGAAGCCCATCGGCGTCAGAAGTCGCCGTCCCAGCGTGCCCCAGACGTCGTTGAAATCGCCCGCGGCGACCACGGGCGTGGTGTGGTGCGAATAATTCAACGCCTCGCTGTTCAGGAACCGCCGCAGCTGGATGGTCCGCTCAAAGCCGGACAATCCCAGATGGAAATTGAAGACGAGCATCGTGCGAACGTGCCCCTCGACGGGCAAGCGGCAATGGGCGATCAAGGCGCGGCGGCGTTTCTTGAGCGGCACGGTAAGTTCCAGATCCCGCAGGTCGTACAGCGGGAAGCGGCTCAGGATCGCATTGCCATAGCACCCCTGTTTCAGTTTCACATTGGGCTGATAGGCCCGATGCGGCATGTCGAGTGCATCGCCCAGAAAATCCACTTGGCGATGATGGCCGGACCGAGGCACCCCGTCATCGACTTCTTGCAGTAGCACCAAGTCCGGCTGGCAGTGCGAAATCGCCTCGACGATCCGCTCCGGCCGGTAGCGGCGGTCGATGCCCCCAATGCCCTTGTGAATATTGTACGTCAGCAGTCGAAAACGCATACCAAACATCCGAATTCGGATCCTCAACCTTCTATTCGTCACCATTGTAAAGATCCGCCGCCGGGTCAAGAAGAGGCGGTCCCAAGAGCGGCGATAAATCGCCACACGTCGGAACCCGGAAAGCCCGTGCAGCGAGGAAAGCACAGCGGTGGTCTTGCTTAGGCTCTGGGAACCGAATAATCCGGACAAATGGTTTTCGCCGCGAGAATTCGCCCACCAGCCGAGGTTCTGGCGGCTGAGTTTGCTAACAGTAACGTATACTCTGCCAGGAACCACGGCTTCTGGGTAAGGTTTTGCGCATGTCGGACTTGGAACGAAACACGGATCGAACGACGTTCGCCGAGCCGAGTTGCAATACGTCGGTGGCAGGCACTTTCGGGGTGGATCCCACGGGCGGCTCGACCGTCTCGACATCTTCCGTCTGTGGCTCCACCGTTGCCGCGGCCCTGGCGATTCTGTTCGCCGCCTGGTGTGCTGCGGGGTCGCTGGGGTTGGTCGCTCACCCTTTGCGGCTGGCCCTCGTCTACGCGGCCCTGACTCTTGCCGCGTCAGCGACCTGGCCTTGGAACCTCGCGGGCCGACGATCCTGGTGGTTGATCGGCATTCTCGGCCTCGTCGCGCTGCGAGCGACGACGGCGGTATCCGCCGAGCACGAATTGGCGGTCGTGCTGGCGGTCGCAGCCTGGTTGGCAATGGTTAGCCACGATAACCGGCGATTAGTGCTGCAAGCCTGTACGCGAGCCGTGGCGGTTTTGGCCCTGTTTCGTGTCGCCTGTTCGTCGGTCTGGTCCGTTTGGCTGCTGGGTGACTTTATCGGCCAGAGGCTGGGGCGCGGGGTCGGCTCGCTGTTGGGCGTGCCGTTAAATGTTGGGGCGTCGTTTGCCGGGTTGGACTTCCTGGTGCTGATGGCGGCCTTGTTCGCCGGTTGGCTGATCGCGACGGAGGGGTCGAAAGTCGGGCGGGCTGTGGCTACCGCGTTGGCCGTGCTGGGCGTTCATCTGTTGTATCTGATCACCGTGGCCTATGCCCTGGATTGGGTCGCCCTGCTGCCGGCTGCTGCAGAACCGGTCTTCGATCATCCGTACGTGCCGCCTGCGTGGAGTTGGTCGAACGAAGTCCGGCAACTCTTGCCTTGGAACTTGCCGGCCTTGGCGGCGATATTGCATCTGGCGGTTGTTGCCATCATGTTCCGCTGGTCGCGGTGGCCGGCGGCTGAGACGGCAGCTGAGACGGACACGGCCGCGTCTGGGACGAGGGCTTGGGCGGGCCGGTTTGCGTGGCGGCAGGGGATGGTTGCGGCCACTCCCTATATCGCGGCCGCGATGCTGCCGATCTGTGCGACGCTGTCGCTGACGCGAACCGATTTGTCGGGCAAGCGATTCGTCGCCAACCAGGAGGGGAATCTGGATTGGGAACGTCCCCAGCACGAGCGCTACGGCCATGCCGCGGCGGGATGGTTCGGGATGCTGCCGCCGTTGGTCGAGAGTCTGGGCGGCGCGCTGCGCGTTTCGCCCGACCTGGGCGCAGCCGATCTGGCCCAAGCCGACGTGGTCTTGTTGCTGCACCCGAACGGACCGGTGGCAGAGCCCACAAGACAGCGGCTGCGGGAATTTGTCCGCCGTGGCGGATCGCTGCTGGTGGTCGCGGAGCCGTACCAGCAACAAGGCGATGTGCGAAGCGGTTTTGACGACGTGCTCGCCGAGACACGGATCCGCGTTCGGCACGACGTCGCCGTGTCGGCAGCGGGCGGATGGCAGCACAGCAGCGAGTGGTTGGCTCATCCGGTGACTCGCGGAATCGGCCCTCGGACCGGTGCGTACTTCTCGGATTTGGGTCCGTCGCTCGAAGTCCGTTGGCCTGCACGGCCGCTGGTGTTGGGCCGCTGGGGGTGGAGCGATCCGGGCTCGGACGCCGTCCTGACGGGCGTGTCGCGGTTGGAAGCGGGCGAGCGGCTGGGCGACTTGGTGCTGGCGGCGGAAGAGCATGTGGGCGCGGGCCGCGTGCTGGTCCTGGCCGACGCTTTCCCGCTGACCAACGAAGGCGGGGTGCGGGCCTATGGCTACACCGGCCGGTTGTTGTCTTACCTGGCACAGCGGCCCACCGGTCCGCAGACGCCGTGGCGTCAAGCGGCCACGATGTTCTTGGGACTGGGACTGCTGGCCGCCGTCGCCTACCGGCTCGAGCCGTCGCGGGTGCTGGCCGTCGTATTGATTTGGACAGCGTCACAGACAGCGTGCGAGGCGTTCAGTCGCCACGCGTCGCGCGTGGTGCCGGATGGCCGCCTGGTCGCGCTCGACGTTGCCGCCAGCGACGGCTCGGGCTCCGGCAGCCGCTTGGCCTACATCGACGCTTCCCACCTGCCGGCATACAGCGATGCCCAGTGGGCCTTTGACGGCATCAACGGTTTGACGCTCGCGCTGATGCGCAGCGGCTACTTGACGTTGACGTTGCCCGAGCTGAGCCGCGAGCGGCTGGAGCGGGCGGCGATTTTCGTCACCGTCGCGCCGGCGCGGCCGTTCACCGCCGCACAGCGGCGCCAGCTGGTTGAGTTCGTCGAGCGCGGCGGGACGTTCTTCTGTCTTGTCGGTGCCGAGGAGTCGGCCTCGAGTGCATCGCTGCTGGACGAATTTGGGATTCGCGTGCCGCCTTCGCCGGTGCCGACCACGGGCCGCTGGCACGAGCCGGAGCCGTTGGGACACGTCCGAGCCATGTATGGGGACGGCGATCCGGAGGGGCCGGCGGACGCTCGAGCCGAAGTCCAGTTTTATGCCGCGTGGCCCGTGGCGACGGATGCCAATGCGGAGGTCCTGGTTCGCACGGCTCATGGGCAGCCCGTCGTTGTCAGCCGCCAGATCGGTTCCGGCCGCATCGTCGTGATTGGCGATACCGGATTTGCACTGAACAAGAACCTCGAGTATGTCGGTGGGCAACCGTTTCGCGGGCGGTACGACAACGCGCATTTCTGGCGCTGGCTGCTCGGCCGCGTTACGGATGCGCCCCCGTGGTCGCCGCCCGTGGTAATACCGCAGGACGAAGAAGCGGCCGTCCAGGAGGTGCAGCCATGATTCGAGGCTGGATTGCAACAGCGTTGTTGGCGGGGTCTTGGCTGTTCGGGCTGGGCTACTACCAGCCGGCGAACATTGTCATTTGGGGAACTTTGCTTCTTCGTCCTGCGGTATTACCACGGGCGGCGACCACGGGGGCGCATCCGTAACGCGGCCGAGCAGCCAGCGCC
>Ga0351923_1176_pt1 | contig 9406 bp, 7 predicted proteins | sample BONcelT113001C11_FD_206859 | JGI IMG/M metagenome (GOLD analysis project Ga0351923, IMG submission 206859) | Enriched cells from coal bed in the Powder River Basin, Montana, United States - BONCAT cells T11 rep2 HSBNCT.T11.300.1.C11 ...
CGTGCCTGCGGATTTCGTCGCAAGAAATCCGGAGAATGACGGGCCAGACGAGCACGGAAATCCTCTCTTGACTGGGTGCGGAAGATTCCGGGCGGGTGATCGTTGCGGCGTGTGCCTGCCCCACGCCGCGGCGACTAACATGGACGGGTTGCCGGAACGGTGCGCAAACGTGCTGGAGAAGGATGCCAATGACCACTTGGAACGATGAAGGCCAAGACTTGCTGGAAATCTGGATGATCGAGACACAGGACCTGGACAAGCTGTGGGAGCTGGCACGGAATGTCACCCAGCCCGAGACGCAGCCGGAATCGAGCGTCCGGACTCCACGAGCCTGGACCCTACTGCCGCCTCCTGAGGAATCCCAAGAGGGCTCACTACCCAAGATCGAATTACCCCAGGGTTTGCGCCCGATCCAGTCGACAAGAAGCCATCAACGGCACGGGCAATGAACCGGTGACGGAAGCCAATTCTCGAAGCTTCAGCCGGTTGGGCGGGGCTACCCCTGCAAAAGACTATCTGGCGGGAGAACTCGTCTCGCCGGTCAAGCATGAGTATCTGGGCGGCGCGGTCTACGCGATGGCGGGCGCCAGCAATGCCCACAATCTGATCGCGGGCAACGTGTTCGGCAGCCTGCACGCCCGGCTCCGCAGGCGTTCCTGCCGGCCGTACAACTCCGACACCAAGATCCGCATCCGCCTGCCGAGCCACGTGCGGTTCTACTATCCCGACGCGTCAGTGATCTGCCGACTGAATCCGCAATACGACACGTTCCAGGACGAACCAGCGGTCGTGACCGAGGTCCTGTCGCACAACACGCGCCGAATCGACAGGGGGGAGAAGCAGGAGGCGTACTTGACCATCCCGTCCTTGTGCGCGTACGTCCTCGTCGAGCAGGTAGGGCCGACGGTCGAGGTCTTTCGCCGCACCGAACAGGGCTTTGTCCGGGATGTGTACGACGGCTTGGAAGCCGTCATCGCGTTGCCGGAAATCGACACCGAATTGCCGGTGGCGGAGGTCTTCGAGGACGTCGAATTCGCGCTGGAAGCCGACGGCGAAACGTCGTAGGTTTCCGAACCCACCCCTGCAAAGGTGTTAACCTCGTTGGAGTTCACGCTTCCGCGTGTCTTTTCCCGCCGGCAGAGACCGGCCAAACACGCGAAAGCGTGAACTCCAACGGGTGCGATCCCACGGAAAACACATTTAATCAACAGCCCGCAAGCTCGTGGGGGTCGGGTGAGAACAAGAACCGGTCGGTGCCAACATGCCATTTCACGACCTTTATGACGCAAACGGAACACGCCGCTCCCGGCCTTTGGCCTAGCCCGGCTCGCTATTTCTTGTGGCCGACGTACCCGTGTTCGACGAACCACGCCCAGGCATCGGCGACGGATTGGCGGAAGGGACGCGGACGATACCCCAGTTCGGCTTGCGCCCGGGCGCTGCTGTAGTAGTGGAACTGGCTGGTCACGCGGACGCCGGCGGAATTGAGATCCGGTTCGCGGCTGGTGATTCGCCCCCACAGGTCGCCGCCATAACCGCCCAGGAACCGCATCAGTGGGCCGGCGCGAAACCACGGCTTGCTGCCGCCGCTGATCTCGGCGAACAGGCACCAGATCTGCTGGTAGGTCAAGTTCTCCCCGGCCAGGATGTACTGGCGTCCCGTGGGGGCTTTTTCACACGCCGCCAACAGTCCGTCGGCAACGTCGCGGACGTCGCACGAGGTCAAGCCGCCGGTGGGGGCCAGCGGCGTGAAACGTGTGGCGACCTCGAGCAGCATTCGGCCCGAAGAGGGCTTCCAGTCCCAGGGCCCGAGCATAAAGCCCGGATTGACGAGCACCGCGTCCAGTCCGCGATCGATGTAGCTGCGGACTACCGCTTCGGCTTCCTGCTTGGTGACCACGTACGTGCAGGGAATCTTGCCTTCGCGCGGCGAATCCTCGTCGGCCGGCGCATCGCGGCGGCCCACGCCCAGCGCATCGACACTGGATACGTGCAGCAGTCGGGCCTGAGCCTCCAACGCCGCCGCCGCCACGTGCTGCGTGCCCTGGACGTTGACCTCGCGCTGCGGGGCAAGTCCCGTCCAGCCGAAATGCACGATGGCAGCCGAATGCACAACCGTCGCCACGCCCCGGCACGCTTGCCGCACCGCTTCCGCATCCCGCACATCGCCCCAAGCACGCTCGACGTTCAGGCCCTCCAGCGGCCGCGGATCCGAATCGCGGCGCACCAAGACCCGCACCGCTTGGCCACGTTCCAGCAACCGTCGCACCACGTTGTTGCCGACCAACCCCGTCGCTCCGGTAACCAGGAATGTTTTCGTCAACGGTTCGAACCTCCATGACAGAGTGGGGATCAGGCGAACGTCTGGTCCAGTTGCAGGTAGGCGCTGTCGTCGTTTTCAAGGATTGTCGACACCGCGATTCCCTCTCGTTTCCATTCGGAACGACCATCCCAGTTCCGGTTCTCAATCCCGCCCCCGGATCCTGCGCAGGATGTCCCAATACGCTCCGCGAGCGCCGCCGGCGATGGCGTCGATCAAGGCCCGGTTCGCGTTGTAATTGTGATCTCCGGCCGCCGCCGCGGGTCCGGTGGCATCCTCTTCCGGCGGAAAGAACCGCGGGTCGTCGCCGATCAAGTCGCGCACCAGTTGCGCCGGGTGCGCGCCCAAGGCCGGAGAAATGTAGAACGTCGGCTGCAGCAGGTCAATCGGACCCGCATCGTGCCGCCGCAAGCCACGATTCGTCTCCAACGGCCCTTCGGCCGCCACCAGGGCTTCCATGCGGGTGCCGGGATAGATGCGGATCCCCAGAGCGGCGCCGACGGCGTCCGGTTCCATCTGCTGGACGTCGGCGATCGTTGCGGCCACCGTTTCCGGCGTCTCGCCGGGGCCGCCCAACAGCAAGTCCAGCATCACCGTGATCCCGTGGGTTCGGCATCGCGCCACCGCCTGGGCAATGTCCTCGCGGCGGTGGGGTTGGCGATAGGCGGCCAGCATCGCCGGATGTGTCGCATCGCTGGTAAAGTTCAGCCCCACGCATCCGGCGCGCCGCATGCGTTGGGCCAACTCGTCGGGAAACGGGACGATGGCCACATAGGCGTACCAGCGGACGCGGTCGCCCAATCGCCGCTCGATCAGCGCATCGCAAACGGCCAACGCATGCTCGGGCGGTAGATTGAATTCGGCGTCGCACAGGTGCAGCACGTCGAGGCCTCGATCCGCTAGAGCGGCCACCTCGCGCGCCACCTCGGAGGGCTCGCGGAGCCGATGCTGGCGGCCCTTGGCCAGCGGGTCGGCACAGTAGCTGCACCGTCGCGCACAGCCGCGTTTGGTCTCGACGCCAATCTGTCCGCCTTGCGCAAAATAGGCCTCGTTGTCGACCAGATCCCGTTCGGTGGGAACCCGCAGTGGCTGGGGCCAGGCAGGGGGATTGACCTGCAGCACACCGGCTTGACGATATACCAATCCCGGCACATCGTCCCAACGCCGCTTGCCGCCAATGGCGTCCAGCAAAGCGACTGTTGCAGCTTCACCGTCACCCCAAATCCCGAAATCGGCACTCGTCCGCGCCAGCAGCGACTGGGGAAAGATCGAATATCCGACGCCGCCCAGGACAATCGGTGCGTCGGTGTGCCGGTGGACCGCGGCGATATCGCGTTCCAAGACCGGCACGAAGCTCTCGCCGCTGGGCCAGAAACAATCGTCGGCATTGCGAAAGGTCAGGCCCACCAGATCCGGCGAACGGCGGCCGAAGCGGTTCGCCAGCACCGCTTCGGCGTCCTGGCATGGATTGAGATCCACGAACTCCACATCGTGCCCGGCGGCGCGGACCGCTGCGGCGACGTAATCCAAACCGAGCGGAGCGATCGGCGGCTGCATGCGGTTGGTATTGATCAGCGTCAGCATGAGATTGCGGCACTTCCTGGGCGTTGCGGCAAGGACCGGTACCAGAGGCTTGGCTACCATTCCCCCAGTCCCGTCTTGAGGCCGCTGGGACGCTGGTCCAGGGCGCCTTTGACGCCCAGTTGCCGCGGGTCGCGGGCGATCTTGTCGGTAAAGATGCGCACGTCGTCCACAATCGGACGAGCACGCCGCGTGATCTCTTCGGCGTTACCCACCACGCGCTGAATCTGCTGGTAGATGTCGTCGTCATGCACCAGGCGGCCCAGGGTGCCTTGGCCGGAATTCAGGGCCTCGCTAAAAGCCACGAATTGTTCGAGCAAGTCGTTCAGGTTTCGTGTGGTCTCCTCGACGTTCTCGACCAGCTGCGGTCCGCGCTCGCCCAATGGCTTGGTGAACTTCTCCAGGTGGTCCAAGTTCGCCTCGGCCTTGACGCTCATCCGCTGAAAGCCGTCCATCGTGGTCCGCGCGGCCGCCATCGTCTGCCGCGTCTCGTCGACAAACGCCGGCATGTCATGCAGCGTTTGCCGCAGCTGGACGGCCAACTGCTCGTCGCCCAAAATTTTTTGCAGGCCTTGCATCGTGCCGTCAAAATGATCGAGGGCACGTTCCGCCTTGTCAACGATCCGCTTGATCTGATCGTCGCTGCCCCCGACGGTCTGGTTGACCGTGCGGGCCAGTTCCGACACTTCCTTGCCGGCGCTCTCCAGCGAGCGGAACGCGGACGAGACGCTCCCTTCGAGATTGACCAGCGCGCGAAGCGGGTTGCTGACCACCGCACCGTCCGACATGAATTCGCCGTCCCCCAAGAATTCGTTGGCGCTCTGCTCTTCCAGCGAGTCCAAGCGACGGTCGCGGTCGGTGTCGAACCGCGCCAGCATCGTCGTTTGGTCGCTGGGGACAAACTCGACGACCGCATCGCCCAACAGGGACCCCGTACCGATGCGACAGGTTTCGTGACGCCGCAACTTGAACTGGTCAAACACGCGGATGCTGACCAACACGCCGCCTTCCTCCAGCAGCCGCACGTTCGAGACGCGGCCGATCAGTACGCCGCTCTTGCGGACCGGCGTGTCCACCGTGATCCCGGGGGCTTCCGGAAACTTGACGTGGATCTCGTACCGCCGCTGCCAGACGTTGGGCCAAGCGCCGAACAACATCACCAGAATCACGGTGACGATCGCCGAGGCCACGACGACCACACCGACGCGAAATTGTAAGACTCGTTCTTCCATGACTTGGCCATTCTCGTTTGCGCGCTGGCTCCGCTTCGCGACCAGCCCGCAGCGACAGCATCCGTCGGATGCGCCGTCGCCGTTGGCTCGGGGGTTAACGAAATACTCCTACTGTCAACGCCGTGTGGCGGCTGCCGCCTCGGAAGCCTTTCGCATTTCCATCAGCCGTTCGCCGGCTTCGCCCCGCACGAATTGCCGCACGCGCGGATCGTCGCAGCGGTCCAGCGAGCTGGGAGGGCCGTCAAAAAGCACTTGCGATTCGTTCGCTTTTAGCCGGGCCACGGGATGCAGCATCATTACGCGGTCCGCCGCTTTCCGCGGCGGGAGCATGTGATGCGTCGCGTTCGCGCTGGTCACCGGATGATTTCGCCGCGTCCGGATCATCAACTCGTTGATCACGTCGCTCATGATCGGATCCAAGCCGGTCGTGGGCTCGTCGTACAGGATCAAATCGGGATTCATAATCAGGGCCCGCGCCAACCCCACGCGTTTCCGCATCCCCCCCCGACAACTCGGCAGGCTTCTTGGCGACGACGCTGTCCGGCAGCCCGACCTCGGCCAGCCGCATAAAGACCATTTCTTGGACCTCCGCGTCACGATACGTGGTGTGCTGGCGAAGCGGGAAGGCGACGTTCTGGCCGATGGTCATGCTGTCAAACAGGGCTGCATTTTGAAACACGAAGCCAAAGCGGATTCTCTGTTGCGTCAGTTGCCGATCGTTCAGTTGCGCCAGGCGGTGACCGTCGAAAAACACCTCGCCGCGCGTCGGTCGCAACAGGCTGGCTAGCGTCTTGAGCAACACCGTCTTGCCGCAGCCGCTCTCGCCAATGACGGCCAGCGTTTGCCCGCGGGGAATTTCCAGCCGGATGTCACGAAGCACTTCGTGACGCCCAAAACGCACATCCAGCTCGCGCACTTCGACCAGCGGTCGGTCCGAATCGGCGGCGGAAAACGATGCGTTCATACGGCGCGACATCTCCTGGCAAGGCTCAGCTCCCAAAAACGCTGCTGCCCTCCGGCCAAAGCATGAAATAAAAGGAGTCCAGGGAAATGCCCAAGAGCAGGTCCAACAACAGAATCAACACAAAGGATTGCACGAAGGCGGACGTCGCCGCTTTGCCGACTCCCTCGGCGCCGGCATCGCAGTTGAACCCCTGATAGCAACTGACCAACGAAATCGCCACACCGAAAAAGACGCTTTTCGCCAGACCGCTGAACAAATCGAAACTGTCCACAAACTGCTGCGTGTTGTACATGTAGTGATGCTTGTCGATCCCCAGGATCATCACGCTGTAAAAGTACCCGCCCACGACTCCCATGAACACGGCCATCACCGTCAGCAGGGGAATCAGCAGTACGAATGCCAAGAATCGGGGCACCACCAAGTAATGAATCGGGTTGGCGCCCATGCTGGCCAAAGCGTCTATCTGCTCCGTCACCCGCATCGTTCCCAACTCGGCGGCCATCGCACTGCCCACCCGGCCGGCGAGCATCGTGGCGGCGAGTACCGGACCCAATTCCCGAGCCAAGGACATATTGATTACGGCGCCCAGACGGGTTTCCATCTGCAACTGCTGGAACTGGAAGAACGTCTGCACCGCCAGGACCATGCCGATGAACATGCCCGTCAGGGCTACCACGGGCAGACTCAGAACGCCCACCTGGTACAGCACCGGCAAGAATGCTTCCCGCCTCGGCAGACGCACGACCAGCCAGGATAAGGTGCGCCAGGCGAAGAGCGCCAAATCGCCCACCGCCAGCACGCCGTTGATCGCCACTCCACCCCAATCCGAAACCCATTCCCGCAACGGCACCGTCAAGCGGCGGGAGATTTCCGGCTCGGACTCGAAACGCGCGCCCAGCGACATGGATCATTACCGCCGTGAAGGTACGAAAGGGTTGCGTCCCTATTTATCGGCAGAATGACTTTGACGCTTGAAGCGAGTTTAACGATTGCGCAAGGTTTAATTACGCAAGATCTAACCGTTCTTGTGCAGCACAGGCTGCAAGTCTGTGGCGAACTCCGTATCCCAGGCTGGCAGCCTGGGATGAACCTCATCGGACAGCTTGTCAGCCTGTGAACATGACACCCGGGGCAAGCCCCCCGCGCGATGCGTCACTTGGCCCCCGTGGCCGCCACCGGGCTCGCTTCGGCGTCGTCCGCTTCGGCCTCGACCTCCTCAACGACTTCGACCGTTTCGCCGTGGAAATCGAGCCGCCGCACCTTGCCTTCATCGTCGCGAATCGCGTCCACGAGGATCTTGTTGTTGCCCTGGAACGTGCCCTTCAGCAGCTCCTCGGCCAGCGGATCTTCGACGCGGTTTTCGATCGCGCGACGCAACGGCCGGGCGCCGAAGTCCAGGTCTTTGCAGGCGACCTTGATCAGGAATTCTTTTGCGCCGTCGGTCAGTTCCAGCTGAAAGCCCCGCTCGGCCAAACGCCTGCGGACCTGCACCATCTCCATTTCGATGACCCGCTTGAGGTCGTCGTGCTGCAGGTGGCGGAACACGATGACGTCGTCCAGCCGGTTGAGGAACTCGGGCCGGAAAACTTTTTCGATCTGGTCCGTGACGCGGGTTTTCATACTTTCGTACGATGCGTCCTGGTTGGGCTTTTGGAAGCCGAAGCCCGCTTCGTTCTTGATCGCTTCGGCGCCCGCGTTGGTGGTCATGATCAAGACCACGTTACGAAAGTCGACCTTGCGTCCGAAGGCATCGGTCAGCCGGCCCTCTTCCATGACCTGCAGCAGGGTATTGAAGATCTCCGGATGCGCCTTTTCGATTTCGTCCAGCAGCACGACCGAGTAGGGGCGGCGGCGAATTCGTTCGGTCAATTGTCCGCCCTCCTCGTAGCCCACATAACCCGGCGGCGCGCCGATCAGGCGGCTGACGTTATGCTTCTCGGCGTACTCGCTCATGTCGATATGGACCAACGCATCCTGGTCGCCGAACAAGTATTCCGCGAGGGCTTTGGCCAACAGCGTCTTGCCCACGCCGGTGGGACCGGCAAACACGAAACAGCCGGTTGGTCGGCGAGGGTCTTTCAGTCCGCTACGGCTGCGGCGGACACTCTTGGCCACGGCCGTCACGGCGTTTTCCTGGCTCACGACGCGTTTGTGCAGCTCTTCCTCCATCTTCATCAGCCGCAGGCTCTCTTCGGTCGACAACCGCGTCAGGGGCACTCCCGTCATCCGCGACACGACCTCCGCGATCACCTCGGCATCGACCACGCCGTCCGTCTGCTTGGAACGTTCGCGCCATTCGCGGGTAATCTGCTCTTTTTTCTTCTTCAACTTGTCCGCCTGATCGCGCAAGGCGGCCGCCTTTTCGAAATCCTGGTTCGCTACGGCCTCTTCTTTTTCCCGGTTCAGCCGCTCGACATCCTGGTCGATGTCTTTCAAATCCGGGGGCCGAGTCATCGTGCGCAGCCGGATCCGCGCGCCGGCTTCGTCCATCACATCGATCGCCTTGTCCGGCAGGCAGCGCGAGGTGACATACCGTTCAGAGAACTCGACGGCGGCCTGCAAGGCATCGTCCGTAAACTGAACGCGGTGATGCTCCTCGTAGCGGGCGCGCAACCCCTTGAGGATCGCCACGGTTTCCTCCGCACTGGTCGGATCGACGATGATCTCTTGAAAGCGGCGAGCCAAAGCGTTGTCTTTTTCGATGTACTTGCGGTACTCGTCCAGCGTCGTAGCCCCAATGCACTGGATCTCGCCCCGGGACAGCGCCGGCTTGAGCACATTCGCCGCGTCGATCGCCCCCTCGGCACCGCCGGCGCCAACCAGGGTGTGCAACTCGTCGATGAACAGGATCGTGTTCTTGGCTCGCCGGACTTCGTTCATCACGGCTTTGATGCGTTCTTCAAACTGGCCGCGGTATTTGGTGCCGGCAACCATCATGGCCAGGTCGAGGACGACGATCCGCTTGTCGGTCAGCAGATCCGGCACATTGCCGCTGATCACCCGCTGGGCGAACCCCTCGACGATCGCCGTCTTGCCCACGCCGGCTTCGCCCAGCAGCACGGGGTTGTTCTTGGTGCGGCGGCAGAGAATCTGAATGGCCCGCTCGATCTCGCGCTCCCGGCCGATGACCGGATCCAATTTGCCCTGGCGAGCCAATTGTGTAAGATCGCGTCCGAAACTGTCCAGCGCAGGCGTTTTCGATTTGCCCTTCGAACGTCCTTCGCTCCGCGATTCCCCGCGTCCGACGCGTTCACCGACCGGCTCTTCCTCGCCCTCCAAGCCGTGTCCCAGCAGATTCAGAACTTCTTC
>Ga0351923_1182_pt1 | contig 9016 bp, 9 predicted proteins | sample BONcelT113001C11_FD_206859 | JGI IMG/M metagenome (GOLD analysis project Ga0351923, IMG submission 206859) | Enriched cells from coal bed in the Powder River Basin, Montana, United States - BONCAT cells T11 rep2 HSBNCT.T11.300.1.C11 ...
AGATCTCCAGATAGTTGAAAATCTGTCCTTTCCTGTCCTGAAGGGGAATTATCACTGTTTCCAGTATGGCCGGCCCAGAGGCATCTTTATCGATTTTGAGGCGGCCTGTCCACACATTGTGCGATTCAAGGGAACGCCAGATCTCTTCCTCGGAAATATCATTAATATTTGTCAAGATCGGCCTTGTGCCCATGATTTCCCCGGATGGCCGTTTCATCAATTTTTCCATAGCGAGATTGATAAACTCGATTCTCTTATCATGTCCTATCATGGTGACCATCTCTCCTGAATGGAGCGTCACCTGTCTGAGGGTTTCGATGGCCCTCTGAGCCGGAGTGCTTATTTTTTGCGACAGAATAACGATGCTGACCACGGTAATGGCAAGAAAGATGAGGCCGACCAGAATAATCATGTTCAGGATCGCATTGACTGGTGCCATGATCTCGTCTGTATTCTGTGTTACGATGACGTTCCAGCCGGAAATTGGAATAGGGGCAAAGGCGGCCATCTTTTTCACCCCTCCAAAGATGTACCTTGCCACTCCTGTCCTGCCTGTGGCCATCTGATCCACAAGAGGCTTTAATTCCGGTTCTTTTTCAGTCTTGAAAAGGAAATTTTTGTCGGGACGGATAACGATCGATTCTTTAGCATTACCAAGGTAAGCGTATCCTGTTTTGCCCAGCTTCACAGCATTTATAGGGTTAAGTATAAATCTGATGTGCTGGAAGACAACTGCGGCTCCCACAAAGCCATGCTTTTCCGAGAGAATAGGTGCGCATAGAGCAACGCCCATCTCCCCTGTTGCCCTGTTGACTGCCAGAGCACCTATACTGGCCTTACCTGCCCTTGCGGTAAGGAAATAGGGACGGTCGAAAACATTAATGCCGGCACGCTTTGCGTCGTCGGCATCAGCCCGGATGATGCCGTTTTTGTCTGTCATAAAGAGCGAACCATCAGATGCTCCGCTCACGCGAAAGACATGCTCCAGTCTATTTTGTAGAAACCGGTAGTTGTCGGAGGCTGCCGCTTCCCTGATTTCGGAGTCACGAGCGACGGCGGAAACGAAATTGAACTCTCTGCTGAGAGAGATCTCTACAAGACCGGACAAATCAACGGCAATCTGCTTTGCTTTTTCTTCGGATAGGCGATCGAGGGAGCGGGACAATTGAATATATGTCAAAACTCCGGCAATGATAAAAGGTATTAACACGGCGGCGGTACCGCCGTAGATCATCTTAGCACGAATGCCCATATTCTTGAACATAGTCAAAAACTGTACCTCATAATTATCACTGTTTCGTCAGACAACCGTTCCGGAGCAAGAATACATGCATGGTCTCCAGGCGTCTGTAGATTCGGTGCAAAAACTATTTCAACTTTAATCCACCGAATGATTTTTGTCAATCATAATAAGGGGAAACATATGATAGCTTAATGGTGTGCCCGTGAAAATGGAGGAAGATCAAAAATCAAAGGACGCGTGGAAGCGGGGGGTTTCTCAACTTGAGGCCTTTGCAAAACCGGCGAATTGTCATTCCGAGCAAAGCATGGGAATCTTGGTTTAAATGCATTTTGGGAACGGATTGCCGCGCTTCCAGATGGTCGCTCGCAATGACTTTTGCGGAGGTCTCTTTCATTATTTGAATTTATGAAAATCCTTATTTCTCTCGTAAAGGATTTTAAGACCATCCAGGGTGAGGAACTCATCCACTTCATCGATGGAGCCTGAATTTTTATAGATGAGGTTGGCAAGCCCTCCGGTAGCTATTACGTAGGGATTAGTTCTAACCTCTTCCTTTATCTTATTCACTATTCCATCAACAAGACTCACGTATCCGTATGATATGCCTGATTGCATGGCGTTTACGGTATTTTTCCCGATGACATTCTTCGGCCTTATCAGCTCTACCCTCGGGAGTTTTGCTGCTCTCTCAAAAAGGGCTTCAAGGGAAATCATAATACCCGGCGCAATAGCGCCGCCTGCGTACTCTCCTTTCGGGGTTATATAATCAAAGGTCGTTGCAGTTCCGAAATCTACAACAATAAGTGAGGTCTTATGCTTATCGTAGCCTGCAATGGCGTTTACAATCCTGTCGGCCCCTACTTCCTGAGGATTTTCATAAAATATGGGCATCCCGGTTTTGATACCGGGTCCTATTATAAGGGGTTTGATACCCATATACCTTGCGCAGAAAATCTCAAAGGGAATTAATAGGGGTGGAACTACGCAGGATATAATGGCGCTGTCAATCTCGTTGAGTTTTATTTTCTCTATGTAGAGCAGGCTGTTAATAAGTATGGCATATTCGTCAACGGTCTTGTGAAAGACGGTGCTTAATCTCCAGTGGTTCACCAGTTTGTCGCCTTTGTATACCCCGAAGACTATATTGGTATTCCCGATATCAATAACTAAAAGCATTGTTTATACCTCATAATTTGTTTATTTTTTATAACTCACAGTTCACAGTCATTAAAAACCAGATTCAAATACCCTAAAAACTTACATCCCCTGCTATTATTGTTTTTATCTCCCCGTCTGTATTGAGGAGCAGTGCTCCCTTATTATCTATACCTTCTGAGATGCCCTTGTATGTCCGGCCCATCTGGCTTATCTCCAGATATTTACCTTTTATGCATGACCTGTCTTCCCAGATACGACAAACCTCATTTTCACCATTCTGCTTGAAAATAAGGTAATATTTCTCAAGATTTGAGAGCAGAATACCGCATACACGAGCTCTTTCAAATATTATTTTCGTTTCAATGAAAAGGGATGTAGCCTTCTGTTCAATTTCCTGGCTTATTTCCTTTTCCTTCATGTTTATGTCCAGCCCGATGCCGACGATAACAAATCTTACCATGTCAGTCTCAGTAGAAAGCTCAAGCAGCGTGCCGCACATCTTTCTCCCGTTGATAAGCAGATCATTGGGCCATTTAAGTGTCGGTTTTATGCCTGTTATTGTCTCAACAGTGTCGTAAACGGCAAGAGAGGAAATAAACGTTATGGGGTATACGTTTGAAGGATGAACATTCGGTGTAAGTATTACCGATAAATACAGGTTTTCTCCTGCCGGCGAAAACCAGACTCTGTTTAATCTTCCTCTGCCGGCCTTCTGTGCGTCGGCAAGAACACATGTCCCTTCGGAGGCACCATCAAGAGCGAGTTTGAATGCGTATGAATTTGTTGAATCAACAATCTCTTTATATATTATATCCTTCCCTATAAAGTCTGTATTCAAATGCCTGTCTATTTCCCAGGTATACAGTTTATCAGGGGTTTTAATGAGTTTGTATCCCCTTCCTTTCAATTTTGCAATATTATACCCAAACCGCTCAAGCTGATGCATATACTTCCATATAGCTGTTCTTGATATGTTCAGTTCAGTGGAAATGAAATCCCCGGAAACATAGTCCGGCTTTTCTCTTAAAAAAGTCAATATATCTTTGATCCTATCCATTTTCTACCCTGTCATAGTGCGAAAAATACATGGTAAAAGATGCTCTTCCTTGCGAAAGAGACCGTACATCTGTGGAATATCCGAACATCTTTGTTAATGGTGCATATGCCTGAATCACGGTAATTTTATCTTTTGTTGACAAATTCGCAATCTGGCATTTTCTTGCATTTAAATCACCTATAATCTCACCCAGGAATTCATTCGGTACCGTTATCCCAAGAGACATAATAGGAAGGAGAAGTTCAGGGTTTGCATCGTTACATGCCTTCCTGAATCCTTCATATGCAGACATCTTAAGGGTAAGGCGTGCAAAATCAGGGTTGTTGAATGACGCATCCTTTATGTCTACCTTGATATCTGTCAAAGGAAAGCCCTTGATAATGCCTACATTGGAAGATTCCGCAATACCTTCCTCGATAGCGGCAATGTATGGAAAGGCAGGATGTTCCTCGGCAATATGACAGACAGTAACAATGCCTTCCCCCCGTCCGTTCGGTTTTACGCTCAATGACACAGATCCTTTACAGAGGATGTTGTTTATCGTTTTTTCAAATGTATGCTCTATAGACGCGGAAGCTTCAATGGTTTCCTTATATACAACCTGCGGTTTGCCTACCTGGAGATCGATGCCTAACTCTTCCTTGATTCTCCGCATAACAACATCGAGATGGAGTTCTCCCATGCCGGAAACAATCGTCTGATATGCATTTTCATCAGTCTTAAGAATAAAAGTAGGATCTTCCTCGGATATCCTCTGGAGTACCTGATTAAGTTTATCCTGGTCTATATTCCGTCGCGGCTCGACGGCAATGGAGATAACAGGCTGATATATATCAATGGATTCGAGCAGGATCGGCCTTGTTTTGGTCAGGGTGTGACCTGTGGATGTTTCCTTCAGGCCGACAATACCGACTATTGCACCGGTCTTTGCTTCGTTTACCCTTTCTTTGTGATTCGCATGAATTTTATATATTCTGGAAATCTTTTCTTTCTTCCCGATATTGACATTGTAGACGTCATCGCCGACCTTTATCTCCCCGGAGTATATCCTTATATAGGTAAGTTTCCTGCCCTCTTCCATGAGAACCTTAAAAGCAAGAGCAGATAAATCCTCATCGCTTCTCACCTGCCTTGTCTCAAGCTCGCCGGTTTCGGGATTCTTGCCCTGAACAGGCGGGACATCAAGCGGGGAGGGGAGATAACGGATTATCCCGTCTAAAAGAGGTTGAATACCTTTATTCCTGAGGGCTGCACCGCACAGAACAGGCACGCATTTCAACGATATGGCGGCCTTCCGTACAGTATCGTGTATCACAGACTCTTCAATTTCATGGCCTTCCAGATATAGTTCCATAAACTCATCATCGATAAGCGACAATTTTTCAAGGAGTTTTTCACGATATTCCATGGATATGTTTATATATGCCTCAGGGATTTCAATATACCTGTAAGTAGCCCCCAGGTCTTCTTCATCCCATACAATAGCTTTCATTTTTATTAGATCGGTAATACCGAAAAAACCGTCTTCTTTGCCGAGAGGGATTTGCAATGGAATCGGATTTGTTCCGAACTTTTCTATCATCATGTCTATAACATTAAAAAAATCGGCGCCGATTCTGTCAAGTTTATTGATGAAGGCGATCCTTGGAACCCTGTATCTATCTGCCTGGTGCCAGACGGTTTCCGATTGTGCTTCAACACCGCCAACCCCGCAAAAAACAGCAATCATGCCGTCAAGCACCCGGAGAGACCGCTCGACTTCGATAGTAAAATCAACATGGCCCGGTGTGTCTATAATCTGAATCTCATTTCCGTCCCAGTAACATGTTGTTACGGCGGAAGTAATGGTGATGCCTCTCTCCTGCTCCTGGGGCAGGTAGTCCATTGTAGCTGTTCCTTCATGGACTTCTCCTATTTTATAGGTTTTGCCGGTATAATAGAGTATACGCTCCGATACGGTGGTTTTCCCTGCGTCTATGTGTGCTGCAATCCCTATGTTGCGTATTTTTTTCAGTCTCGGGGTTTCTTTTTTCATCAGGCTAAAATATCGCCTATCTAATGAGGAAAAGTCAATACTGAGAAGATATTGAAAAAGAGGATAAACATATTTTAAGTAGTATTTGATTTTGTATTCTAAGCAAAATAAAATTTTATCGGCTGTTTAATCCTAAGCGGGTAAATTCCCCGCAGTATACTGTGAAAATTTCTCTGTTTTTTTGTTTTAGGTACCCTTTATGCTTGGTCCGGGATGTTAAAATATCAAGGCATGATAGGCTGTCACGAGAGAAATGCATTGACCAAAAACAACTTTTTTGCTATGGTCTCTTATTAATATTGCATGAAAGATTCCGTCCCGCAAAATTAAATATTTTAGGAAAGTAATGCAAAAACTGCTGACCATTATCTTCAGGATAAGTAAAGGATTGAATAATATCGCCGCAGTAATGCTTGCCTTCATGATTCTCCTTACTGTAGCGGATGTAATTCTGAGGTCTGTCAGAGCGCCCATCGTGGGCACATACGAGATTGTCGGATTGCTGTCAGCAGTCCTGATCGGGTTTTCAATCCCCTTTACTACGTGGATAAGGGGTCATATCAGGGTCGATTTTTTTCTTATGCAGCTTTCACCTAAACCGCGGAGGATTGTCAACATTGCGGCCAAGTGTTTGGGGATAGGATTGTTCCTTCTCATAGGCTTGAATCTCATAGTCTTTGGCATAGATTTGGCCAAGGCCGGGGAGGTAACGCCCACCCGTCACATCCCATTCTACCCGGTGCTATACGGAATCGGGGCTTCCTGTCTGTTTGAATGCATAGTACTGTTCTGTGATATTGCAAAGATCCTCAAGGGGGAATATGAGTGAAACCTTAGTAGGAATAATTGGTTTATTTGTATTGATTGCTGTTTTCCTCAGCGGGTTGGAGCTTGCCTTCTGCATGGCCATCATCGGTTTCCTGGGTTACAGTATTTTAGTCTCGGCCAAAGCCGGTTTTGGTATGGTGGCTCAGGATATTTTTGACACCCTTTCGAACTATGGGTTTACCGTGGTCCCCGTCTTCATTCTCATGGGCCAGATTGCCTTCAATGGTGGCATTGCCAAGAGGCTCTATGATTCAGCCTATCGGTTCGTCGGACACATTCCCGGAGGATTAGCTATGGCAACCGTAGGTGGTTCCGCAGCCTTCGGCAGTGTAACCGGTTCTTTAACTGCCACGGCGGCAACCTTTTCAGGTGTTGCCATCCCTGAGATGGACCGCTACGGTTATAAGAGGGTGCTCTCAACCGGGATTGTTGCTGCCGCAGGGACTCTCGGCTGTCTTATTCCTCCGAGCGTACCCTTGATTGTATACGGCATTATTACAGAACAGTCCATTGGCAAGCTGTTTCTTGCATCATTAATCCCGGGCATTCTTGTTGCTTTCTTCTTCCTTTCGATTATCTATGTTATGGTGCAGGATCAATCCTTCCCTGGGCCCTAAGGGAAAAAGGTCCTCCTGGAAGGAAAGAATAGTATCCCTTAAGGGTATTGTAGGGGTACTCATTATCTTTATCGTGATCATGGGAGGTTTGCTGGAGGGTTTCTTCACTCCGACGGAGGCCGGGAGTATCGGGGCCTTTGCCGTAGGCCTCCTGGCTTTTATCACAAGAGCCATCAACATTAAGGCGCTTTTTAAATCATTGCAGGAATCCCTGGTAACAGCTTGTATGGTATTATTCCTCATTGCAGGCTCCGTTATTTTCGGTCATTTCATCACTGTTACAAAAATTCCTATGATTGCAGCAGATTGGATTGTGCAACTCCCCCTTAACCCGGCTCTGATCATAGTCCTTATCGGTTTAATCTATCTTGTGGGAGGCTCGTTCATTGATGACCTTGCATTTATGATACTTGCCACCCCTATTTTTTATCCTGTTATTCTCAAACTGGGTTATGACCTCATATGGTTCGGCGTGTTCATACAGCTCATCGTAATGGTTGGAGTAATAATCCCGCCTGTGGCCATAAATGTATTTGTGGTAAGAAATGTCACACATGACCCTCTCAATACTATTTACAAGGGCGTGACCCCATTTTTACTTAGCTTTGTCGTTATTATATTTTTGTTGTTTGTGTTCCCGCAGCTTGCCCTCTTCATTCCTTCCTTATTGAGGCAGTGAGGGGGAGTGAAACAGAATTAATACCCGGAGAAGCCCGCACGGGATCCAATTGTGGTGGAAGCAAAATAATCATGGAGGTGTTCCAATGAAAAGAATGGTAGTGATATTGATGGCGGTCCTATTTTCATCAGTTTTGTTATTCTCCTCCCCCGGTACAGGCCCAGGAAAAGGTGGTATCCTTCAAGTTCGCCAACTTTTCCCCCCCCGATAATAAAATCAGTATTATGATGGAACAGTGGTGCAAAGAAGTTGAGAAGAGGACGAACGGTACAGTGAAAATAACCCAATTCACAGGAGGTACCTTGACTCCGCCCGCTCAAACATACATAAGTGTAACAAGAGGGGTAGCTGATATAGGATTAAGTTTTTTCTCATATACCATGGGGCGCTTTCCCTTCATGGAGGCGCTTGATCTTCCTCTGGGTTACAAGAGTGGTTATACGGCTACAAAACTGGCAAATGAGTTCTACGAGAAGTTCAAGCCCAAGGAACTGGACGACGTGAAAGTCCTTTTTCTTATGACCTCACCGCCGCATATGCTCTTCGCAAAAAAACAGGTTAAAAACCTCGAAGATCTGAAAGGGCTCAAAATAAGATCCACCGGTACAAGTGCGAAGGTTGTTAAGGCTCTGGGCGGCGCACCTGTGGCGATGCCCATGTCGGATGCCTATGATGCCCTCTCCAGAGGGGTTGCTCAGGGTATTATCGGTCCATATGAACCCATGAAGGGATTCAGGCTTGCTGAGGTTGTAGACAACAGCACAGAGTATGGTTCCGCGTACATTAATGCCAATTATGTACTCATGAACAAAGATAAATGGAACTCCCTTCCTGCGAACACTCAGAAGATCATTGAGCAGATCAACCGGGAATGGGTGGAGAAGATGGGAAAGCTTTGGGATGAACTCGATAAAGAGGGAAAAGATGTGTTCATTCAGAAAGGCGGCAAGGTCACCGTTCTCACAAAAGAAGAGAACGCCCGCTGGGCGGCGATATTAAGCCCCATACTGGATGAGTACGTTAAGAACATGAAAGCGAAGGGGCTGCACGGTGACCAGGCATTGAAATTCTGCCAGGATTACCTTATAAAAAATCAGAAATAGAACAAACCTATAATGAGGGGGATAGAAAAAGGGTATCCCCCTCATTATGCACATTCACCCTGCAGACTGTTTCATCGCAGAAATTCGCGCAGTGTATATTCTTGGAAAGATACTTCAGGTATTTTCAGAAGATGGCTGCCCGAGGCGATCACGAATCATTTTCAGGATAACGAAGGACTCGCGTTCCCGTTCCTCAAGTGAACCCATTATATAGTTGATCGTTTCACGGTAATCGGGCATAAATATCTTGGAAAGTGCGTTGCAGCGGCGTTGGGTTTTGCGAAGTTCCCGAGCCA
>Ga0351923_1183_pt1 | contig 9012 bp, 9 predicted proteins | sample BONcelT113001C11_FD_206859 | JGI IMG/M metagenome (GOLD analysis project Ga0351923, IMG submission 206859) | Enriched cells from coal bed in the Powder River Basin, Montana, United States - BONCAT cells T11 rep2 HSBNCT.T11.300.1.C11 ...
AGCGAAAGCCAGCAGCCGCGCCGCGCGAAGCGCAAGCGGCAATAGGCTTGAGCGGAGAGCCCCGTCTCCCGCTCCAAACGATACTTGGCGGCCTATTGGCCGCTATCATATACAGGACGATTTCCAGTTTGCGCGAAAACGCAACAGAGAAAGAACCGTTTTCGCCTCCTTAGCTCAGTTGGCTAGAGCACCTGACTCTTAATCAGGGTGTCCAGGGTTCGAATCCCTGAGGGGGTACCAGAACCCGTACGGAAAAGACCGTGCGGGTTTTTTCTATGCAATATTTATGTCAGGAAAAATCCGCAAAGATCGATAAATTGCTTCAATCATTCAACGCGAACCATTTAGAATTGGAATGCCAAGCGCAAAAAACAGCTTTTTATTGCGAAGTCGTTTGACAGGTGCCAAGAAAAAGTGTTATTCTCATCAAGGGAGAACGAAAAAGAGTGCAGACGATTTTCTTTTCAAACACAGCCAGCCTTATCCGCGCGTTTGAACCGCCGCGGGGCGTTACCGCGCTGATTGGCGGCGGAGGGAAGACGACACTGATGCTGCGCCTCGCCCGTGAGCTTGCGCAAAGCGGCGCGCGTGTGATCGTCACCACAACAACGCATATCTTTCCGCCGGACTGCATCTTCCTATCAAATCCTGCCAGCGCCAAAGAAGCGCGCGAAACACTCCTGAGCGAACCGCTTGTTTGCTTTGCAAAACCTGCCCAACGCGGCAAACTCTCCGCGCCGGATCTCTCGCTTGCTCAGCTTGAGCCCTTAGCAGACTATATCTTAACCGAAGCGGACGGATCAAGACGCCATCCGCTCAAAGCGCCCGCCGAGCATGAGCCGGTGATTCCACCGCAGACGCGCCTGGTGATCGCGGTAGCAGGACTGGACGGCGCGGGTCAGTTGATTCGTGAAGCGGCATTTCGTCCTGCGCTGTATGCCGCGCTCTGTGGAAAAACGGAGGAGGATGTGGTGACGCCTCGCGATATCGCGCTGGTGCTCGCCCATCCACAAGGGCAGCGAAAAGGTTTGTCGGGCGGCGCGCGTTTCACCATACTGCTCAACAAGTCGGACGACGAAGCGAGAACAAAAACCGCGCTCGCGGTCGCAACCGAACTGGAGCAATACGATATCGAACGCGTGGTCATTGCCTCGTTAGGCGCGTAGGGGCGGATGTCATCCGCCAGCCGTCTTTGTTCTAGCGCGTCAGGATATAGGGGCGGATATCATCTTCCCACATCACCGTAAAACAATCTCACGCATCGCGTGAATAGTATGAGGTTTTTTCTATGATCATTTGGGTACGCGGCGCAGGAGACATCGCAACCGGTGTTGCGTTTCGGCTACACAAAAGCGGTTTCTCGGTCGTGATGAGTGATTTGGCGCAGCCAACCTCGATTCGGCGGACGATCTGCTTTTCGGAAGCGATCATCAAAGGCGAAACAACGGTAGAAGACATCACCGCGCGATTTGCCGAAAATGCGGCGGAAGCAAAGGTGATTATCAATCGCGGCGAAGTCGCTGTTCTGGCTGACCCGATAGGGGAAAGCGCGCGCGCATTGAACCCCGTCGCCGTAATAGACGCAATTCTTGCCAAGCGAAATCTTGGAACCATCATTGACGATGCAGAGATCGTCGTCGGCATCGGTCCCGGATTTACGGCAGGCGTGGACTGCCACGCAGTGGTGGAAACCATGCGCGGGCACACCCTTGGCCGGGTGTACTACAACGGATCAGCGCTGCCGGATACGGGCATCCCCGGCAATATCGCGGGCTTTACGCTGGAGCGGCTGCTCCGTGCGCCGCGCGCAGGCGTGTTTCGCGGCATAAAGCAAATCGGCGACGTGGTTGAACCAAACGAAGTTTGCGCGTATGTGGACGGGGAACCCGTCATCTCGCGTATTCACGGTGTATTGCGCGGACTCCTTCCGGACGGGATCACGGTATACGAAGGCATGAAGAGCGGGGATGTCGATCCGCGTTGTGAAATATTGCATTGCTTTACAGTGTCCGATAAAGCGCTGTCAATCGGCGGGGGCGCATTGGAGGCGGTGCTGCACAGATTGTCACAGGGAGGCTACATATGGAAACAGAAGTAAAGCTCACGAAGCTCTCTAGCTGTGCGGGCTGCGGCGCAAAGGTCGGCGCGGGCACACTCTCCAAACTCTTGGGCGATATGCCGACGCATCACGACCCGAACCTGCTTGTCGGGTTTGACCGCTCGGACGACGCTTCCGTATACCGCGTCAGTGATGATCTTGCCCTGGTGCAGACGGTTGATTTCTTTCCGCCGATCGTAGATGATCCTTTCACCTTTGGGCAGATTGCCGCGACCAACGCGCTCTCGGACATTTACGCCATGGGCGGCGAACCAAAGCTCGCGCTCAACCTGCTTTGCATTCCGGAGTCGATGCCGCAAAGCGCCATTAAGGCCATGCTTGCGGGCGGCTATAGCAAGGTGTTTGAAGCGGGGGCGATCATCACGGGCGGCCATAGCATATTCGACGACGTACCAAAATACGGGCTCTCTGTGACCGGATTTGTGCATCCCGACAAATTCTTTAAAAACCTTGGCGCGCGCGAGGGCGACGTGCTGTTTCTCACCAAGCCACTCGGCGTCGGCATACTGACCACAGCGGAAAAAGCGGAGATGCTGGAGTCGGGCGAGATCGACCGCGTGATTTCTCTCATGATCACGCTGAACAAGAGCGCGCGGGACTGCGCGGTGCGCTATCGCGTGCATGCCTGCACGGATGTGACGGGGTTTTCGCTCATGGGGCATATGCTCGAGATGATGCAGGGCTCGGACACATCCGCCCGCGTTGAGACAGGGGCAATCGAGTTTTTGCCGCGCGTGCTGGAGTTTGCCAACATGGGGCTGCTGCCCGCTGGAGTCTACCGAAACCGCGCTTTTGCCCAGCCGCATGTTGACGAGGGGAGTCTGCCGCTCAAGGTGCGCGATGCGCTCTTTGACCCGCAGACATCCGGAGGGCTACTCATCGCGGTCGATCCGAGCGATGCGGACGCGATTGAGCGGGATCTGCGCGCAAGCGTGCCCAGCGCACAGCGCATCGGAACAGTCATCGCAAAATCAGACAAGTCGATCTATCTGGTATAAACGAATACACGCGTATCTTCAGCCCGCCGGTCACGGCGGGTTTTTGCTTGACAAGATGAAATTCATACGGTATACTCTGAAACTGAACGATGTTCAATAATGGAGATGATTCAGTGGGAAATGCGGAACGGACAACAGACTTAATTTTAGAAACGGCAGAATCATTGATTCTTGAAAGCGGCGGGGATGTAGAGCGGGTGACGATCCGCCTGATTGCAGAGCGGGCAAGCATCAGCGTCGGATTGGTGAACTATTACTTTCAGTCAAAAACAAAGCTGATTGAAGCATGTGTGCAGCGGATGATTGGCGGGGTTGTCAACTCGTTTGTGCCGCAATTGCCGAAAGAGTCAATACCGGCGGAGCGCCTTGGCAGAGTCGCCGCGCAGGTTGCGGATTATCTCGAGAGTCATGCGCAGATTTCGCGCATCTCAATTCTCGGGGATATGAACGCCCCTTTTGCGTTAGATAACACCATGCGAACCGCAATCGGTTTTTCAAAGACCGTTTCGCGGGGTGTTGAGGATGCGGATGTGCTGCTGCGCTCTTTTTGCCTTGCGGCTGTTATGCAAAGCGCCTTCTTGCGCAAAGATGTGCTCAAAGAGTCCATCGGGATCGATTGGAACGATGCACAGCAACGGGAGAATTTTCTCATGCGCGTGTCTGGCTGGCTGATGAGCTGGCAAACAAGTGGAAATAGCTCAAAATAAAACTGGTTCAATGGGGGATTTCTTTATGGATCGAAAAATTGGTTTGACCGGCGCTGCGGTCGTGATAGTGGGCGTGATCGTGTTTGCCGTTTGCATGCTGACCGGCCCACTGGCACTTTGCTATGGTGCGAGCATTGCCATCGCATGGGGGCTTGTGATGATGAACAGCGCATTTTTCCGGTTTTCGCGCGCGGACGCAAAAGCCGCGGCAATGTGCGCGGTCGCCTTTGGCACCATGTATGCGCTCTGTAACTCCATCGTATATTTCGTGCAGATCACCACTGTGAAAAACGGCGCTCTAACAGGTGTTGCGGCACAGCTGCTGGACTATCGCACGTTTAGCATGATGTTTGATCTGGACATGCTCGGCTATTGCCTGATGGCAGTATCGACCTTCTTTGCGGGGCTGACGATTCGCGTGCGGGACAAAGGCGACCGCGCACTAAAAGCGCTGCTTTTGATTCACGGTGCGTTTGCGGTGACGTGTTTTGCCATGCCTGTATTGGGCGTATTTTCGTCCGGCATGGAGGGGGCGGACTGGATCGGTACCGCGGTGCTCGAATTCTGGTGCGCATTCTTCCTGCCCATTGGAATACTATCCTACCGGTATTTCTCCCTCGCAGAGAAATAGAATTATCAGTGAAAAAAGCTGTTCTTTCAAAAACAGTCAAAACGTAGAAAACTAGAAGGTGTCCCGATCATGGGGCGCCTTCTTTGGCGTGAATGAAACTAGTCGAGAGTCTTTTGAATTGCGGTCAACGTAAAAACGATTTCATCAATCGTATTGGTGCTGTTGAGCGAAAAGCGTACCGTGCCTTGCGGAAACGTCCCGTAGGTTTTATGCGCGTTTGGCGCGCAGTGTAGCCCGCAGCGGGTGAGGATGCCAAATTCGTTTGCAAGGCGGTCTGCGACTTCCGCGTTGTCGCGGCGCGCGGTGAAGTCCACGGAGACCAGAGCGACCTTGCGGGATGGATCCCGCGTGCCAAGAATGCGAATGCCGGCAATGGAATCAAGACCGGACAGGAACAGAAGCAACAGGGCCTCCTCTTTTACGCGGCGCGAAGATACGTTTTCCTGTTCCAGCTCGTACAGCGCGGCGTGCAGGCCGTAAATGCCGGGCAGATTCGGCGTGCCGCTCTCAAAGCGATCCGGCATATAGTCCGGCTGCAGCTCGGTGTGAGAGTCGCTGCCCGTGCCGCCAGTGATGAGCGGGTCGAGCGCTTTTGCGCAGCCAGGCGAGAGCAGCATAGCGCCGATGCCGCTGGGTCCGCGCAAGCCCTTGTGCGAAGGGACACAGAGCGCGTCGATCCCAGCACTTGTGAGATCGATGGGCAGATGCCCGGCGGTCTGCGCGGCATCTACGGCGAGAAAGATACCTTTCTCGCGGCAGAGCGTGCCTGCGCTCGCTACGGGCAAAATCGTTCCGCTGACGTTGGAGGCGTGTGTCAACATCATCAGCCGCGTATTGGGGCGGATCATCCGCCGCGCGGCATCGAGATCGAGTTCGTCGTCGCCGATAAGCGGGATGCGGTCAAAGGTTATGCCGCGATCCAGCATCTGCGTGAGCGGACGCATGACGCCGTTGTGCTCCAGCGGGCTGACCAGCACATGGTCTCCGGGGCGGAGCAACCCCTTGATGACCATATTGAGCGAAATTGTCTGTCCGGCAGTGAAAATCACATGTGTGGGGTCGCCTGATCCAAACAGCGCGCATAGTTTTTCCCGCGTCTCCAGCACGCGAATCGCAGCCTCGGTTGCCGTCGCATAGGTAGAGCGGTTCACATTCGCGCAAACGGTATCGATATAGCAATGCATCGCCTCGCCAACACCGAAAGCCTTTGGACACGAGGTTGCGGCTTGGTCAAAATAAATTTGTGTTATAGACGAATTTTTCTGAAACATTTTCGTTATCCTCACTTGCATATAACGCTATGCTATGCTAAAGTATATCCGAACCAAGGCGGCGAAACAAGACCGAAATCCGCAAAACGGTAAAAAATCTGATCGAAAACATAAAAAACAACAACTTTTTTCGGCATACGGTGAAAACCGCACTGGGTTTGGTTTCGCATAGAGAACTTATATCAAGATTAAAGGGATGAAGGAGAAACAAATGAAAAATCGCAATTTCTGGGTCATTCTCACCGGCGTGATCATCGGTGTTGCCGCGCTTGCGCTGACCGCGCTTGGCAATCCGGGCAACATGGGGTTCTGTATCGCCTGCTTCTTGCGTGACACGTCCGGCGCGATGAAGCTGCATTCTGCTGAGGTGGTGCAATATGTGCGCCCCGAAATCATCGGCATGATACTGGGCGCCATGATCATCGCTATGCTCACCAAAGAATTCAAGCCGCGTGGCGGTTCCTCTCCGATGATACGGTTTGTCATCGCGGTGATCGTGATGGTCGGCGCGCTGATGTTCCTCGGTTGCCCGCTTCGCATGATGCTGCGCGTCGGCGGCGGCGATCTCAACGCGATCGTCGGCCTTGTCGGTTTTATTGCGGGCATCTTTGTGGGCACGCTTTGGATGCGCGGCGGCTTTACGCTCAAGCGCGCTTATACGCAGAGTATGACGGAAGGCCTGGCGCTGCCGATCATCGCGGCGGTGATCATGGCGCTCTCCGTGTTCCTGCCGTCGCTGTTTGCAGCGAGCGAATCCGGCCCGGGCTCGATGCATGCGCCGATTCTGATTACGCTTGGCGTTGGCCTGGTCACTGGCGGGCTTTGCCAGCGCGCGCGCTTCTGCACCGCAGCTGCAAGCCGCGACGCAATGCTCTTTAAAGATTTCTCCATGCTCTGGGGATTTGTGGCCGTTATCGTAACCACGATCGTCGGCAATCTGATTCTCGGGAAGTTCAACCTTTCCTTTGCGGATCAGCCGGTTGCGCATACGGACGGGCTATGGAACTTCCTCGGTATGGCGCTCGTGGGCTGGGGCAGCGTGCTGCTCGGCGGATGCCCGCTGCGTCAGTTGATCCTCGCGGGAGAAGGCAATTCCGATGCGGCGGTTACGGTGGCCGGCTTTGCCGTTGGCGCTGCGATCTGCCACAACTTCAGCCTTGCCGCCTCGGCAAAAGGGCCGACGGTAAACGGTATGATCGCGGTTGTCGCCGGATTCGTGATTCTAACGCTCATCGGTTTATTCAACCGAGAGAAAGCATAAATCTGACGGCTCTTTCGCCACTCTGACTAAGAAAGGATTGAATACTATGTTAATCGTTGACGCAAGAGGGCTTTTGTGCCCCGAACCCGTTGTGCGCACGCAGCGCGCGGTGAAGGATGGATTGAGCGAACTGACCGTGCTGGTCGATGCGGAAGCCGCCAAAGAGAACGTAACGCGCTTCGCTGCTTCGCGGGGATACGCGGTCTCTGTTAAGCAGGAGGGTGCAGATTACACGCTCTCGCTGAGCCGGGTATGACGGAGTATATCGCAACGTTTCATACACACCTCTCCGCCATGCGCTCGCATCGCGTGCTGACGGGGAATGGTGTCGCGGCGCGGCTTTCGCCCGTTCCGCGATACTTAAGCGCCAGCTGCGGCACCTGCGTGATCTACAGCGCGACTAAGCCGCATCTTGACTGTATGGATCAGGATGTGGAGCGCGTCGTGGAACGAACCGGGCAGGATAACGGGTTTTGCGAACTACTGGTTCGCGTGTAACAAGTCGACAAGTGCATTTGAAATTTGGGCACGGCATGAAGAATCGCCGTGCCCTTTGTTTGCGACGTTTGTCCGTTTCACCATCAAAGAGAGAATCAAGAAAGCCACCAATTCGTTCGTAAGGGGAAGTCTCTAAGATCCAATAGAATAAAGAAATATGCGACCGCTTTCTTGTTCTCATATCACATGTTATACTAAACAAGCGAGTAATATGCCAGCAGTTTATATCGAAAAATACTTGGGTAGAAAACTTTTTTACTAGGAGGGGAGATCGCTGTGAGAATTCAAAACAGTTATATCTTCATGCAAAATCCTTACAAGAAGAAGGAACCTCCGAAGGAAAAAGTGGGTGATGGAATTTCTATAGATTTTAAGCATAAATTTATTTCTTATTTTGAAAGTGTATTTCCTTCCGCAAGAACAGATCAAGACATGTACTATATAACATTAGAATACACGTACGAAGTTGAACTGGACGGGAACAGACTAGATGCAAGATTCCTCATACATGAAGTTGATGAAACCTACTATCTTGATGTTGTTATTTGTGGAAGTAGTAAGGCTCAAATCATCGGTGGATTGGAATACATTCAGAAGGTTATTGATGAGTCTGTTATTCCAAAACACTATATAGTAATAATCTCATATGACGCTATTTCTGAGTACTATTGGAACAAAATCTATCCAAAGCTAAACGAATTGGAGAGAAATCTCCGTAAGTTGTTGTTTAATATCTATGTTGTTAACTTCGGGCCAGCCTACTACCAAACGACTATTAGCAACGACTTGCAAAACCAAGTAAAGAAAAACATACAAGCTAAAGGGAATGCTGAAAACATTGCAACGGAACGGTTGAAAAAATTCTTTTACTCAATGGAATTTGCACAAATTCAGCAAATGCTATTTGTATCACAATGGTCAGAGGTTGATGAGAAGGCGAAGGCGGCCTTTCTAAGAAAGCACAAAGATCTTTCAAAGTTGACAGATGGCGAACTGAGGAAAGAATTTTCAGAAATTGCCCCGAAGAGTGACTGGGAGAGATTTTTTGCAGACAAGATGGATGCCGATGTTATACAATCTTTGATTAATGAAATTCGTAAAAGTCGTAACAATATTGCACACTGTAAATTTTTCTATAAAGCAGAGTTTAAATCCTGTTCTAAGGCTATGGATCGATTTAACAATGCTGTTAATTCAGCGATTGCCACAACCGAACATAAAGATTTTGCCAAGAAAAGTCACGAGACCTTTATAAGTGCGTTTTCTGGCTTTAAGGCTCTTATTGAGGACTACAACACGATTATTAAAAAAGCACTCAACCCTGCAATCCAATTATCTCAGCAATTCAACGAAATGCTTGTTCCTATTAGAGAGGATTTAGCAAGAAATGCGTCAATGCTTCAGGAAGCGTTTCAACCTACGAAACAATTCTTGGAGGCGTTAAGAGAAATTATACCGACAATCTCTTCATCATCAGATTTAATATATGATCCAAAATCTAGCACGAATAATGCTTCGAAGGATGAT
>Ga0351923_1184_pt1 | contig 8943 bp, 7 predicted proteins | sample BONcelT113001C11_FD_206859 | JGI IMG/M metagenome (GOLD analysis project Ga0351923, IMG submission 206859) | Enriched cells from coal bed in the Powder River Basin, Montana, United States - BONCAT cells T11 rep2 HSBNCT.T11.300.1.C11 ...
AAGTGATTATTTGAGTCGATTCACCTATCCGTTGCTATATTCTGTTGTGAGACGCCCCGATGCAGCAACTCGAACGTTTCGCAAAGTTTGACAAAGAGTGAGGCAAAGATATCGTTCCTATCGCTCTCTTGGAACTAAGGTATAAAACCAGTGGTTTTGGGCTGATCTCTTGCGGAAACTACTACCTGATGTTTATTTGATGTTTATTGGGATAATAAGCGGCTTGAAATTGTTCGATATTGTCAATAACTACTACTCGTAGAATCAATTATCATTAATTCTGAGATTCATAAAAGAGAAGTTAAGAGAAATTAAAGCCAAAACAAGCCCCTGTCGACCTAGCTCTTCTAGAAACATTCTTTTAAACTGCTCACTGCTAGATATGTTGGCTGGCTTCCCTGTTTTAATAGTATGCAGCGATTCTCCATTGTCAGATTGTGAAATCTTTGGGATCACTCCTTTTGCATGAATTTTATATGCGGATCGACGCTCGTCACTAATCGCTTGCGTCATTATGCAGGAGATCCGCTTTCCTGCATATCGCCCTTTAGTATCGAATATACTTCTTTCGTAATATCGTCCAGCGAATGACCCAACCGCGTTTTACAAGCCTCGTCCAGATCTTTTACAGGAAAGCACGCCGGAAACGACCGTTGTCCTTTGGTGGTAGTGGTCTAGACACCTCCGCAGAAGCAGCGATCACGTCCGCAGCCGTACCTTCCTGTCCCATGGCCTGCACCCGTTCGTAGTTTAGAATGGTCTCTGAATCCAACCTTTCCAGACCGTCGATAAAATCTGCGATGGAAACCCCGGTAAACCCCGCCGACTCAGCAGCGCGATACAACTGTATCTTACGCTCGATATCCGCCTTTTCATCCCTAGCGCTTTTGATCTGGTAAATGACTGCGCCGACGCCCGCCACACCGCAGAAACCGGCGATTGCAGTCTGCCTAAGCGCACCGGCCACGATGGCTGCAACAAGAAAGACCCCTCCCAACAGGATGATGCGGCCAATTTTCAGCTCCCCCGTCCATTTTGATGCTACCTTCATACATGTTCCGTATACAGGAACGACACAGGCTCACTCGGACGATACCCAGCAGCTTGCTGTCTTCTATTACATAACTGCTATCGGTGGCTGCGATCCTATAATCCAACACCCCAAAGTCTTCGTTTGCCACGATCTGTTCACTGTTGCATTTCGTGCACTTCATGATGATACCCTCCTCGTCGCTTTACTTTTGCATGTGTTAGCATCTGATAATAAGATTCTGTTCGAACCATCCAATGATATCACCTGTGTCCAAGGATACATCCGTATCCCTATATATCAGGATTACTTGTTTCAATTTTATCAAACAGAAAGCGAATGGCAAGCAATCGAACGCATTATTCATTGACAAGTCAATGAATAATTTTGATTTCTGATTGCATTCCACATGGTTTTATGTAAACTGTTTGTTGTAGGCATATACTTGCTATCGGTGAATGGAGAGAGGCTTGTGAATATAGATTTTGCACAGAAATTGAAGAAGCTGATGTCTCAGTTGGAGATTACCAATGCGCAGCTCGCTAAAGCACTAAACGTAGACCCTTCTTTAGTAAGCCGCTGGCTCAAAAGCGGTTGTGGCGAACGCAAGGCAGCCGAACACGCGATTTCTATAGAGAAGTATGTTTTAAGACGGCAGCTTACGCCAGAGAATCGGGCGTGGTTGTCCTCCGAGATCGGTAAACCTTTGTTTACGGGAACGACGTCGGGACATATTGCGCATTGGCTGTACGCGAAAGGTATATTATTGGAGACGGAAAAAGCAGATGACGCTTTTTCCAATCTGCTGTTGGTCAACAGTTTTCATTCCTCCGTGGAGAAACAGGCGGCGCAAGCCATGCCCGATCTTGGTTCTACTCTCGCCGCCTGCGACGGCATAGACAAGATTGCGACTTTACTTAGCAATGAACTAACCGCCTTGGATGCAGGAACGGTGATAGACGTCTTCTTAAACAGCGAATCCTCAACCGTAGCAGTCGATGCACAGATCATATCCGCCTTGCGTACCGCCGCTGAGAAACAAAAACTGATCGTACATATGCTCATACAGTCAGCAAACAATTCCAGCATGGCAAGCCGCCTGATTAGTACCTACATGCCTATGCTTGTACAGGGGCAGCTTACCCTTTCCGTCATTCAGGGAACGCCGCAAACCTTTACCATCACCATGAATATCATCATTCCGGGACGCGCATCCGTGATTGTGACCGAAGCTGTGCAACGGCGTTCTACAGCCGTCGGTACACTAATACGCGACCAGGCCATTGTGCAGGACATGCTGGACAGCTTTGAAAACAGCACCCGCTTTGCACGGCCTATGATGACTGCGTATAATGATAGTTTTGCTCGAAACATTATTGAGATTTTCTTCGAGGAATACGGCGTCCCCGGCAGTCTCGATGTGATCAAGAGCGGCATGAATCCCATGTATATGACAGTGGAGCAGTATGGGAAAGTTCTGCATTCGTTCAACCACCCAGAGGATCAGTATATCTGGAGGTACAGCGAGTTTGTGCGCTTCAAGGCGGCGATAGATGAAGTGTTGCGCACCTCGCGGTTTCGCGAGGTACTTTCGCTCACCAAGTTGCGGGAGATCGCCGAGACGGGCCGTTGCCGCATGCCTTCCATGTATTTCATGGAGGCGGGGACATGGTATCTTGATGCTGAGGATTGCGTGAATGTTTATGACGGATATATCCGTTATCTTGAAACGTTACCCGATTTTCAAGTTATTTTGTTGGAGGATGATCAGCTATTCATGCCCAACTCCTGCTGGCACATTAAGAACAATAAGCATATCATGATTCACTCATGGAACATCGAGGAGCCAATGATGGTCTATTCCGACCAACTCATGCTGATAGACGAGTTTCAACATCATTTTGACAGCCTATGGGAACAAACGGGCGCATCCGGTAGCAAGCGGCGCGTTATCGAAACTTTGACTGCGCTACGCGACCAGTGCGCAGTACACATTCATCAACAATGCGACGATGTTTGAAATGTAATTGAGCCATTGTCAGAAGTTCAACAAGCATATATTGGATCAGATATCAGAAATTCTCGACGTACATTTTTAAACCGTGCTGAACATTGAAGCGGGCCGAGACCAGAGCCTTTTCGGGCGTCGTGAAAACAGAACGAAAAGAGTAAATATGAAGTACATTGCTAATAAAAAGACGAGAATATAAGGAGATAATAATAATGAAAAAGATATTACTCGTATTGATGGCAACCTTATTGGCAATAGCATTGGCTGCCTGCGGTGCTCCCGCCTCAACGGAGTCCGCGCCGGTGGAAACACCTGCGCTTGCGGAGGAGCCAACGCCTGAACCTAATATGGGCGTTCTACAGATAACCTCTTCGCCGACTGGGGCGGACGTATATATCAATGGGGCTTTTGTAAAATCCGTTTCACCGTGTACGCTGGAATTGACATCAGGTACGCATAAAGTAGAACTGAAAATCCCTGGCTATGAAGATTATTTCAATGAAAGCGTTCAGATAAACGTTGGCGAAACAACGGCTCTAAGCGATATAAAACAGCTTCCATCGCTTACTGAAACAGACGCGGCCCATACGATAACCGTAACGACGCTGGAGGATAAGGCAAGGTGGAGCGATTTAAGCGGTATGAATGCCGTAACATTCGCTCAGCTTAAGGTGGATACGGGTGCTCCGATATCCTTGCGCGAAGCGATACAGGCGATCAAAAACGAACCTGCGGGAAGCGGGCATTACCGAATCGAATTCGACGCAAGCCTCAAAGGTGGCACGATTAGCCTTTTCCGGTCAGACGGAAAGGATTTTCCGGTTGAGGACGGATTAAACCAGAACCTATATATTGAAAAACGCGGCAACATGACCATAAATGGAGATGTGGACAGGGATGGCGACGCAGATATAACGCTTGAGGCCTATACAAACGGAACGCCGGGAACGCCGAAAAGCTACGTCATGAACGTGTATGCCTCTGACGTAACACTCGCAGGTCTTAAATTCGAGGGCAGCGAAACCGAAATCTACAATACTTTGACCTTCAAAGTCCCTGAACTGAACACCGCGAAGTATGACGTGAATAATGTCCGTGTACTGGGATGTACATTTGAAAACAGCACCCAAACAGGAATAGCCACCTGCGGTGGTTACGGTTACGCGGGGACAAGCTATGGTGGTGCGGGTACTACTAATTTTACCGATCTTGTGTTTTCGGGAAATATATTTAGTAATACAAAGCTGTTTTCTTTTGCAGGCGCGGGGGACGAGGATTATAACGTAATAGACGGCTATTACGTCTCGGCAAACAGTTTTTATAATGGCTGCGTAGGAATACTTGCTGCGGATGCGAACACATGGTACGTGTTTGGGAAAAATGATAAGTTGGGGAACGGAGGCGTTGCCGGACAAATCGGTTTTTGTGAGCACAACCAGATAAAAAACGTATATGTTACGGGAAACTACTTTAACCATACTGAGGACGCCGATATTATTCTCTTGGCAACCGCGAACCACGGTCATTCAAATAACCTTGCCGAAAACCTGTATTTCCGCAACAATACTTCAGTCGTTGCTGATGGCCTGTTCTGTAGCGTCATGGTAGAAAATGCAAGTATCGGCAGGGACGAAAGGTATACGGCCGATGAAGTGTGTCATAACACCGCAAATAACACTATGCGTCATGTCTATTTTGAAGACAATGACTTTGATATAGGCGATATAGGCAGGTTTGGGATATATAATGTTCAGGAGGGTTGCCTTGAAGACAGCTTCATGGACGGTACAGGCAACCTTATGGAGAAAATATACATTAAGGATAACCGCATACAAAGCAAGAGCGGAGTTTTCGCAACGGGTATCGGGTGTTTCGGCGGCGCTATAAATCGTGACATATCGGGTAATACAGCGCAGGAAATAATCTTTTCAGGAAACGAGATAATCGGCAAGGATTCGGAATGGGGAACCAGCGGATTAAGGATTACAAACTATTACAATGTAAAGAACACCCATAAGCCCGACTATCAGGATAACGTTATATCGGATATAACGGTGGAGAACAATACTATCTCCGGTTATTATAAGGGGATTGCCATCGCGGGATCGTTTGGAAACGAGGCTGATGGGCAAAGCATTGAAAACGTTACTGTAAGCGGGAACACGGTGATTTGTAAGCCAGAAGGAGAGTACGGCATAATTGTAACGGGCAATCTTATTGACGATTACGGTGGCTATTACTACAACGGAAGCACGAACTGCGGAGCGAAAAACATTACCGTAAGCGGGAACAATATCACAGCGCCAGGGGGAATACTTCTTACCGGAACATACGTGAATGCTTCAGTAAAAGGATCGCTCGAAGGTAATCATATAGTCTCTGTCAGCGTCTTTAACAATACGATAACAAAGATCGGAGGGGCGATTGCGAACCGACCTCTGCCCGGAATAACGGCTGCAGATATTATTGAAACGTGGCCGATGATAGAAGAGGGGACGACGCTCGATAATAACTCTTGCGGAGAGCTCAAAATACAAGACAACACGATAACAGGGTTTCACTGCTCCATTCTGGACATATCACACGTTACGTCCGAGTACCCGATTGGCGGTTTAAAAACAGCGAACGAGGTGCTTAACGATATAGAGACAGTGACTAACGCGGCTCTGGGAGAGAGATCATTGGATTGGAATTGGTATAACGGCGCGTTTTCATCCGCAGAGGAAGGAGCGTTTGTCGCTGTCGCAAGCCGAACGATAGAGAATGGATTTGATTATTTATATAAATGCGTGAATGTTGTCTACGCTTCGGAATGCAGTGAGTAACGGGTCATTTCCGAACCTAATCCATTTCATGCAACGAAATGTGAAAATGAAACCTACTACCTGATATTTATTTGATGTTTATTGCCATCAATAATGGCTTATAATCGTTAATTGTCGTCAAAAACACATTATTGTGAAAACCACAATGTCTTTTCTTGAAAATAAACATAACAATACAAGGCTGACTAAGACAGCCCTCTGTTTTAGACCATTATATGCTCAACTGGCAGCGCTTTGGGCGTGAGGCTCCCAGCTGAGGTCTTTCAACTGTTTGAGATGTGAGCTGATTTTCTTTTCACGATTGAACTGGCTGTAGTACGAGGAACCGAGATCGCGGAACTCTTGCCCATTTAGAACGTAATAGATGGCAATCAGCATAGAGTGTGCAACACAGCTTCCAGCGTCAGTTCCTCGTCAGACAGTACGAGCGCCAGCATTCGTTGTGCGCTTATGCTCATGATGTTCTGTACCGCGCTCTTGAGCTTGATATTCGAACCCTCAAATACCTTTTGTAGACGATTGATCTCCCTGGCGCGCTCCTCAATCCGGCTCTTGCGATACCGCGTCAACTCACACAATTCGCGTTGCTCACGATCCGGTATGAAGCTGGCTTTGAGCAATCCATGCTGTAGTAGATCCGCTATCCATTCCGCATCCTTGACGTCGGTCTTGCGTCCTGGCACCGCCTTCATATGCTGTGCATTGACGACGATGGCCTCCAATTCTTCCATCTCAAAAATGTTGTACAAAGGCTTCCAATATGATCCCGTGCTCTCCATTGCGATCATCTGACAGCTGCTCTCTTTGAGCCAAGCTGCCATCTCACGCAGATTCTCTGTGTATGTCCCAAACTGGCGCGTGTCCGCCTTGCGCCCAATCCTCAAGGTAGCCACGATCACCTTCTTGTGAACATCAATCCCGCAACAACGCTCGTAGACAACCTGCATAACGCAGCCTCCTTATTTACGGCGTCACTTCCGCTTTATCTGCATTTTACTGTGCGTCCTTTCGTTGTACTAGACAACTTGAACATTGCGCGGAGCGCTGCGGAAGTGCTCTCAATTTTAATTCCGAGCTTCTTATCCCAAATTGTGCCGAGCTCGTGCCGTATCTGCAGTATACCAGTTTTCATTCGTCGCGATGGCCATAGTGCTATGTAGATTTTAATTATAGGTCGCTACCGTGTGCATAGTTTAATTATTCCTTGGAACATACTAAGGCGAAACGGAAGACTGACCCTGCATCAAATCTTTCAACGGCAGTTTCCGAGATGAGTGCCTGAACATGAACTGGTTATGTCACTGGAGGACGTAGAAGACAAAGTAGAGTGCTGGCGAAGGACTACAACGAGTTCCGTTCGCAGAGCGCTACTTTATACCTTATGCCATCTGAATTTGAGCTAATGGGTTCTAAGCTCACCTGCAAAAACTTCTTCGCATCGCATCATTGAGTTATCTTCCGATTTGTCCACCGCTGAAGTCGAAAACCGTTCCCGTCATGTACGCCGACGCGTCTGAGACGAGGAAGAGCACAGCATCCGCAGCCTCCTCCAGCGTGGCAATTCTGCCAATGGGAATCTGCTTCTCATAGTGCTCCATGTCACGATCCAGCAGCTCCGCAGTCATATCGGTGCACATGATCGCGGGTGCAAACGCATTGACGCGGATGTGATCGCACGCAACCTCTTTAGCGAGCGATGTGGTGAACGAAATTACCCCGCCCTTGCTCGCAGCATAGTGCGTCTTTCCGTTGCGCGAACCAAGGTATGCCGTCGCCGACGCGATATTCACGATCGATGCAGGTTTTGCTGCCGCAACCGCATGCCGGATCATCTCCCGACAGCAGAGAAATACGTCGCCCATATTGACTGCCATTACGTGGTTCCATTCGTCCAGCGACGTATCCTTGATGGGCGACATCGGGCAGACACCCGCGTTGTTAACCAGCACGTCGATCGTCCCTAAATGTTCCGATCCGTGATGAAACAGGGCGAGTACATCCGCCTCAACGGAGACATCCGCGCGAAAAGCCTCCGCGCGAATGTCATACTGTGCGGACAGATCGGCGGCAAGCGATTCTGCCTTGTCGCGACTGGTCACATAGGTAAACAGCACGTTCGCGCCTTCGCGCGCGAGCCGCGCACAGATAGCAGCACCCAAGCCCCGGCTTCCGCCGGTGATGATCGCCGTCTTGCCCTGCAGATTGAGTTCCATAGACTTCGCGCCCTACGCGCCGGTGACGATTGCCACGGAGGCGGAGCAGCCAACGCGCTCCGCGCCGGAGGCGAGGATTTCGCGCGCAAACGCCGCGGTCTTGATGCCGCCGTCGATCTTGATCTTGACCGCATCGCCGACGATGTCCTTGACGAACGCGACATCATCCTTGCAGGCGGCTTTGCCGGTCAAAGCGTTAGAAATCTTGACGTAAGCGGGCGCGACATCGCGGATGATCTCCAGCGTCTTACGCTTTTCGTCGTCCGTGAGCAAGCCCTGCTCGTAGATCGCCTTGACCTTCACGCCAAAGCCCGCCGCATCCACCATCGCCTTGAGCTCGCGTTTGACCTCGTCAAACTCGCCGGATTTGATCGCTACGATGTTGAGTTCGACGTCTAGCTCCGTCGCGCCGTTTGCGACACACTCTTTGATCTCGCAGAGCTTTGCCGCCGTGCTGGCTGCCCCTTGCGGAAAGCCGACCGGCGCGCAGATACCCACGTTGCAGGTCTTGAGCGCCTCCGCTGCCTCGCGGACGAAATAGGGCGTCACGCAGACGTTGGCAAACTTATACTGTTTGGCAAGCGTGCATTCCGCGATGACCTTTGCCCGCGTCATGTCGGGGTTTAAAATCGAGTGTTCGATGTGCCCCGCCAGCTCCGTGCTGCACTCTGCGGGTTTTTCGGCGTTTGCGCATGCGCCCATCTGTTTATATACCTCTTCCGTGACTTTTTTCACGACTTCATCGATGTTCATTTCCCGTATACCTTCCCGTCAAACGTCCAGTGATCGACGACACCGCAGGCTGCATTGTCGGCGATGATCTCCTTGTCGTGGAGCAGCTGCTTGGCCGCCCCCCCGTCGACA
>Ga0351923_1187_pt1 | contig 8645 bp, 6 predicted proteins | sample BONcelT113001C11_FD_206859 | JGI IMG/M metagenome (GOLD analysis project Ga0351923, IMG submission 206859) | Enriched cells from coal bed in the Powder River Basin, Montana, United States - BONCAT cells T11 rep2 HSBNCT.T11.300.1.C11 ...
GCAAGCGGACCGACTGGGTGGGACATTGTAAGATTGGATTGCAGGTCTTCCCAAACCTCAACCCACACCTGGTCCTCAACGCCAACATCCGCTTCAATAATGGGCAGTACGGTGTTGCGAAAAGTCGAAAACGCTGGGAGTAGAACTGATCTAGCCTGCGCGGCAATCATCTCCGGATACGGAACGATGCAAGCAAGTAGCTGGGACGGTAGTTCATCAGTCGTCACGAAGGAATTGAAAACTCGGTGACGGGTCGCTTTGGATGTATCCCAGAACCAACTTTTCCACTCCTCGCTTGCACTTGGCGTGTCCTGGGGTACGAAGCGAGTTAAGCGTGGCCCAGGAGATCGAATCGGGCGGACCCGAAACAGATCCGAGTCGCGATTTCGTGTCGCAGGTTCGATGAAGAACGCTTCTTCGGGAGTAAACCAAGCCTCTGACTCCAGGAATTTCTCAAACTGCCGCATTCGTTCTTCAAACGTGCGACCTGTCAGGAAAAATGGCCGGCTGAGTCGTTGGGAAAGCAGAGACGCGGCCTCTGATTCATGTTCCGCAATAACGGCCTTGTTTATTTCCGGGCGATCCTGGTCAGCAATGCACTTGACACGCAAATCCATTACGTCAGCAGTTGACAGATTAGACGAAAGCGTGCCGAGGGAAGCACGTTGCAGTTGAAGCTGCGAATACTTGCTCCGCAATTGACGAAATATCCACCCGCAACCGGTCCCAGTACGATCACGCAGAACCCAGTAGTTCCAACTGGCGGTGGCGTCACCGTGAAATACGCTGGAATTCCAATAACGCACTTCCGGCACGCCGATCAACCCCTTGCTGATCAGGATTGCCTCGTTGGGGAGTTGCGTTATGCTCTGAGGCGTGCTTGCAGATGAAGTGCCGATTTCTGCGCCTCGCCGGATACCGTTGGTGTCTACGTGCCATTTGGCGTTTCCGCTAGGTTGAGATGGGCTCACGATCTCCATCAGGTCCCCGAGCCGTTCAAAACCCGATGATCCAGCGATATGGCGATCTAGGTCAATATACTCTGGACGAAACATCTCCGGCTGCCAACGATCGATGAGTCGCTGGGGAGAAACCCAAGCCAGGCATGTTTCGGCTGTTGCTGTCACGTTCGTTTCCCAGTTTCAGGCCGCAAATGGTCCCAACTCGCTCAGCAAATGCAAGCTGTGTGCCGCTAGGACTGAATTCCGTATTTTTTCATCCAATTCGTGAAAGTCTGATAGTTTGGAAGCCCCACAAGGCGACATGCTGCGGACTTATTGCCGTCAGCCTCCTGGTAGGCCCGCGACAGGTAATGGCGGGCAACTTCTGCGATCAGTTCCGGCAAATCGAGTTCGCCTCCCAGGCTTCGGTTGAGGATCGTGTCGTGACCAGGCACCTCCCGTTTCACCGGAAAAAGGGCATTTCGCATTTGGTCGGTCGTGACAATCTGGTCGGGTGACCAAATCGCAGCCCGACACAGTGTATTGGACAATTCCCGGATGTTCCCCGGCCAGGGGTGCTGATTCAGAAGATTTCTTGCACCGGCAGAAAGGTTCTTGTGAATCCAACCAGGTGTGTCATCTCGATCGGCGTTGATCTGGTCGAGGAAGTGGTCGATCAACAGATTGATATCTCCAGGTCTGTCCCTTAGAGGGGGGAGAGTCAACACCCCGACTGCAACGCGATGAAACAGATCCTCACGAAACCGTCCTTCGGCAACGTCATCGATGAGGACTCGATTCGTGGCAGCCATGACTCGAAAGTCGACGCTCTGAGGCTTCGTCGAGCCAACGCGTTGAATCTTCTTCGCCTGGAGTGCGCGTAACAGCTTCACTTGTGCGGGTGCCGGAAGCTCTCCGATCTCGTCCAGGAATAGCGTGCCACCATCCGCAGCTTCAAGGTAACCTGCTTTTGCTGTGAAGGCCCCGGTGAAAGCGCCCTTCGTGTGGCCGAATAACTCTGATTCGACAAGCTCGCCGGGGATTGCTCCGCAGTTGACTTCAACAAACGGTTGGGAGGCGCGACGACTGGAAGCATGAATCGCCCGAGCAAGCAGCTCCTTGCCGGTCCCCGACTCACCTTGAATGAGCACCGGGACGTCCTCCACTGCCACCCGTCGGGCCTGAGCAATTGTCGTCTTCATGACCTGGCAACGATGGATAATGGCACCAAATTCCGCCACTTCGGGTGGAAGCCCCTGCGTAAGGCGCATGATCGCATCATCTCGTTCCAGATCCCTGGCGGGAAGGTAGTCCGCAGCGATCTCAAACGGCAGTGATATTGTCTTGACTCCCTCTTCAAGGGATGACTCTATTAGCTCAGCGGGGAATTTTGTTTTCGCAAGCAACACCCAGACAGCTGCCATCGCCGGGGTTCCCGGGCTGACGTGAAAAGTGAGTTGGCGCTCGGCATCGGTTTCTACCAGAGCCCCCAGTACGCTCGTTGCGGCTTCATAGATGTCGGAAAAGCGGGTCGGGCCTTTCAGTTTGACGTTCCATATCTTGGCAGTCTTCCCCGTCTTTTCCTTGAGCCAGCCTACGAAACCCCCGGAATCACTAGATTTATGGTCGGACAACAGATGGATTTCGTCAAAACTCCGTTGTTGCACGGCCTGGGCGATTGGACCGACACCGTCTCGGAGTTCGCCTCGCGACGCCCGTAGGTCAGTAAGCCCAATCCAGGCGACCAATGCCGCGCGTTTCATTTGAATACACCGCAAGACTTGTTGTGAATTACAAGTTACCTTGCACATGAGCGTAAACTGACGTCAACACTGCGACAAGAGGGCCAAAATGATTGAATCGCAAATAAGTGGGGGAACAATCCGTTGGAACTACCTAAATGTTTTATATTTACACCAGAAGCATGGTGTGTTTTTTAGTGAGACCACCGTGCTGAACCGCGCAACAATGATCCGGTTGATCACCATCCTAGCCGACGCCAACCCGAGTCGGGGAAACCCGGAAACGGACTTCGCCGTCCGCGAAATCCAGCTCGAACTTGCCCAGCCGCAGCCCGTAGTTGGCACGGGCGACGGTTTCGGCCGCTGCGGAGCGGCAACCCTCGGGCACCAGCAGCGGCGAGCGTCCTACGACCTGGAACAGATCGGTCTCCGGCTCGACGCCCGCCGTGATCCGGTACACGGCGACCTGTCCGCGCAGATCCAAGCGAACCGCCTGACCATCGCTGGTCGAGTAGCCGATTCCCCGCTCGTCCAGCAATTCCACCAGTTCTTCGTAGGCAGCAGACATAAAACCAGCCCTTTCTTGTCGCTGCGGTCCCCTGTTTTCGCCTCCGTACAGCCTGTCCTACTGCTATGTTCGCTGGCCGTTTGACACGTTAGGTCACGACGAGGCGGGAATTTCGGGATTTCTGGCGAAAGATTTACCCTCGTGTGGCTGGAATTTGTGGCCCCCGGACCATGATCGCCAGCCTGTGGCCCCCTCTTGCGGATCGTCAGCCGCTGCTGGATGATTACGGTCAAAGATCGGGAGCAAAAGATCGGAGGAGAGCGAACGATGGACGGGATGATCGAATACGTGCAGTACGTGCTGGACACCGCCCTGAGCCCGGATCACTCGGCGGACGACATCGGACCAGGAGCCGTGTTGGTCGGCTGGGAGACCGAATCGGAGCCGATGGTCGTGGCAGTCATCGGGGCGACGATGGATACCCAGGGACGCCGCGATTCGGTGGAAGAGGACGAAGCCATCGAGATCGCCACCGATTACCTGGACGAGATCGGCTGGTTCAGCGACGGCCCGACCGATCCGGGTCATGTGGCGCGGGTGTGACGGTGGGTAGATGGGTTGGTCGCGTGGTCGCGTCTGACTCTGGTGTCGTGAATTGCCTGCTACATCGGTCTCGCGCTCGCCCCGGTGACAGACAGCGATGACAGACACCACGATTCAGACCCGCGTCGAAATCCACCTGATCCCCGGCCCCCAGATTGCCCGCCACCGCGATTTATTTCGGTGGTTGGAGGATTGATCTGATCCCCGGCCCCTGGTGGGCCGATTCTAAACTGATCCTGGCCCCGGCTGCCGGGTTGGGCCGGGCAGCCGGGCGATCATGGGCGTCATCCCGGCATGGACATGGGGATTTTACCACAAGGCACGCAGCAGAATCATGCTGGTGCGACCGCAGGCCCTTGCGCTGGGCTGATTGTCGCCGCTTCTTTCGCCTCTGCCGGTCGGGGAATCCAACGGTACACCGTAGCTTTGGACACGCCGGTTTGCTGTGCGATCTTGCCGACCGGGAGACCCTGTTCATGCAGGTCGCGAATCCGCTTGATCGTCCGTTGGGAGATGTATTGGTGTTCCCGGTCTTTCCAGGCATCCTGGACGGTGAACACGGTTGCCAGTTTTCTCTCCAGCCTCTGGTGGGCCTTGAACAGCTTTTTCCTGGGAACGTTGGTGTATTGCCGAAGATTCCTGTCGCTCGATTGATGCCGGTGGGTCAAATGCACAGATGCAATTTCCGGCCCGGCAAGGCGGCGGACCATGTTGGCCGACGTGTCCCGCAGGGTGTTGAATCCGTAGCGGGGGAAATCCGGCTGATCCTCGCACACCCGGTCAAGAAGCCTGTTCCAAGCGTTTGGAATGTCTTTGGAGCGATTTCCGCCGCTGGTTTTTCGCCACAAGGGGCGGCCCTTCCCGTTGACCAACACGTAGGCCGATTTCTGATCTTCGCGGCCCTTCATCGCCCACCGCAACCCTTCCACGGTCGCAGCAAACAGACGATGGATGCCTCGCACCTTCTGTTTCCGACGAACCCGCATGATGAAGTGGACGCCCTTTTTCTCGACGATTTCTCCAATCCTCAGCCGTCCGATCTGATCGGCTCCAAAAGCACAGTTGATGCCGAGCAGAATCAGCAGCCGTTCCAGGGGCGTGCCGTACTCAAACAGCGTGCGGAGTTGAGCCACGGTGTAGGTTGGCACTTCTTTGGATTCCGCCTCAAGATCGCTCTCCAATTCAAACGGCGAGCGGCTGATTTCGGAAAACTCCGGTGGTTTCCGCCAATCCCACTCCGGGGACTTGTGGAGCCAGTCAAAGAACCGGCCAAGTTCGCCGATCAGATTGCTTGCCGTCTTCTTCGCCATCGGCTTCTGGTAGCGGAACGTAACGGGTCGTCGTCGGATCACGGCGAAGAGTTGATCCACCGCGGCGAAGTCGGTCAATGACGACAGTGGGCGGTTGGGAATCAGGTAGGTCTTCAACTGCTTGACCATGTTCAGCCGGGTCATTCCGGTGTCATTGACCGCGCCTTCTGACTTGTCGAACTTCTCCTCGCGAATCCACGCCGCGTAGCCATCAAGTGCTTGGTGCAGCGTGCGGTCCCCCAGCAAGTCGACATACTTCGCATCGTTTCCGGCCCCCTCCAAGACGACGTGTTTGAGTGTCTGAGCTTCAACCAGGATCGCCTGCTCCAAGACTTCAACGTGTTCTCGTTTCTGTTGCTCGGCCTCCTTCCCCGTCCGATAGGCTTCTTCATCGGCGGGAAGAATTGCGATTTCTGGGTACTCCTTCGCCACCGCCCCAACAAAGCGAACATGCTCCTAGTCGCTTATCAGAAAAAAGTGCGACGAAAACGCTGGGTAAACGCGATTCCCGTGGTTTTTTGGGCAGAAAAGTATCGGCTCGTGTCATCGTAACTCAAGAAATGAAAAAGGCTTGCGACGAATCGCAAGCCTTTCTGATAGTGGAGGCGGCGGGAATCGAACCCGCGTCCCGAGACATTTCCGCGACAGCTTCTACGTGTGTAGTCAGTTCTTTGGTTCTCGCTCGCCAAGCCCCAACCGACACGGTCTTGAGCGAGCCAGCCGAAGACTTTGTTTAGCGACCGGCGTTTCCGGCGTGACCAGCCGCGAACCGGATTTGACTACCGACTTTTGAGCCTCTCCGGTTAAGGCTCGCAGCCGGAGCTACCTTTTGTTAGGCAGCCAGGACGAGGTTTTCCTCGGCACTTAAGATTTTGGTCAGCTATTTACGTGGCCAACTGACCAACCACGACACGCCACTGACACTTCAAGCTATCCGGTCGAATCCAGTTCGCCCCCGAATGCTAAGCTCCCGTCGCTAGAGGCCGTTCGCTCGTCTTGGCAGACGATTGAGTCGCGGCTTCCGGCGACTCGGTTTTCTCTTCCTATTCATCGTCCCGCGGTCGAGACGCTCTTGAATTATACCGCGTTTCCGCTTCTGGCAATAGATGCCGTTCATGCGTTTCTGATCGCCGTGGTCGGCAGGCGGTTGATTTCATCGGCGTGGCGAGCGTCAGCTGGCCGGTCGTTTGAACCGAAAACTAAAACGACTTGCGTCTTCGAAGCTGCGCATTTCTGTCCGGTCTACAACCCCACCGACCCCGCAGGCTGTCGATTTAGTCGTGGAGTAAACTTCCAGCTTGCGAAATGGGCATCGGAAGCAGCATGGCCAATGAAAAAGAGGCAACCTCGGCAAGCTGGAAGCTTACCCCACGTGTCATCACCGACTAAATCAACAGCCCGCGAGGCCGGGTGGGGATCGTGAAAATGTGCTACGGGGGGCTCAGCCGAAATTGATGGCCAATTCGCGGATGTAGTCGAGCGCTTCTTCCAGTTCCGGTGCTTGCACGCCGGGCTGGCGACCGTCGCGGTCGCAGTGGGCCAGCAGCACGAGTTCTTCATAGCTCTCGTTTTCCTGCAAACGGCGCCGAGCACGGGCGCCAAGCTGGCCGTCGAGCAGGCGCTGGGCCGTCATGTGGTGCTCGATAAACCACGCCGTACGTTCCGTAATCAAGTCCTCCAGCGCCTCTAAGGCGGCGGCGGTGTGGTTTTCCGTGTCGATGGCTTTGCCGATGTCGTGCAGCAGGGCGGCGAGCAGGAATTCCTCGTCATAGGGCAACTCGTCGCGGGCCAAGTCGAACACCTGCAGGCTGTGGTACAAGGCGTCGCCCTCGGGATGGTACTTTGGACTCTGCTTGACGTTCTCCAGCGGCAGGAGCAAGGCTTCATAGACCTGAAACCGATCGACTTGATCGGCGGCCGCGCGAAGCTCTTCGTCCAGGTCCAGGTTCGGGTATTCCCGCTGCAGAAACTGCTCCAACTCGGCAATACTGGCCCGCTCCATGGCCTTGCCCGTGACCGAACTCTTGAAAACGTAATGCGCCAAGCCGGCGGCGTACACGGTCAACTCGAAGGGAAAGCGGTCGCGGATGTGGACGTGCGTAAAGACCCGCTCTTCGCCGTGCTTGCGGACCAGCTTCCGCTGCACGTCGTACACGAAGCCCTCGTCGTCCAGGGTCAGCGCCACCGTTTCGACGCTGTCCGAGAACAGATGCACATCGATGTCCGAACCTTGACGGATGTGCCCGGTCAAGACACTGCCGATCAGCCGCGGGCGGAAGCGGCGGAGGATACGCATCAGCCGCAGGGCTTCGAGCCGCATGTCCTTCAGATTCTCGTTTCGCCGCTCGCCTTCGTACAGCCGAGCCATGGCCTGGATCTCGTCGCGAATCTCCGCATTGCTGGGCAGATCGGACGGCTTGACCCAGCCTTGGCAGATGCGGCGTGATGCCTTTTGTTTCGCCTGGTAGTACTCAGACTCCTGGCGACTGTACATCAAGCGAGCGGCTTCGTAAGCAATCTGACGTCGAAGTTTCGATAGGGTCATCATTCCAGCGCTAAAGCGCTTGGGGTATGCGTGGGTGTCGTCTGAGACAACATGACCACGGAGATTGGAGTCCAGCCTTTCGACTGCCTCGCTTGCGCGTCCGGTGACGAAACTCAGGCTCAACACGTTGGGCTACGAATCATTCGAGCTCGAGCCTGAACTCCAACCGAACCGCCCCCATCTTACTCGCTCGCCCGCCGTTGGGCAAATAGCCAAGCGAAAAATTCCGGGTCTTTGTAGGTGGCCGTCCACGAATCGTGGCCGGCGTCCGGATATTCGGTATACTTGGGGGTCCCGCCCGCGGCTTTGATCGCTTCGACCATCTCCCGCGACCGCTGCGGTTTGACGACGCCGTCCTTGCCGCCGTGAAAGGCCCAAACCGGCAGCTGGGCGAATCTGCCGGCCTGGGCCGGATCTCCTCCTCCACAGATCGGCGCAGCGGCAGCAAAACGGTCCGGATACCGGGCGATCGCGTCCCACGATCCGTATCCGCCCATCGACAAGCCCGTCACGTAAATCCGCGCGGGATCGATCGAGAACTGTTTCTCCAACGCGGCGATCGCTTCCATCGTCAGCCGCAATGGATCGGCTGCCCGAGCCGGCATTGCGTGCCCCGTCGCCGACCAGTTCACATCCACCCATTTCTGCTCCTTGGGGCACTGGGGCGCGACCACGAAACAGGGATACTTGGCCATCGTCTCGTCGCTGGCAAAGTCGTTCATGCCATGCACCAACTGTCGGATGTTGTCGTCGCCGCGCTCGCCGGCGCCGTGCAGGAACAGGACCAGCGGATACTTGACCTGCGAATCGTACTGCGTGGGCTTCAACAGCCGATACAGCAGCTTCGCGCCGTCGGCATCGACATGCTGACACGCTTCGTAGCGGCCGCGATAATCGTCGGCTGCCAAACCGATCATGGTGCGAAGCGGGATCATGCAAGTCGCGATGGACAGGGTTGCCGCCCAGCGCCAGCCGAGTCCGGCTGTTGCCCCGCTC
>Ga0351923_1194_pt1 | contig 8275 bp, 12 predicted proteins | sample BONcelT113001C11_FD_206859 | JGI IMG/M metagenome (GOLD analysis project Ga0351923, IMG submission 206859) | Enriched cells from coal bed in the Powder River Basin, Montana, United States - BONCAT cells T11 rep2 HSBNCT.T11.300.1.C11 ...
GATACAAAACCTCCAGGCCCTGCGCTAAACCGTTATAAAGGTATTATTACGGAAATATTGCCAATAAATTCAACTACAAGGGTGCGTGTTGCCATAGGCGGCAATAATATGCTTACCGAACTTCAAAAGAGTGCCTTTGATGAGATGAAGCTTAACGTTGGGAGTGAGGTCTATGTTATCATCAAGCTTCGCAGGCTGAGATATGTAGAACCATAACCAAAACTGGAAAGCAACCGCTGGAGTTTGACTTGACTTTTAATGAGCATATGCTTATAATATATTAGTGTCAAGGCCTAAGAAATGCAGATGTATAAATTGCTTTCCAAATACCTCATGCTTTAAGCCAAGAGGGGTACCGTTAGTTAAGCTGAAAGAGGTACTTCTGAGTATGGACGAATTGGAGACAATACGCCTTGCCGATTTTGAGGGGCTATATCATGAGCAGGCAGCAGAACAAATGAACATATCAAGGGCAACTTTCGGCCGGATTCTCGACAGTGCACGCCGAAAAGTGGCCGATGCTATAATTAACGGCAAGGCGCTTAACATAAAGGCCTTGGACTGTTAAGGTTTTAAAAATTATTATAACAGCAACGGAGGTTTTCAAATGAAATTGTGTTTTGCAGTTCAGGAAGACAGAGGTATTGACAGCAGCGTATATGGTCATTTTGGATCTGCCCCGGCCTTTGTAGTGGTAGATACGGAATTACAGGAGGCTGTAACGGTAAGTAACAGGGACTTAAACCATGTACACGGTGCGTGTAACCCCATTGCGGCCATCGGGGGACACAATGTAGATGCAGTAGTTGTCGGCGGTATAGGAGCAGGTGCCGTAAGGGGGCTGAATGCAGCAGGAATAAAGGTCTACAGGTCCGTTGGAGAGACGGTCAAAGAAAATATTATACTTTTTAATGAGTGCAAGCTTCCAGAATTGACTATTAATAATGCTTGCAGTGGCCATCAGGGTGGATGCGGTCATTAAAAAACAGTGAATAGCTAAAAGTGAATGGTAAATAGTAAGGTCGGGAAAAGCGGAAAATAGATAAGCCCAATGATGATTCTAATTACATTCATGGGATAGAACATTATTAAACCGGAGGATTGTATGCCCATATATGAATATAAATGCAAGGATTGTGGAATGATAAGCGAATTTGTAGTATTCGGTAACGATGATGACCTGCACTGTAAATCATGCAACAGCGACAGTCTTGAAAAACTGATATCAGCTCACAATACAGCGTCTTCGGGCGGCAATTTCATGCCAGGCGGACCGGCAGGAGGTTGCTGCGGTGCGCCTAATTCATGCGGAAACCCTGGAAGCTGCTGTGGAGGGTAGATTTAATTAGATGTTCCGTTTTAATATTTACAGATAAGCCATTTAAAATGAATGTTCGATAGCCTCGTAAGTTTTTTACGAATCTCTAAACTATTTGACAAATGCGCCTTCAATAAGTACACTAATCCTATCAATATAATATGCTATTGGGCTATACATTGAAGCTCATGTTTGATAGCTCATGGCAAAAAAGTTTGTCATCTTGCAGGATTTCAATCCTGCAAGGAGTTCAAAGCTGGTTTTTAACTATCAGCTATGATTTATGAGCTCAAGAGGAGGATAACATGGGTAACATTTTTCAGGACAATTCCTATTCTATCGGGAAGACACCCCTTGTAAGGCTTAATAAGGTTACAGGCGGTGCCGGTGCAGCGGTACTCGCAAAAGTAGAGGGGAGAAACCCCGCCTATTCGGTAAAGTGCAGAATCGGTGCTGCCATGATCTGGGATGCGGAAAAGTCGGGAAAGTTAAAACCTGGAATGGAGATTATCGAACCTACTTCAGGGAATACGGGTATAGCTCTCGCCTTTGTTGCCGCCGCAAGGGGATACAAACTGACGCTCACCATGCCTGAGACGATGAGCATCGAAAGAAGAAAGGTTCTAAAGGCATTAGGCGCAAACGTTATCCTTACAGAGGGTGCAAAAGGTATGAAGGGGGCAATAGGCAAGGCGGAGGAAATAGCAAACAGCTCGCCATCACGATATTTCCTGCCGCAACAGTTTGAAAACCCGGCGAACCCGGCAATCCACGAGGCCACAACGGCCGTTGAGTTGTGGAATGATACAGATGGAAACATTGATATCCTTGTCTCAGGTGTCGGTACAGGAGGAACCATTACAGGTGTAAGCAGGTATTTCAAAAAAACAAAAGGGAAAAATATCATCTCTGTTGCCGTTGAACCTGTGCATTCACCAATACTTACCCAGACAAGAAATTGAGAAGAACCTAAACCTGGTCCGCACAAGATACAGGGGATAGGTGCTGGTTTTGTACCGAAAGTACTTGACCTTTCGCTTGTTGACAGGATTGAAACCGTCAGCAACGATGAGGCTATAGAAATGGCCCGCCGCCTCGCCAGAGAAGAAGGTATCCTGTGCGGTATCTCCTGTGGTGCTGCAGCACATGTGGCAGTAAGAATTGCCGCTGAACCGGAAAATGCAGGCAAAACCATTGTTGTCATCCTCCCTGACAGCGGTGAACGGTACCTCTCTACGGCACTGTTCGAGGGAATACTCGGAGGGGTCGAAGGCGCCGCCGCCTCGGATACTCCATTGTGAACGAATATAAACAATTCCCCCTAAAGATTTTTGCAAACTCCCTGGTCTGTGGTCCAGTATGGCGACATATTTCTGAGTTTTTCAATGACTGGCGGAAGAGTATTAATGACAAAATCAATCTCCTCGACCGTGTTGTAAACGCTTAAGCTGAATCTGATTGAACCGTGTGCCATCGTATACGGCACCCCCATAGCACGGAGCACATGGGAAGGCTGGAGAGACCCTGATGTGCAGGCAGATCCCGAAGAGGCGCATATACCATACTGATCCAAAAGAAGAAGGATACTTTCTCCTTCGACAAATTCGAAGCTAATGTTTGAGGTATTGGGCAGACGATTTGGTTGTCCGCCGTTTACCTTGACATTGGGAATCAGATTCAGAATTTTGCTTTCAAGCCTGTTACGAAGTTCTCTGATCCGCCCGTTTTCTTCAATAAGGTTTTGGCCGGCAAGTTCACATGCCTTCCCGAGTCCTATAATGGCCGGTGTGTTTTCAGTGCCGCCACGACGCCCCTTTTCCTGATGTCCTCCAATGAGATGCGGGGAAAACCTCGTACCTCTTCTTGCATACAATACGCCCATTCCTTTCTGTGCATGCAGTTTATGGCCTGAAAATGAAAGCATATTAATAGCATTGTTTTTCATGTCAATCGGAATCTTTCCAACTGCCTGTACTGCATCGGTATGGAAAAGCGCTCCCTTTTCGCGGGCAAGTTGAGCCGTCCTTTCCACAGGAAATATGACACCCGTTTCATTATTTGCCCACATAATACTCACCACAGCTGTGTCGCTGGTCAGGCTATTTTCATATTGTTCCATGTTGAGGCTGCCTTCGCTATCCACCTCAAGGGTTGTTATCAAATAGCCTTTTTCTGCAAGATGCTCACATAATACCTTTACCGCAGGATGCTCAACCCTTGTTGTTACAATGTGTCGTCTGCCGGGATTTACATCGAGTGCAGAAAGAATGGCTGTGTTGTCGCTTTCTGTTCCACAGCTCGTAAAAATAATCTCGTCAGGTTCAGCACCGATCAATGATGCTGTTTTTTCGCGTGCCTCACTGATTTTTTTAGCAACCTGACCGCCAAAACTATGCATACTTGAAGGATTTCCATAATACTGGCTGAAATAAGGGAGCATCTCTTCTAAAACCTCAGGGGCAACCATTGTTGTGGCATTATTGTCAAGATATATTGTTTTCACGGTAATACCTCCTCAACGACAAGTTCAGGAGAGACAAGTTCCTTCAACTTCAACTCTACAAACCCTTTGAGGGTTGCCTGTGAGGCCTGACAGGTTGCGCAGGCGCCACGTGTTGCAACGAGTACCCTGTTGCCGACAATGTCCACCAGGTCAATGTCCCCGCCGTCATGTTTTAGAGATGGTCTGATCTCCCGCTCGATTGTTTCTTCGATCATCCTGATCTTCTGGAGATTGGTCAGTTTCGGCCTTGCAGCAGGTTGCTCTTCCGGTTTTACTGCATCATATACCCTGTCAATAATAGCCTGGATTTTTTCATGGCAGTTTTTACAACCACCCCCGGCCTTGGTATAGTTAGTTACTTCCTCGATAGCCGTGAGGTGATTCTGCCTGACGGCCTGCTCAATCTCGCTGTCGGTTACACCGAAACAGGCGCAGACGATTTCTTCATCCGGCTTTTTATGGCTCACTCCCTTGTAATGCTCAATAGCCTTTTCAAGTGCCTCCTGTCCCAGAACCGAGCAGTGCATCTTTTCCGGAGGCAACCCTCCCAGATAGTTGGCTATATCCTGGTTGGTTATTGCCGTTGCTTCCTCTACCGTCTTTCCCTTCAGCATCTCAGTGAGGGCTGAAGCAGATGCAATGGCACTGGCGCACCCGAAGGTTTTAAACCTTGCATCTTTAATGCGCTTGTTTTCATCGAGCTTGAATGTGAGCTTTAGTGCATCTCCGCATGCTATAGACCCGACCTCTGCAACGCCGTCAGGGTCTTCAATTTCGCCGATATTTCTCGGATTCAGGAAATGTTCTCTTACTTTGTCTGTGTATTCCCACATGACAGACTCCTTTCGTTAATTAATGCTTTTGTTTATTTTCTTTCTGTTTATATCTGTAAACTTATCGTTTAATTCAATTCTTCCAGATATTGTATTTCATTTCCAACCTTTATCTCGCCTTCTTCCAGCACTTCGGCGAATATGCCTTCTTTTGGCATAACACAATCTCCTGCCTGCTGAAATATGGCGCACCTGGTGTGACAAACCTTTCCTATCTGGCTGACCCTTAAAGTAACATTGCTACCCGCCTTAAGCAGAGTTCCAACCGGGATAGAAACGAGGTCAATGCCCTCTGTTGTAATATTTTCTGCAAAATCACCCGGGTGAACATCAAGGCCTTTTTCCCTCATTTTTTGAATGCTTTCAGTTGCAAGCAAGCTTACCTGTCTGTGCATAAAACCAGCATGGGCATCATTTTCAAGACCCATATCTTTAATAAGCCTGCATTGTTCAACATTATGTTTTTTCTCACCCTTATTATCACTTATATTAACGGAAATAATCCTTCCCTTCATTGCTGTTCCTCCGTGTTGCAAATATGCCTACTCAATTTTCCTTTTAAACTTTTCAGAGTCGACAATAATATACACAATACCATACAGATGTAACCTGCTTCAAACGAATGACTATTTAATGAGTATAATTATACCCTTGACAATTGTCAAATAAAAAGTATACTTTTCCCATTAAAATAGTAGGAGATTAAAATGAAGATATCCACAAAAGGCAGATACGGACTCAGGGCACTTATTGATCTTGCCACATACGGCTGTGGAAACGACCCCGTGTATCTTTCTGATATAGCTAAAAGGCAGGGAATATCCGAGAAATACCTCGAACACATATTCTCGTCGCTTAACCGCGCAGGATTGGTAAAATCTGTAAGGGGCCGTAAAGGCGGATATTTTCTCAGTGTATCAGCGGGTGATATTACCCTCGATACAATAATCAATACCCTTGAGGGGCCATGCATTCTTGTTGACTGCGTTACGGATGCTGCCGCATGTCCCAAGACTGATAAGTGTGCTACGAGGGATGTGTGGAAGATGCTTGGAAGCAAGATTGAGGAAACCATGAAAGGTGTGACGCTTGCTAATCTTGCAGAAAAACAAAAAGAAAAAGTGACAAAAGACACACTGATGTACCATATCTGAAAAAATTGCCCTTTTAAAAGAAATTTTCCATGGAGGTATTTTATGACAGCAAGAAGAATTGATACACAGGCAATCCATGCAGGGCAGGCCGCAGAGACCCTTGCGCTTCTTCCAATTACAAAACTCGATGATGAAATTGTCTCAGCATGAATAAACCCGATCAAACAACAGTTGCCGTTGGCATGAGTGGTGGCGTTGACTCCACTGTGGCTGCCCTCCTTTTAAAGCGCAAGGGCTATAAGGTTATTGGCCTTACGATGAAAATCTGGGATGATTCAATTAAGTGTGAATCGACAAAAAGCGGGTGCTACGGTCCTGGCGAAGCCCTGGATATTGCAGACGCAAAACAGGCGGCCGGAAGACTTGGTATTGAGCACTATGTAATAGACCTCCGCGGTGAATATCAAAAAACTGTAATTGAATATTTCCGGCAAGAATACAGGCAAGGGAAAACACCAAACCCCTGCGTGCAGTGCAATGCAAAGATTAAGTTTGGAGGGCTTCTCGAGAAGGCAGCTTCAGGAGGTATTCGTTATGACCTTTTTGCAACCGGCCACTACGTGCGGATCGCCTATGACCCCGTTGAAAAAAGATACCTCCTGAAACGTGGCGTTGATTCAACGAAAGACCAATCTTACTTTTTGTATAGGCTTTCCCGGGAACAACTGGAAAAGATAATATTTCCGCTCGGTGATTACCGGAAGGATGAGATAAGGACTGTGGCCCGGGAATCAGGGTTTGAGGAATATATAGCAAAACGTGAAAGTCAGGATTTTCTTGAGTGGGACAACTATGACACCCTCCTTGAAGACCGTTGCCAGCCCGGAGACATACTTGATGAGAACGGGAAGATGATCGGCAGGCATGCCGGGGTAACCCGGTACACTATAGGGCAGCGCAAAATGCTCAACCTGTCGGGCATGAAAGAACCCTTCTATGTTCTTCGCATAGATGCAGCAAAGAATGAAATTGTGGCAGGGCCTAAACGCTTACTTCTCAAATCGGCTCTTATTGCTGAAGACCTGCATTGGATTATCCCCTTTGATTTTATCCGGGACAAAAAAATCCACGCCCAGATACGTTACAGAAGCAAACCTTCTGAATGCAAAATCTATCCAGAAGATCAAGACAGGAGAATAAGGGTAGAATTTGAAACGCCCCAGGAGGCCATAACCCCGGGACAGTCAGTTGTCTTGTATTCCGGTGATATCGTAATAGGCGGTGGCATTATCAGGAATGCTCTATAAGTTTAATATGTCATAATATCTTCATTTTCAGCAGCAGGAACCGCCGCTTCCGTCTGATGAGCAGCCGCAGCTGGGCTCGCTGTTGGTCAAGGCGCCCCGTATAAGAGCATAAGCGCAGCCTACCCCAGAGTTGACGCTTATGGCAGAGAATGAGCAGTTTTTAGCGCATGCACCGCATTCCATACATGCATCCCTGTCTATTATGCGAACCTTTTTCATATTCATCTCCAGCACTCCATGAGGGCAAACATCGATGCATATTCCGCAACCGGTGCATTTATCCTCGTCCAATTGAAGGGTGACAACGTTTTTCAAATAGCGGTGCTTCATTTTTTCATATCCTCCTGTAATGGTAATCGTGCCCTGCTTCTATACAAAGAAACTGGCCAGCCACAAAACTATTCCTGATGATGCAGAAATGACTATGGCCGGTATGGCAAATTTCATTTCCTTTTTGACACCGGAAAGAGATGTATATGTGGAAGCCCCTGTAAAGTTCAAAGTCAGAAAAGCAGATATTGCCGGCAGCAGGAGAAGTAAAGCCAGGCCGTTCAAAATATCGCTATGCCCGGAAAAACCATCTTTTACGTACAAGACCGCAATAGTCCAGAGAATGCCCATAATCCAGCCCTTTAAAGAAAACGCATGTCCGGGTATCCAGGATAAAAATGCCGGACTTATTACGGCGCCTATCAAAATGGCTCCGATAAAAGGGTACAAACCGGAGAAAGTAACAGCGATCAGTCCAGCCATATGGGCAATAAAAACAGCAGCGGCAATTACCGTTAGTGTTTTCAGTATACCAACCACCTCAATCGGGGTCAGGATAAGCCTGTCAAAAAAATTGAACTCAACGACCCTCATTTCCTTTGCAGCCTTCATGCCGGCCTTAAGGTATTCCTTTATGTCCCGTGCCCTTACTGGTCCGTAAACCACCTTAAAACCTGATTGTCTTTTTACTTCATGGGCTGCTACGCCCGGTGCCCCCAGTTGAGGTAAAATAAGCGTCCGGTGAGAGACAACCCGGGAGAGGCTGACCGTGTCGATACGTTTTAGAATCTCTGCGGTACCGAAGGTTCCTTTGCCTGCTGCACACCAGACGTTGATGCCGTGTGTATCGATGACCATGATCCAGGCATCAATGCCCGAAAGCTCCTTCCTAAGATTGTCAAAGCTCAGCTTGTAATTGGCAGTAACTAGGACAGGTGACGCACCGTCAG
>Ga0351923_1201_pt1 | contig 7837 bp, 3 predicted proteins | sample BONcelT113001C11_FD_206859 | JGI IMG/M metagenome (GOLD analysis project Ga0351923, IMG submission 206859) | Enriched cells from coal bed in the Powder River Basin, Montana, United States - BONCAT cells T11 rep2 HSBNCT.T11.300.1.C11 ...
ATGCTCAATGCATACTGCTTTTGTCCCATCATGAAATCAAACGAAACGATCTCTTTATAATATATCTCTGCTTCATCGGGCATAAACATTTGGGGCGGATTGATTTCTATTTCATAGATGTTATCCGGCCATATGCATATGTTCAAAAACGCATCCGTACCTGCAAGCTGCATGTTTTTGCCGACCGAAAGTTTTCTTGTCAATGGCAGCAGTATTTTTCTTTGTACGATTTCAAGCGGAAAAAAGGAAATATAAAACGTACCGTTGGGCGTTACCGGCGTCGTAATCCCGGCGTCGCCGTCGGTCTCTCCAGCTACACTGTCGTTTATTTTTACAAGCCCCCTGTATTGTGATGTTATATGCAGGAGCGGCAGGCTGTGTTCTTCCATGTTCTCCCCCGTGTTGGTCATTCATTAAAATATATTCATTTTTTCAGGGTATAATGATAAAATAAGACTGTCCAAAAATGCATGAATACACATAACCTTTAAGGAGGGCATAAACCTTGCAGTTTATTTTGATAAAAAACCTTTTTGAAGACTTCAAGCCTTATCTGGAAAAAGAAATTTCGATCGGGGGATTTATACGGACATACCGCAGTTCCAAGTCAGTCAGCTTCATGGAACTAAACGACGGCACTTTTTTTAAGCCCATACAGGTTGTATTGAACGAAACGACCTTGGGAAAAGAAAACGAAGCATTGTTTTTGACAGGCGCGGCGGTAAAAATAACCGGTAAAATCGTACCGACTCCCGGCATGAAGCAGCCGTTTGAGCTTGCTGCATCAAGCGCCGAGCTTTTGGCTGCCTGCCCGCCTGATTACCCGCTGCAAAAAAAGAGGCATACGCTTGAATATCTGCGAACCATTGCGCATTTGCGCGCACGCACCAATACATACTATGCGGCTTTTAAAATCCGCTCGGTTTTATCTTTTGCAATACACAAGTTTTTCAACGACCGGGGATTTACCTATATCCACACACCCATCATCACAACCAGCGATTGTGAAGGAGCGGGGGAAATGTTTCGCGTCACCACACTGCCGCCGGGCGAAACAGACCCTGCAAAAGACTTTTTCGGCAAAGACGCAAGGCTTACGGTTAGCGGGCAGTTAAATGGCGAGGCTTTTTGCTTCCCTTTCCGCAATATCTATACATTCGGGCCCACATTCCGCGCCGAAAATTCCAATACACCCCGCCATGCCGCGGAATTTTGGATGGTTGAGCCGGAAATGGCTTTTTGCGACCTCAATATGAATATGGAACTCGCGGAGGATATGATCAAATCCATCATTGCGGATACCATAACAAACGCAATGCCGGAGCTTGAGTTTTTCAATGAATTCATTGAGCCCGGGCTTCTTGATAAATTAAATGCCCTCTTAAATAAAGATTTTGCAAGGATCACCTATACACAGGCAATCGAACAGCTAAAAAAAGCAAAGTCGGATTTTGCCTATCCTGCAGACTGGGGATGCGATCTGCAAACAGAACATGAAAAATACTTGACCGAAGAAGTATACAAGGGTCCTGTATTTGTTACAGATTATCCGAAAAAGATCAAATCCTTCTATATGCGCCAAAACGGTGACGGAAAAACGGTGGCGGCTATGGACCTGCTGCTGCCCGGTGTGGGCGAGATCATTGGCGGAAGCCAAAGGGAAGAACGTGAAGAAAAGCTGCTTGCGCGCATGAAGGAACTCGGCTTAAACGAAAAATCTTATGACTGGTATGTAGATACCCGCCGCTACGGAGGGGTATACCATAGCGGTTTCGGACTGGGGCTGGAACGCATATTGATGGTGATCACCGGGCTTAAAAACATACGCGACGTGATACCGTTTCCCCGCACGGCCGGAAGCGCATCCTATTAACTCACAGTTTAAATTGGTATAATCTTTAAAATCATTAACCGCCTTCCTTTGTTCTATGGGTTTTTAAAAAAGCATATTTTATACAGAGGACTTTAACGAAAGCAAAAAGTGAAAAACTTTTTGCTATTTATTTTATCAGCAGGGATGCCTTTATTTAAAGCAGCACTCATTTTCCGGTATTTTAGTCGCTTTTGATAAATGCTTTTCAAGGATGGATGAGCGTAAAAATTTATTGGGTTTTCCTAAGAAAATAAAGGTTTAATTATTGTATATGTTGTGAATAATAGTCAGTAAACAACGTATCAGGGGGAGTGTTAAATGTCACAAACTATTACAGGCAATGAAAAAGAAAACGGTTTTGAAATACGTGTAAGAACAGGTTGGAAAGAAGAAGAAACCGAGCTTTTACTGAATGAAGTAAAAAAAGCCGAGGAAAAAAAGCTTCCGTTAAAAGCGGTATTTTCCAAAGTTGCAGATGAAACGGGTAGAAAACCCAACAGCATACGCAATTATTACTATATGAAAGTAAAAGAAGACGGATCGGGGCTCCCTAAGCGCACTGTCAGTTTTACACCTTTTGGCAAGGCCGAAATCCGTAAACTGATAGCTGACGTTTTAAAGGCACAAGGAGATGGAGAATCTGTCAGAAGCTGCACACTGCGTTTAGGCAGCGGAGACAGGCATAAGATGCTCAGATTTCAAAACAAGTACAGAAGCACCGTAAAAAGCAACCACAACCTTGTGCAAAGCGTAATGGATGAACTGTCATCCAACAATGAGAAATACTTCAATCCGTATACCGAAAAAACGCTTCGCGGCCGCAAACCGTTGAAATACGTATTGAAACAGCCGGATATTGTCGAAATGGTAGGTTCCACGGTAAAAAGTTTAAACGAGACGGGACAGGATGTGGAAGGTTTTCTTCGCGGTCTTATGAACATAGCAAAGTTGGCCTCGCAAAACAGGATTTATAACGAGGCCGAGAGCAATAACGTTTTGCAAAACGAAATAGCCATCTTAAGCATCAGGCTAGAGGAACGGGAGCGTGCATTAAACGAGCACTATAATGAAATCACGTCGCTGAAACTGGAAAACGATCTCCTGCTGCGAAGGCAAAAAGAACTGCTTACGGAAAACGAAAAAGAACGCCAGAAGCTTTTACGGGTAACATATATGTATAACCAGCTTATAAAAGTAAACCGTGATTTCTTGGAACTGAACGGTTTAAACAAAGTTTCCGTACTATCGGAATACATCACGGAACTGACGCGGCGTATGAACGAGTACGAAAAACAGGCAGCCGAGTAATCAGCATAAAAAATATAAGCGCTTGAAGGGATCGCCCTTCAAGCGCTTATATTTTATTAAAAAGAAGCTTCATCTTTTCAAATATGCAGATTTACCCAAATCCTTTAATTATGCCATAACGCGGTTGCTCAAATATTGGAATGAACATTATAATCCAACATAATAAACTCTCACAAGAAATATTTTACACCGGCCAGGAATATCTTTTGATCCTTATTGCCGGGTATATTTTTGAACAAACCTTCGTCATAACGTTCGCTGTGCGCCATCTTGCCGAATATTCGTCCGTCCGGGCTGAAAATGCCTTCGATAGCCGACATGGAGCCGTTGGGATTATAGGGCATTTCCATGGTTGGATTGCCGGCAAAATCCACATACTGCGTTGCCACCTGCCCGTTTTCAAACAGGGCTTTGATATCTTCCTGTGCGGCCATAAAACGCCCTTCGCCATGGGAAACCGCCACGGTATGCACCTCTCCCGGTTCGCATTCTGAAAGCCAGGGAGATTTAACCGATGTGACGCGTGTCTGCACGATGGTGGATATATGGCGTCCGATGGTATTGTATGTAAGCGTGGGGTTTGTCTCATTTAGTTGCGTGATCGTTCCGTACGGCACAAGCCCAAGTTTGATCAGCGCCTGGAAGCCGTTGCAAATTCCCAGTATCAGCCCGTCCCTGTTTTCCAAAAGCTCCAAGACCGCTTCTTTTACTTTTTCGTTGCGGAAAACTGTTGCAATGAATTTTCCGGAACCGTCCGGTTCATCGCCGCCGGAAAAACCGCCGGGTATGACGATGATTTGGGATTGCCTGATGCTTTTTGTTAACGCCTCGATGCTGTTTCGAATATCTTTGGATTCAAGGTTGCGTATCAGTACTGTTCTTGTTTTTGCGCCCGCTTTTTCAAAAGCCCCGGCTGTATCGTATTCGCAGTTTGTACCGGGAAATACAGGTATCACCACCTGCGGATGCACGGTTTTCAGTTTCGGTTTTACGGATGCACGCCCTGTATATAATTGCGAAGTAGTAAGCGCCTCTACGGTTTTGGTAAGGGTTGTAAATACTTTTTCCAAAGGCGCGCAATAGGCTTTATACGCTTCAGGCAAACCGGCCTTTTCATTTCCGTAATATAATGCAAACTCATCTACGGTATTTCCAAGCTTTTTAAAACCTGTGATTTCTTCATCGGCTTCAAAAAGAACAGCGCCATCGTTTTTTAAAAACAACATTTCCCAGGAGATATTTGCATTAAGCTTAACGCCTAAGCGGTTGCCAAAACACATCTTGGCCAAAGATGCGGCAACGCCTCCTTGTTCCACCGCAAAAGCCGAAAGGATTTTTCCCGATCTCATGAGTTTTGTAAGCGCCACATATTTCTGCTTTATGTCTTCAAATACAGGAAGTGCGTATGTGTCTTTTTCAACTTCCAAAAGATATACATGCGATCCCGCCTTTTTTAATTCCGGCGAAAGTATGTTTTCTTCCTTTACCGCAGCAATAGCAAAAGAAACGAGCGTGGAGGGTACATCCAGATCCATAAAGGAGCCGGACATAGAATCCTTGCCGCCGATAGCCGCAATGCCCAAGCCTTTTTGCGCATAGTACACGCCTAAAAGCGCGGATAATGGTTTGCCCCAGCGTTTGGGATCCGAATTAAGTTTCGGGAAATATTCCTGCAGCGTAAGCCATGCTTTTTTAAAATCTGCCCCTGCTGCCACAAGTTTGGCGACTGATGCAAGTATGGCGTATACCGCGCCATAAAATGCGTTTTGAGCGGAAAGATATGGGTCAAATCCGAAAGCCATTACCGTAGCCGTATCACTTTTGCCTTCCAGTGAAGGTATTTTTGCTGCCATGGCCTGCGCGGGCGTGCCCTGGAATTTTCCTCCGAAAGGCATTAAAACGGTACCGGCGCCTATGGATGAATCAAACCGCTCAATGAGGCCCTTCTGGCTGCAGCAGTTCAGATTCGAAAGCGCTTTTTCCAACAGTACCTGCAAGCTTTCTTTTTGGCTGTAATCAATAATATCCTGCGGCAATTCATGCATAACATACGCTTTTGCCGCCTGCGTCGCGCCGTTGGTGTCCAAAAAATCCCTTTTTATATCTACGATCGCTTCGTTTTTCCAATAAAGGCGCATCCGCCCGGTATCCGTCACGGTTGCTACACGTGTGGCTTCCAGATTTTCCATCGTGGAAAGATCCAATACTTTTTCAAGGTCCTTTGGATCGATAACGACGGCCATCCTCTCCTGCGATTCGGATATGGCAAGTTCCGTGCCATCAAGACCTTCGTATTTTTTGGGAACCAGATCGAGGTTTACATCGATACCGGGGGATAATTCCCCAATCGCAACGCAAACGCCGCCCGCCCCGAAATCATTGCATTTTTTTATCAGTTTAGAAAACGCTTCGTTCCTGAAAAGCCTTTGCAGCTTTCTTTCTGTCAAAGGATTTCCTTTCTGCACTTCCGCGCCGCACGCGGCAATGGATTTCTCATCGTGCGCCTTGCTGGAGCCGGTAGCCCCGCCGCATCCGTCACGGCCTGTCCTTCCGCCGATCAGCAATATGATATCTTTGGCCGAAGGTTTCATACGTATTACATTTTTTGCAGGCGCCGCGCCGATGACCGCGCCGATCTCCATGCGCTTTGCCTTATAACCCGGATGGTATATCTCATGCACGATGCCTGTCGCAAGCCCGATCTGATTGCCGTAGGAAGAATAGCCAAGCGCCGCTTCGGTCGTTATCTTTTTTTGCGGCAGCTTGTGCGGAAGTGTATCCTCCACCTTTTCCCTCGGATCGCCCGACCCTGTGACGCGCATAGCCTGGTATACATAAGAGCGGCCCGAAAGCGGATCGCGGATCGCGCCTCCGAGACAGGTGGCCGCGCCTCCGTATGGCTCTATTTCAGTGGGATGATTATGCGTTTCATTTTTAAACAGTATCAGATAGTCTTCTTCTTTGCCATCTATCTTAACCTTTTCCCGTATGGTGCAGGCATTGATTTCATCGGATTCATCCAAGCCCTCTAAAAGCCCTTTGCTTTTAGCCAGTTTGGCATAGAGTGTAGCGATATCCATAAGCGTAATATCTTTTTGCCTGCCCTGATAGACGGTTTTTCTATCCTGCAGATAATCTTCATAAATCTGTTTGATCTTTTCGCTTCCTTCTTCGAAGCTTATTTCTTCAAGCCTGGTCAAAAAAGTGGTATGGCGGCAGTGATCCGACCAGTATGTATCGATGACTTTAAGTTCTGTTACCGAAGGGTCCCGTTTTTCATCGTTTTTAAAATACGCCTGTACAAAAAGCATATCGTCCATGCTCATGGCAAATCCGTTATCCTGCCTGTATGCCTCAAGCGATTTTCTATCCATCCTTATAAACCCGGTTACGGTTTCTATTGCGGAAGGCTCGCTTAAATCCAGATGCAAATGCTTTGGTTTTGCCAGTTTCGCTTCGCGGGAATCGACGGGATTGATCACATAGTCCTTGATTTTTTTCAATTCACTATCAGAAACGCCGCCGGAAAGCACATAAATTTTGGCTGTTCTTACTTCCGGACGGATGTTAAGCGTCAAAAGCTCCACACACTGGGCTGCGCTATCCGCCCTCTGGTCATATTGCCCAGGCAAATATTCCACACCAAAAACACGGTCTTTCGTTTCTTTGGGGAAATCCTCGCGGAACAGATGATCCACCGGCGGTTCAGAAAACACTGTATAAAGCGTCTTTTCAAATTCAGTCTCTTCCATGCCTTCCACGTCATATCGGTTTAATACCCTTACACTGCTTAAGTTTTTGATATTCAAATTCTGCAAAAAATCTTCTAAAATAGCCTTTGCTTCAATATCGCAACCTTTTTTCTTTTCTACAAATATCCTTTGGACCATAAAAAACATCCTTTAGTTTTCAGCTTCCGCTGAAAATCAGTATTACGAGCGGTATGGTAATGAGTGATAAAACGGTCGTCCACGCCATGCCTTTGGCTGCAAATTCGGAATCTGCCTTTACCAGTTCGGAAACGATGGTGGTCGATGTCATTGCGGGAAGAGTCATCTGCATGATATAGACGTCTTTTGCCAATCCTGCAATACCCAGTAAATAACAAGTCCCGAACATCACAAGGCCGGATACCGCAAACCTGCCTATTATCACCAGTATGATATCTTTTTCCATTTTAAGTTTTTTAAACCCGATATCATACAATATGCAGCCTATAAATATCATGGAAAGCGGCGTGGTAAGATTCCCCAAATACTCCGCGGGTTTTAAAACGACCTCCGGAAGCTTAATTTTCCAGTATACCAGCAGAACCGATATCACAACAAAAAACAGCGGAACATTGAGTACCTTTTTAATGATTTCCCCTATGCTGATTTTTGATATTTCCCCGGTAATGATCTGCGCATCTTTTTTGATGCTATAGTAGCCTAAAGTCCAGAAACATATGGTGTTCGCCATATAAAAAAATGTAGCATAAGGCATACCGGCATCCCCGAACAAGCTTTGTATAACGGGAAACCCGATAAATACAGAGTTGGAAAGTGCAAAAAGCACTGTGAAAACGCCGCGCCGGGATTTGGATACCTTAAAAACCGATGCAAAAACCCTGCCGAGAAAAAAACAAACAACAGTTGCGGCTAAGGGCGCCAGTAT
>Ga0351923_1177_pt2 | contig 7796 bp, 7 predicted proteins | sample BONcelT113001C11_FD_206859 | JGI IMG/M metagenome (GOLD analysis project Ga0351923, IMG submission 206859) | Enriched cells from coal bed in the Powder River Basin, Montana, United States - BONCAT cells T11 rep2 HSBNCT.T11.300.1.C11 ...
CCTCAAGGGTGGAACTGAATATTTTAATCCCATTCCGGATACATGGCATAAAATGAGAGACATACTGATCTACTGGGCTCAAAAGGGTGTAGATGGTTTTAGATGTGATATGGCAGCAATGGTCCCTTTGAAATTCTGGGAATGGGTTATACCGCAGATAAAAAACCAATTCCATCAGTTGACATTCATTGCTGAGATTTACGAAAAGAATCGTTACGAGGAGTTTATCAATGGAGGCTTTGATTATTTGTACGATAAAGTTGGGCTTTATGATACCCTTAGAGCCCTGACAGAGGGGAGTGGTGATACAGGTGAAATAACAAAATGCTGGAGTTCACTGAATGGAATTGAGGATAAGATGCTTAATTTTTTGGAAAATCATGACGAACAGAGAGTTGCATCAGACTATTTTGCATCAGACCCATTCAGAGCAATACCTGCCCTCACAGTTGCTCTCTTGCTTAACAGAGCTCCCTTTTTAATCTATTTTGGACAGGAGCTTGGTGAGAGAGGTATGGATATCGAAGGTTACAGTGGATTGGATGGAAGAACAACTATATATGATTATTGGTCAGTCAGTTCGGTCAGAGAGTGGATGCAGTTGAAAAGTTTGCCTGAGATAGGACGGATTTATAAAGAGCTTATACATGTTGCTGTTTCTGAGAGAGCTGTTAGCTACGGACTAAAGTATGATCTGCAATATGCCAACAGCGAGCCTTTAGGCTCTGACAATAAGAAAATCTACTCATTTATGAGAAAGTCAGATGACTCTCTTCTTCTGATAATTGTTAACTTCTTTTCAACCGAAAAAACAGCGATTGTTAAAATTCCCGAAGGAGCACTTGATTATTTTGGTCTTAAGCGTCAAATTTTGGGGAAGGGAAGAGATATTTTAGGAGAATATTCTGACCAATTTTCGATTATTCCAGACCAATCAATAGAGATACAACTAGATTCTTACGGTGTAAGGGTAATTAAATTTTTACTTTAATTATATCATCCCATATAGTAGTAAATCTAGGAGATAGCATGTTCATATTATACCTCATTTTATAAACACCCTGTGATGCCGAGTAGAGAGTCTCTCTTCCATACCTTTCATTAATCTCATCAAGGGCCTTCATAAGCCGTCCCTCAGCAATCAGATCTTTATCACAGAAAAGATTCCCCGGTGTCTCTCCTTTAACGCTGATTTCAGACAAAATCACCCCCGCTTTTTTATATCCGTATCCGCTTTTAAGCACAGATGCTACTGCCTTTGTGCAGTGACTAACAATTTCAAATGTGCTGTCAGTTGCACTTTCAAAGTTTATCAAAATGCTTCTGTAGTCTCTTGGGGCGTTATTTTTGAATGGGTTGGTGAGAACAAAAACCACAGCTCTTGAGGCAACACCTCTCTGCTTGCGAAGTTTTTGCGCACAGGAGGCTGCAAATTTGGCCACTGCCATTATAATCTCTTCATGTTCATACAGATCATTCGCAAAGCTTCTGCTGGTGCATATTTGCTTCTTATCCTGAGTATTATCTTCAAAATCAAAACTGGGTTCACCATTAAGTTCTTTGTAGGTCTTAAGTCCAACAATACTCATTTTAGATTTTACCCAATCGGGGTTGCACTGCAAAAACTGCCAGGTAGTGTCAATATTGTTGCTTTGCAGCATCTTTGAGTACTGCCTGCCAATACCCCATACATCCTCAACCGGAAATTTCTGAAGAACCTTATTTATGTCTCTTTTCTCAATCATGACGCAACTGTTATTAAGGGCAGGGTATTTCTTACACAATTTTGCTGCAATTTTTGCAAGTGTTTTTGTCTTTGATACTCCAATGCTTACGGGGATTCCGGTCTCTTTTTTGATAACAGATGTTGCATGCTGAACCATCTGTTTTAACTCTCCTTTCTCCAATCCGCAAAGATTTAAAAACGCCTCGTCAATTGAATAGACCTCAATTCCCGGAAAAAGTGAACGAAGCCTCTCCATTACCCGCCATGACATATCGCCGTAAAGTGCAAAATTTGAGGAGAAAACCTTAACATTTTCCTGTTTGACAAGCTCCTTAATCTTGAAAATTGGTTCTCCCATTTTGATTCCCAGAGACTTGGCCTCATTGGAACGGGAAATAACACACCCGTCGTTGTTGCTTAAAACAACAACAGGAATGCCGTTGAGCGATGGATTAAAAACCCTTTCGCAGCTGACATAGAAGTTATTGCAATCTGCCAGGCCAAACATTGTTCAATGTTTTCTCTATTGATTTAACCAGAATTGTGCTCAAAATTATTGAAGAGAAGTTAGCTACCATATCCATCATGTCGAAATCCCTTGCCGGGTTCAAATTTTGCAGAAGTTCAGCAACAGCTGCCAATACTAATCCCGAGATAAAAATTGTTAAAAGGGGGTGTTTTTTACCTCTTCTTCTGAGGGATGGCTCAAATGCTAACCATGCTGAAATGGGATAGGGGAAAAACATCACAAAATGGGCAGCATGGTCGGCCCTTATAAAAAGGATGTATTTTGAAAGGTCTATTGGCGTAGATTCAAATGTCCAGAGCGAAAAAAACAGGACCAACAGTACATATGTGAAAAACAGTACTATGAATATATATTGAGAAATTTTCATAAAATATCAATTTAAGATGATCTAAGAATGGGTTACATTTTTTTAATCAGATACCGAACAATACCCCAAATCATGAAGTCATCTCCCTTGTTAACTCTTATAGGTTTAAACTTTGAGTTTGCAGGAACAAGCAGCAGGTGGTCGCTCTCTTTTTTTACTCTTTTGAGAGTAAACTCCCCCTCAAGATAACATACTGCAAGCGCACCATCGGTTGGCTCTGCAGATTTATCCACAACAAGCAGATCTCCATCATCTACTCCATCCTCCACCATACTCTCTCCGCTTACTCTGGCGAAGAATGTTGATGAGGGGTTCTTTATGAGCTCTTTGTTAAGGTCAAGCTTGATGTCGGTATGATCTTCGGCAGGAGAGGGGAAACCAGCCACCACCGGGCTCAGTGCAATCGCAACATAAAGAGATTCACCTGTATCCGAAGAGTATATTTTTAATTCTTTTTCCATTTCCCTGAAAATCCTGATGCAAATATACTCTTTTGATAAACCATTTGTTCTATATTTGCACGATAAATATTTCCCGGAGTTTTTATTCTAAATCCGAATTATATGTCATCACTTAAAACAATAGCCTCTGCACTGGCAATTTCAGTTTTGCTGTGCACAAATATCTATGCTCAGGAGAGCTCATTTGAAGAGGTTCGTCTTAAAAACAAGATTGTTCCGCTAACCAGTAGTGTATATAAGTTGCTTGAATACCACGAAGTTGCCGGGCACACTCGAATTTTGCCACTTGCTAAACCTTACAGTAAAATATTCATATTAAAAACCTTAAAAAGCATTGCAGATAATGATCGGGTCACCGAAAGGGAGCGTGATATTGTAAACAGGTACATAAGCGACCTTTCAAGAGAGTCAAACGGTATCCAGCTGGCATCCGGTTCTGCAAAGAACACATACGGTCTGATTGGCCTGGGAACAGGTGCAGAGGTAAGGAGCGGAGTAGGAGAAAATTCGGCTAGAACTCTGGTTTTCTCTGCAGAGCCTTATCTTGCGGGTGATATCGGTAAAAACCTCACCTTCCATGCCTCACTGGGGCCATCAATCGAAAAACTGGCGCCGGACCTCTTTTATGGTTCATATACAAAGGATAAGCAGGTTCGTTTTCCTCATGAGGAAGTAGGTTTTTCCTATCTGCCATATAAATTCAGCTTCGAAAGCATGAACATAAGAACTACTGTTGAAAGTAAGATTCCGGGTTATAGCGAAATTACTGAAAAGATAGCTGTGGGATTCCTTTATTCGACAGAATTAAACACTAGCTGGTTTGACGGCGCTCTACAGATGGGAATCAATAATCAAAGAAGAGCATGGGGAAATGACTATGATAACCTCACACTTTCGGCCTCAGCAAGAAAGTTTCCTGCCTTTGAATTCAAGCTGGCACCTCTAAAGTGGCTCAGATACTCATATTTGCTTGGTAGCCTCCACTCAGGCAAAAGCCTTTTCGGGGCATACAAATCTGAGATATACGGCTACGATGTAGGTGCTTTACAGAACAACTTTACTTTACACATGCTTGAGGTTGAGCCATGGGACTGGTTTTTGATAACTGCAACAGCCGGGAATGTATGGGTTAAAAGATTTGAAATCAATTATATGATCCCTTTTGTCTTTTCGCACCTTTCGGAGCTTGAATCGGGGGATTATGACAACCTCACAATGAGTCTTGATTTTACATTTAAAGTACCCAATTTTGGAAAGATATGGTTCAGCTTCTTTAATGACGAATTCAGTTTCATTGAGAAGGGAAATCTCTTAAAGATGCCTCGAAACAGATATGCCTGGCAATTGGGGTTTGTAAACAGAATGTCATTTTTACCGCAGACGCTCTCTTCATTCAAATATTCCAGAGTAACTCCGTTTGCATACACACACTATCCTGAGACCCGCCTTAGCAATTTCAATAACCGCCCTTACGACATGACCTACTCCAACGACGGTTTCAACCTCGGCTTTTATCTCCCTCCGAATTCAGGAGAGTTTAACTGGACCCTAACGAGTTTTGCAGTCAACAACCTCACCTTAACGATGGAAAACCGCTTTATCATGCACGGAACCAATGACCTTGCATCAGAGGAGGTAAAACTCATATATGGAGATATTTACAGGCATCAGTACACAAACCCCGGAGAGGATATTCACCAGTATCCGCTGCTCGATTTTACAAAAGATGGTATTTATGATTTTACATTAAGTTCTGAAATACGCTTTGACTACCGCATAAGAAAAAGCCCATATCTGGATTATTACAGACTTTTCGGCACAATAGGGGCGGCAAGAACATGGTGGAAAGAGAACAGTAGCGGAGTAACTGCCCCAGCTCCAAGAAATTTTGCCACAATAAGTTTTGGAGTAGCAATTGACATTTAAACTTATTACATAATTTTGTGTGATAAACATGATATCAAATTAAACGCTCATACATAAAATAATTAATTGTTTTACATGTACTTACGTTCATTTATTAATAGTATAAATTCTGAAATCAAATTTCAAAATCACCTTGTAAAATGAAAAAGGCCCTTTTTATCTCATTAATAACACTAATCTCCTTTAATTTTGCCAACGCACAGAATATCGTTGGCTCGTGGAGAGGAAATCTTAAATTTCAGAATGTTGAGATGAGAATTGTTTTCAACATCTCATTAAAAGATTCAATTTATATCGCCACCATGGACAGCCCAGATCAGGGAGTTAAAGGAATTCCTCTGGAATCTGTAACATTTACTAATAACTTGTCTGTAAAGATTGTTCATTCACCATTGATGGTGGAATATAATGGGATCTATATGGGAAACAAAATCATAGGCACTTTCAGCCAGGGTGGGATGACCTCTTCACTTGAACTCACATCTGCGCCCGAATCAGGTCCAAAAAGACCACAGGAGCCAAAAGGGCCCTTTCCCTACAGCCAGGAAGAGGTTTTAATCATAAACAAAATTGACAGCATTGTACTCTCCGGGACATTTACATCTCCCAAAGATGGCGGAAAACACAAAGCAGTTGTACTAATTTCGGGAAGCGGCCCTCAAAATCGCGATTCAGAGATAATGGGCCACAAAATATTTCATGTAATTGCAGATTATCTTACAAGAAACGGAATTGCCGTTCTCAGGGTTGATGACAGAGGTGTAGGAGAGTCGGGAGGATCATTTGCCAATTCAACATCACTTGATTTTGCCCGCGATGTTAAATCTGCAGTTGAATACCTTAAGGGAAGAGATGATGTAGCTGAAATTGGCCTTATAGGGCATAGTGAAGGGGGGGGGGGCGATAGCTCCAATGGTTGCCTCTGATTGCAGCGATGTATCATTTATAGTTTTAATGGCTGCCCCTGGCGTTACAGGAAGAGAGATTATCATCACACAGTCTGAACATATTTATGCTGCATCCGGGATGGCTCCTGAGCAAATAGGCAAAGTAATGGAGGTGAACAGAGCAATGTTGGAACTTGTTAAACCCGATAAAGATGTTGAGATTATTGAAAAGGAGCTATACGATTTGATGAAAAACCTTACCGGAAACTCTGTAAATGACCAGGAGATAAAACGTCAGATTGCTCAGGTAACAACACCATGGATGAGGTATTTTCTTAATCATGATCCGGGAGAAGTTTTGACAAAAGTGAAATGTCCTGTGCTTGCAATTAACGGCACTAAAGATCTGCAGGTTGCCTCAAAAACCAACCTCGATTCAATATATTTTGCCCTAACCGGTAAAAAAAGAGACGAAAACAATTCTGTTACACGATATAACAACAGTGTTACAGTAATTGAATTTGAAGGGTTAAATCACCTATTTCAAAAATGTGAGACAGGTTTGCCAATGGAATACGCAAAAATTGAAGAGACTATCAATCCTGAGGTTTTGACTGCAATTTCCAACTGGATAAAGGGGCTAAATGAATAATAGATTACGGAATAAACACAACCTTCTGCCAATTTGATTTATCTCGGTCGTTCACGGCAATTACGATGTAGTTCTTACCCTTTTGTCCCGAATATGCAGATGTAGTGGAAACAGTTTTAAGATTTGCATCCCAGCTGTTAGTCTTATTGATTCTCTCCAATTCATACACAGCATACTTTTTTGCTCCAGTAACACTGCCCCAGCTAATTGCACTGCCGGTAACAGTGACCTGTGGTACACCCGGAGTAGTTCCAGCATAATCTCCGAATTTTGGAACAAGAGAGAGATGTTTGTAGATGTTTCCCTGAATATAACTACCCAGGTTGCCAACTACATGGTTTGTTCTGAACCAACAGTTGCCGTAAACGTTTGTCAATGACCTGCTAAGAGTTACCTGATTCAGAAACTGAACAGGGTTTGAAAAGGCGGGGTAGGTGTTATCTCCATATTTATATGCTGCAAGCCCGGGAACAACAGGAGTTCCTGCAGACTCATTATTCCAGAACCTGATATTTGTGTCAAAATCTGCGGTTGAATGGCCTATCTCCCAATAAATTTGAGGCGCAAGATAGTCAACATAACGACTCTTCATCCAAGTAACTCCATTTGCATAAACAGTCATGGCATTGGCGTGGGTTCCCATAGGTGATATGCCGTATGTAACATAAGGTTTAACACTTTTAATTGTATTTTTAACCGCCAGAACCATTTGATTTACATTCTCTTCGCGCCATGTATGTATGTTAACTCCATTACCATATTGTTCGTAGGCTAGCCTATCATCAAACACATAGGGATTTGAAGTTGATTTTGCACCTGAAGGGTAGAAATAGTCATCAAAATGGATTCCGTCAACATCATAGTTTTCAACTATCTCTCTGACTATATCGCTAATGTGTTCTCTAACCTGAGGCAAACCAGGATTCCAGTATCTTACGCCGTTGAATACAACATACCAGTCAGGATGGGCATGAACAGGATGGTTAGCTGCAAAAAATTGAGTGTCAGAACCCACTCTGTATGGATTTAACCAGGCATGAAGCTCCATTCCTCTTTCATGTGCTGCATTAATAGCTTCTAAAAGAGGGTCATACCCGGGATTAACTCCTTGTGTGCCGGTAAGATAATGCGACCATGGAACCAAAGTTGAAGTATAAAAGGCATCTGACGAAGTTCTAACTTGGAATAAAACAACATTAATATTCAACGCCTTTAATTTATCTAATTGGCTTATAAGCAGAGCCTTTT
>Ga0351923_1172_pt1 | contig 7716 bp, 6 predicted proteins | sample BONcelT113001C11_FD_206859 | JGI IMG/M metagenome (GOLD analysis project Ga0351923, IMG submission 206859) | Enriched cells from coal bed in the Powder River Basin, Montana, United States - BONCAT cells T11 rep2 HSBNCT.T11.300.1.C11 ...
GGCCCCAGCTCGCAGCGGATGGTGGTGTTTGCCACGGATATCAGCCGCCACGGATGCTCGAATTCAAGGACAGCCAGCAGAGGGGACATAGGTCACTGGGCGGAGGATTTCCGCGTCTTCTCGTAGGGTGGAAAGGGAGACTTGACCAACACGTCGTTGGGGCACGGCGGGCCGGGGGTACTACGACCGGCGGTGATGTATTGCGACAGAACCGCCGCAAGGCGGACGGTTTCCTCCGGCTTCGTGTCGTACAGATTGATGGTTTCGGCGGGGTCGGCAATCAGGTCGTACAGCTGCCATTGGGGCAGCCCTTGGCGGCCGGCGGCAGCGTCCGACGGGGCGCTCCAACCGCCGGAGCCGGCACAGAAGTTGAGTTTCCACGGACCCTCGCGCAGCGAGAATCGTCCCTGAATGCTGTGATGCACGACCGCCCCCCGGGGCGCCGCGCCGACCACGCCGGTCAAGGCGGGCAGAAAGCTGACGCTGTCCTCGCCCGCCGTCGCAGGCAGCGAGAGACTCAAGATATCGGCACAGGTGGCCAGAAAGTCAGTCAGGCACACAAGGCGGTCGCTGTGCGCACCCGGCTGGACGCGGCCCGGCCAGCGGACGAAAAACGGCACGCGATGGCCACCTTCCCAGATGTCGGCCTTGTAACCGCGGTACGAGGCGCTGGCAAAGTGACCCTGGGCTTCGAGTTTGGTCGTGCCGGCCTGGGGCGAGCAGCCGTTGTCACTGGTGAAGAGGACCAGGGTTTCGTCGGCCAAGTCGTGCTCGTCGAGCGCGGCGAGGATGCTGCCGACACCGGCGTCCGTCTGCATGACGAAATCGCCGTACGGTCCGAGCGGACTCTTTCCCTGCCAGGCCGGCGCAGGGACGATGGGCGTGTGTGGCGAGGTCAGCGGGACGTACAGGAAAAAGGGCCGCCCCGACTTGGCATCGGCAGCCCGCGCGCCGATCTGGTCCACAACGCGGCGGATCAACTGAGGAAGCATCTCGACGGGCGGGAGCTTTTCGACCACCTGGTCATGCTCGATGACAGAGGACATCGTGCGGGCGTTCGAACAGCCCCAGAAGTAATCAAAGCCGCGCGTGACCGGCCCGCCGAGGATACGGGCACCAAGCGGAAGGCCGCGGCTGCCAAAGTCCTTCTTGTCCTCGGAAGACACGGGCTGCGCATCGGATCGAAAACCCAGATGCCATTTGCCGATGCAAGCGGTGTAATAGCCCTGCTGCTGGAGAAAGCCGGCCACCGTCAGCCGGTTGGCGGCGATCAACGGTTCGTCGTTGCCGCCGTCGAGCACCCCGGCCTGAAGCCGTGTGCGCCAGGCGTAGCGTCCGGTCAACAGGCCATAGCGCGTGGGGGTGCAGACGGAGGATCCGCTGTGGGCATCGGTAAACGTCATGCCTTGCGTGGCAAGACGATCCAGGTGGGGCGTCGGGATTCTGCCCCGCTGGGGATTCAGGCACTGCACGTCGCCATACCCCAAGTCGTCGGCGATGATCAGAAGGATGTTGGGCTTCGGAAACGGCGGCGATGCTCCGATCGCAAGATCGGCGGCACCCGGGTAACCGAGGAGCAGAAAAACGGTGGCGTGGAAAGCGTAAGCATGTTTCATGGCAAACATTCTAGCCGGACAAGGCGGCCGCCGCCATCACCAACGTCGGGCGCGAAGGTCGGGCCTGAAGCGAGCCACACGTCAAGTCGCGAGGCAGCCGAGTCCCCGGGTGCCGGATTCTCCGTGGCTTCAATATCGGATTCGCCCCCTCAGAACCCGTCCGCGAGCAATGCCGCTCACATCCGCACCCGGTACAGGTGGACCGCCAGCGGTGCCAAGGTGTCGCGGAAGAAACCGCCCGCTTCGCCGCGGAGCACGCGGCGTTCGTCCAGCACCTCGATCTCGGCGCCGGCCTGCAGTCCCGGGACGTTGAGCGTGGCCTGTGCGACGATCGCTCGTTCGTCGTAATTGACGGCAAACAGGTACAAGCTGCCGGCATGTTGCCGGGCCAGCACGTCCAGCTTGACGCCGTCCTCCGCCCCGATCGTCACGGCTGGCGCCGGCTCGGCGCTCAGGATCGCCGGGGCCAGCCGCGTGATCTGGGCGTTGATGTCGCGTATCGCCGCGCGGTTCTCGGGGGGCACGCCGAACTGGTGATACGACGGCTTCCAGACGTGCGTAAAGTAGCCGATGGCCGTGGCTCCGCGGCAGATGCACATCCAGACCTCGGCTCGAATGTGCGCCGGAGTGACGTCCTTTTGTTTTTCCAACGGCCCCGTCCACTGCCCGCCTTTGCTGGTTTCGATCCAGGCGTACAGCGGCCGTTGGCCCGTCTGCCTGGCGAGCAGATCCGTCGCCTCATGCACCAGGTGAATCCACTCGGGCTTGTTCCAGCCGTAGATCGGGTAGATGTCATAGCCGATGATGTCCGCGGCTTGAAAATAAGCGGGATACAGCGAATTCCGCTGCTCGTCCGAGAACTTGTCAAAGTGCGGATGGAAGTGGCCGGTGACCGTCATGAACACCGGCCGATCCGCATCGGCGGCTTTGATTTCTCGGTACTTGGCCAGGACCGATTCGGGCTGCGCACGCGGTTCGTTGCGTGGCGGCGACAACAACACATTCCGTCCCGTGCTGTCAAAGCCTTCGATTTCGCTGATCGAGCCCCAAGCGTTTTGGCCGGAATAGGCCGAATGCACCCTCAGGGTCAACTCGCGGAACGTCGCGGGAACCTCCAGCGGCAACTCCTGACGCCCTTTCTTGGATTCCAGCGTGGCGGTCAGCAGCGGCGTGCCGTCGCCTTCGAAAGCGACCTGCTTGGCCACGGCCAAGCCCGAGGAGATGGTCAGCCAGATGCCCAGCCGTTCCACCGTCACCGGCTGGGCCAGTCGGATGGTGATCGCGGCTCCCTCCATCGGATCCAGCACGGACCAGGTGTGCGTGACGCCGTCGAGGATCTTCCACAGCGGCGTGCTGGGGTTGATCGCCAGGTGCGCCGCCGGAATCACCTCGGCGTCGCTCACCTGGTGCGGCAAGTCCGGTTCGTCGTCGTGAATGTAGCCCAACAGCTGCGGATGGCCTTTCAGCCGCGGATCGAAGGGCATCACGCCGTACAGTCCTGCCGCGGCCACCAACGCCTGGTATTCGACGACGTCCTTCGTGCCGCTGGATCCCGTCCAGTAGCCGGCCGTGGTGTTCATGCCACATTCCCGCACCGCCGGAAAGTTCGCGGCGTCTTGCAGCCACGCCATCAGCGGAAAGAACGGCTCGCCGTTAACGTGCAGGGCGCGGTTGGGCGCCAAGCTGACCCGTTCGATGGGCGCCATGTGTTCCGCAGCAAAACTCGGCGAGGATCCGAGCACGGAAAAGAAGCTGAGACAAGCCAAGGCAGTAAGACGGTTCATCGGGTGGCTCTCCGGTTACGGGGATCGGGGCGGAGGTCGAAGCACGATATTGTAATCTTTTCCGGCCTGTGTTTGTACTGCTCACGACCGGCGATCGTCGGCGATCGTTAAAACGTACTGGCGTTCATTCGCGGTGAGTAGCGGTTCGTTCACGCTGCTTGGCTTGACCGATCTTTGCGGTTGGGCGAAACTGCAGATATGCTGTTGGACCATTTCGCTTCTCCGGGAGACCCGATCATGTTAGCCCCAGCCAATCGCCGAGATTTCCTCCGCCGCGTAGCCGCCGCCGGTGCAGCAGTCGGTTTGTGCGATCTGTCGCCACTCGCCGGCCTGCCGCCGGTGTCGGCCGCCGAGTTGCAGCCGCTGCCGGGCGTGGTTCCGCTGCATCCGGACATCGAGCCTTTGGTTCGGCTGCTGGAAGACACGCCCCGCGAGCGGTTACTGGAAGAAGTGGCCGCGCGGGTACGGGGCGGGTTGGCTTACCGCGACGTGCTGGCCGCGCTGCTGCTGGCCGGCGTGCGGAACGTTCAGCCTCGCCCGTCGGTAGGATTCAAATTCCATGCCGTCTTGGTCGTTCCGTCGGTGCATCTGGCCGCGACGGCGTCGCCGGAAACCGAACGCTGGCTGCCGTTGTTTTGGGCCTTGGACTACTTCAAAGACTCGCAAGCCCGCGACGTCCGTGAAGGCAACTGGACGATGCCGCTCGTCGACGAGGCGGCGGTTCCGAACCCGGACAAAGCGGTGGCGGCGTTCCGCGCCGCGATGGATAACTGGGACGAGTCGGCGGCCGATGCGGCGGTCGCCGGACTGGCTCGCACGACGCCGGCCAAGGAGGTGTTCGAACTGTTTTACCGCTACGGGGCCCGCGATTTCCGTTCCATCGGGCACAAGGCGATCTACGTCGCCGGAGCGGAGCGGACCCTGGACGTCATCGGCTGGCAACATGCCGAGCCCGTGCTGCGGTCGCTGGCCTATGCGTTGCTGATGCACGAAGGCGACAACCCAGGGCAACGAGACGCGGAAGCGGACCGGCCCTGGCGGCAGCATCCGGCTTTGCTTCAGCGACTGGCCGCGAAAGGGGACGGCGGCAAGCTAGACGGCGGCGCGACCCGCGAGCTGCTGGCGGTGCTGCGCCGCGAGTCCTACAGCGCGAGTGCGGCCCAGGTGGTGGCACTCTTGAATCGAGGCGTCGCCGCCCAGTCCGTTTGGGACGCGTTGTTCTGCGGCGCCGGCGAACTGCTGCTCCGCCAACCGGGGATCGTCGCTTTGCACGCCGTCACCACGACCAATGCCATACACTACGCCTGTCAGGCCAGTGGTGATCGAGAGACCCGCGCGCTGCTTCTGCTGCAGAACGCTGCGTTCCTGCCCCTGTTCCGCGAGGCGATGCGGGGTCGAGGCCAGGTCCGCGAAGCGTCGGTGGACGCCTTAGAGCCGGCCGGATCGGCGGTCACCGGAGCCGAAGGCGCAGCAGACGTGTTGGCCGCGGTCACCCGCAACCGGCAGGAAGCGGTGGGCAAGACGCTGGCCTATTTCGAGGCGGGCGGGGACGCCGAAACGCTGCTGAACGCTGCCCGGCACGCGATGGTGCGCGCCGGCGACAATGCCCACGCCTTCAAGTTCGGGGCGGCCGTCTTGGAGGACTTTGCGGCCCTCAGCCCCGCCTGGCGCGGACGGTTCCTGGCGGCGTGCATGATGCAGTTGAACGGCTCGGGCGAGCGGGACAGCTCGACGGTGGGCCGCACCCGTGCGGCGTTGGGTTGATGATGCATGGTGGATTTCGATCCGACGCGGTTTTCACGAGGCTGACCCCCGTGTTTTCACGAGGCTGACGCCCGGTTTTCAGAAGGCTGACACTGTGCGCGAATGCCCAAAGCCCGATGCTGACGAACCGCTGGCCCCCCCGGTATCCGGCGACGCCGATGCGGTGGAACGTCCCGCCGCGTCGCTGGTGCGGCTGTTGTTCCTTCCTCTGGTCCTGGTTTCCGCCATCGTCCTGGTCTGGCTATTCGTCCGCTGGCCCGGGCGAGATTCTGTCTCGCCGCATGACCTGGTTCGAGACTTGGGCCAACCGGGCAAGAGTCACTGGCAGCAGGCCTACGCGCTAGCCGAACTGCTGCGCGGCTCGCAACACGCGGGGTTACGGCAGGATGCACGGCTGGCGGCCGAGCTGTCTGCTTTGCTCGACGCTCAATTGGACGCCGGGCCACTGGACGCCAACCGGATCAATCTGCGAGTTTTCCTGTGCCGCGCGCTGGGCGAGTTTACCGTGCCGAGCGTTCAATCGGTTCTGCTGCGGGCCAGCCGCTTGGAGCGCAGTCCGGCCGAGATCGCCGTTCGGCGGAGTGCCGTGGAAGCGCTCGCGGCACACGTCGCCCACGGCGGCACCCCCGATCGCGACGCCGCCCTGGTAGAAACACTACTCGCAACGGCGCGCGAAAGCGGCGGAGAAATGGGGGCCCAGGCCCAGCGAGCCGAGTTGCGGGCCAGTGCTGCGTTTGCCTTGGGCGTGCTGGGAGGCGAGCCGCCGTTGACGCAATTGCAGTTCATGCTCGACGACCCCCATCCCAATGTCCGTTACAACGCCGCTACCGGCTTGGCGCGTCACGGCCACGATGCGGCCGTCCCCGTGTTGCTGGAAATGCTGGATCCCGGCAATTCGGCAGCGCTCGCCGGCGAAACGTCCGCCGCCGGACGAACCTGGAAGCAAGCGGTCGTGTTAAGCAACGCGATCCGCGCAGCCCAACAGTGGGCCGAGCGGAATCCGCAAGCCGATCGTCGCTCGCTGACGGCCGCCATCGAGGCACTTCTCCACGCCGAACGGATTCACGCCGACCTGGCGGCTTCGGTACAAGATCAAGCCCGTCGAACGCTGTCGGCACTCGCCACCCTGCCGCAGCCCGTCCCGTAGCAACGCCGGATCGCCTGCTCCGGCGATGAACCCGACCGTTGTGGTCTGGTGAATCAACGTTCGCCCCGAGGGGTGGCAAGAGGGCTCGGCCTATTTGTCGTTCCCACGCGTCAACTCGAAACGATCCACATAGACCGCCTCGACAGCCGATTGCCCGACGCCCTTCGTGAACGGGCCAGGGCCGATCCACAGGTACTGATCCGCCTGCGGCGTCCAAGTCGCGACATCGTACCACTGGTACCCTTCCTGGACCGCGGAGGTGTTCGGCTGGATCTGGCCCCAGCCTTTCTTCCGAGCCGCATCGTAGATGCCTGCCCAGAAAGCGTTTCCCTCGCGTTCGGTCTTCACCACGCGCACACGCACACGCAATTTGTATTCGGTATCCGGTTCAAACACCGTGGGATTGACATGCCATTGCAGGCACCATTCGTAGTGGGTGTTGAACAACTTGATCGCAGAACCGTCCTCCGCCTGATCGTCCGACACGCGTTTCCCCCACTCGCCTTGGCGCCCGAGGCTCATCATGCGGTCTTCGACGATCAGGCGATCGGCGCGGCGCTGACCGACGGCGGGGGATTGCGCCGTCGGGGGACCGTCTTCGAGTCGCTTGCGGAGGTTGGCCAGATATTCCGTGTGCCGAACATGACTTTCCGAGATATAGGTGATTCCCCCTTCGGCAATCCTGTCCAGGAACTCGCGAGCCAGCGCGGCGTATTCCGGTGCGATGCCGACCGGGGTCAGCACGCCGTCGCGGTCTTCCAGTGCGAGCGTCGTGGCGGGCCACCGCTCGAGCCGGGCGTAGATCACCGGCAGAGCGCTCATCCGCACGTTGTAGCTCAACGCGGGGTCGTCCTTCACCATCGCTTCGGCTTCCGCCCATAGCCTGGCCGCCCGATCGAAAAAGGCGTCCGTATAGTACGGAGAGGTCGGCGGATACCAGATTTGCAGCACATGCTCGTCGGGCTTGACCAAGGCCTGCAGCTCATCGAAGTATTGCCGTATCGGTTGGGCGGCGGGGCCGTAATAGCCTCGGAAAAAGTCCTGATACAGGCGCTCGACGTCCTGATCCGCATTCCACAGCAACTTGGCGAGAATCCATGCCCGCAACTCGGCGAATTCGGCGTGCGGCGCCTGATACGCGCCCTGCTCGAACAGTCCGACGACGTGGTTGTCGCGAAAGAATTGCACGTTCCCTTGCAGACAGCCAAAGTTGGGATGCGGGCAGAGATAGTGCCCGAAATTCGTCGTGTAATCCCACACGTACAGCTTGTCCGTGATGGCCGACCAGCCTTCGATGTCTTCGACGAACTTCCGATTCTGTTCGTACGTGCTCACGTTCAAGGGCGCGGAGAAGTCGCACTCGATGGTACACAGCCGAGGCACTACGTTGTGCCGGGGTTTCAGC
>Ga0351923_1203_pt1 | contig 7704 bp, 7 predicted proteins | sample BONcelT113001C11_FD_206859 | JGI IMG/M metagenome (GOLD analysis project Ga0351923, IMG submission 206859) | Enriched cells from coal bed in the Powder River Basin, Montana, United States - BONCAT cells T11 rep2 HSBNCT.T11.300.1.C11 ...
AAAGATAGAAGGCTATACCAGTACTCAAGGCTAGGGCCAGAGCTATGAGACGGTTGAGCGCATACGAGGTCCCGAAAACGTTAATCGATTGGGCCATGTAGTGGTATCCCTTTATATCAGAGCCCCAGGTGAGAAGGGCTATATTCTGAATTATAAAGAGGAGGCCGAAAGAAGCCAGCAGGGAATTGCCCTCAAAAGCTGCAATTGATGGCGATGTCCGCCTGATGCGCTGGAACATAGTGCGGTGTATCAGAAAGGCGATGATGAATATTAAAGGCCCCGTGATGACAAGGGAAAGGAGGGGGCTGATCCCGAAAAGGGTATACAGAGAATATGTTGCAAAAGCACCGAGCATGATAAACTCACCATGAGATACGTTCAACACCCTTGCAACACCGTATTGGAGGCTTAAACCGACGGCTGTCAGCGCGTAAAGCCCTCCCAGGATCAACCCCCCGATAACAACATCGAGATAAAACGTAAAAGACACAGATCCTTACCTCTACCCTACTTCTTTTTTTCTTCCGGCCATGGAGGCTTCGGATAAATCGGTTTTGCCGTACGTTTTGTCTTGCCCGCTACTATTTCAAACTGCCCTTTCTGCCACTGGCCGATCTCGCCCGGAGCCTGCACATTAAATCCGCCCTCAAATTTCACTGGGCCGATTACGGTGGGGAATGTCTGGGTGGCTATGCAGTCCCTTATCTTCTTCCGGTCGAGACTACCCACCTTTTCGATGGACTGTTCCAGTATCTGGAGGGACGCATATGCAAAGGCGCTTGCCCAAAAATCAGGCTCCACGCCCCACCTTTTCACATGCCGGTCATACCAGTCCTTTGCCCCGGGATAGGGTACCTTGGGGTTCCATGCACCGGCGCCCATGATACCCTCAATTGCTTCAGGGCCACCAAACATCTTCTTATATACAGGGAAGGCCACGCCGACACCCAGATAAAAGAGTTTCGGATTGTATCCCATTTCCTTGGCCTGTTTGGTAAGCAGAAAAGTGTCGCCGGGATATGACATGCAGAGCAGGGCATCCACATCTGCAGCCTTTATGGTTTTTAAAAGGGGAGAGAGGTCCTTGACATCCAGCGGATAGCTCTGAAATACTGCAACGTCAATCTTCTTGAGGCCAAGATCAGGAGCAACCTTGCTCGTCCACTCTATACCATAGGCATCTGCTACGTAAATTAGTGCTACTTTTTTTACTCCGACCTCTACGAGAAGTTCGACGAGGGCATCTGCCTGCTCACGGGGCATGTTCAGGATGCCGAAGAAATAAGGTACCTTATGTGCGATTTCTCTCAGTTTTTCAGAGGAGATCGTAGGTCCTATCACCGGATATTTGTACTTGTTGATTATCGGGGCTATAGCAAAATGCATGGCCGTACCCCAGGGGGGCAGAATAAAGTCTACTTTGTCCTTTAAGATCAGCTGTTCAACCAGTTTAACGGCAGTACCGAGATCGCTCTTGTCATCGTATATTTTCAGTTCTAACGGCAGCTTTTTCTTGAGTTCCTTTACGTATATGCCGCCCTTCGCATTGACCTCTTCAACCCACATTTTGTAGTTGGGAATCTGGGTCATCCCTGCGCCAGCTGCATAAGGCCCTGACAGAGAAATTGCCGTGCCGATGACGATTTTGTCCTTTGCGGCATGGCTGTCCAACGGAAAGACCAACAACAAAGTGAGCAGAAACATACAGCCCGCAAACCCTAAACAAATCTTTCTTGCGTTCATCTTCTCCCTCCTTTTTTTCAAATACTGCATTACGCTTAACTGACAAATCAGAACGGATACTGGCGCGGAGTGAGCTGCATACTGATCCAGCGCAGTTCAGTAAACTCCTCCAGTGCAGCTTTGCCGCCGAAGCGTCCCCAGCCGCTATCCTTTACACCGCCAAATGGCACCTGCGGCTCATCTCCTACGGTCTGGTCATTTATGTGAACAATCCCTGATTCTATACGCTCGGCAATGGCCAGACCTTTGGCTAAATCACCGGTAAAAACAGCAGCCGAAAGTCCGTACATGGTATCGTTTGCTACTGCTACTGCTTCTTCAGCGTTTTCGACCTCAACTACTGAAACTACAGGGCCGAAAGTCTCTTCGCAGGAAAACGGGGTACCGAGCTTTGCATCGGCCAGCACTGTCGGGTGATAACAAAGTCCCTCGGATCTGCCGCCGCAGAGAATCTTTGCGCCGTCGCGCACAGCAGCATTCACGCTGTTTTTAACCTGATCAAGCTGGTACTGATTGATCAGGGGGCCAATGATCGTATCCATTTCTTTCGGATTACCAACCTTGTAAGTTGAAACCTTTGCCACAAATTTTTCAGTAAATTCCTTTGCAACGGGCTTTTCCACAATGATCCGGCGTGTTGACATGCATATCTGTCCCTGATGGAGGAACCCTCCGAATGCTGCAGCGTTCACGGCATCATCAATGTTGGCATCGCGAAGAATAATCATCGGATTTTGCCCGCCCAGTTCCAGGGCAACACGTTTCAGATAACGGCCGGCTTTTTCAGCAAGTTGACGCCCTACTGCAGTCGAACCGGTGAGGTTGATACGACGCACCTTCGGGTGTTCAATGAATTCGTCTCCTATTTCACTGCTTCCTCCAGGTCCATTGGTAACAAGATTCAAAACACCTTTTGGAAAACCTGCTTCATGAAAAACTTCGGCAAGCACTACACCGCCAGCCGCAGCCGCCTCTGTCGAAGGTTTCAGAACTGCCGTGTTTCCGTAAGCGATAGGCATGCAGATAGAGCGCAGCGACAGTATAAGCGGTGCATTCCACGGTCCGATACCTGCAACCACACCTACAGGCTGGCGTATCGCCATATATAAAGCACCAGGCAGATCAGCAGGGATTATTTCACCGATCGCCTGGTGCGCCTGTGCTGCCGCTTCGCGCAGTAAACCCGGGGTAAACATTGTCTGGAACATGGCAAAGCCGAAGGTACAGCCTGTCTCCTCTGCGAGAATCCCGACGATCTCCATTTGTTTCTTTTCAAGAATATCGGCAGCTTTCAGAAATAACGCCTGACGTTCTGCCGGAAGTGTATGTGACCATGAAGGAAACGCTGCTACTGCTGCTTCAATAGCTCTCTTTGCGTCAGCCTTTTTTCCTGAAGGCACTTTTGCAAAGACCTCACCCGTGTAAGGGTTGAGATCTTCATAGACCCCTCCATTGAGTGCGTCTACCCACTCACCGTTAATGTACATTTTGTATTCTCTTGGCATCTTGGTTCCTCCTTTATCTAAATTATTGAGACAAAACGCTAATTAAGCATTATTCCTATGCCATTCACCTCCTTGCTTGAACACTTGATGTTTTGATCTTCGCTGTTCATCAAACCCCTCTTCAAAACAAAAAAAGCCTCTTTTACCCTTCATCAGGCAAAAGAGGCTCCGTCACCTCCGGCAGGATAGCATTTCTGCTATCTACATAAAAATCTGTTTTTTTATATGTTAATGTCTATTATTCATCGCTCAAAGCGAATAAACAAAAAAACCTCTTCTACCCTTCATCGGGCAAAAGAGGCATCATTACCTTAAAAATAGCAATACAATATCTTAATATAAATTGTCAAGCTTAATTTTCCGGATTTAATTGCTCAGGACAACAAGCTTGCTGAGTATTGGAATGTAACGGACATCATGGGCTTTTTAAACAATTTGGGAGCCATCAAGCGATACTTTAGAACACGGGGGGTTGGCTACAGCCGCCCTTTTTTCTTGAATTTTGGTCTTAATCCAAAATTCATCTTTTTTTGGGTAATTCACTGTCAAAAAAATGCTTGACATGAAATTCATTCTCCATGTATACTCGAAAAATAATATACAGGAGAAATTCTCCTGATGACAAGAGGTAACGAAGCCTCCTTTGCCTGATGAAGGGTAAAGGAGGCTTTTTATATGAAAAGGAGGACATATGAGACTAAAAGGTAAAGTAGCAATTATAACAGGAGCTTCCCAGGGAATTGGGGCAGCATTCGCAGTAGGTTTCGCAAAGGAAGGTGCAAAAGTTGTTATTGGAGATATTTCAGATGGAAGTAATACAGCAAAAAAAGTGGGTGAGGCTGGAAGCGAAGCTTTCTTTGTCAAAACTGACGTAAGCAAGGAACAGGAATGCATGGCCATGGCTAAAGCTGCTTTTGACAGATTCGGGGCTATTGACATTCTTATCAACAACGCTGCGATGTTCGCCAATATCGTATTAAAACCTTTTACAGAATTGAGCAGCGAGGAATTTAAACGTGTAATAGAAGTCAATACCAGCGGAGCGTTTCACTGTATTAAGTCAGTCTTTCCGTATATGAAGGAGAAAGGCGGCAAGATTATTAACATATCTTCGGCATCAATCCTGGAAGGTGTGCCGGGCATGCCCCACTATGTCGCATCAAAAGGGGCTGTAATGGCATTGACCCGCTGTATGGCCCGCGAACTTGGGGATTTTAATATAAACGTAAACACAATCGCCCCTGGGTTTACACACTCAGAAGGAGGAGATCAGTTCGATCGCAGCAAGGCATTGCCTTTGCCTCCCCTTGATGAGTTGCAGCTACAGGGAAGGTGTTTCAAAAGACCGGGAGTTCCAGGCGACCTGGTAGGACTTGCGCTCTTTCTATCCACCGATGACAGCGCTTTCATTACAGGCCAGATGATTGTACATGACGGTGGCCTGTCGCTTTATTAAGTACATAGAATGGAGACCATTATTCCTGAGTCTTGAAGAACTGATAAGGAGGTTACAAAATTATACTTCTTGAGGTGTCAAACCTGAACAAACATTTTGGCGGTCTCCGGGTCCTTCAGGATGTCTCCTTTCAGTTGAATGAAGGAGAGATCCTGGGGCTCATCGGACCGAACGGGGCAGGCAAAAGCACCATGTTCAATGTAATCACCGGTGTATACCGTCCCGACGGAGGAGCCATAATGTTCCAGGGGAAAAACCTGGTAGGTCTTAAACCCCACCGTGTGTGCAGGAGAGGTGTCGCACGGACATTCCAGCTTGTCAGAATTTGCCAAACCATGACAGTTTTAGAGAACGTGCTTGTAGGCGCCGTATACGGGAGAAGCAGCGGGAAGAAAAAGGCGCTGGATGAGGCTCTTGAGTGTCTGGAACTCCTCAGCCTGTCGGAGGTAAAGGATGTTGTAACATCACACCTGACGTACTCGGACCGCAAACTCATAGAGATAGCCAGAGCCATCGCTACAAGGCCCGGCATTGCTCTTCTGGATGAGCCTCTTGCAGGTTTGAATCCCACCGAAACAGAAAAGCTCATGGACGTCATTCAGAACATACGAAAAACCCGCGGAATTTCCATTATCTGGATAGAACATAAGATGGACGCGGTATTCAATCTCTGCGACCGTATTGTAGTCCTGGATTACGGGAAAAAGATCGCGGAAGGCACATCCAAAGAAATAGCAACAAACAAGAAAGTGGTGGAGGCATACCTTGGCGAACCCCTTACTTAACATAACGAATCTTAACGTCTTCTATGGCGACGCCCAGGCTCTGTGGGACATTAACTTTAAAGTACATGAGGGCGAGGTCTTCTCTATCATAGGGTCCAACGGTGCCGGAAAATCGACTATTTTGAGGGCTCTCTCCGGTTTGATACACCCTTCTTCCGGACAGATAGAGTTCCTGGGGTCCCGCATTGACGGAAAGAGCCCCATGGAAATGGTTGATATTGGTATCTCCCTGGTCCCCGAAGGAAGGGGATTGTTTTCTACGCTGACGGTCATGGAGAATCTGGAACTGGGGGCCTTTACCAAACGTGCCCGGCCGCAGATGCAAGAAACCCTGGAACAAATGGCGGATATTTTTCCCATTATCAGGCAACGGCCCAACCAGCTTGCCGGAAAGATGAGCGGTGGTGAGCAGCAAATGGTGGCCATAGCAAGGGCTCTTATGTCCAAACCCAGGCTTCTCATGCTAGACGAACCTTCCCTGGGTTTAGCCCCGATTGTTGTAAAGGGCATGTTTGAGATCATTGAGGTTTTAAAGGCGCAAGGCGCAACCATCCTGCTTGTCGAGCAGAACATACATCAGGCATTGAGGATTGCCGATCATGCCTGTGTAATTAAGACAGGGAGGATTTCGATGATAGGAACAGGACAGGAGCTTCTGGCTGATCCTGAGATTCATAAAGCCTACATGGGGTCTCTCCAGTGAGGATAGATCATGCTTATTGATATTTATTTGCAGCTTCTGATCAACGGTATTCTCTTCGGTGCTATGTATGGTATCGCAGCCATCGGGCTAAGCCTTATTTTCGGGACAATGCGGATCGTTTTTATCGCCCAGGGAACAATGATCATACTGGCAGCATACGGCAGTTTCTGGTTATTCAAGTTGTGGGGAATGGATCCTTACGTATCCATCTTTTTCGTTATTCCTGCTTCGCTGATAGTCGGGGTTGGCTTCTATCAGGCACTCTTTCGCAAGGTAGCCAAGGCGGGTCAATTTCCCACGCTATTGATTGCTTTCGGCTTAATGGCGCTCCTGGAAAATCTCATGTTTGTAATCTTTACCGGCAATTCGAGGGCGCTTCAGACAAATTACTCAACTTACACATTAACCATTCTGGGCATAAAAATATCCTTCGTCCGCCTAATGGTATTTGTAATGGCCATCCTGGGGACCGCAGGGGTAACTATTTTTCTTAAAAAGACCCTGCTGGGGAAAGCGGTACGGGCAGCCTCTGAAAACCTGGAATATGCAATGCTGGTCGGTATTACCCCGCATCAGGTTAATACTGTTACATTTGCCTTGGGCATGGGGCTCGCAGGGCTTGCCGGCGTTGCTACGGCAACAACCTATGCATTTGATCCTTTTTCCGGGTTCGTCTTCGGTCTCAAGGCAATGATCGCCCTTGCTTTAGGCGGCATGGGCAATGTGGCAGGAGCCCTTCTCGGGGGAATTATTTTAGGCGTAGTTGAAAGTTATAGCGCCTTTTTTATCTCGGGAGGATGGGCCGATGTGATCTCCTATGCTGTATTTCTCCTCGTGCTGATGTTCAAACCGGAAGGCATTTTTTCAAGGGACACAAGTGCTAAACTATGAAAACAATGAATAAAAAACAATTTATAATCTCTATAATTATCCTTGCGGCTTGTGCAGGCGTTCCCCTTGTCTTTGATCCTGTAACTTCCTATGTAGTCTACTTTCTTTTCATGGCTTTTATTTACGTCACTCTGGCCCAGGCATGGAATATCGTTGCAGGCTACACAGGACAGGTTACCCTCGGACTCCATGCCTTCTTCGGTCTGGGCGCATACGTTATTGCCATCGGGTGGTCCCGGGAGTTGATCGGCTATCTTGATCCCCTGGGTATGTTTGCCGCCGGGTGTGCTGCTGCTATTCTGGCCATCCTTGTAGGCATTCCCCTTCTTTCAAAGCTTAAGGGGGACTACTTTGCCCTGGGGACCCTGGGTCTCGGAGAGATATTGAGGCTTGTTACTATCCAGGGAGGAGCTTTTACTGCAGGCCCCACAGGTATCCTGCTCCCTTCTTCTTCCTTCAATACCCTCACTCCACATTATTTTATTGCCCTCTTCCTCGCACTGCTTGCACTCGGCGTCACCTACTATATGACCAAATCCAACATAGGACTGGCTCTTGTGGCAGTAAGGGATGATGAGGCTGCTGCTGCTGCAAGCGGTATTAATATACTGAAATTCAAGG
>Ga0351923_1212_pt1 | contig 7325 bp, 5 predicted proteins | sample BONcelT113001C11_FD_206859 | JGI IMG/M metagenome (GOLD analysis project Ga0351923, IMG submission 206859) | Enriched cells from coal bed in the Powder River Basin, Montana, United States - BONCAT cells T11 rep2 HSBNCT.T11.300.1.C11 ...
AGAGGGAACCAACCCGCAGGAGCGCGAGGTCTGTCTTTCTGGTTACCCTATTTTTTATTGGCTGCATCTTTGCGGTGTTTTTACTGAAGGGGGCCAATAATCAACTCAGAGATGAACTGGTTGATCAGCTTGCAAGAGAACGGGAAGTGACAGAGACCAACAACAACCTGAAGATGGATCTTGCCGTAATAACACGAGGGAGATATCTTGAGTATAAGGTAAAAGAAAGGCTCGGATTGAAAAAGCCAAAGGAAGAAGAGGTATTGGTACTGAGATGAAAAAAAAGGCAAACAGAAGGGCCTTTTTTGTGTGTGCGGTTATATGTTTGCTGTATGCTTCGGTTGCCGCAAAAATTCCGGAAAAAATATCCTTTAAAAGGATTTCCGAAGTAAAGAATGCGATACCGAAGAACATGAGTATAACAAACCGGGGCGGCACCAATGAAACAGTTGAAAAGGCTGCCCATGTAAAGACACATGAAGATGCACCCAGCGTTCCCAAAAAGGCGGCGCAACGGCCTGCCGCTGACGAAAACCAGATTGAGCCGTCTCTTTTTATATCTGTTCCGCTTGTCTGTTTTGCCCTTAAAGAAAGGCTAATCGATAAAGATGGATTAATTGCAGCAGAAAAAGACAGTAAAAGCAATGTAAATTGGAAAAAGCCCATTGATATATTGAAGGATAAGGATGAAGAAGGCTTAAAGAACTTGTCAAGGGCATTAGGTTCAAAAAATATTCTTAACTTTCTGAAAGAAGAGGGCATAACCTTTAAAGAAAAGCTTTCCGATGAGGATATGATACTTGGAAAAGGATATTTTATAGAAAAGAAAAAATTGTTAGCGATCTACGGTACACATGTTACCGAAGATTATAATAGGATTTTCCCCTTTGTTGTTAGCGGTAAGGGTATTGTAAAACATAACGGAAGCTACGCGTTAGTCCAGATAAAAACAGAACTAAGGAGTCGTTATGCTAAAGACGATCAGGAGTGGATGATGCCAAATCTGATTAGCCTTCCGTCAAAAGCGGCCATTGAAAAACTTGTCATCCATACATCAAAGATAAAGGTCATGGGAAGCGGCAACATAGTCGAGCAATCCCCGAAGCCGTTTGAGAGAATTCGCGGGGAGACGGAGTGTGTTATTTACGGGAGAACGTATAAATGATTTTAAAAGCAAATCCTAAATACAAATTTCTAAATCCTGAACAATTCCAAAATCCAAATATAAAAACTCCAAACTTTTTAAGTTTGTATTTTGAACATTTATGCTTGTTTAGGATTTGGTACTTTGGGTTTGGAATTTGGGGTATTGTTGGATGAAATTGTCGGAATTAATACAAGGACTGCCCGTCATGCTTACGAAAGGCGATATCAATATAGAGGTTAAGGGAATTACAAAAGACTCCAGAAAGGTAGACAAAGGGTATATCTTTTTCTCAACAGACAATAGCGGAAAATATATTGAGGATGCGGCGAGGAAAGGTGCAGTTGCCTTAGTTGCAGATAAAGAATTTCAAGGGCCTTTTAAATGTTCAGTTATTGTGACGGACCCGAAAGAGGCCCTCGGAAAAGCAGCCTCAAGATTTTACGGTCTCCCTTCCGAAAAACTTAATGTGATAGGCATCACCGGGACTAACGGAAAGACTACGACAAGCTATCTTATTGAATCAATACTTAAATCTGACGGCCGCAAGGCCGGTCTCATAGGGACAATATCGTACAGGTATAACGGGCTCACCCTTAAGGCTGAGAATACAACCCCCGGTGCAGGGGAATTGCACAGCCTGCTCAACGATATGCATAAAGCTGACATAGAATTTGTGGTTATGGAGGTGTCATCCCACTCCCTGGATCAGAAAAGGGTGGAAGGAGTTAATTTTGATACGGCCGTCTTCACGAACCTTACCCATGACCATCTTGATTACCATGGAGATTTTGAACATTACAGGAATGCAAAAAGAATTTTATTTAAGCATTATTTAATGCAGAGCACAAAAGATGATAAGTCTGCCATATTGAACATGGATGACCCATATATGAATGAATTTATTCCATATACGCCGGTGAAGACATTCTGCTACAGCCTTTCAAAAAATACAGATGCTTATCTAACAAGTTACGGGGAAGACATAAAGGGATTGCGCCTCGAATGTTCCATTATGGGCAAGACCATCTCCATTACATCCCCTATGATTGGCATATTCAATGCCTCTAACATCCTTGCTGCCGGCCTTTTCGGGTATTCGTCAAAAATACCTCCTGAAAAAATCATTGCGGGAATTGAGGGCTTGGAAGGGGTACCCGGAAGGTTGGAACGTGTAAAAAACACGAAAGGCGTTTATGTATTTATAGATTATGCCCACACGCCGGATGCCTTGAAAAATGTGCTCGAAGTGCTTGGCCGTTTGAAGCAGGGCAGGCTGATTGTTGTTTTCGGATGCGGTGGAGACAGGGATACTGCAAAAAGGCCGATAATGGGCAGCATTGCTTCACAACTCGCTGATTTTTCTATTGTAACAACGGATAATCCGAGGGGCGAAGAACCGAAAAAAATCATTAATGCTATTTTAGAAGGTTTCAGTGCGAATTCTTACAGGGTTGTCGAAGACAGGAAGGAAGCAATATTAGAGGGGCTCGAGATGTCGAACGAAAAGGATGTCGTCCTGATTGCCGGCAAGGGGCACGAGGATTACCAGATTATAGGCCGTGAGGTGAATTATTTCAGTGACAGGGAAGTAGTCGAGGAATTTTACAATGTGGCACATTGATCAAATTGTGAGGGCTGTGAATGGCACTCCTTTCCGGATAGAACGGGAGTTTTTTTCCTCAATTTCCACTGATTCCAGGACTATTCAGGATGGTGAGCTTTTCATACCCTTAAGCGGGAACAACTTTGACGGGCACGCTTTTGTTCCATCGGCATACGAAAAGTCCCGCGGCGGGAGTATTTGTGAAAAAGGCCGGGAAGATGTAGCGATAAAAACAAAGGGCACAATAATTCTTGTGGATAACGCACTTCAAGCCCTTATTGATCTTGCGATATTCAAAAGAAGGCATACAAAGGCTAAATATATCGCCATTACCGGCAGCAACGGCAAGACCACAACAAAAGAAATACTTGCACATATTATTAAAAACAGTTTTACAGTCCACTACAATGAGAAAAATTATAACAATGTCATCGGGGTATCAAAGAGTATTCTTTCTATGGAGGGTTCATCAGATATCTGTATTTTTGAGCTTGGAACAAACAGCAAGGGAGAGATCAGAACGCTGGCCGAAATTACCAAACCGGATGTATCTCTTATTACAAATATTAACCCTTCACACCTCGAGGGACTCTTTGATCTTGACGGTGTCCTTGAAGAAAAGCTGAGCCTTTTTCAAGGCACAGCAGAGGGGGGAACGGTCTTATTGAATGCCGATGATTCCTATATGCTTTCCCGTTATAAAAACAACAAAAAACACACCGTCAGTTCGTTCGGAATTGTTCACGGTGCGGATTTCAACCTTGCCATCATAGAAGATTTGGGCTGGAAGGGCTACAATATCAGCCTGAAACTTTCATCAGATACAGTCAAAACAAAAACCAGCCTTCTGGGAATACACAATCTGTATAATATCCTCGCTGCAGCATCCATAGCATATACGCTCGATGCCGGCATAAATCATATAGCCAGAACCATTGAATCATTTAATTCCTATTTGATGAGGTTTCAACCCGTTGAGTCCAAAAAAGGATACATGATTGTTAACGATACGTACAATGCAAACCCCTCTTCCATGCAATGGGCAATCAAGACGCTTATCAACCTTCCGTGCAGGGGGAAGAGGATAGCAATACTCGGGGACATGAAAGAACTTGGAGAAAAAACATCTTATTATCACAAGGAACTCGGCATATTTTTAAGGGAAAACGAAATACAGATGGTCGTATTATTGGGCGAATATGTAAAAGACACATTTCAGGAGCTGAACACCGGCAATGCAAAGATATTTGAAAGCAGGCAGCTGCTTGTAGAATACATATCAAAACATATTGAAGAAGGGGACGTGATACTCGTAAAAGGCTCAAGGGCATTAAAAATGGAAGAAATAGTGGAGGCGCTGATTTAAATGTTGTATCACCTTTTCTATCCGCTTCATGCAACACTTTCAGTATTCAATGTATTCAGATACATCACCTTCAGAACTGTTATCGCAATACTCTCTGCGCTTATCATAAGTTTTTTTCTTACACCCTACGCAATAAGAAAATTCCATGAATGGAAGATAAAGAGCGAAACAAGAGAGGATGTTCCGGAAAGACATGCGGAAAAACATGGAACACCCACAATGGGAGGGTTTGTAATACTTATTTCCACTATAATTCCGACACTTCTGTGGTCAGATTTAACTAATTCTTATGTCTGGATCGTTATGTTTGCCCTGCTCTCTTTCGGAGGCATAGGATTCATGGACGATATAAAAAAGCTCATGAACCAGAATAACGGCAAGGGTATCACTGGAAGAACGAAGCTTTACCTCCAGATCATCCTCGCGCTCATCATATGTCTATTCCTGTATTCTAAATCAGGTTTTATCACAGATCTTACAATACCTTTTTTCAAAAATATTACACCTCATCTTGGGATATTCTATATAATTCTTGGTGTTTTTATCATAGTAGGTTCATCTAACGGCGTAAACCTTACTGATGGTCTCGACGGTCTTGCCATAGGCCCGGTGCTTACCGTTTGTTCAACTTTCATGCTTTTTGCCTATCTTGCAGGCAATATTAAATTTGCCCAGTATCTTCAGATATTCTATGTAAAAGGCGCCGGTGAGCTTTCCATACTGTGCGGCGCAATGATAGGGGCGGGCATTGGTTTTCTCTGGTATAACACTTATCCGGCAGAATTGTTCATGGGTGATACCGGGTCGCTTTCGCTTGGAGCAGCCCTGGCCACAATTGCCGTCATAATAAAACAGGAAATTCTGTTTGTCATAGTCGGCGGGATATTTGTTATGGAAACACTGTCCGTTATTATACAGGTCATCTCATTTAAGTGGAGAGGAAAACGGGTTTTTAGGATGGCCCCGATACACCATCATTTTGAGTTGAAGGGGTGGAATGAAGGAAAGATAGTGGTGAGATTCTGGATTATATCGATCATGCTGGCATTGATTGCGCTGAGCACTTTGAAGTTAAGGTGAATTAAGGGGTGTATTAACTATGTTAGGTAAATCCAAAACAAGCACAAATGTCCAAATCACAACAAATCGGCAGGCATTTAAGCCGGAAGTTTGGAGTTTGGTGCTTAGTTATTGGAATTTATTTGGAGTTTGGTGCTTAGTTATTGGAATTTGTGAAGATAGATTTAAAATACGGTTAATTGTGATTTCTAAGGAGTATTTTTAGATGAATATTCCCGATGAGGTGCTTATTGTTGGTCTTGGTGCAACGGGAATTGCAACGGCAAAATTTTTAGCCGGGATGAAAAAGAAGATTACCATCACCGACGCAAAAAGAGAGGAAGAGCTGGCGGCTGCCCTCAAAGAGCTTGCAGGTGTTCAATTTGACGGACATTTTGGCGGGCACAGGATAGATGATTTTCTCTCCCACCCGCTTATTGTGATTAGCCCTGGCGTAGACAGCGAACTTCCGGAACTTAAACAAGCGCGGCAGATTGGCATTAAGGTTATAGGCGAAATAGAACTTGCTTCTGCTTTCGTAAATGAACCCATTATTGCAATAACGGGGACCAACGGCAAAACAACAATGACCTCTCTTTTGGGCGAGATGTTTACAAGGGCACGTGGTGATGTATTTGTTGGGGGAAATATAGGAAATCCGCTGATAAACTATGTCTTAGAGGGCAGGAAGGCAAGATATGTCATTCTTGAGATCAGCAGTTTCCAGCTTGAAACGATTGAAACCTTTCACCCGAATATATCGGTCCTGCTTAATATCACAGAAGACCATCTTGATAGATACAGAAGCTACGGAGACTACGTAAAAGCCAAATACAGGATTTTTGAAAATCAGACCGACAAGGATTATGCGATAATAAATAATAATATAAGACCCGACTGTGGTATTGCAGCCAAAAAGCTTTTTTTCACCACCGGGGGCGTGCTTGAAGAGGGCGCCTTTTTCGATAACGGCAGTATGTATGTAAGGTTGAAAGGCAAAGAATCTGTCTATAAAAGAGATTTATCACCTCTTGTCGGTATTCATAACACTGAAAACATCCTTTCTGCGCTTCTTGTTTCCAGCATTTGCGGCATTGAAAAGCATGTTATCGAGGAAACATTGAGAAACTTCAAAGGGCTTGCCCACAGGGTCGAGCCGGTAAGGGAATTGAACGGTGTGAAATTCTATAACGACTCAAAGGCTACCAATGTGGATGCTGCACGCAGGGCATTGGAGAGTATTGAAGGAAAGGTTATCCTTATTGCAGGCGGCAAAGATAAAGGCGGAAGTTATAAGGTTATTTCGGGCCTTATGAATAAGGTGAAAGGCATGGTTCTCATCGGAGAAGCTAAAGGGCGTATATCGGACGAGCTGGGCAGCATGACGAAGACATATATGGAAAATAACCTCAGTGATGCAGTTAAAAGGGCGATAGAGATTTCCGACAGGGGCGACGCTGTGCTTTTTTCACCCATGTGCAGCAGCTTTGATATGTTCAGGGATTATAAAGAAAGGGGCAATATTTTTAAGAAATTAGTGGAGTCCATGTGAAAAAACTATTTATCTATATTCTTGCAGCGCTCCTTATGTATAGCCTTTTTCGGGAGCTCAATCTTATGAAGGCGCTGTTAATAATTGCCGGACTCGCTGCATCTTACGCTGTCTACCGCTTCCCGTCAAAATATGTCATGGCTATGAAATACCCTTTCATTCTGATGTCTTTTGCAATCTCAGTGTGTCTTTTCTTCTATCCAACCGTAAAATTAAAATATCCCCTTGATGTGCTGATTATCTTTATCTCTTTTTACAGCATTACCTTCTTCCTCGTGTTAATGGATGAAAAAAAGAAAGATTTTACAAAGGAAACAACGGCACTGTCGATAATTTTCCTGTCGCTTGCCTTCAATCTATTTATAATAGGGAAAACAATCTTGATACTTCCGATAGCCTTTACAGTTATACTTTTTCTTTTTATCACAGGGCGTAACCGGACTGTTCTTTTCATTTCAGGTTACACAGCGATCATAATAATATTTGTCCTTGTTAAAGGTGTAAATATTCTTGGAAGCGGTATAAAACTCAACGACATGGAGAGATATTTTCTTCTTATCACATCTTTCCTTTTTCTCGCTGTAAATTTAATAGATTT
>Ga0351923_1037_pt2 | contig 7219 bp, 5 predicted proteins | sample BONcelT113001C11_FD_206859 | JGI IMG/M metagenome (GOLD analysis project Ga0351923, IMG submission 206859) | Enriched cells from coal bed in the Powder River Basin, Montana, United States - BONCAT cells T11 rep2 HSBNCT.T11.300.1.C11 ...
GATCTACGGCGACCCGTTGGGGTTGAGCGCGATGGTCGCCATCGCCGGCGGCCGGCCGCCGCTGCACTCGCTGGCGGACTTGTGGGGGGAATTCTACGGCTTCCGGGCCAGCTTTTGGGGCGTCCTCGGCGGGTTCAACATCCTGTTGCGCCCGGCGTGGATCTATGGGCTGCTCGATCTGCTGACCGTGCTGGCGCTGGCTGGGCTGGCGGTCTGGGGCTGGCGCGCCTGGCGTGACCGGCAGACGCCAGCCGCCCATCAGATAACCGGATCGTGGGCCGGGTTGATCCTGCTGGCGGCCTGGATCGGCATCGAGGCAGTCGCCCTGGTGCGTTGGACCTCCGTCACGTTGGCCTCGCAGGGGCGGTTGATGTTCGCCGCGCTGCCGGCGATCTGCCTTTTCTTCACTTTGGGGTTGGCCGGATGGCTACCCCCGCGCGGCCAACGCTTCGCCGCCTGGGGCATCGGCGGGCTGCTGTTTCTGCTGGCCGCAAGCGCGCCCTTCACCGCCCTCCGTCCCGCCTACACGCCCGCGCCGCTGCTGACCCCCGCAGACGTGCCGGACTCTGCCCAGCGGTTCGATGTGGACTACGGCGGCGTCATGCGGTTGCTGGCCTTCGATGTGGGGCAAGCGCGCGTGCGGCCGGGCGACCTGCTGCCGGTGACGCTCTATTGGCAGATGTTGGCACCCACGCAAGAGGACTTCAGTATCTACCTGCAACTGTTCGGCTGGCAGCAAGAGCTGGGGCAGCGCGACTCCTATCCCGGTGGCGGCACGCGCCCCACCAGCCGCCTCGCGCCCGGCCAGGTCGTGGCCGACACCTATCTCGTCCCGGTGCGCGGCGATGCCAGAGGCCCGGCCCCCGCCTGGCTCTCCGCGGGGTTGTATCGGCTGAGCACCCAGGAGAAGCTGCCCGCGACCGACGCGCAAGGCCAACCGGTCATCTTCCCGATCCTCGCCGGGCTGGCGCTGGATACCGCAACGCCGAACCTGGTTGGGGCGCATCCGTTGGGCGCGAACCTGGGCGACCGCTTGCGACTGACCAGCTACGACCTGGCCGGGGCGCGCATTCGGCCCGGCCAGGAAATGACCGTCACACTCTTCTGGCACGCCGTCACGGCGACAGCGCCGCTGAGCGCCGACTATACGGTGTTCACCCACCTGCGCGATGCGGCCGACCACACCGTGGCTCAAGCCGATGCCCTGCCGCTGGCCGGCTTCTACCGCACCTCCGCGTGGCAGGTCGGGGAGATCCTCAACGACACGCACCGTCTGACGCTGCCGGCCGACCTGAAGCCAGGAACATACCGCATCATCGTCGGGTTGTACGATCCGCAGACCGGGCAGCGGCTGCCGCTCTTGGATGCGGCGGGGAAAGAGGTCGGCAACGAGGTGGTGGTCGCGACCGTGCAGGCGGGGCCGTAAAGTTGGAGTCTCTGTTCTGAAAGTGCCCCTTGCGGCGTCATTGCGAGGCCCGCCGTTTGGGCCGAAGCAATCCCCCGCATCGGAGGAGATTGCTTCGTCGCACAAGACGCTCCTCGCAATGACATTTTCATGGTCTACTTCAGCCACAACTCGATCGGCGTGATCGAAACATAATCGAGCCAGAGTGTCCCTAGCCCAGCGTATTGCACCCTGAATTCCACATCTTCCAGCGGCTTGTCCGTCTCGAATTCCAGCTCGAACAACTGATACTGATTGGCCGCGCTGAACTCGGTCCCCTGAATCTCGCGCGCGGCGCGGGGGACGCCCCCATCCCGGAATGTGAAGACATCCACGGTTGCCACCCGATCCGCGCGCTGTATGTCATCCACCTTCAGGCGGAAGTCCACCCGGAACTTGCCTGGCGGCAGGTCGGCGTAGGGGCCGAAGACCAGCCCCGCTTTGCCGTCGCCGCGCTGGCGGCTTGAGCCGTCGGCCGGCGCGGCCCTTCGCGCCTTGCCCCCGCTGGCCTGCGCATCGGCGACCGGCGCATCCGCCAGATCGCTGGGCTGATCCTCGGCCTCGTAACGCGCGGAGAAAAGCGCGGCCAGCGCTTCAGCCGTGCGCGGCGGCGTCAGGCCGCGCTTCAGCAGCAGGGCGCCATCCTCCTGCCGGATCAAACCGAATGTCCCGCTCTGGATATGGGGCAACATGTCGCGGATAGCCTTGCTCCGCGCCTTCAACCCCGTGTGCGGCCAGAAATTGGCCCGCGGCGCACTATCCAGCAGCAGATATTCGGCGTCCGCCACATCGGGGAAAAGATAGATCGTCCGCCGCGTCGTCAGATGCGGCACGATGTCGCTCAGCGTGCTGACCGGCGCGCCGGCCGGCACTTGGGCCAGGAGGCTCTCGATCACGGCAGCATGGGGATCGGGCCGGGGGATGGCATTCCCGGGCTTCGGCAGCAAGCGGCCGTATTGGTAGCTCATCGCGAGGCTGACGATCAGCAGGCACGCGGCGAGGATGCCCGACACGCGGCCAAATGACGCGCGGCCACGCGCGGAGATCACCCTGGCCCAGCCCAAGATGGTCAGTCCGAAGACGAACGGGATGATGTGCGCGGTGTAGTGATACTCGATGCTATATTGTGCCGGGGTCCAGGTGAGCATGAGGATCGCCAACGCCGGCAGCGCCGAGAGCCAGGCCGTGGCCGGCGCGAGGAGCGGCAGGAAAAGCACCGGCCCGAAGAGTTGCAGGAGCAGGGTCAGCTTGTCGGGGTTGCCCAGGATCGTGGTGGCGGTGAAGATCGGATTGGTGACGAGCGTCCAGGCCACCCCGACCGCGCCGCGTGCGCCAGGCGCGATCACCCCGCCGAAACGCGAGTCAATCTGCGGCGTGCCGCCGAGGAGGGGCATGAGCCAACCGACCACGACGGCAAAATATGCCAGGCCCACGGCGATCAGCGCGGCGCCGAACCGATAGCGCTGTTTGCCCAGAAAGATGTACCCCCCCAGCGCGATGACGGTGAGCGCGACTTCTTCCTTGACCAGCAACGCCAGCCCGAGCGCGGCCAGGAACGCCACATCCCGGCCGGTCTCCAGAAAATAGAGCGCGGCGAGCAGGAGAACGCTGACCAGGGCGATCTGGTGGAAGTCGTCCAGATTCACCCCGTGCAGGGCCGGATAGAGCAGATAGCTGGCGGCCAGCACACTCCCAACCGCCGCGCTGCCGGTCTTGTGCCGGGCAAGCAGATAGACCGGGATCGCGCCGGCGGCCAGGGCGATGCTTTGCAGCACCAACAGCAGGCGGGCATCGGCGCCGAGCGCGTAGAACGGCGCCAGCGCATAGAGGATCGGCGAGAAGTGGTCGCCGATGTAGTCAATGGCATACGGCCCGTAGAGGGTCGCGCGCATGTAGCCGCTGTGCAGGATGTTGTAGATGGCCTGATCGTGGATGCCCAGGTCGAACGCGTGGGTCATGAAGCTGCTGTGCCGCGCGACCGTGAGAATGCTCATATAGAGCGCGTAGCCCGCCGCCAGCGTCAGGGTCACGACGAGGCCGATGCGGCCGGCTCTGCCTGTTGATTTGTTGTGTGCTGTGGTTCTATCGGGAGATGGCGTCTGGCTGGCCGCCGGAGCATCCGGGGGGCGTGACCCCGCGTAGGCCAAAACAAGCGCCCGCACCGCCACGAAAGTGGTCGCGGCCAGCGCGATCGCCGTTCCCCAGAGGAAATAGCGCGGGATCGGTTGGGAAGCCGTGGAAGCTGCGTGCAAGATCGGCAGGAAGGGCAAAGGCGCAGCCAGGAACACCCAACGCGCGGCGATCCGCCGCGCCGCGGCTTGGCCGCGGCGGGCGAACAGCCCGCCCAAGATCAGCCAGATCAGCAGGGCCGCGCCGGCGCCGCCCACGAGAAGCAGAGCCAGACGGGCGCGGGCGGCCAGCGCGAGGTCGTTGGTCCACAGGAAGCCGATCAGCGCCGGCGCGTGGGCCAGTTCCCAGGCGCACATGGCCGCGGCATACCCGCCGAGCGCCGCCAACGTGACCTCGCGCCAATCCTGGCCGTGTCGGAGGCGAGAGAGGGTCTGGCCCAGAAAGGTCGGCGTCATAGAGCGCCACATGGATCGCAGGGCTTCCATCAAAGCGACAGGCACGCCTCGGCCGCCAACCAGAACAGCTTTTCGCGCACCGTCTGGCGTTTGGTCCAGCCGCGGTCGTCCCACACCGCGCCGCTCACGTCATCCCCGCCGTAAAGGATCTGCCCGAAGAGGATCCCGCGGAATTGCGCGACGGCGAAGAACGCCGCCGCTTCCATCTCGACGGTCAGGCACCCCTCGGCCTTGCGCGCGGCCACTTTGGCCGGCGTCTCGCGGAAGAAGGCGTCGGTCGTCCAGGTTTTGCCGACCACATAGGGGACGTGATGGGTCTGGAGCGCCCGCTCGATCGCGGCCACCGCCTGCGGCGTGGCGGTCACTTCGCGGCTTGGCGGCAGATAGTGGTAGGAGGTCCCCTCATCGCGCACCGCGCTGGACGGGACGACGACGTGACCGACCGCGATCTCGCGGTTCAGCACGCCGGCCCCGCCGCACGCGATGAACTTTCGGCAGCCCCGCGCGATGACCTCTTCCAGCAGGGCCGCCGCCAGCGGCGCGCCGACGCCCGGATGGAAGAAGGCCAGCCGCCGGTCTGCCACCGTCAACTCGTAAAGCGGGTGCTCGCCCATCTCGCTCCGCTCGATCGCGATGACGCGCGCTTGGCCGTCGGCCACCAGCCGCTCGGTGACCTCGCGGAAGAAGCAGATGACGCAATGCTCCGGCGCGTCAATCGGCTTGATGATGCGTGACGGCTCGATGATCGCTTCGGGGGCGGGATCGAATTCGAGTATGGGATAGGGTTGGTTAAGATGATTCATGGCGACGATGACCACGCAAACCGCTACGGTCGAATCTCAAAATCATGGGTGATTTGGGTCACACCCCGGATCGTTGCGGCGACCGAACAGTATTTTTCTTCGGAGAGCTTGATCGCGCGCGCCACTTTCTTGGGATCGAGATCGTGGCCCGACGCGACGTAGTGCAGATGAATCCGCACGAAAGCCCACGGCGGTTCGGGCGCCTGTTCGGCGTCCGCGGTGACCGTCAGCCCGGTCAGCTCCGCCCGCTGTTTTTGCAGGATATCCACCACGTCATAGGCCGAGCACGAGCAGAGCGCGATCACCAACAGATCCGAGGCCTTGGCCCCGCGCCATTCGGTCCAGCCCGCCTCGTCCGGCTTCTGCCAATAGCCGGCCACGACTGTGCGGCCATTGCTGTCGCGGCCCACGAACATCCGGCTGTCATCCCCTGTCCACTTTACGGCGACTTGCCCCACGGTGTTCACTCCTTGAAGAGATTGATTGCGTGATCGGTCAATCACAGCACATGATTGGACGCAATCCAGCGGATTGCGTTACATGGTCTGCGCGCGTTCACGCGGTGGCAAGCAGTCGCTCCACTTCGGCTGGCGTGCCGCGCCAGGGGCCAGGCGTTTCTTGCTTGAGCGAAGTGACGATCCCGGCCCACCGGCACGCTTCCGCCGGGGAGGAAGTCAAACGTTTGGTCAAGTAGGTCGCGAAGCAGGTGTCGCCGCGGCCGGTGCGGCCGGCCAGCGAGCGGGGCGTGAACGGCGCGAAGTGCGTCTGGCCGCCGGCGTAGACCATCACGCCGGCCGACTGGGTCAGGACGATCTCCTTTGGCCCGTAGGCCGCCAGCTTCGCCGCCGCACGGGTCAAATCGGTCTCGCCCGTCAGCGCCTCGGCCTCGGCGCGATCCACTTTGAGATATGTGACCTGCGCCAACCCCTCGACCATGTCGGCCCACGGCCGGAAGGCCAGCACGGCCCCTGAGCCTGTCGAAGGGCCTACCCGCACGCGGACGAAGCCCTGCACGTCGAGCGCCACCGGCCCGCGGCTCGCCAGCCGCTTCAGCAGCGGCAGATCCACCTCGCCGGCGATGATCGGCGTCACCGCATAGATGCGCGCCGTCACGTCGGGCAGATCGGCCGCGGCAATCGGGCCGGCGAAACCCAGCGGCACGCAAACCCGCCGTTCCATGTCGGCCGAGCTGTAGGTGTTCTCGATGCCGGAGGTGGCATCCGCGGCCGCGGCGAAGACCTCCACGCCGGCCTGGCGGAAATCCGCCAGCCGCGGGAAGTCCGCCGCGGCCAGCCGCGTCACCACGCCCACCCGCGCGCCCAGTCGCGCCGCGGCGATCCCGCCGTAGTAGACGCCCCCGCCGGAGGCGATCTCGGTCACGCCATCTACGACGTTGTGATCCACGGCGAAGTGGCCGAGAAAGAGGAGATCGAAGTTGGTGTTCACTTCGGCAACACGTACAAACAATCCTCCAAAAACCGCACCTTCACCGTCTGCCCCTCAGGGTGGATCTCGGTGCGCCGCGGGTCGCGTTCGATGAGCGACAAGAGCTGGCCGGCGACCTCCACGTCGTACTCGATGACGTTGCCCAGGTAGGCCGCGCGGCGGACGATGCCGGCGACGTGGGCCTGGGGCGAGTCAATTTCGACCATTTCGGGGCGGATGACAAGGGTGGCGGGATCGCCGGGACGCAGGGTGGCGGCGGGCGTCAGCGCGGTGAGGGTCGTGCCCAGCGCATCGAGCACCAGGTGACCGTCTTGGCGGTCGCGCACGGTCGCCTCGACGAAGTTGGCGCGGCCGATGAAATCGGCGACGAACCGGGTGGCGGGCCGGCGGTATATCTCGGTGGGGCTGCCGATCTGCTCGATCTTGCCCCGGTTCATCACCACCACCTGGTCGGAAAGCGTCATCGCCTCCACCTGGTCGTGGGTCACGTAGACGCTGGTGATGCCCAGGCTCTTCTGGATACGGCGGATTTCGGTGCGCATCTGCTCGCGCAGCTTGGCGTCGAGGTTCGAGAGCGGCTCGTCCATCAGCAGCACCTTCGGCTCCATGACGAGGGCGCGGGCCAACGCCACGCGCTGCTGCTGGCCGCCGGAGAGCTGGTTGGGCGCACGATTCTCGAGCCCCGTGAGTTCCACCAGTTCCAGCACCTTCGCGACCCGTCGTTTGATCTCGTCCCTGGATCGCTTCTGAACATTCAGGCCATAAGCGATGTTCTCGAAGACGTTCAGATGCGGGAAAATGGCATAGGACTGGAAGACCATGCTCATGTCGCGTTTATGCGGCGGCAAGTCGTTGATGGCCTGGCCGTCGAGCAAGATGCGGCCCGACGTGGGGAACTCGAAGCCGGCGATCAGGCGCAGCGTGGTCGTTTTGCCGCAGCC